>Ga0307372_10003748_pt1 | contig 24041 bp, 22 predicted proteins | sample OX1MG_FD_202533 | JGI IMG/M metagenome (GOLD analysis project Ga0307372, IMG submission 202533) | Soil microbial communities from Risofladan, Vaasa, Finland - OX-1 | ecosystem: Environmental > Terrestrial > Soil > Coastal area > Acid sulfate soil | place: Finland: Risofladan, Vaasa | collected...
ACGCCATGAACCGGGTCACGGGGGCCGCAGTCTAGACTGAGCAAGCCATCGCGCGCCTGTAGCTCACCGGACAGAGCGTTCGGCTCCGGACCGAAAGGCAGCAGGTTCGATTCCTGCCAGGCGCACCACCCTTGACAGAACGCGAACCTTTTGGGTCGGCACTATGAATGTTGGTTGGATGGAGTGCCGGCCTTCGACCCTAGTCGGGCCGACGAGAACGGACGTCAGAGTCTTGTGATCCTCGCCGGTGCCAGAGGTGATCATCTCGCGGATCTCGGCCAAGATCTCCTCGATCTCATCCCGCGTCGGCACCCGGTCCTCGAGGTCGATGGCATTCTGCAGTCCAGCGAGGTCGCATCGAAGGTTGGTCAGGTTCCCGGTCAGCTGCTTAACGCGGGTGGAGCAGGCCTGCTCGTCCATGGTGCCGGCCTCGAAGGCAAGGAAGTAGCGCTCCAGGGCTTCCTCGGTCTTGCGGATGTCCGCCTCAACCGCCGCCAACTGCTCCTTGAGCTGGGCCTCGGCCGCAGGCATTCGACCCTGCGCCTCCGCCAGCGCGGCCTGCACCAGCTCGGAGTCGGAATAGGCCGCAAGCATCGCCTTCAGGACCGCCTGGTCGAGCTCGTCGGCCGGCAGTCTCTCCGACGGGCAACCTTCGGGTCCATAGCGGTTGCGCCGGTGGCAGGTGTAGTACCGGTAGTGGTAGCGGTTGCCCCTCGCCGCCGTTCCGATGAACTTGCTCCCGCAGTGGGCGCAGGTCAGAAGCCCACCGAGCAGGTAGTCGCTCGCGTTCGAACGCCGGCGGGAGTAGTTCTCCCCACGCTCATTCATCAAGGCTTGAGCCGCCTGTAGCGTCGACTCCTCGATCAGCGGCGGGTGGGTGCCGGCGTAGACCTTGTCGCGGAAGTTCACCCGCCCCAGGTAGGCCTCGTTGCGGAGCACGGTCATGGTGGTCATGTGGCTCCATAGCCGGCCTTCCCGGGTCCGGTGGCCGTGCTCGTTGAGCCAGTTCGCCACCGCTCGGCAGCCCAGGCGCCTATTCACGTAGAGGTCGAAGATGGCCGGCACCAGCGGCGCCTCGGTCTCGTGCGGCTCCAGAGTGTCCGTCTCCGGGTTGCGCCTGTAGCCGAAGGGGATGGTGCCGCCCAGCCAGCCGCCGCGGGCCGCCTTGCGCTCCATACCGGCGATGACCCGGTCGATGATGGTGGCACGTTCGAACTCGGCGAAGACGCCGAGCATCTGCACCATCATCCGGCCAGCCGGGCTGCCAGTGTCGAACGGCTCGGTGGCGGAGCGGAAGACGACGTTGGCCTGGTCAAGTTCCTCGAGGATCTGGGCAAGACCTCGGACTGAGCGGGAGAGGCGGTCGACGCGGTAGACGAGAAGGAGGTCGAAGCGACCGAGGCGGGCTTCGGCGAGGGCGCGCTGAAGCTGCGGTCGCTCCAGGGTGCTGCCGCTCATCTGGTCGGTGAAGCGGCGGACCACCTCCCAGCCTTCCTGGCTGCGGACGTAGGCGGCGAGGCGCTCGGCCTGGGCCTCCAGCGAGTAGGGCTGGTGCTCCTCGTCAGTCGAGATCCGCGTATACACCGCAACGCGCACCCGGCGATTATACTACTTCGTATAATACTTTCAAGTATAGGTCGTCGTCACGGCTTCTCGGAGCCGTGACCGCGTAGTCTTTGAGCCACATCTCTCCCAGCAGCCTTTTCAAGTAGTCGGAACATCTCTTTGCGTTGGCCCACCTGATTCGCAGCAAACTCGAACCAACGAAGTTCACCCTGAGAATTTGGGAAGAGCGCTGTGAACGACCTCCTCAGTCGGTCACATTTGTCCCAATCGTCCCACCAATGTGCGGTGGGAAGCTGACGTTCAAGCTCCTGCCATGCGTCAGGACTCATCCTGTCTTCGGCAAGCCTTTGGTGGAGCAAGACGAACGACTTAGACAATAGCTCCCGCTGTCCGGTGCCATCAGCCAAGCTGCTCAGTGCGAAGAGGCGTGCTGCGATCAGATCATCGTCAGGCCGTATCGAGTCCACCAATGGAAGCCAGTCACTCGCATCGCTGCGCTTGAGGTCATCGGCGCTGAATCCGATACCTCCAAGCAGCTGTTTCAAAGTGGCCGGCCTGAGAGGACTGCAGGCGTGGATGGCAACGATTACCTCCCGTGACGACCGCCCCAGCCCCTCCACGACTTCCTGACCACGCCCAGTGCCCTTTCCATGGTCCAGCCATCGGATGGCAATGGCCACCGATGCCGGTGCGCGGTGTGAGACCATGGCAAGCGCGTCAGATCTACCCTCAGCGCATATGGACGCAACGAGCGTCTTCAATTGTTCCTCGGAAGGTTCTCCTCGCGCCCATAGCGCATTGAAGATTTCGCCCGATGGGATATCGGCCTTTGCCCACAGGCACCTCGCACTACCTAATCGTGGAGTTCGGTTGATGAGAGCAACGGCGGTGTCCCAATCCGAATCAACACGTTCGCACAGATCGTTTGCACCTATGCCCGCTGCAATCCCGCTAAGCAGGTCCGAGGCGGCTGCTGCTTTGCGCTTAACCGCGGTCTGAGCTAATCGCCAAGCGCTTTTGGCATCGGTCTTTCCAAGCTCTTGGGCTCTCGCCTTCAGTCCGAGGCCTTTGCGGTCAATGCACTCGGCGTGTTCTAGGATTTCTTCCAGAACATCCAACTCATCGAGTCGAACGGCCATAAAACTAGGCGCATGGGCACCAAGCAAATCCTGCTTAAGCAGCGAACCCGATTGAGGCGCCGGAAAGTGAGTGCACACCGTATCGATGGTCGCGCGGAGGACAGCTCGCGGGCCGCGATCTAGGCTGGCGGCCGCCTGCGCGTAAACCTCCGCCAGGTACCCGAACGCCGTCCGGTTGGTACCAGACTCCTCACCATATTTCACGAGGAAGTGCCTGAACGTTCCGGCGCTGTTGGTCAAGTCGTTCACGGCCACCGTCGTCCAGGCTGGGACCTCCGCCAACTGTCGAGGTGCCTCGGCCTCGGCTATCAACGCTCCCCAAGACGCGTTCGTCCGCGAAATCGCCTGCGGGGATAGGACCTCAAGGTCGGGTCGCGTCCCTTGGCGAGTCCGTGGAGCTCCACCGATGGCAAACGAGAATGTGCGGCGTAACGTCGGCCATTGCTGCAACCAGAGTGCCATGACCGCCCACACGTAACGGAGGGGATCCCGCGTCGCGACGCAGATCGTGCCTTCCCCGCTGTACATTTTCCCGACCATGACCCGAAGAACGGCATCGTCTGTGGCCACCGATCGTGAGGAAGTCCCCACGCTCCCGACGCGATAGCTTCGTAGCGCCAAGGGCCGGCTGTAGGCCTCGGTTACATGGTCGCTCGGTGGCAACAACGCCTGGATGAGGATCGCCGGGTCCAGTTCGGTCCTCAACGTCTCATCATCGAGGATCAAAACGTGGGTCCACACCGCACCGGGTCGCGGTGCTTCCGAGGCTCGCCATGTGCGAAGTAGCGCAAACAACGACGTTCCATCGATCTGCAGCCCGGCGACTTGACCGTCTGAACCAGGATCTGAGCCAACCATTACCGGGTCGCTCAGTCGCGCCAGTGTCTGCTCAAGAATTGGATCGGGCTTGAATGAACCGGCAATCCGCCGATGGCCTCCGGCATAGCCGTACAAGAGTTGCTGCACCACCCCCCCTGTCATCCCTGCTCGGCCGCTCCCATGAGCCACCTGACTGGGGCAGTAATGTCGTTTCGGGCGACGGACGAGTCGATACGAAAAGAACATCCACGAGAAGGACCCGGCACGACCAACACCTTCTTCGAGGGGTCCATCTCTAGAAGACGCTGCCGTTCATCTGGCAGGTGACCGCCTTGTGCGCTCACTCCAAACAGTTGGTGCGGGAAAGAGTCAATGTTGCAAGCCAGAAACTGGTCTAACAGGGGCATTCGATCGGTTAGCCACTCTCCTGGCTCGTTGTAATCGGCGGCCAGCAAGTCCCAAGCGGAGACGACTACTGCCAAGGGCACACTGCGGTCTGGCCTCCGGATCAATTGGAGCATGTCAACCATTTGCACCTGAGTGGGCGACTTTCTGATTGACCAGGGCTCGGGTACCTCGTCTTGGGTGGCGGATTCGTTTGCGGCGGCCTGCTCCGGTTCTCGCGCCGGCTCAGGGATATCAAATATCCATGCGGGCTCCGTCACGACACTCGGGTTGACGAATAGCAAAGTGGCCGCAGCCGCATCGACCATCTCTTGAAATGACTGAGGCCATTGGCGAGCTTCCAAGTAGCCAACAAGCAATTCCCCAGACAGATCAGGAATCACAAGCTCCAGGGTTCGATCGGCCAACGTGACTCGAAGTCGCACCGTCTCCTGCGCAGTGGCGGGGGTCCTCGCCACTTTCCGGCAGTTAACCCAATCGTCGTGAATCTCCGTTAGGTACTGCTGATCCCCGGAATGACGTTCAATGCGCAGGGATCCGGGCACGAGCGCGTGGAGTGCGATATGCCAAAGCGCTGCTAGGTAAGTACTCTTGCCGGTCTCGGGGAGGCCCAGCATGAGGAGTGCCTCGCTCATTGCTTTGCCTCCCTTGGGGGCCACGCGAAGCGATCAATCGCACGCGCGTGGGCCGGAACAGGAGCGATGGTCCGGGGAGCGATAACTGGATCGGAAAGCCCGGCCCAAGTTTCCAGTAACTCGGCCATGCCACGCCCCCATGGAACCTCATCCCCCAGCGGCCTCGCCGCCGTTAGATGCAGACTAAGGTCAACGCCGTGGCTACGTGCCATGTCGGTCCACTCTGGAATTACTTCGTTCGCGAATTGCGCCTCAGTCCATCCCTGGGCAAGTAGCCTGTCGAGCTTCGAAAGCACGAGTTCGAGACGGGTCGTGGGCCCGAGTGTCTTGCTTTCAAGTAGCGTGCGCAGCAACAAGTAAGTCGTGTGACGCACGCCATGCGATGTCTCGGAGTTTGCAATCAGATCTCCGTCGACAACAACGGCAACATGGTCAGCCCGTCGCAGGTAGGTGAGTTCCGTTATGCGCTCTGGCTTGGAGAGAATGCGTTCAAAAACCTCTCCGGAGAGATCAGTTAGCAGCAGGTCAATGCGGCGCTCGGTCGATTCCTTGCCACGCAGGCCGAGGTGGAGCCACGTTTCGTGTGAACCTCCGCTAGTTCTGACCGTTTCAGCCGTGGATCGACCTGACGCTAATCGCGAATCATGGCAGCGCTCCTCAAATGCGAGCAGCGTTTCGGAGCCAGCGAAGGCCCAATGGCCAAACGGTCCCATCTGGAACTGGTCATACAAAGTCGTGAGGATGGTCGTCTTCCCACTTCCATGTGGACCTGCCACGACGACGGCTCCGGATCGATATCGAGCCGTAATAGCTCCGGCGTCAATTGACGTCAGGGCCGCGCCACTTGGAAGGCGCACTATCCCAGAATCTGCCGACTGTTGATCAATCGTAGTAGGGGCTGATGGCGCCTCGATTGGCTCCTCAGCGGCTGGCTCATTGGTCGACTCACTCATGGCGATTCATCTCGTTCTCGCCTGGTCCGCCCTGAGCTGCTTAGCGATAAGCAATTCCCTGCCGAACTGCAGAGCAATTTCAGACGGATCGCGACCATCACTGAATTTCAAGCCGAGGACGTGCTCAGTTGACGCGACCCATGATGAGTTGTCAGGGGATTCGAGACGACGCGCCGCAGCGACGCAGATCGGCATTAGGCGCACGTGTGAAGGGGCAACAACCACTTCAGCCACCAGCTGCTCTCGCCAATGCTCTGGACTGGTGTTGATCGCGTCGGTTAGCGTTACCGGGCCCTCACCAGGAGTCATGGACAGAACCTTGGCTAGAAACGACGGGGCACTCGGGTGAGGTGTCGGGAACGTGGTGAGTTTGTCCAACTCGGCGGCAGCGATGAGGCACGCAGCCGGTCTCGATACATGGCGCCACGAGCCTCCAATCACGGAGCTCTCCTCGGAATACAGCCACCAGAGGATGTTGACTTCCTCGGCCAATGCAAGGTACTGCTGCTGAGAGTGCTCGATCGCGGCGGCGAGTCCCTTGGCCACGGCCTTGTCATCAATTAGGGGTAGGGACCCGACTGCGGCACCAATAGCCTCCATGACCGCTGGCTGCGCAGCAACTGCCGGCAATGCTTTCAGGCTTTCGGCAAGTTTCGCCCGGGCGTCTGCTGAAAGACCCAGCCTTGGGGGTTCAATGCTGCCCGCACGGCGTTGGGAGCGCGACAGCGACTGGAGCACTACCGCGGCTGCGTCGGGGATATCGGAGACTGCGGCCGACCACCTTTGGAACCGGGCGGATTCGACGTAGAAGGCTGCCAGAAGGCTCAAGGCATGCGCAGGGTCAAGGATTTGCATGAGGGCCGAGCCCGCGAGGATGCGTAGCTCCAGATCGTTGTCCCTTGCTGGGACCGAGGCGTCTGCGTCGTGCAGATGCTTGTGGATCAGTCCTACGGCGTCAGCGGAGACGGCCTGACTATGGGCAAGAAGCACGACGGTTAGCAGGTCGGTCACCGTAGTCAACTTGGCTAAGTTGGTAACTGCCTTCCAACGTTGTTCGAGCGGCGCAGAGGTCAGATCGATCGTCGCAGTTCGGTACCAATCTGTGAAGCGGGCGTCCATAACCAACTATTTCTTCTCCTCGGCGAATGGGTTAGGGCCAGGGGTGCGATCGGCATACCGTGCCTCGACTTCCTCCCAGAGGTGGGCAGTCGTGTGCGTCGCGAGGGCTCGGTTAAGCACCAGGGCGACGAGGTCTTGCGTGCGGAGCTTGTGTTCGTTCTCTTCAACGAGGTTTAAGTGGGCGCCGATCCGCAACTGGACCAGCCGCGGTAGCTGCGCGAATCTGTACGCGAGGCGTCGCTCCCGATTCATCAGTGGTGCACCTCCTTCACCGTACGCATCCTCCGGAGCGTTGGCTACCGCGATAACCTCCGGTTCGGGATGATCGATGGTCGCCGGCGGCTGCCAAGTTCCCAGCGGGATGTCCTCATGTCTGACCTCACCACCGCGAATGTCGTGATCAGGACCGAAACGCGTATCTAGCCTGTGCCAGCGCCGAGGGCGGATGTCAACACTGAGGAAGCGCCCAGCCTCCGTGTTCGCCACGCGTAGTGTGATCAGGTTGTAGCGCGGCTCCCAGACCACCCCAGTTCTCTCCGGGTGAAGGGCACCTGCCTCGACGTGCATGGTGTTGTTGACCCGATCCAGTCGGTGCGAATGTTTATGACCGAATAGCTGAACCGTTGCTCGGCTATCGAAGTAGTTCCGACAGGCGTCAGCGTCTCTCATCCAGTCCAGTGGGTGATGACAGAGAAGTAGCCCAGTGACACCCTGGCCCGTTGACACTTGGGCTTGCGCCGTGCCGAGAACAAGCTTGTTCGCACCTGTGTCGTCCTTCGGGCTCCGTCCTGAAATCAAGGGCGAGGTGAGTCCATGGAGTCTGAGAACCGAGCCGTCGTTCAGGCTCAAGTCGTCGGTCCAGAATGGCTTGGCGGGGTTGATCGGACAGCCGTAGCGCGTTGCGAACCGGACGTAATTGTGTAACGGGCCGAGCAGACCCTGCGCTCCGCTATTCATCGCAGCGAGGAGCGTTGTATCCACGTCCTGCAGCAGGCAGGCGCGAAGGTCGGCGTGCCACCTCACTAGATCGGGAAGCGTCGCCTCGGTGTCCCAGTCGACGTCGTGGTTCCCTGGAACCGTCCAGACGTCCTCAGTGGGACACCCGAGCAGGTCAGTAAGGCGACCGAACCAGTCGGCAGCCTTCGCATATTCGTCTTGCTTGCCGGACGCCGCGACGTCTCCGGAGACGAGGATGCCAGTCCAAGGACCGTAGAGCGCCTTCATGTCCGATAGATCGATCTCGACCTGGGCACGGATGTCGAAATCGAAGTCGTTCGGGTTGCCAACGCCGCGCTCGTTAATGTGCAGATCCGATAGATGGACGAACGACAGGCCCTCCTGAGGAATCCTCACCTGAGGAGCGTCGTAGTCCACGCGAGCCAGTCTAGGCAAGCCTCTCTTCGATAGCACTGCGCTGGATCGGCGAGAGCGAAAGTAGAAACGGCCGAAGCGTCTTGGCTGGGGTCGGCGATGCCTGCATGTCGTCGACGCGATGCCGATCGCGAGCAGTCGAAGGACTGGATGCGCGGTCGATGTGGTCCTTCAAGCTGCCCGCAGCCCATTCGCCTCCTCGTTCTGGGACGCTGCGTAGAGCTTCACCTGGATGGAACCTCGACCATCAACCGTGGCTCCCGCGATTACGGCTCGCGCCAGCATCTTGAGCTCGGATGCATCGGCTTGATCGACCCAACTCGCCAGCGCACGCCGGTATGGATGCTGGTCATCTGGGCGAACCGTCTGTCTGGTGGCATGGGCAACGAGGTCGCCCCGGTGCGCGGTTAGGCTAGCAAGCCGTTGACTCTGGGCCTTGACGCGGCTGGCGCAGGCGTGCTCGTCCATGGTGCCGGCCTCGAAGGCAAGGAAGTAGCGCTCCAGGGCTTCCTCGGTCTTGCGGATGTCCGCCTCAACCGCCGCCAACTGCTCCTTGAGCTGGGCCTCGGCCGCAGGCATTCGACCCTGCGCCTCCGCCAGCGCGGCCTGCACCAGCTCGGAGTCGGAATAGGCCGCAAGCATCGCCTTCAGGACCGCCTGGTCGAGCTCGTCGGCCGGCAGTCTCTCCGACGGGCAACCTTCGGGTCCATAGCGGTTGCGCCGGTGGCAGGTGTAGTACCGGTAGTGGTAGCGGTTGCCCCTCGCCGCCGTTCCGATGAACTTGCTCCCGCAGTGGGCGCAGGTCAGAAGCCCACCGAGCAGGTAGTCGCTCGCGTTCGAACGCCGGCGGGAGTAGTTCTCCCCACGCTCATTCATCAAGGCTTGAGCCGCCTGTAGCGTCGACTCCTCGATCAGCGGCGGGTGGGTGCCGGCGTAGACCTTGTCGCGGAAGTTCACCCGCCCCAGGTAGGCCTCGTTGCGGAGCACGGTCATGGTGGTCATGTGGCTCCATAGCCGGCCTTCCCGGGTCCGGTGGCCGTGCTCGTTGAGCCAGTTCGCCACCGCTCGGCAGCCCAGGCGCCTATTCACGTAGAGGTCGAAGATGGCCGGCACCAGCGGCGCCTCGGTCTCGTGCGGCTCCAGAGTGTCCGTCTCCGGGTTGCGCCTGTAGCCGAAGGGGATGGTGCCGCCCAGCCAGCCGCCGCGGGCCGCCTTGCGCTCCATACCGGCGATGACCCGGTCGATGATGGTGGCACGTTCGAACTCGGCGAAGACGCCGAGCATCTGCACCATCATCCGGCCAGCCGGGCTGCCAGTGTCGAACGGCTCGGTGGCGGAGCGGAAGACGACGTTGGCCTGGTCAAGTTCCTCGAGGATCTGGGCAAGACCTCGGACTGAGCGGGAGAGGCGGTCGACGCGGTAGACGAGAAGGAGGTCGAAGCGACCGAGGCGGGCTTCGGCGAGGGCGCGCTGAAGCTGCGGTCGCTCCAGGGTGCTGCCGCTCATCTGGTCGGTGAAGCGGCGGACCACCTCCCAGCCTTCCTGGCTGCGGACGTAGGCGGCGAGGCGCTCGGCCTGGGCCTCCAGCGAGTAGGGCTGGTGCTCCTCGTCAGTCGAGATCCGCGTATACACCGCGATCCGGATCGGGCCGTTACTCGGTTTCGTCGCCTTCATTCGGTTCCGCATCCGATCCCGCCTGGAGCCACCGCGCAAGGAACGGGTTGGCTACGCGCCAGCCATCAGGGCTGAGCTCGATCAGCTCGAGATCCTCGAGCCGGCGAAGTGCCTTGCCGACTCCGCTTGGATTCGACACCCCGGTGATCGTGACGAATCGCCCGGAGAACAAGTCCTTGGCCGGCTTTTCGGCGAGCGCACGCAGCAGTCGTTGCTGAACGGGCGACACCTTCTCGTACGCTTCGGTGAAGTCGATGATCGACAGCTGCAGCGCCGTGGCCAGTGCGCGCTCGACGGCCGCGCGATTGAGTTCTTCCCCAGCCTCCGCATAAGTCCAGAAGGCGAGCTGCTGCACATGGTTGGGCACTCCATTGGCCGTCTCATAGATAAACGACGCGACTTCACGCGAGAGCCTCTTGCCACCGCTCGATGCCCGCTCGACGAGGAAGGGGATCATGTCGGCCGGTGTAATCGGCAGCAGGTTGATGCGCTGCCCGATTCCTAGTAGCGGAGCGCCGGGGCTGTTCGACAACTCCTCCATCAGGCTTCGGCGACTTCCGGCGAAGATGAGGCTCACCTGTTCGAGCTCGTCGACCATCGCCTTGAATACGCCGGGCAAGCCCTGGTTGATTTCCGCGGTGCGCTGGAACTCGTCGATCACGAGGGCGACGGGTTCCTTCTTCTTCCGCGCGCGGCCTAAGGCGCGGAGCGCGGACTTGATCTCCTCGGTCCAGTCCGACTCAGGCGTTTGCGGGGCGAGGGACACCTTCACGCCATGCGTCTCGACACTGAAGGACGGACGCAATTCCCCAAGGTGCTTGCCCAGCTCCTCGAGACGAGCACCGAGCCTGCCGGTGAAGCTGCGGGCGACTGCCGTGGCCAGTTCCTCGGCCACTTCGCGGCGGGTTGAGCACTGGACGAGATTGGCCATTCCAACGCGAGCGCCGCCCTCGCCGGCCATCTCGGCAGCTCGTTTCAACACCGAAGTCTTGCCGTAGCGCCTCGGCGAGAGCAGCACGGCGTTCTGCCCCTCGACCATGCAGGTGACCAAGACTTTGAGCTCGGTCGATCGATTCGTGAACCGCTCCCCCGTTACCGCCGACCCGTAGTGGAAGGGATTATCCACGGTAGTACTATACAAGTCGGTGTAATACTGCGGAGTATCATTCAATTCAGGCCGCCTGCCGCTCGGACGCGGCCTTCTGGAGGAGCGGCAGGAAAAGCTCAGCGAGCACGGCGATCGCCCGCTGACGTTCCACGTCCGACATCGGAACGAAGTCGATCGAGGTGATCTCGATGCACGCTTTGCGGTATGGGCGTCGTTTCCCACCAGCTCGAAAGGGCCGTGTGTCGACCGACCTCACGCTCGTTGTCCGTTCGCCGCCGGGTCGATGGACACAAACCCGAGCCGATCAAGCGAACGTATGAACGGCTCGTCCGAGGCGATATTGATCGTGTCCGGCGCATCGCGGTCGGCGACGGTGAGCTGCTGACCGTCAACCGCGGCGAGAAGTCGGAGGTCGTCGGCGATCCGAAGACGAGCCACGAGCCGCGTTTCGACATTCGCCCTCTCGTAGGCGGGGTCGTCGAGGATGGCCCCCACCAGGGCACGGAAACTATCTGCCTCGCAGGCTCTGTGGAACAGCGCGTCGCCGAGGGGCTGGAATAGCATCCGCAGCGGCAGTTCGGGTGGTGTGTCCGATTGGATGTGTCGGTACATCAGGCCGACCTCCTTGCTGGCTGCCAGGCGGAGCGCTGGAACAGCCAGTAGAGCTTCAGCTTGTCCTGCGGCCGAACGAAGATCGTGTCGGCGAATCGGCGGAGCAGGCCGTCATTGGAATCAGTCACTTGGCCGTCAGCGTGGCTGCCGAGGCGCACGCGTTCGGTGGGAATCGCGGAGTCGGGCAGCGTCGAGGCGCGCTTCGTAATCCAGCATGCAAGCTTGATGTTGGCCTGAAGGCGGGCGGGGTCGAGGCTGGAATCGAAGTAGCGGTACTCGATCGTGCGCCGACTCTCCAGGAGGTTCCCGTAGTTGAGCCCGAAGCCATGGCTCGCTCCTACGCGGCTCGCGAGCTCGTTCAGGCTCTGCGCCTCCTCGAACTGGCCGGCTCCCATCGGTCCACACCAGCGATAGCCATTGCCCGCTCCCCGGTGGCGGCGGCCCCCGCGTCCGGTCGCGGCCGCTAGGCGGTACATCAGGTCCTCCGCCCATGCGCAGGCGTTGGCGACGCGGCGGAATCGGCCGACGTCGTGGTCCAGTCCTGCGGAGTCGGCGCCGACGTGGACGTGGCCGCCGGTTCTCGCGGTCACCCGGGCGCCATTTTCACGAAGGATCGCGCAGGCCCTTTCCAACTGCGCCCAGGTTTCGGGCGTGTCTTGCAGTACAGGGCTCACGACCTCGCCCGTGACGGTGGTGTCGCGCTCGACCACCCACTTTCCCGGTTCTCGGTGTGAGTGGTAGCCCTGCAGGTTCGGCGTGGAGGCGAGGCCGGCGGCGTGGAAGGCGCGCGCCACAGCGTTGGCATCCGCGCCGTCGAACTCGATCTCAACTCCGAAGGTCTGGTTCGGGTCGCCGATCACGTTCTCCCTCTCGTACTCTCCGCCGGAAGTCCGTGCGAGCTGGAGCAACTGGCGGTGCAGGTCGTCGTTGGCTACCAGCGACCGCTCGCCTTCGGGCACGTCGGAGCCCTGGGCAGCGAGGAAGTCCTCCCATAGTCGCTGGGCCCCGGCTTGCTCGCGGTCGATGCGCTCGCGCTCGTCGCGGTGGCGCTCGACGGACCGCGCGTAGACATCGGCCCACTCGGGCGTGCCGACGGACGGATCCTCGAGCTCGGGCACGAAGGCAGTGGCCGCGACCGGGTCGGGCTGCGGCGCGGCAGCAGCGGCGCCGACTGCGCGCGCCGTACCTAAGACTGCCTGGATCGCCTCGGCAACATCGAGGATCGCCTGCCTCGTCGCAGGTCGGACCGCGACTGAGGGCCCCGCGACCGGTGCGATGGTTGTCGCCGAGGTCTGGTTCGTCGTGCGGCTGCCACCCTTGCTCGGCAATTCGGTCAGCTCGCCCGCTCGAGTCGGCGGCGCAGCGTCTGCTGCAGGTGGGCGTATAGGCTCCGAAGCGTCTGCTCCGACATACCCGGGGCGGCGTTCGCCTCCAGGCAGTAAGCGCGGCCCGTGCGCCGGTCGACGATGACGTCGACACCCGCATAGTCGAGTCCGATCCGGTGAGCGCCTTCGCGCGCTGTTGCCACCACCGCCGCCGGCAGGGTCGTAACCGGCTCGTGCGTCCACTCCGGCCGGAGGTCTTCCGGGTTTGCACCCGCCGGCGGCTGCTTCGCGTAGGCCGACACCACGCGACCGTTGAGGACGCTCACGCGGTATTCGGCTCGGTCGGGAATGAACTCCTGGAAGAGGTCGTGGCGAGCCCGCTCGCCCCACGGGGCGTCGGCCGCGATGACCGCTTTCCCGCTGCCCCGCGCACCCTGGCGCTGCTTGGCGACGACGCGATCGGCGCCCAGCAGATGCATGTCATCGGGTCGGAGCACCGTCCGCGGCGCGAGTTCACCAAGCCGGCGCACGGACTCGACCTGGTCGGAGGAGATGCGCACTGCATCGGGCCGATTGAGAGCCACGAGGTCTGCGGGCAAGGAGTCGCTCCGTCCCCAGTTGAGTACCAGCGGAGGCATCCCGTCCCCGTGCGGGATCTCGGATGGGTCGTGAACCACATGAAGGTTCGCGCCCTGGTGTGCGACCGCCTCGACGTTGCGAGCGAGGGAGTCCGACGGCAATGAGCGCGGCGCCAGGATGTAGACGGGAACGTCGTTTGGCGCCGCCTGGAAGGCGATCGCCGGCACGCGCACATCGCCGGTCGGCTGCGCGGGCGCCACATCGGAACCGGCAACCAACCCAGGTGGCCTCCGTCGTGCAAGCTCCAGGAGCTGGTCGATGGCTGCCTGCCGCTGGTCCAGTTCGAGCTCGTAGCCGATCGCCAGCCCAACGCGCTGCCGCTCTTCTTCGAGGTGGTGCAGCTCGGTCAACCGGCCATCAAGGTCGTCGAGGGCGGCGCGAATCCCCTCCTCGTCGCCACGGGCGCGGGCGCGGGCCAACTGACGTAGCCGGGATTGGACGCGTCGGAGGCGATATCGGTACAGCTCCTCCGCTTCCTCCGGAATCAACCCATCCTCGCGAGCTGCGAGCTCGTTCAGTCGCTCGACGTCGATGCCGCGGCGAAGGGGACGGCCGATTTCGGCCACCGTGAAACCGGCGGTATCCCACTCCTCACGCGTTCGCCCGACTGCCGATCCTGCAACGACCGGCGGTCCGACCGCTGGGTTGGTGGTCGTCGTGCCGCGCCCGCCCTTCGATGGCACTACGCTGCCTCCAGACCGCGCAGGATCGATGCGTAGGCGCGGTCGTTCTCGGCGCAGTTGAGAAGGAAGCACTCGCGAGCCGATCGCGCCACGGGCTCGTGGACTCGCCCCAGCAACCGGCGGCGCTGCGCCAGGCCGTATGCCATTCCGTTGCAGATCACGAGGTGACGATGTGGAGCCGCGCGCCGGTAATCGACGAGTCGCTCCGCCGCGTGGATCCCGCCCAGAATGAAGGTGACATCGGGCCTCACAGCGCGGTTGAAGAGCGCGATGTCTTCGACGGTTTCGCGGTGTGCGCGCACCTCGGCGTGGATCTTGCGGCCGCCGCAGAAGATCGACACCGCCTGCAGGTCGGGCTGGCTATTGATCCAGTCCGCCCATAGCCGGCCATCCGGCTCGAAGAAGCTAAAGCCGATATCCGGGACCGCGTTGACGCCGCCTTCCACGAGCTCGTGGTAGACAGCGATCGATCTTCTTTGCTGGACGATCTGATCCCAGCGACTGGCCGTCCGCCACACAGAGAAGTTCGGCGTGAGCACGAGATCGAATCCCATGCCGGCCAGTTCGGCGATGATGCGGCGCCTCGCAACCCAGAAGCCTTCGAGCACCCGGTCCTCCACGTAGAGCTGAAGCGCGATCTTGGTGGTTGGTCCCAGGCAGTAGACCTCGCGCAGCGGCCTGCGGTGCTTCTTGGTTATCCATCGCCCAGCCACACCGAAAACACGGCCCCCGTGGAGCGCGACCCACGGCACATCCACTGGATCGGCGTACGCCTGGACCAGGACGGGAAGGTGATCAGGCAGTTCGGGAAGAGTTGCGTGGCGCACCGGTCGCGGCCAGCTGATATCGAGGCCGCCGAGATGCTCGAACACCTGTCGGCGCGCCGCCATCGTTCGGTCGAGATCCGCGCAATCCTCACACCGGCCGCGCAGGCAGAAGTTGGGCTTCTTGCCGCACTTTGCAGCGGCCGGACACGCATCGCAATGAGCGCCGCAGGCAATCCCGGGCATTAGCTGACGGCTCCCTTGCGCCGCAGGTAGTCGCCGAACAGTGGAACTGTGAAGGCTTTGTCGAACCGGTCCAGCTCGGCGGCGCGGTCCGCGAGGTAAGGCGGGTCCAGGCCCATGCCTGGGCGGAATGGATTCGTCGGCTCGGAATGATCCTTTTCTGGCTGGATCATTTCGGATCATTCCCGCGACCGGATCGGAAGTCGGTGACCTCTCTGTTCAGGCAAACGAGGAGTTCGTCCACTGCCGTCCGCTCGTCGGCCGAAACCGTCGGACTTAGGTTGCGAAGTGCTCGGACCAGTTGCCGGCAAAGGTCGGCGAGGACCTGGAGCTGCTCATCGAAGGTGACCGGCCCAGCTGTCTCTGGATCGCCGGCGAGCGCACCATCAACGTCGAGCTCTCGGTCGGCGAGCAGGCGATCGACTACCTGGTGGACCTGTCGATGAGTAAGCTCGGGGGCGCGCTGGATCAGTTCGGCCCGCTGCTCTTTGTCCGCCAAGCGAGAAATCTGCACGGCGTGCTCCTGCGTTAGGGAACGCACGCGCTCCAGCTCCTCGGGGTCCAACCGCAGAACGCCAACCTTCGCCTTGCGCTGCGACTCTGAGATACCGAGTGCCCGCTCGCTTTCGCGCCAGTGCGAAAGCAGGCCCGCGATCGGCTTGCCATCCCCGCCTTTGACCGTGTGGGTCTTGTGCCTGACCAGCAACTTGCGCAGACCTTCGAGGTGCTCGGCGAATTCCTCACGATGAAGGATCCTTCTTTCGTCGAGTGGCTGGAAGGGGACCAGCGAATCGCGCAGCAGCTGTTCGGCGACCACGATGTCGCGGATCGTTTTGTCGAGCAGAATGCAGTGCGCCTCTTCGACTAGGTCGAGGTCTGCGCGCAGGCGATTCTCCTCGTACTGCTTCTCGAGCCGCTCGAGATAACCGAGGTGGGGATGGATGCGCACCAAAATCTCGAGCAGACCGGCCGCCTTCGCCGCCCTCCAGCGCTGCTCCCCGAAGACGATCTGGTACTTGCCGCGATGTCCAGGGGCCGGTTCCACCTCAAGCAGCGGTTGGTGTCGGCCAGCCTTGATCGAGGTAGAGAGCCTGTCGACGAATTCGACTGAGACGTTGACGCGAGGCTGGATTGGGCAGGGCTGGATCAGGTCGACGGGAACGATCGCGAGCCCAGCCGGAAGGCGATCATGTTCAGTCACGCGGCGTCGCCTCCCGGGTAGCGATCGGGCGACGGGCTTCGCTTTGCCAGAACCAAGTCGATCGGCTTTGAAAGCCTCCTTGCGTAAGTCAGCTCATGCGCCGTGCCGGCGCTCTCGCCGTCCCAGAAGGCGAGAACCCGGTCCGCGGAGCGGATCATCTCCTCGTCCCGCGCGAAGTACGCGTCCTCGGCTGTGGGGAAACGATCGCTCATTGCCGTCCACACCTCCAAGCGGAGGCCAAGACGCATGCTCGCGTCACGAACCGCAGCCGACGCGCCATGTGTTCGACTGGTCAGGATCACAGCGCAGCGCGGCAGAACCTTGAGCTTCGCGTCAATGAGCTCGCGATCATCGATGGTGCGGCTCCCTCCGGCGAAGACCCTCAGATGGCAAGTCGGTTCTGAATTGACGACATCGACACGAGCTGTCTCAGTCGTGAAGGCGAAGCCTCTGTGTTCGCCAGGCGTCCACTCTCTGTTCCAGATTGGTGTCGCCAACCGGGGGTCAGAGTTTGGCCCCCGCATTCCGTTGACCACCTGAAGGCGAGGTCGGGGGCCGATCATGCTCCCTCGCCTCCGCCAGGTCGCCTCTTCCACCATTCGGGTTTCGCGAGGCAGTCGCTTGCCAGCCGCGGACTGCGTGGGAAACCAGGCATGTCGGCGAAGGCGTTTCGGCGAGGTGATCCAGCGATCTGCAGCCAGACCGCCCCGAGCCAGCCTATTGACGAAGTCGTCTCGATGGCCGTCGTCCAGAAGCGGCACAAGTTGACGTTGGGAGGGAGAACGGGGCCGATCAGGTCGTGGAGCTCGCCTTCGCGCACACGGGTTGGAGCCACGAACAACACGTGATGGAGATCGGCGTGCCGGCGGCCGCCGAAATATGCGACGTAGCTGCTCGCCTTCGTGCGGACGCGTCGCGCGTGTTCGGTGCCACGATCCCACTCGAGGTCGAACACAATCTCGCGGTCCGGCAGTAGATAGCGACCCCATCCATCCGACGGCGGGCTGCCCTCGCGTTCATATGCGGCACGGCACGTCGCCTCCCCGAGCCAGTTGTAGAGGCCCTGGTCAGGTAGCTCATGCGCCGCGGCCGCCAGCTTCGCGAAGAACCGATTGGCCTCAAGGTCATGTCTCAGGTGGTAGATCTGCTCTCTCGCACGCCTGGCACGCTCACAGATCGGTCTCGGATCCTGGTCGCGAAGCTTCGCGATGTGTCTTGCTCCTGAGGTCGTGAGCGCATAGACAGTCGGAGTCAGCGGAGATCCTTGTTGTAGGTCAGGTGGCCAGCGGTAGATCAGCCCTCGCCAGAGCAGATCCTTGAGGCGGAGCTGAGCCTTCCGACGGCTTTGATCGAACAGTTCGGCGACTTGATCGCTGTCGATGTAGCGGTACTGATCTATCGCCAGCAGGACGGCTGAGTCTCGGTCGGAGGGCGGTCGACTACACGCATGTGTTGTAGGAGACAGTCCGCGCTTGACGCTCTCGATTTGAACGGGGAATCGGTCCGCAATCATTGTGGCCTGCGACCCTCACTGCGTCCCCCACTGCGACCCCCGTGGTCGGCCGTCGCAACCTTGTCGCGATGCTTGGCTTCGGAGTTGTATGTGCGGAGTCGGTCTTCGATCTCTCTCTCGACGTCCGAGCGAGGCCGGCCACAGTGCCTGACCGCCGCGGCGGCGAGTGCCGAGGCATGATCAGCTCCGAAGCTGGGCGGCGCCGGGGACGTCACGCCGGTGAACGGGCGCTCCGTGTGTCCATCACGAAACAGACGAACGGCAACCTGATAGCGCTGAAGGTTCAGCAGTTGTTCCGCGCTGAGCCAGGGCAAGAACTCACGAGCTAGGCTGCGCGCGTCGTCCTGACTGCACTGGAACACCACGCGCGTCCGGGCGTTGGCCGCCACGGCCTCGCGGGTGTCTTTCGTCAGTTGGTCGAGGTGCTGGTGGGCTAGGACCAGTCCCAGGTGATAGCCGCGGGCTGCGGCCAGGACGTCGTCCAGACTCTGCGGCAGGTGGAGGTAGTCCTGGAACTCGTCGAGATACACGATGAAATCGCGGCGATCCGATGCGGGTTGCGCAGCCCGCTTCATCGCTGTTTGCCACAAGCGAGCTACCAGGAAGGATCCAAGAAGGCGACTGGTGTCCTCGCCCAGCAGTCCTTTGGCCAGAGAGACGAGGAGGATGCCTCCTTGGTCCATGCACGCGGCGAGGTCGACGGTGGAGCGGGACTGGCCCATGATGTTGCGCACGGTCGGACGCAACAGAACCGACCGCAGCTTGTTCAGCACCGGGCCTGCCGCTTGCAAACGCTGGCCTTCGGTCATGTGGTCCCACTCGTGCCAAAAGGGCTGCAACCCGACGGGATCGTGGAGATCTTTGGTGAAGACCTTGCGTGCATCGGGCTGGAGGAGCAGCAGGGGCACTTCGCACAGGCTGCTGCCGGGGTGCCGCATAAGCGTGAGAACCGCGGCGCGCAGCAGGTCGTCTGTCCGCGGTCCCCAGAACCTTTCGTATGTCTTGCGGAAGATCGTGACTACCTGATCGCACGTGACCTCGTATTGATCCGGGTCGTCGCACTCGAGCAGATTGAGACCGACCGGCTGTTCGCGAAGGGACGGATCGATCAGCACGACACGGCCCCAGTGCTGGCGCGGGATGCGCTCCAGGAGGTCGTTGACCAGATCCCCTTTGGGGTCGATCACGGCAATCCCGCGCCCCGCTTGGATGTCGTCCAGGGCCAGATTCATCAGGGCCGTGCTCTTGCCGACTCCGGTCGGCCCGATGAACTGCATGTGGTGCAGCGCATCGGAAGGTGAAATCTTCACCGGAGTCTGGCGTTCGTCCTCGAGGTGACAGACGGTCTTTCCGTCGCCGCTCGGCCGTCGCGCCGGAGCAAGCCTCGTCGGCGCCACCCCAAAACCCGGGATGTCGACCGGCAGGTGGAACAGATTTGCCAGCTCGTCGGCGACCAGAATCATGTTGCCTGCAGGACCGCGCCGACTCGCGACTATCCGGTCAAACCGGCGCCCAAACCAGACGCCGACCGGGCGCAGACCGTTGGCTCCATCGAAGCCACGAAATGCTGCAGTCATTCCGTGCATCAGCGCCTTCGCCTCTGGCTCGCTGGCAGCCGCGACCCTGAGGCGGATCTCCGCGCGATATCCGGGGGCAACCGCTTTGGCTGCTGGTGGCACCGGTCGCGAAGGTCGCGTTGGCGGCGCCGGCGGCGTGGGCTGCTCGGGCAATATGAGGTGGAAGAGCCCGTCTAACACCCAGCCCAGCACCGAGCTGAGCAGGCCGCGCTCTGGCGGCACGCCTGCCAACGCGTCAAGCGTTCGCCGCGCCCTTGTCTGCCAGCGTTCGTCAGGGCTGAGAGCGAACTGGATCAGGCCCGAGGGGGCTTCAACCAGCGCCTGCGTCACTGACCTCAAGGCCTCAGGGTGCAGATCGCCAAGGGCATGCACCGGATCGAGGTCGAGCCGCAGGCGAGCGCGCGCCGCACCGACCGACTGGTCAACGGGTGCTGTCGACCGCTGCACCCGCGCTCCGGGCAAGGCGCCCCGGACAAGCGTCCCGATCATCGGCTCGAGTCGTGCCGGAAGCCAGCACCGAGCGCCGAGGTCGCCGTCTTGCGACCAGAGTTCGAAGACAACGGAGGGCTGTCCAAAGAGGAGCCGCTTTAGAACCGGATGAGAAATTCCGAATAGGCTCCGGTAGAAGCGGGACCAGCTGCGAAGGTCAGCGGTCGCACTTTCCGGCGGCAAGATGTCCAGCAGCACGCCAGGCCGCCGGCGCTCGCGCACACGAACAATCGCGAGCCCGATTGTGGCGACCAGAAGCGTCAGCTCGGCGAGCACAGCCACAACGACGAGGTGGCGAGTCATTGAAGATCCTCCTTGCTGAGCGGGATGAATCCCTGGATGTGGGGATCCGGCCACCAGATGGTTCGGGTGTTGACTTCGCCGAAGCTGATGAAGTACATCTCGCTGATCGTGTAGGCGGTCGATGAGACCGCTATGACGACCGCGACGTGGCCGAGCTGGCTGTAGCCCGAGCCCGGCCGATAGACCGCGATCGCGCCGACGCTGGGTGTGGGTTGGGTGTGGAAACCCTGTGCAGAAGCGTTCTTGAGCCAGTCGACCGCGTTGCCGTTCCAGGTGACGTGCCGGTTATAGGCCGCCCACCAGGTGCACCAGCCATACGGAAAGCGGTCGGGGTAGCCGCCCGGCGGCACCCACGAAAACAGCCGGACCTGTGGCGCGGGGTGGGGCGCGGTCGCGATCGTCGCGGCCGCGGAGCCCACCACCGCCGGAAAGGTGACGAGGAGGATGAGCCCGGCAAGCAGCATTTTCATTCGGAGACTCCTTTGCCCGCGATCAGGCGGGCCTCCTCGTCGGTAGCGATCACCTGGTAGGGCACCCGCTTTCCCTGGGCGACCATCAGCGCTTCGCCGCGCTGCGCGTTCAGCAGCCAGGATTGCTCAGCGGGCGTCAACCTGAAGAGTTCGGCCAGCCGTGGCATTGCTTGAGGCGCCTGCTTCATAAGGATCTGGAGCGCGGAGTTGGCGATCATCGCCTCGCCTTCGCGTTTGGCGAGGACGTCGCTGACGTCCTGAGTGATCAAGGTCAGTCCGGCTCGGCGCTTGCGCGCCGTCTTGGCGAGCCGGAACAGGAACGATGCGGTGTCCGGGTGGCGCATCAGCCACCAGGCCTCGTCGACCACAACCAGGGTTTGGCGGCTGGAGCTCGCGAGCTGGCCCCAGATCCGGTCTAGCACCAGGAACATCGCAGCCACGCGTTCCTCGTCCGGCAATCCAGCCAGCACGTACGCGGCGCTGTCGCCGACAGTGGGTGTCAGGGATCCCGAGAGGAGCCATCGACCAGCGCCGGTTATGAAGCGTTCGAGCCTGAGCGCAACATCCTCCATACCGGCAGTCCCGCGAAGCCGAGCCTGAACATCGATCAGTCGCGGTGCAGTCAGTCCTTTCGACGTGATGCCATCCGCAAACCCCGACCGTGCGTAAACGAGCGCAATCGCGTCCTCGATTGAACCTCGCTGGCGCGGCCTCACCTGCCCGGCAAGCAGGCTGATGAACGTCGTGAGTGTCGCTATGCGGGTGTCGAGCGCACCCGGTGAGGTATCGGTGAGCGCGAACGGATCGATGCCGGTGCGAGTGCCAGGTCTGACCTGAATAACCTCGCCACCGAGCGCAGCCATGATTGCGGCGTACTCGCCTTCGGGGTCTACAACCAAGGCGCGGGTACCACTGAGCAGCGCGCGGATCAGTTCGACTTTGACCATGAATGACTTGCCGGCTCCACTGGTCGCGAAGACGACAGCGTTGTGGTTTTCGAGAGCGAAGCGATCGATGACGACCGCGCTGCGGGTCGCGGTGTTTACCCCGTAAAGCAGCCCTGAGCAGGCGGGCAGATCGGTGCCGCTGAATGGGAAGGTGGCCGATAGCGCACTGGTGGACAGCGCCCGGTGCAGCCGGACCTGGTCAACGCCAAGTGGCATCGAAGAGACCAGGCCCGGCCGCATCTGCAGCAGCAACCTGCGCGTGTGAATGAGTCGCGTCCCGAGGAGTGCCTCGAGCCGGCCAGTGGCCGCGTCGAGATCCTCAGGGCTATCAGCCCATACGGTCATGTAGAGCGCGACATCGAAGAGCCGTTCCGAACCGTCAGCGATCCTGTCCTGAAGCTCAATGGCATCGTGCAGTGCTGCGCGCCGCCAGGGATCGGGGCGGCCACCGCGGTCGTCGATGATTCGGAGCGTCGACGAGAGCTCGCCGATCCGGCGCTCGAGGAAGGACATGACAGCCGGCCCACTGCTCGGCCAGATGTGCAGGGCAAGGTCCAGGTCGCCATCGAACCCTTGGAGGTCGCCTAGCCAGCCGGGGTGTAGTCGAGCGGGATACCTGCTCACACCGATCACGCGCGCGTGGCGCCCGCTCACTGACACCCGATCCGCGCACTCGGTAAGCGCCGCGGGAGCGATCAGCGCAGAAACATCGGCGAGTTCATCATCGACGGCAGTGGGCTGGACCGACGTTGCCGGATCCATCGGACGCCGCATCAGCTCCGCCAACGAGTGATCGCTCAGGCGTCGCGGTTCGAGGTCCAGCCGGCGGAGGCACTCGGTCACCCAGGCCACGCGCTGGTCAAGGAACTGTCTTGCGTCTCCGGGTTGGTGCGACTTCGACGCATCCCACGGGACGACGACGAAGAAGCGACGATCGAGCACCCGCCGCTCGTCGGTGAGGGTCTCGACGAGCCCGCGGTACGAGTCGCGCAGCGTCTGGTTGTGGTCCGCGGGCGGCGGAAGCGCGGACATTTCGAGGCGGCGTGTCCGTATAACAACCTGAAGCGGGTGGGTCAGCGAGTTGAGAAGCGAGGACCAGCCCGCGACAACCGCGCGCTGCTCGGGCTCACCTTTGATTCCAAAGGCGAGGGTCTGACATTCGAGGACCGCCCGCCGTGATCCTCCGCGAAGGACCAGAGCCGCTTCTTTGACCGCCTCGACGGGGAGCAGCTCAGTGGTATGCGTCGCTCGCAGCCCGATCATCGCCCGCCTCCCACGAGCAGTCGGCGCGGTCGCAGTGCGTACTGAACTGCAAGCGCGACCCATTCGCGCAGCGGGAAGTCGCCGAATCGAACGACCCCCAGCCCGAGACCAACGACCGCAGGCGGGACTGCGGCTCCGATCCGGACGACGAGGTCGCCGGGGAGAAGCTCGTACAGCCACCATCCAGCAGCGGCACCGCCGGCCACAAACATCAGATCCGTCGCTCCGAGTCCCCACGCGATTACGTCGTCGAGTTCCAGGTTCTGCGGGACTTTTACTGGCTCCACGTCAAGCCACCGCTGCGGCCACCAACTTGGCCGCGGTGACAGCCGTCTGGACAACCGGGCTCCGGCTCAGTGGGTGGCGGAAAGCCCAGTGGTAAGCCGCGAACGGGAGCTTGAACAGGAGATATAGAAGCGTGATAAGGACGAGGCCCGAGGTGAGGTCGGACACCGGGCCGCCAAGCCAGTCGGTGTGGCGTAGCAGCTCGATGCCAACCTCGACCAGGATCGCCTGGATCACCTGGACGAAAAGCAGGGCACTGAAGACGCGCCACCAGATCCGTGCGATCTCGTCTGTCTGTGGAAGCGCGTACGTCGCAAGAGCGAGCGGCGACAGCACGGTAGCCACCAACAGCACGACGTCGCGGCCGATGTAGATGGCGACCAGCAAGATCGCGAGGACCGCAGCGGCCAGCCCCACCAGGCTGCCTACGACCTGGTCTGCCGCATGTGGACTCTGAACGATGGCTGACAGCTGCCCAAAGGTGCTTGTGCCTGGGTCGGGGCCGAGTAAGCCGTTGATCAGTGCGTTGTCGAGCTTGATCAACCCGCCGCAGAGAGCAAGGCTTGCGTTGGCGGCAATTGCCGCCAAGACGATCCGCGGGATGAGCGTTTTCGCCGAGTACCGCGAATCGACCGTCCCGGAAGCCATGACCATGACTCCGGCGGCAAGTAGCGCGAGAACGAAGAGTCCGTCGGTCACGTCGCGAACGAGCGCCCACGCGCGACCGACTTCCGGGATCGAGTCGTATGCCGGCGTCTGAAACAGGAGTTGGCCGGCGGCGGCGAGTGCCGGCTGCAGGAGGTGCGCGGCCAGGCTTTGTAGCCAGCCGTTGATGGCGTCGATGACCTGGGAGGTGATATCCATCAGCTGCCAAGCACCTTCTGAAGGATCGAGACCAGGGTCGGCGCCAGCGCTGCGAGCCCGTAGCCAATCAGCGC
>Ga0307372_10003750_pt1 | contig 24038 bp, 30 predicted proteins | sample OX1MG_FD_202533 | JGI IMG/M metagenome (GOLD analysis project Ga0307372, IMG submission 202533) | Soil microbial communities from Risofladan, Vaasa, Finland - OX-1 | ecosystem: Environmental > Terrestrial > Soil > Coastal area > Acid sulfate soil | place: Finland: Risofladan, Vaasa | collected...
CTGTGCGAACACGCTATGCCGAGGCCCCTATTTTTACGCATATCCTCTTGTGCACAGGTGCAAGCATAAGCTTTGGAAGTCTCGATCAATTTCTCGGCAAGTTTGTAGAAGATCGGAATGTCATCTGAAGCATTCTTCACCTGATCTGCAGTGATCTTCAACCATTGCAGTGATTCCGAAAAAGCGTTGTAATACTCTATCTTTTCGGCTGATGGATTGGTATCGTCGAAACGAATCAGAAATTTGCCATTATATTTTTTCGAATACTCGTATCCAATTATTGCTGCTTTTGCATGACCGATGTGCATAAACCCATTGGGTTCGGGAGGGAATCTGGTTACTACGCCTCCTAGAACTGCGTCTGGAAGGTCGGGAAGCGTCTGCTCCTTTTCAGAGTCCGACTTTGATTGTTGCTTCTTCTTCTCTACGTGTCTATCAAGTTCCCCAGGGAATTCTTCCTGGAATTTTCTCTTTTGAGCCTCAATATCAAGAAGATTTATGTCAGCGATCTGAATGAGTGCAAATTTCTTTGCATTTTGAGGTACCTTTCTCATCTCCGGGTTTTCGGATAACATTCTGCCCAAAACAGACCCGACATCAGCTCTCCCTCCATGCTCGATGGCGTTCAAAAAAGAAATTTTTCTCGCAAGTTTCGAGATTTCTTCGTCATTATTTTGCATGGAAATCCATTAACCTGTAGTAATATTTGCCATTGTATTATCGGAATAATTTCTAGTATTCACGGGAACTAATGTATTCAATTAGCGACTTCGTAATTTCATACGGATCTTCCCGATTGATTCCCTGCTTTGAAATTATACTTTCAAATTCGGATAATGCTCTTTCTGACAGCTGATTTGCGATTTGTTTAGCGTAATCTATTGAACCGAATACATTCATTTGTTCAAAGATATACTTGACTTCTTCCAATGTCTTCTCCTCGCGTGGCTTAGAGAGCGTCTCAATTATTCTCCGTTTTTGATCAGTCCCACACTTTGAGAGCAGATGAATAACCATCAGTGTCCGCTTTCCTTCAAACAAATCTCCCAAAATTTCTTTTCCATACTTTGATTGGTCACCTTTTAGATTCAACACATCGTCGATTATTTGAAAAGATATTCCAAGATGGGTACCAAATTCAATTGCTTCCTTCAAGGCAATTTGATGAGTTTTGATTTCCTGAATGTCTCTTTCTTTCTTCGCAAGTAATATACCAAGGCGGGTCGGAGTGATGCAGGTGTACCAAGCCGATTTCTTAGTCACCATCAGAAAGTAATCGTCCACACTCATGTTCCACCTATTTCCAGTAGTCCAAGAAAGCTCCATCTGTTGTCCTTCAGTGGTATCGTTCAACATGGTAGAAAATTCGGACAATATTCTTAGAGTCAAATCCGACCCAAGCTTAATTTGGTTGAGGAGCAGCAATTCCCACATTTTCCCGTGCAAGGCGTCGCCAGTGTTGATTGCAAGCTCAATTCCGACTTTCCTATGAAGTGCTGGCAAGCCTCTCCGAAGATCTGACTTGTCTTCGATGTCATCATGAATCAGGATCCAGTTCTGGAAGAGCTCTAACGCAGCCGCAGTGATCATGGCATCTTCTCTACTTCCTCCGAAGAGATTGCACCAAACCAGACACATAGTGGCTCGAAGTCCTTTGCCGCCTCTGCTGGGATAATCGCGCATCATTTCATATAACTTCATGATCTCAGGAGAATCGTGTCTCTGAGGTAGAAAATCCAAAATGATTTTGTCGATTTGTCTCTTGTTGGCGAGTAGAAGATCAGATAATTTTGACGTCTCAGTTCGCTGTTCCATTCGACATCAACCTGCCCCCTTGTCTATATTGCTGAATTTCCATTCTCACGTTGATATGCTATTCGAAAAGATTCTAGTTGCCTTTACATCATCTTTTCCAGCAAGTAGCGATTCTAGTCTGCCACCCTTGTTGCCGTTTACATAGAAGACGTCTGCCCCCAATTTTGCGAGCTTGAAACCAGTTTCTATTTTGGCGCGGATACCTCCAGTAACATCATATTTCCATTTATTTCCCGCCGGCGCGTTATTCATATCTAGTTCGTCAATAACATCACCTTTCATTCCCGAATCCGAGTATATTCCGTCAACATCCATGGCGAAAATTACGCGATCGACAGGTAATTTCTTTGCTAAGCTTAGGGCAATCTGGTCTCCAGAAATAATGGCGCTTCCTTTTTGTGTGGCTGAAACATTTCCATAAGATATTGGCACAAAACTGTTCCGAAAAAGGAACTCCAATTCGCTTTTACCTCGTTTCGTGACCTTTATGCCATCATCAGAAAGGAATTCAGAAGTGACAACGGTTTTGCAAGGAACGCCTTCACCTACAAGTCGGTCAAGTACTATTGAGTGAAGCGTTATCATCGCGGCTGCTGTTTTTGAGACTCCCTCAGCCCTGACGTTGCTTCGAATTGTCGAAAGATGAAATTTTGTTGCATAGTAATGTCCGAAGGATCCGCCGCCATGTATCAAGAACAATTTCTGGTCGGATTTTGATTTCAGTGATTTCGAGATCGCCTTGGCAGCTGTCCGAATTGCTTTCGAATTGACAGTGAGTGGACGATCCTTGTAAGTGATCAAGCTGCCTCCAAGCTTAACTATCGTGAGTTTTCGATTCACTCTTCCCATCGCAAGCCCTCCTGTGGGATTTGCTTGAGAAGACTCCAAGGATAATTCTTTGAAGCGAATTGAGAAAGAGTTTCGATTGATTCCGGTTTCGGCAACGCTATGACACTTCCTCCGCCACCGGCTCCGGTCAGTTTGACACCAAAAACATCTTGAGCTGCAAGATCATCTATTAGTCTGTCGAGTGCAGAAGTCGAGGCTCCAATCCAAGAAAGCGTTGTCTGTGAAATATTCATGAGTGCTCCCAGTCGCGGCAAATCTCCAACCGTTATTGCGTCAACGACATCCAAACTCAAGAAAGAAGCAGAACGGGTCAGGCTTTCGAAGAAATGAGGAAATTGTTTCTTTTTAAGACCCACTTTATCAATCATTTTTGAAGTATTTCTCGGCTTTCCAGAGTAAACGATCAAAAACTGAACAGTTCGGTTTAGTGGTATAGGCTTTGCGCCTGCGTTTCTACTGAACAGCAACAGTCCGCCACGTAAACTTGTCTCGATGTCGACACCAGACGGATTCCCGTGCACTTTTCTCTCGCCAGAAAGAGCAATCTCGAAAATCTTTCTCGAGTCAACCTCCAGATCGGCGAATTTGAGAGCCGCAGCCGCAGTCGCGACTGCAACAGCGGCTGACGAACCAAGTCCTGACCCGGCAGGAATCTCGGATGAAATTGAAATTGCTACTTCCCCGTTTTTTGATTTTTTCCCGATTGTTTGGTTAAGAATGGTCTTTACAAGTATGAAACGTCCGTCGTTTTCCGCCATCTTGGATCTGGAACTCCCTGATACAATGTACGAGTCGTCGGTAGTATTGGAAATGTTCACCTTTACTCGTTTATTGATTGCAGCCGCGATAGAGTACGCACCGTGGACTACGAAGTGTTCCCCCGTCAAAATGATTTTGCCCGGGGCACTAGCAGTCACGCTTTTTTTCAAATGAATTGCACCGATGGATAACCCACGACCGACGATTTGTCTCCAGTGACATCTCCACTAGTTGCATATTTCAGCACAACGCCTCTCTTTCTTCCCAGTTTCTTTGCTACCTGCATCACCGTCGCGATCGCCCCGTAACCACAAGCTGAAATGGAAAGTCTCTCAAGTACCGAGTAGAAACTTTTCAGATCTAGCTTTGTAACAGATTCGAGCAACTGGGCATCCTTCTTGGTTGCTTGAGCATGCGGCTCGTAGTGAGTAAGATCGCTCGAACCGATTACTAGGAATTCCCCATCGGAGCTCTTGATCAATTCCAATAGACCTTCCGCGATTTGCTGAATCGTTTCAATATCCTGCAGCATAAGAGAGATAGGCAAGATACGCAAATCATTTCCCTTTTTTGAAACGACTTGCAAGAACGGAAGTTGGACCTCGATTGAATGTTCCTTGTAATGTGCGATATCATCAATGTCTAAAATATCGCAATTCTCGCGCAGTTTTTTGGAAAGATCGCCTGCCACTTTGACTTCACCGAGCGGAGTTAGCCATGTGGCAGCTGACGACAGAGCTACGCCACTTCCTACTCCATAATGATTCGGCCCAACGATAATTGCAGTAGTCTTCTTGTTAGTGATTGATTTAAAAAAATCATGTGCTACAAGATATGAATTGGCCGCTACCGGTCCGGAAAATTCGTATCCTGCGTGCGGTACTACTAGACACTCGACTCGGTCGGTCTCCTCTTTCTTGAAGGAGTTATTATCTGGAAAGCGTCCCGGACCCAACGGATGTGTGAAACAGCGATGGATAGATTCGAAGAGCTCGTCCTTATCCAGAGGATAAAAAGTACCTGCTACCGCAGGCAACCTGGTTGAGCCAGCAGCCAAGCCTGAATCTTCGAGTTTAGGACAGGTGCTGAAGGTTTAAGAGCTTTCGAAGGGAACTTCTTCGCCCTCGTCTTCTTCTTCGACGAGTTTAGTCTCGAAATCCTCTATGGTGTACTTCATCTGCTGTTCGGAAGTTATCGCTCCAGAATGCATCAACACGTATCTCGCCAAAAGCCAGAAGATTGCAGCGAGTGCACTTCGTCCTCTGTTATTGGCTGGGATTACAATATCGACGCTCGCCGTTACGTTATCGGTATCACAAATTGCGACAACCGGTATTCCAAGCTTTGATGCCTCATCCAGAGCTTGAAAATCGACGGCCGGATCAGCAACCAATACGATTTCCGGATCCAGGTGGTGCGGATACAACGGGTTGGTAAATGTTCCAGGCATAAAGCGACCGGTTAACCCAATAGCGCCAGTAGCCTCGCAGAACTTTTCAATTGGAGTCTTTGCGTACTCTCTTGCAGAATAAACGACAACCCTCCCAACTTCCGATCTTGCAATGAACTTTGCCGCAATGTCAATTCTGCCCAGAGTCTTTGAAACGTCAATCACATGCAACCCATTAGCTTGGGTCCTGCTCACAAAATGAGCCATGCTCTTTGTCTTTACCAGTGTTCCAATGCGGATTCCAGTCGACAGCAAGGCTCTCTCCGACAGACCCGGAGCAATTGTTGCCTCTGCCGAACCTTCCTCTTCCACTTCGTCAGTTTGTGCCAAGTATGTTAAAACCGATACCAGACGACTTGTTTTTTTCTTTATAAAATGGTTACCATTCGCAGAGCTGATTTGTGTGCAAGTTATCCGATGTAACTAGTGCTAGAGCTATCAAATTTGCGAATCACTTCGAATTCATTTGAGTTTGGCTGGCTCAAGCTCCCAAGTTGAGGATACATTGCTAGCCAGTTTGCAGTTGCTAGCTTCACCGATGGATGATCTTTCCCTAGTGAATTTCCGCAAATGGTCTGTGCCAACTTTCTCACTTCGTTCTCATCGACATAACCCAGACTATGAAGATATTCGTGAAGCAACACCATGAAAATGAAGGCATTGACTTGTTGTGGATTCTTTGTTACCCTCTGCAAGCCATTTATGAGTGCTTTGTTTACTACAATCACATTCGCACCCATGGGGTGATAAGCCCCCACTTCGCTAGACATGTTCGCAAGGACAAGAGTGAGCCCAGCTCTGTGTACTCCCAGCTCTTCCTCGACTACTCTCTTTACTAGCTCAAAAATTTCATCAAAATTCTGAGCCCTATCGACAGTTCTTCGACGTTCCTCTCTCAGCGCTGCAGTTGCGTCAAAAAACTCGTTGTCTTTCATTTGGTCACGCTTTCATGCGACGTGATTCTTAGCAAGCATATTCTCGTAAAACTCCGAAGGCGCCGCACCGATTGCCTGATCGGCTGGCTTTCCTTCTTTAAATATCATCACTGTTGGAATACTCATGATGTTAAACTTCATCGCCAGCGCCTGATTATCGTCGACATTCACCTTCACGACCTTGAGTCTGCCACTATATTTTTCTGCCAGCTTCTCTATGACTGGCGACACCATTCTGCACGGTCCGCACCAAGGAGCCCAAAAGTCAACCACTACAGGAACTTTCGCTTGCTCTACTTCCTGTTTCCAGTTGCTATCTGTCCCTTCAACAATTTGCGTCGACATGACTAATGGATTTCTCACAGATTATATTTAAGGGTTCTCTCCCAAATTTACGTAACTAGTCCCGATTAATCAGATTCCGCCAACTTGAAGCATATCCTGCGGCGCCCGTTTTCGGATTGGCCCTTTCTCAAATACGCGCTAACGATTCCGATTCTTTCCAGGAGATCCATGTGATCCATAATCGTCGAGTACGATGCGCCTGTCTCTTCGGAAAGGTCATTTGCGGTCTTGTCTGATTTGGATAGAGATTCAAGTATCTTCACCCTCGTATCGCACGGCGTTACCAGTTTGAAACTGCCAATTTCTATTACACAGAAAGAGCCCATGCGGCTGGAAATCTGTGTTACCTTCAAGACTCTACGTGTAAACTGATGCGTAACCTGCTTTTTAGCATTTAGGTGAAAACCCGACAAATCGGGATTAAAGCCTAAAATCTATCGTTTGAAAACTCAAGGTGCCGCTTCCAGAGAGCCTCGTTGTATGGCATCAACTGGTCAATCACGTCCATCGCAGAAATCAGCATTCTTCGACAACAATATCTTTTCAATCCCAGGGAATCCAATACCTTCTTTGGCTCTTCGCCGCCCTTGACCCGCGAGACAAACTCGCTGTACTTGTCTGCGACTAGGTTTCCACATGTGAAACATCGAACTGGTATGATCATATTCTATTACCTGTAAGACTTTTGTCTCCTTCTTCTTGCGCCCGGCCCGCCAAACTTCTTCGTCTCCGATTGCCGGGCATCTCCAGAAAGCAGGTGCACGTCGTGCTCTATGATCCTCTTCCTAAGTTCTTGTCCTCTGGTCCAATCGACCAAGGCCTTGGAAATTGCCATCGCCGATGCTTCCGCTTGACCCATAAAGCCGCCGCCAGAAACGCTGACGTCTATGTCGACCTTGTCCCTCAGCTCGCCAGAAAGGACAAGCGGAGTCATGATTCTCTGTCTAGCGACCGTCGGAGTAATAATTTCCGCAGGAACATTATTTATTCTGATTTTCCCAGTGCCCGGCATTATTGCCGCCGTAGCTCGAGCTTGCTTTCTTGAGCCCGAATATAGCTTTGTCTTTTTTCCTGGCAATTAGATTACGCCCCTGCTGCTCCCTTCCAACCAATTCTCGCGGCAATCTCGCCCAGCGGCACATAATAGGCGAGCGGTTTTTTCGCTTTTGCCTCTTCAAAACTATTGAACGTTATCTTGCCATACTGCTTCGGAACTTCCGCATACACTCGCAGTCTTCTCAAAGCAGACACACCGCTCGGCTTACTTCTCGGGATCATTCCTCGTACCATTCTTGTCATTATGCCTGCCGGGGTCCTTGGGTGAAAAGGTCCGTGCTTTGGATGCACTACGCTGGCAATCTTCAATCTTTCAAAAAAGTCTCCGATAACCGTCGCTCTTGATCCAGAGAATAGAGCCTTTTCGGCGTTAACAACAACGACGCTGTTACCCGTAAGAAGGAGTTTTGCTACTTTGGAACAAAGTCTTCCAGCAATCTGACCGCTTGCGTCTACGTAGAAAGTCTTCGACTGCGTCTGTTCTTTTTCTTCTTTAACCAAAAATTAACACATCCTTTACTTCCGGAGTCGCTGCAACAAACTCTGCAATATCCATGCATTTTCCGCCCGAAGCCACAATTTTTGCCATTGCTCCCTGAGAAAATGAGAATGCCGCGACCGTTACCTTATGGTCAATAGAGCCAGCGCCAAGAACCTTTCCAGGGACCACTACTTTAGCCCCGTCCTTCGAATTTCTCGAAATGTCAGCCACATTTACGGTTGCGCGATTTTTCCTGCTTGCAAGAATAGTCTCTGCCATGTCCTTCCAAATCATCTGTTTGGATTTCTTGGACTGCTTTTCCAGCGCCCAGCCAAGCTTCAGTCGTAAATTATTCGGTTTCATTTTTTATCACACCGCGGCAATTTGTGCCGAAAATTCCGTCAGATTCTTTTGTAGCTTCTCCAGTGCGCGAGTAAAAATTTCAGCGGCCGAAATTGAGCCGACGGATTCAATGTACAACTCATATTCGTCCGGTTTGCCAGTTTCAATCAAGACCGATGCAGAAGTTGGTTGCCACTTTGCGTGTTCACTGCCTTTACCTAGACGCGCGTAGGCTTCCAACTTTATTTTTTGACCCGGTGCCAACTTGACTATTGGAATGCTGTCTGCGATTGGCTTTGTCTCCGGATCTTCAGAAACCAGATCACTGGAATTGACGGTCCGAATCTTGTCGCTAGCTTCGGCGTCGAGGACAAGCAAAACTCTGCACTTTTGGCATCCCAATGGAGTCTTGCAATCGCAATCTTCTGGTAAGTTGAACCTATTCAGGTCAGTCTTCAACGGAATCAATCCCAATCTGTGTGCTACGAGTTCGTCGAACATTACCGAGGAATTTTCAAGAATTACAACGTCGTCGATTGCCATGGTTGGCACCTGCGAGATGGCCGTGCGCCTTATCGCATTCGCATACGCTCTGTCAATGCCCTTCAATCGCAGGCGCAGGCGAGAGGGATGAGATTCAATAATGTCTATAGAAACCAAGATGACCTACACTCCCCCGATGAAAGTAAGTAAGGACAAGTAATACACCTAATCGTAACGATAACGTTTCTTCTTATCGGTTTTTAACCTTAACGGTGGCTGATTCTTGATTTGCAAGAAAAACTTTCTCATGAAATCACTCCTCGTTTTCCTCTCCCTGGTTCATCTGTCTGGTTATAATCGCGCTGAGCTCGATCAGTCCTTCATGCGTTGTCGCTGACACCGGGTAAAGCTCGTATCCAATGCCTGCCCTCGAGAGATCGCGCAGGACTAAGGTGTCAAGCTCATAAGTGAACTTTGACTCTTCCCTCAGCGCTTGCTCGAGTTTTCTTTCGTTGGAAGACCAGGAAAGCACTTTGTTCAGGTTCGGGCCCAGAAGATCCTTCCTTGACAAAACAGAAATTTGCGAAACTTTCAGCCGAAGTTGAATCGATGCCGCGAGGAGGGCGATACTCACGAAATTGCTCGGAGTTGAAACCAGAGTAGAATCGAACATGAACAAGACTGTCTTTCCTTCCGATCTAAGATTTTCGACGATGTACGGCCCGCTGCTCCTGTATGCGAACAGCTCTACCTGCCCCGGCGTGTCGAAGATCGCGTAATCAGGGTTTATCGATTCCAAGGATTCTTGGATGTCATTCATCCTCGTCGCGATTAGATCCGCGGCCATGATGAGAGCGCCGTTGGGTCCAAGCTGGTAGTTCTTCATGACCGTGGAAATGTCAAGCGTATCTCGAATGTCAATGTCCGGTTCGTACGGGAGTTCCTGAACGCCCGGATCGAGATTCACCGATGCCACCGTTGCGTTCCTTTCTTCAAACCAAGGGTGCAATACGGAGCACAATGAGGATTTGCCAGAGCCCGCAGTCCCGACGAGGAATATTGATTTCATTGAAATTCAGCTCAGTTTTAAATCGCAATGAGATGAACGTTTCCGTATGACCCCTCGGCAGAAGCGAGCCGAAATCCTCGTTGTTGGAAACGAGCTCCTGAACGGGACGACTCTGGACACAAACTCCTTCTGGATATCGAAGAAACTCGTCAAACTCGGGTTCAAAGTTGACAGAAAGACCATCGTCAGAGACGAGCTCCACGCCATTTCACTTGCTTTCAAGCAATGCCTCTCCCGAAAACCCGAATGGATTTTTTCCGTTGGCGGACTCGGACCGACGTATGATGACATGACGTCTCGCGGGCTGGCACTTTCTCTTAAAAAGCGATTGACGCTTGACGCCAACGCTGTCAACATGGTTCGCATCAGTTACAAGAGAAGATCTGCTATTTTCAAAATGTCCCGTCGCAGACTCACAAAGTCCAGCCTGAAGATGGCGATGATTCCTCAGGGAACAACACCACTCCAGAATCCCGTTGGTAGCGCGCCCGCTGTGCTAGCTAAATGTGGAAGCACCCGAATCTTGTTACTTCCCGGCGTTCCCTCAGAGATGAAGGCGATTTTTCTAGACTCTGCTGTTCCGCTTCTAAGGAAAACATCCAATTTTGTACGCGCCGAAAATTGGATCAAGCTTGTTGGAATTTCCGAGTCGCGACTATCTCCAGTTATTTCACGGATTTCGAGAAGGTACGAATCGCTTCTGTACATCAAATCGCATCCCAGAGGATTTGAAAAAGGGGAATCAGTAATCCATGTGCAGATCATTCTGACAACTCGGCCTGATGGAAAGAATGCGGGTTTCATCGCGATTGAAGACGCGTCCCGAGCAATAGAAGCTGCTTCCCGCAAAATGGGTGCCAAGGTCTCGCGCACAAAATCAGTAAGATGATTCCGCGCTCGGCCGCAGCAGTCGCATCCTTCTTTGCCTTCCGCACTTTTCGCACTGAAAGTTAGCATATCCCCTTGGGTTTCGCACGTTTTCAAAATTTACAATCAGATGTTTCGTCCTTGTCATGCATCTATCGCAAAACCTCAATTCATATTGTTCTGACATTCTTCTCTAATTCCAGTACTTTTTTGTCTCGATGAATTTCAGTTTTGCCTCTAGCAGATCTTCGTAAAACGCTTCGTCGGATTCCTGCATTTTCGATAAAACTCTGGCCGCCATCTGCGGACCTACGCCGTAGACTGACTGCGCAATCACGCCCTTCTTGCCGTAAGAGAGAATGATGTCCGCTGATCTCCTGGTCTTTGCAATCGTATTCTTTTCTTCTTCCGATAGGTCCTGCTTTGCTTTTTTCTTTAGGAGTGCGCTTGTAGTGAACCTCGCACCATAGAACAGTACCGCGAGCAGTCTGGAGCTACACTTTTCGCATTTTGGCTCCTCTGGAAGATCTCCGACCCTTGCGATCTCTTTCAGATGCGCGCAGTCAAAGCACAGTAAGCTTACCACCTCTTTTTCCGCGTAGGCCTTCATCGACTCTACTGAGTTTACGCTCGCCTCTTCATAATCCTCGGATTCGGCGTACCTGGTAATGATGTACATGGCCAGTGGACTGGGATTTTCTGTTTCGACATTGACCAGCTGAATTTCTCCTTCTTTGATTGTCTTCAAGATCTCCGTACTACCCGGAATGTCGATCTTTGTCGCGAAGGCCTCTCTCATTGTTTCCTCGTAAATCGGCGTGAATCGGAACTTTACTCCTAGCTCCTTCAATGCGTCTCCTGATAGCTGCCTTCCGCGCTTCAACGCGCCAAAGCGCTCGGCGATGAACTTCATCTCGTACCCGAAGGGAAAGTGCTTTCTCATTACTGCGTCCAAAAATCCAACCACCGTAGAATCGTAATGGAATAACTTTTGCGTTATCTGTTCCAGCTCGAACTCTTCCGTTGAGAATTCAATCAATATTCTGTAGCCGTCGCTCCACCAGTTTCTGACGAGCCCTCCCATTCGCAAGAGTCTCTCTTCAAATAATTCGCCCAGAGTTGTATTGATCCTATCTCCCGCGGAAGTGTGGACGATTAGATAGTTCTTGAACCTCTCAACCACGACTCGTTTGTCCGTTGGAACCTTGGAGAGTTTAACCTGGCTTCTTATTTCATCGATTACCGCTTGCCTTGCAGATTTCTCGACATCAGGGAACATTTCTTTCGCGTCGCCGTTCGAAATCAATGATTCGATCTTCCGTCGCTCGGCTCCAACACTTTTTGCGACGGACCGTGGAATGGGAATAAGCTCGCCGTCCCACCCTGGAATGGCCGCGCTGGGATCTACAACGGGTGTCACGTACACGTTTTCCTCCTGCATCGACTCAATTTGCCACGCTCTTCCTTTGATGAAGAAATGCAGGCCAATTTCAGCGTGAATAAGCATGAATTCCTCGCCCAGAATGCCAACTTTGCTATGCGAAGTGACGTCGATTACGTGGTACCTCTTTTCGTCACGTATAGTTGACAGGTTCTGAAGATAGTATTCTCGGCACTTTCTTCTCCTGATCAGTTTCTCGCCAGATATCGTAATGTAACCCATTTTCTCCATGAACTGAGTCACAGAAATCAGATCGTTCTTTGTTAGAGATTGAAATGAATAGGATGCATGCGCCAAAGTTAGCACGGAATCAACTTCAATCTCTCCGTATTCCATTAAGAGTCCCGCAATTTGGTGAGCCAGGACATCCAGCGGAGAACGGTAGAAGAATGTTGGTTCGAGATGACCGGAAAGCGCCTCTTTCGATATGCTAATGGATTCCGTCGCATCTTCCGGGCTAACTGAGAAAATTATTCCCTCTGACTTGCGGGAAAGACTGTGACCGGATCTTCCCACTCTCTGAATCAGCGAGTTTACCTGCCTCGGCGACATGTACTGGATTACGAGATCCACTGCGCCAATGTCAATTCCCAGTTCCAAGGTAGCCGTGCACACTAGAGCGCTCAATTTTCCATCCTTGAAATCCTGCTCTGACCTCTCCCTTTCCTCTCTAGACAGTGAGCCGTGGTGAACGCCCGCCTTGACCCCGAGCATTTGGAGCCTCGACCCTAGTACTTCTGCAACTGTTCTGCTGTTCACAAAGATCAGAGTCCTTTCGTGACCCTGCACGAGGTCTATTATCCTCTGGAGCCTTGCCACAGTTTGCGATGAAACGAAAAGTTCTCTCGCCTGCATTTCGTCTTCATTTGTCGGAGTAGGAAATTCGATTTTGTATTCAACATCCTTTTTGATGTTACTCGTGTCAACCAATCGAAATTTCCTTCTCGTTCCGCAGAGAAACATGCCCATTTCTTGGGTGTTTGCGACGGTCGCGGAAAGCGCTATTCTCTGCAATTCCTTTCCCACAACTTTTTCGAGCCTCTCCAATCCGAAGGAGAGCTGAGAACCTCTTCTATCTGCTGCCAGCTGATGAATCTCGTCAACGACAATGTACTTGAGGTTCTTCAGGTTAGATCGTAGTCTTGATCCGATGAGAATCACCTGGAGAGTTTCTGGAGTCGTTATCAGGATGTCAGGCGGATAAAGAGACTGCCTTCTCCTGTCTTTCTGAGGAGTGTCTCCGTGCCTAACTTCTACTGAGAGATCCAAACGCCTCGCCCATTGCTCGATCCTCTTCAGCATGTCTCTATTTAGGGCGCGAAGCGGCGTCACGTAGATTGCCTTCGTTCCCTGGACCCTTGCATCGGTCTTGATCTTTTCAAAAACAGGAAGGAGTGCCGCCTCCGTTTTGCCCGATCCTGTTGGGGAGATTATCACGACGTTCTCGCCAGCGAGGATCGCGGGAATTGCCACAGTTTGGACCGGAGTTTCCTTCTCGAAACCAAGGTCTGCTACTACTCTTCGGAGCTCGTCAGACAGGAGCTCGAATTTCTCCATTGCCCGCCACCAGTTTTGTCAAAACATCTCTAACACCCGCCAACAAGATTTTAGAAAACTCAACAATTGTTGAGTTGCCGGCAAAATTCCGGAAACATCTATTGAAATCCGGACAAACTATCAAATCGAGCTCTTCAGATGGCGAACTCTTGGAAACAAGCTGTTCGATCTGTTCTGAGCTTGAAACAGTCACTAAATTCAACACTTTGAAATTAGACATTAGCTGCCGTCACCCCTTCCCCCAGGGGGGTCTCCCTTTGTTTTCAGTAGATAATTCCGTGAAAACAATTGATTCATTACAGGATTTGTATGGATCAATTTTTGCTATGCTCACATGTGATTGTTAGGGCGCCATGGCAAAGCGCGAATTCCACGTATATCATAACTAATGGGCGTACCTTCGTTTTATGCATTTGCAAAATTGACCAGTTGACCAATTGACTGGTTGACTGGTTGATTCTTGCCGCAGAACAGGCGAAAGCAGATATGTAGGAAGCAGCTGCTCATTATTGATTGAATTTGTCGAGCAACCTCTTCGAGACAAGCATCGTCGAATTGGTAAAGACCAAGTTTAACGATCCCATAGTCTTCGGCGGTTTCCTCGGACCCGGATTTGTGGGTCCTGTCGCTGCAGGGTATATGATCGAGAAACTGAACCTGCACGAGATCGCGCATGTAAGATCCCAGCACATACCTCCAGTAGCGGTTTTCATCGGCGCAAAGCTTCGCCACCCCTTCAGAATCTACAGCGACGCCAATGGCAAGGTCATCGTGATGACCTGCGAAATGCCGATAATGATGGAAGGGCTTTATGAGATCTCTTCTGTGCTGCTTGACTGGTTTGAGCAGATCAAAGCAAAAGAAGTCATTCTCCTTGAAGGCCTTGGAGTAAACGGAATCCCGGTAGAGCGTGAACCCGTCTTCGTCGCAGACGAAAGTAAAAGCGAGTTTCTCCTGAAGAAGGGAATCAAGCCGATGGAGTCCGCGCTCATTAGCGGTGTCGGCGGAAGCATTCTAAACCAGTGTCTCACGCGGAAGGTTACCGGCCTTTCGCTCATGACCGTAGCGTCGGTAGATATGCCCGATCCAGGAGCCGCCCTCACCATCGTTAACGCCATCAACACTGTTTACGGACTGGGCATACCCACCGACGAGCTAGAGGAGAGCAGCAAGAGACTCAACGAGCAGCTCGGAAAACTGTCGGATCAGTACAAGAAGCTCTCTGAAAGCGCGCAAGAACCAGACAAGCGACTTTACGGTTGACGCAGTTTCGATCGCGACTCTACCAGGAGTTTGTTTCTAAATGGCCGCCGCAGTAAATGCAAGGAACGGAATGGTGGCTAGCGCCCACGAACTCTCTTCTTCCTGCGGAGTGAACATTCTCTCAAAGGGCGGGAATGTGGTAGACGCTGCAATAGCTACGAGCGCGGCACTTTGCGTAGTTCAGAATAACTCCTGCGGCCTGGGCGGGGACACCTTTGCGATTCTAAAACTCGGAGGGAAGATCATGGAAATTAATGGAAGCGGCCGCGCGGCCAAAGCCGCCACGATAGATTTCTATGAAGGGAAAGGACGTTCCTCGATACCTCAACGAGGACCACTTTCTTGCATAACCGTCCCCGGATTGGTTCATGCATGGGGTGAACTGTTGAAGTACGCAACAATGGATCTTTCTGAACTTATTGCACCTGCAATCGCTTATGCTGAAGACGGCGTGTCACTGAACGCGAAGTATGTTGAATCAATAAAAGCCTCCGCAGATTCGTTAGGATCGTGCGAGGGCTGGAGGGAGCTTTTCTTGCCAGACGGAAAGGTTCCTGAAGTAGGATCAGTCCTGAAACAGAAGGATCTTGCTAATTCTCTGAGAATGATTGCAAATGAAGGAACGCAGACATTCTACAAAGGAGAGTTGGCAGAAAAGATTGTTCGTGGGGTGAAAGAAGAGGGCGGATTGATCTATTCCGAAGATCTCGAAAATCACACCTCGAACTGGAAGAAGCCGCTCTCTACTATCTATCGCGGGGTAAAGATTTACGAAACTTCTCCAAACAGTCAAGCTGCTACGGTACTTCTCTGGCTGAATATGCTGGAGAACTATGATCTGGGCAGAGTTTCAAACAAACAAGACAGTTTGCAGGAGATTCTGGTCGCGACTTGTCTAAAGGCATATGAAGAACGCGCAAAGTACATCGGAGATCCATCGTTTTTCCCCCTTCCACCTGAATTTATTTCAAAGAAATTCGCCGAGCAGGTTTCGGGCGTGCCTCCGACGGCGCGCAGTGGAATGCAATCTGAAACTATTGGAGATACGACCTATTTCGCCGTGGGCGATCGTGAAGGAAATACCGTTTCCATGATTCAGAGCAACTACAACGGATTCGGATCTGGGGTCATGCCGAAGGGTACTGGGCTAGTGTTACACAACAGAGGTTCGTATTTCTCGCTCGATAGATCGCACCACAATTCACTTGCTCCCGGAAAAAGAACTTTTCACACTCTGTGCGCGTCAATTGGGGAGCAAGACGATGTGACGCTTTTCGCGCTAGGGACGATGGGTGGAGATATACAGCCTCAAGTCCATGTTCAATTATTGACAAAGATACTCGATTTCAATGCCGAATTGCAAGAGGCCATTGACGCACCTAGGTGGATTATCCCCGGCACAATTTACGAGCGACCGTCCACGATCTTTTATGAAAAAGGATTGAAACCTTCTCGAAGCGTTCCTAAGCAATTGAAAGTAATGCAATTTGAAGGGTTGTCCTCCTTGGCTGGACACGCTCAGGCTGTGTACTTTTCAAACGAAGGCCTATCGGGAGCTGCCGATCCTAGATGTGGGGGAGCTGCCAAGGGATTCTGAATTAGTCGATTCATCTAAAGCGGCGAATTCAAGCGAGCTATCTGCGAAGAAATACTGTTAATGTAATCTTCCAACCGTGACAAGACCGTCTTCGCTGTAATCACACCAACGATTTTTCCCTTGTCAACCACCAAGACTCTTCGGATTCCTCTGTCGGCCATCAATTTCGAAACATAGTCAATACCATCGCTTGCTTTTACTGAAACCACATTTTCGCTCATGATTTCCTTGATCATTAAGCTCGCAGGGTTTTTCTCCCCAGCGACGATCCGAGACAAGTAGTCCCACTCGGTGACAATGCCAACAGGCTTACCTTCTGCGACAATTATTGCAAACCCGTGTCTCTTTTCCTTCATTATCTTAGCCGCGTCAAGCGCGTTGGTATCACCTGTGAGTGAAATAAAATCTGATTCGACGATATCCTTTGCATATAGAACCAATTAGACTGGCTCCTCCGTTTTTTTAAAAGATGGACGGAACATTGCTGCGACAAGGAAGTATCCTTCATAAAAAGCATGCGAAAATGGTTCCCGGGGCTTTTTGGATTGTTCTCTGATAGTGCTTTCATAGTCTGACGCTAACAATGACAGTTCAATGGTAGCCCCAAGCAGATTCGAACTGCTGTCTCGGGGTCCAAAGCCCCGAATCCTTGACCACTAGACGATGGGGCTAGCTTCCCATAGGAGACTGCGATTCGACACAACTAATCTTGTCTTATTTTAAAGAGATTTGTGGGTCGCGGTCGGCGAGAATAACTATTTGAAACCTGATTATGTGTAGTTAGCAATACCGTCTCATGTCTTCAGATTCCTCCGATTCTAAGCAAAAGGAGTCTATCGTGGTCTACGGTCTGAGTTCTGAAGGCTATCAAATAGCTTCAAAATTGGCGTCCAAGGGACACGTCGTTTCATTAATTGACGAAATACTTGGGACAGCAATGGAATTGCGACCCGAAATTGCTGGAGACTACAGGGATTTGCGTTCTTTGCTTGCAGATGAGGTGCTGATGAGCATTAAATCTTCCAAAGAGTCGATAACAAAGTCCAAAGTAATTTTCTTCGCGCCCAAAATAAGAAGAAAGGACGAAGAAATCGTGGCTGAAGTGAAGGCAAGAATTGGCGATGCCGCAAAAAACATGAGTGCTGACACGCTTTTCGTTTATTGCCTACCTTCGGGAATTTCTGGAACAAAGGATATCATTGACAAGATCGAACACTCTTCAGGCCTTGTGAGCGGCAAGGAATTCTGTTTTGCATACGCGCCCTTAGAAGCTGGGAGACCAACAGTTTTCGGGTGCGACATGAAAACCGTTCTTCATCCTTCGGCAATCGAGGCAGCTGGACTCTCAACTGAAGTGACTTCCATTTCAAAGGCGGAACTGGTGCACGCCCAGAGAGTGGTCGCAAAGTACTCAACGCTAGCGTCTGCATTCGAAACCGCAAGGCGCCTAACGCAATTAGGCGCCGACAGCCCGCGAGACTACAAACAAGTCTTCTGCGAGGATTTGAACGCAAACCAGTTCGATCTGAGCCTTATTCTGGAGTCGCTTGAAACTGGCGATCCGATTCTTTACCTTGCATCGGGAGCAAACAAGAGCATAGAGAGTTATGGACGGTTCCTGGTCGAACGTGTTCGCGAATTTGTCAGAGTCAAGGAAATCAAAGCTGCTAGATTAAAGATAATTTTGTACACCGATACAGACACCCTGGAAATTCGCGGTGGCAAACTGAGTCTCGCTCTAGATTTGGTAGAACGACTGAGAGATTACTTCTCGGACATTGAATATCTGAACATCATGAAGGAAGGGTTTTCACCGCCTATGGGCTTGGATAAAACAAATCTCATGATTTTCCTGTCCGGGAGTGCAGAGCTCAAATTAAACCAGTTATACGAGGAACAAATAACAATGGCTAAATCGCATGTCATGCGAGCTAATCTCCCTGTGGAATTCGTATCATAATGGAAGTTTGAAGATTTGGACAAAATTAATGTCGGAGTAATCGGGACAGGCGGCTGGGGAAAAAACCATCTAAGAGTTTTCAACGACCTCGGAGTGCTTTCCTGTCTCTGCGACGTTGATCCGGGAAGGGCTTCGCAATGGTCTCAGAAATACGGTTGCAAAGCCTATACCGATGTCGACAAGATGTTAGAGACCGAGAAACTTGATGCAGTAACTATCTGCGTCCCAACTACATTGCACTACGCTGTTGCCTCGAAGGTATTGAAAAAGAAGATTAATGCTTTTGTCGAGAAACCAATGACCGCAACCTCTTCGGATGGGCAAAAACTAGTTGATTTGGCAAATGACTCTGGAGTTTTTCTCACTGTAGGTTTCATCGAACGGTTCAATCAGGCCGTTGTTGAAACGAAGAAAGCTCTGAAAGAGAAAATGATGGGTGAACCCTTGCTTCTCGAATTTCACCGCGAAAACAAGTGGGCAGGAAATATTACCGATGTAGGCATTGTAGCTGATACGACGGTTCACGATATTGATACAGCAAGGTGGTTGTTCGACGAAGAACCAAAGTTGGTTTTCGCTAGATTGGGCAAGGTAATCTCTGACAAGAGAGAAGATTTCGTAGCAATGACTCTTGGTTTTAATGGAATGAAAACCGCTTTTATTGTGTCAAACTGGGTCACTCCGAAAAGGCTGAGACAACTTACAGTTGTTTGCACGCAAGGAGTAATTTCACTTGATTTTGTTTCCCAAGAGACAAGGTTCGATGATGCAAAGGGGACGACCATACCTCGCCGTGAATTCAAAGAACCTCTGATGGCGGAAATGACTGCATTTCTAGACGCGCTGAAGAATGGTAGACCTCCGTTAGTAAAGCCGAAAGACGGTTTGAACAACACGATTATTGCAGAAGCCGCGATCGCGAGTGATTCCTCTGGAACCCCTATCTATCTCAACATCTGAAGGCGCCAGACTCAAAGTATATATTCGGGTTTACTCCCAAATCGTAAGATCGTTTTTCGAATGCCTATTGACCAGAATTTTCCGATTGGCCAGGATGTGTCAGAAACGGATCCTCTCGAACTGCCCAGTGCCAACGATATGGTCATACTCAAAGCGATAGGCGACGATGTTGCGGCGCAGAATCTTTCTTTTCAAGGGATAAGACGCAAACTTGGCCTACATCAAGAGACTCTCTCGAGAGCTTTGCATAGACTCCAGCGAGATGGTTATGTCGAGCGTCTCGAGCACGCATATAGAATTAGCCAGAAGGGATTGACCGTCACGCAAACTCAGCCTCGACTGAGGGGCGGACTAGAGGGGGGCGATCCTTATTCCGTGACGCTTCTACAAGCCGTATTACCTCAGGATTTGAATGTGAATGCTCTCGTAGATTCCTTGAGCTACAAATGGTTCGGCAACCTTCGCTGGCTAGGCTCGACGCAGAGCCCAAACTCATCCACTCTTTCATGGATGACGAGTGAGACGGGACTCAAGATATCTGTAAGGATCAAGGACGACGCGCTATCCATCGAAACCTATCCTAGGGATTCAAACTCGATCTCCGATGCGACGCGATCTGCATTCGAACTATTCGACCATGTCTCAAGAGCCCTGAAGAGCTCCGATCGTGTAAGCGAAGCCCGCTTCTCAAATGCGTCTTAATTTTCCCAACACTGTGACCTGCTAGAGCGTCATTTAGTCATTAACTAGAGTTCCTTCCTATACTCTGTTGTCAAAGGAGTATAGACACAATTGACAACAATAGTAGGAATAAACTGCAGAGACGGAGTCGTTCTGTCTTCTGACAAACGTGCAAGCAAAGGATTCTTCATAGGATCCAAAGAGACTCAAAAGATACTTGCAGTAGACGAAACTATCGCAGTCGCTATCGCAGGACAAGTTTCGGATGCAGAGTATCTTGTCAACGCGGTCAGGGCCGAGAGGAAGCTCGTCACGTTGCAAAGAGGTTTCCCTCTTTCCGTGAAAGAAACTTCGAAGCTGATTGCAAACATTGCGTACAATGGAATGAAGAACTACCAACCATATTATGCAGAATTCATAGTAGCCGGAGTTGATGCAACTGGACCCCATGTGTTCATTTCGGATATGAGTGGAGCAGTGTCTCCCGAGGAGTACGTGTCTACAGGTTCGGGCAGCCCGATAGCGTATGGAGTACTTGAGAGTAGCTACCACAAAGATCTCACAATGGAAGAGGCAAAGAAGATAGCGACCTCGGCAGTCAAATCCGCGATGGAACGAGACCCCGGATCAGGAAATGGAATCGACGTACTTGCAATCCCATCAACTGTCGCGGTGGTAGTAAGCGCAAACTAGAATCGGAGATGGAGAAAATGGAATCGCAACAACAGCAATACGGCGGAAGAATGCCATATTTCTACAGTCCCGAGGGATCACTCGTACAGGTTGATTTCGCCCTTGAAGCTGTCAACCGAGGTTCGACAACGCTTGGAATCAAGACAAAGGACGTCGCGATATTGGCTAGCCAGCTGAAACCGACAAGACCGTTGATTGATCCGTCAGAAAAAGTGTTTTTGATCGATGATCATATCGGCGCGACTGGGGCAGGCTACATCGGAGACGTCCTAAAACTGATCCAGGAAATTCGAATTGACGCCCAGAAGCACAACCTGACCTTCGGCTCGCCAATTGACGTAAAGACTGCAGCCGAGAGCCTTAGCTCCTACCTGCACCAGTATACGATATACGCGGTGCGACCATTGGGAGCTTCGGTGATCATGGCAGGAAAGGACCCTACAGGTGTACAGCTCTACCAAGTGGATCCGAGCGGAACTTTCTTCAAAGGCTCAGCGTTTGCAATCGGTCACAGATCGGAGCAGGCAATAGAATACCTCCAAAGAAAATACGACCCAAGCATGTCTAAGGAAGCCCTGATAGATCTCGCAAGAGAGACAATCAAGACCGCGACCAGTGAAGACGCGCCAATCGAAATAGGCGTCGTGAACGGCACAGACTCCAAGTTCCATAAGTTGCCGCTACAGCTAAAGTAGCGTAAAATCACGGCCTCGGCCGGCAACCGGTCGACCGAGGAACGATTTTTTCTTAATGGCAATGTTTTTCTCTCTAAGTTCACTCTTTCTATTTGATTTCACATTGCCTCGGGCAAAGAACCTTGATGAATTGCGTCATGCACTATTGTTTAACAATACACTCGACGTTTGGGTAGCTCTATCGAGTGAGAGAAGCTCCGAGTGGCGAAACCCCGAGGAATACAACCACTTCCTCGACCACCTCTCAAAATCCGGAGTGAAACTTGATGCGTCTGTTGTGTGTCCTCCGATCAAAGGCTTCTCGGACAAGCCACCAAAGGCTTTCAACATAAAGTTGGACGAACCCACTATTCAGAAGATAAGGCAATTTGCAAAGAGCTGAACTCCGCCGGATTCCAACAAATTAAATACTTCAGTTCAGAGGCCATCAGATCGCGTTTAGTGGAGTCGTCTTCGTTGAAAAGAAAGTTGTTAGATATCCTTGCCTGTCCGATTGATAAGCACTATCCTCTGGAACTGTTTGAAGTGAACTCGGAGAATGAGATCATTGTCGACGGTTCATTATTTTGCACAGAGTGTGGTAGATACTATCCGATCATTGATGAAATACCGGTAATGCTTCCCGACGATTTGAGAAACAAGAAGGAAGATCTGGAATTTCTGACAAAGTATAGGGAAAGATTACCTGAAAAAATTGTGAAGCAAGGAAAACCGAATCACTTGGACTAACTGATCATTATTCGGCAGGTCACCAGACATTTTTGAAATCAAAGCAAAAGAGAGCTAATACGAGTAACAAAGCTCCAAAGATACTCAATCTAGTTTCCCGATCTGCCAAGATCGGCAAGAACGTGAAGATCTGGAATTTTGCGTATGTCGGTCCTGACACTATAATTGGAGACAACACCAAAATCGGATCTCTCGCACATGTTGACTATAACGTTGTAATTGGAAAGGATTGCAAGATTGAAGGACTTGCATACATAGCTCCTTTGTCTCGAATCGGAGACAATGTTTTCATTGGTCCTTCAGCCGTATTGACGAACGATCCTTATCCATTGTCAGACAAGATGGTAGGAGTTACCGTGGAAAACGATGCAATAATTTGCGCCGGCGCAGTTTTGAAAGCCGGAGTAAGAATAGGGAAGAACAGCGTCGTGGGAATGGGAGCAATTGTGACCAAGGACGTTCCGCCAGAGGTAGTCGTTGTGGGAGTACCTGCCAGGGTTTCTTACTCTAGAGAAGAGTACGAGAAGAAAAGAATTGGTTGGAACACCAGATAGATCGAGGATCTACCTAGACTGTCTTACCATCTAAAATTTCGAAAGCGCGCGTAGAGGAAGTGCCCGATTTACAGGTTCCTAAAATGCAAATCACGCTTGAGCTTTTCGTAGATGCAACTGCCTTTTTACCATTGCATTGCGCAATACTGCGAATAGGCCCAACCAAACTACGACAAGAATTGTTGCCAGAACACCCTTGGTTATGCCATCCAAAATTGAATGGAATATGTTTAGTGGCACGATGAATTCGAAAATTATTATCGTTCCAGCTAAAACTAGCACCCAAATCATTGTAAATATTCCAACGAGTATTATCAGTGGATTGCCATTAGCCAATTGTAATCACCCAAGTCATCAAGGCAGTAAGAATCGCTAGAAAACTGGAAAAAGCTGTCAGCGCCAAAATATCCTTGCCGATTTCTTTCTCACTCTTCGCTTTTGCGGATACGAGCAAGCGCATCAAGGTAACCGGCGCCTTTGGATCCTGCGACGCGACCATTTTGTTATCAGGCAGTATCAAAGTGGGTTGCGATTTGATCTCGCGGTGCTCTACCAATCGCTTAACGCTGGACAGAAAGAAAAATGAATTCATTATCGCTGGGAGTATAGCAATTACTGCAACAACTTCAACACCCCCGATTATTGCGACAGCTCCATAGGCAGCGCCGAGCGCCATTGCACCTGAGTCACCAGGAAAGATCTTTGAAGGAAATTTGTGAAACCAGTAGAATGCAATTGTTGCGGCGATCACTGGCAAAACAGACACGAAGACGACCGGATTTTCCTTTCCAACGACAAGTCGAAGTACCATCGCGAAAACTAATGGTACAAACGCGATCAGAATAAAGCCACTCACCACCCCGTTCAGAACGTCGATAGTGTTGATCGTATTTGTCACAACTGGGATCGCAACGAGAATTAGCAATGGATAGATCAGGGGAATATTTGTAGGAGTTGAAAAAAGCGGAAGATAGAGATGATGATCGAAAACCTTCGCATTAGGAAAAAGATACTGAAGTGCTATTAGCGGGATTCCCCCGATCAACAGTACCGCAGGTTTGACAACACCTCCGAGCGTTTTCAGATCATCAATCACTCCAATCACCCCTGAGATCAATGTGACTATCGCCAAACCAAGTATCGAAAGGCTTCCAGTCACAGTAAATAGTATGATTTCGCTTATCGTTACAGCTGCTATTATCGCAGGTCCGCCCGGCCGCGGGATCGGTGGTTTCCCTTCCTTGTGATAGTCCATCACGGTCATTTGTTTCCTCGGTAGATAAGAAATCAGGTACCTTGTACCGAAAAAGCAGGTCAGGAAGGCAATGGCTGTCGCAATTATTGCGTATGTGGCTAACACTGACGTAAGCAAGTAGTTAATCCCAAAACCGAATATTTGCAGCAAACAGCTTTCTAGTCTTAAAACCGTATCCCAAGAGCGAAAATCACTTTAAATA
>Ga0307372_10003752_pt1 | contig 24031 bp, 29 predicted proteins | sample OX1MG_FD_202533 | JGI IMG/M metagenome (GOLD analysis project Ga0307372, IMG submission 202533) | Soil microbial communities from Risofladan, Vaasa, Finland - OX-1 | ecosystem: Environmental > Terrestrial > Soil > Coastal area > Acid sulfate soil | place: Finland: Risofladan, Vaasa | collected...
ACGACATAGACATGATGGACCTGGGAGGTTTTACTTCATGAAACTAAAGATGCTTCTAAATCTGCTGATGGCGGCGACTCTGGCCTTCGCCGTGGGCGCCGTCATCGCGTATTGCGGACGCGCCCAAAGCGCCTCGGCCGCCAGCCTCTTCCCCGCGGACAACGGCCCCGCGAGCATCGACGTGTCCAAGTATCCCGAAGCGCAGCAGAAAAATTACCGGCTTTTCCTGAAAAAATGCTCCATGTGCCACACCACCGCGCGGGCCGTCAACGCTCCTTATGTTCTGCCCAAGGAGTGGAATGACTGCGTCGCGCGCATGGTCCGCATGCCCGGCGCCGGCATCAACGCGTCCATGGCCAAGCGCATCGCGTCTTTCCTGGCGTATGACTCTTCGGTGCGCAAGGCGGATCTCCTCAAGAAGAAAGAAAGTTCCGCCGCAAGCGCTTCGAAAGCGTCTCGGTAGCTATGGAGGAGGACACGGGCGGTATTTCACGGCGCACCTTCCTGGGACGCTCCATCGCGGCCATCGGGGCCCTCATCGCGGCCGTCGTCGGCGGAGCGGGCTTCGGCTATTTTATTTCGCCGGTGCTGCGCGGAGAAGGGCAGGACGAGTGGATAGACGTCGGCGCCGCCTCGAGCTTTCCGCCGGGCGTTCCCACTCAAGTGGAGTTCACTCACCGACAGAGAGAAGCCTGGGTCACCACGGAAAGAAAAAATTCCGCCTGGATTCTGACCATGGATGGAAAAAATTTCACGGTCTATGACCCGCATTGCACCCACTTGGGCTGCCCTTACCGCTGGAACTCCCAGACGCATGAGTTCGAATGCCCCTGCCACGGCGGGGTCTTCAGCGTCACGGGCAAGGTGCTGGCCGGGCCGCCGCCCAGGCCCTTGGATCACTATCCCGTGAAGGTTGCAGACGGACGGATATTGGTCCAGGTCAGCGCGTTGAGGGCCGCGGCATTGAAAGCCAAGGACTCAAAGGCGCAGGCATGAGCATCCCCGAGTGGCTGCGCGAGCGCACCGGCTGGGACAAGATTTGGGACGCCTTGTTCGCCAGGCGCATTCCAGAGGCCAAGGGCTGGAAATCCTGGCTTTTTACTTTAGGAAGCCTCTGCATTTTTCTTTTAATCCTGCAGATCGTGACCGGGATTCTTCTAGCCATGAACTACGTTCCTTCGCCGGATCATGCTTGGGACTCGGTGCGCTACATCGAGTCCCACGTGGTCCTGGGAGGATTTATCCGCGGCCTGCACCATTGGGGAGCGTATTTTCTGGTGGTTGCGGTTTTCCTGCACCTCTTGCGCGTCTATTTCATGGGCTCCTACAAATATCCGCGCGAGGCGACCTGGGTGGCGGGAGTATTTCTCTTCGTCATCGTCGTCGGCTTCGCGTTCACCGGCTATCTCCTGCCCTGGGATCAGAAGGCCTATTGGGCGACGGTGGTGGGGACCAATATCGCCGGCCAGACGCCCTTGGCGGGGAAATATCTGCTTGAAATTCTGCGTGGCGGGCCCAACATGGGCCCGACCACGCTGACCCGCTTCTACGCCTTCCACGTGCTGCTTCTGCCCGCGCTCTTGATCGCCGCTTTGGCCGTCCATCTCTTTCTGGTGGTCTGGCACGGCATCTCGGAGCCGCCGCGGCCGCGCCGCGAATTGGAAGCGGCGGATTCCGAGAAGGAGCCAAGGCCATGAGCGGCTGGCACAAGAAATACAAGGAGGACTATGCCCGCCTTAAAAAGGAGGGAAAATCCTTCTTCCCTTACGCCGTGGTCAAGGACGCCCTCGTCGCCCTCGTCGTCCTGGGCGTCTTGTGCTTTTTGGCCTACCATTACGGCGCCGGCCTGCAGGATTTGGCCAACCCCACCGACACCTCCTATAACCCTCGGCCGGAATGGTACTTCCTGTTCCTGTTCCAGGGCTTGAAACTCTTTCCCGGCAGCCTGGAGCCGGTGGCGGCGGTGTTCATTCCCGGTCTGGCCGTCCTGGCCCTCATCCTCCTGCCCTTCATTGATCGGGGGCCCGCGCGTCTAATATCGGAGCGGCCGTTTTGGACCGGCCTGGGCATCGCGGTGCTAGCCGTCGTCGCCTATCTGACCTGGGCCGGCGCCGCGAGCCCGATGCTCAGCCCCGTGGTCAAGATCAATCCCGAGGTCGAACAGGGCCAACGGCTCTTTGCGCAGCTCAACTGCGCCTACTGCCACCGTATCGACGGCAAGGGCGGCACCGTGGGGCCTGCTTTGGATAAGGTGGCCTACAAGAAGTCCGTCACGTGGCTTACCGAGCATTTCAAGGACCCGCAGGTGGTTTCGCCCGGATCCAAGATGCCGAGGCTGGGGCTTTTGCCCGGGGAGATAACGGCTTTAGTGGCCTACATGAAGTCTTTGGGGCCGGAGCCCTACACGCCCCAGGCGCCCAAGATTTTCGCGGCCCATTGCGCCATGTGTCACACCATCGACGGCAAGGGCGGCAGCATCGGCCCGAATTTGTCGCGCATCGGAACGGTCTTGTCCAAGGACGTCATCAAGCAGTACATCATGGACTCCTCGCGGCTTGATCCTAATTCCATCATGCCCAGCTTCAAGGCCCAGCTGACCGACACGCAAATTGAAGATGTGGCCCGCTACGTGGCCAGCCAGGGGAGATAAAGCAAGCCCGAGGCCTTTATGTTGCGTGCTGGGATTACGCGGGTTAAGGAGGGAACCATGAAATCCAGTCTTGCAGCGCTAAGCATGTTGTTTCTCGCGACGATTGCGTTTTCCGCCGGGAATAAGAGTTCTTCGGAGCGGAGAAATACCCGGTATTATTTCGATTTGGGGCCCGCCCAAATAGACGTGTCCGGCTACCCTGAAATCCAGCAAAAAAATTACGCGCTTTTCGCCCAAACCTGTTCCCAGTGCCATACCCTGGCCCGGCCCATCAACGCGCCTATCGTCACGGAAAAAGGGTGGCGACGCTATCTCCGGAGAATGCATGTTTACAGCAGGAACTCGCCGGTTAAGCTAACGCAATCTGAAATAAATTCCATCTTGAGCTTCTTGGTCTATGACGCCAAAATCCGCAAGGTTAAGGACCGCAGGCAATTTTTGGCGCAGAGCGCGACGCTGAAGGTAAAGTTCGCAAAATTCGAGAAAAAGCGCCTGCTTCTTGAAAATAAAAAGAACGAGAAGGAAGAAGGCCGCAGCTATTTCTATTCCGGTCCCTCGCCGCAGCCATAGCCCGCGCAATCGTCGCCGCCCGGCTCTTAATCTCTAGGAAAACTGAAATGGGTTTACCCGCAGCATGGCCGCGCAAAAAACAATCGCCGCGATGACGCAGAGGTTGACCTTGCCCCAAAAAGACATTCGCGCGGCGATGAGGTCATAGCGCGGGTCTTCGGGCGGCGTTAAGACCAGTTGCGGGCCCCACACTTGGGAGTGGAGTTCGCTTAAGCCCACCATGAGAACTACAAGCGAAAGCTTGACCGCCAAAACTGCGCCCCAGGGGCTGATAAAAATACCCCTTGAGCCGCGCAAGCTCCATAGTTTGTAAGCTCCGGTCGCGGCCAAAGTAATCCAAGCTCCCCACTTGAGATAGGAGAATCGGCGACCCATCGCGCGGTAGAGCGTCATGCGCTCTTCGATTCTCATTTCCCGCCGCATTGCCGGCTGAACCACCAAGGACATTGCCAGCATGCCGCCCACCCAGGCCATGGCGGCCATGAGGTGCAACCACTGGACGACGACGTCCGTCATGTCTGTAGCGTTGCCCTTAGAATCCGACCTCGACCTGGGCGGTGACGCGGTCGCCCAGGGGCTGCAGCGTCCCATCGGAGCCTTGCGCCACAAGGCTCCCGCCCTGGTGGTCGCGCTTGGTGTCCACCGAATACTCGATGAAGGCCTTTAAGTTGGCGGCGAAGTAATGCGCCAACTGAAAGGTCAGGTAATTGAACTGCTGCGCTCCGTTGAAGGTGGTGTACCAGTTCTCCCGCACCAGCGGCATCAGGAAGGGATAATTGTCGTTGTTCCTTGTGTAGGAATAGGCCAGCTCCGCGTAAGCCGCCCGGTCGGTCGCGGCCGCTCCGGCGACGGCGGGGTCCTCGTCATGGGAGTAGAGGAAGGCCGCGCGCGCCGCGAACCCGGCGTCCTCCCATAGGGCGTCGAAGCCTCCGCGCACGAATTGAGTCAATTCAGTGCCCGGCCCGCCTACGCTGAGGCCCGCCGTTGAGGCACCCTTGGAATCCATCATCGGCCCTTCGTGGCCGTAAGTTCCGAACGTTCCCAGCATGAGCCCTGAATTCGCCGTGTCGTCCCAGGCGAGCCGGAGTTCGCCGTTGGTGGGGGCGTTGGCTTGGGCTCCCGAATCGGCATCCTTGGAAACGCCGCCGGAATAATAAAGGAAGGACGGGCTGGAGAATGAGCTTTGGCTGTGGGGCAGGAAGTACTGGCCGTAGACCTCGAGGGTCTGCGGGGTCGAGATCATCTGATTGCCAGAGATGGAGCCCTGATCGTTGAAAAGCAGGTCCGTGGCCCGGTTCGCGATGGTGGGGCTTTCGTTGGAGACGATGGTCTGGTAGGGATCGTCGGCGAAGAACCCGCGGCGCATGGCCACGGCGTTGAAATACAGGCTGGGGTGATAGCCGAGCCGGATGTCGCCCAAGCCCGGAGAGAAGCCGCCGGGAGCGTTGGCGTCCATTTCCCCGAAGAAGGAGACTTGCTTGGCGGCGTCGCCGCCGGCCACGAACATGTCCACGTCGTTGATCGCCTGCATTTTAAATCCATTGGTGTTGGGGCTGGCCGTGCCTCCCATTTGTCCGCCTTGGTTGGCGACCCCGCCCTTGCCGTCGTCAAATGGACGGGAGCGGATGATGGCGGCCCAGGGAAAGAGCTTCTCGGTCCAGAGTTCGCCGTCCTGGCTTTTCAACACGCCCTCGTCGCTTCCCGGGGTTCTCACGAAGCCGTTCATCTTGAACTGCCGGCCGTAGGCGTTTAAGATAGGGAAGGCGTAATGGCATTGCTCGCAGGACATGTGGTATTTCCGAGCGAACGCCGGCAAGGCGTCCGCTTGTGTGATGCCATCCGGACGGACCGGGCACAAATGCTCAAGTTGATGCACCACCGGGGGCGCCAGCCAGAATAGCGCCAAACCCGCCGCCGCCAGAACCGCTTGCTTGCCGATACGCGCGCCTCGTGAAATCCCCGCATTCTCCTTTCGCTCCATTCTTCCCTCCTGAATTAATGTCATGGTTCAATCATCATATTCAGGAAGGACGGAGCCTCGCCATGAATAGAGTCAAATGCATTTTTGATTTTTATCAAACTCGCTCATCCGAGTTCGCCAGGCATTCGCCGCAGCCCAGGCGGCCCAGACGCTCGCGGTTGCGAAGCGTAATTCTGCGGCCGTCCACGGCAATTATGCCCTTATCACGGAATTCAGCCAGCGTCCGGCTGATCGCTTCAACGGTGGTCCCCAGAATCTGGGCCAACTCCGTGCGGCTTTCCTTAAGTTCCACGACAGGAGCCGCGCCTCGGCCGCTCGCAATTGCGGCGCACGACGGCTTAAATCGTTTCAGCAAATAAGACGCGAGCCGCCCTTTGATCGAGCACACCGCCAAACAGTGCATCCGCTCTTCAGCCTGCCCCAGTTCTTGCGCGAAGCGTTGCGCCAGATGGCGCGTGAGATTGCTCTGGTCATTAAAGAGGCTCCAGAAACGCCCTGCATCTAAAAAACAAATCGTCGAATCTTCCATCGCCACGCCGGATGCGGCATAATGCCTTCCCGAGAAAAACGCCCGATCCCCGACGAAGTTCGGAGCTTCGACAATACGCACGATCTGGCTCCGGCCGGAATGGTTATCCTTGACCAGCTTGACGCGGCCATGGCAGGAAAAATAAAGCCCGGCAGGAAGGTTTCCCTCGTAAAAGAGGATATCCCCGCGGCGATAAGTATTGGCGATAACGGCGGATGCGAAGCGCCGCCAAATATCCAGAGCCACGCCCTCAAATACCGGCAACTCTCGCAACGGACAGGAGTCGCCATCGCACAAACGCATGCGGGACACAATTGATGGTCTAAGCAACGATATCGCCAGCACAATCGACTTGCCAAAAATCATATTGTTTTTCGATTTATGCTTCCGGCTGTTATGTTGCAATAATTTCTAAATCAATCAATGGAAATATTCCCACAAAAAACATCCTCTGTTTTTTCCCCTCCGAAGCCGGCAGCCTCCATTCTCAATGCCGCCGCATCCGTAGAATTGGCTTTGGCGGCCATGATTTGGCTGATGATCTTGGTCGCGCTTTGCACCGTAGCCCAAGTTTGGCTGGGCAATTACCGATCCGTGCACCTATTCATTGACAGCGTTTTTATTTGGTGGCGACCGATATCAATGTGGCCGCCAATCCCGATTTTGCCGGGAGGAACTTTGACCGGAGCGGTTCTCATCCTCAACTTGACGGCCGCGATGCTTCAGCGCCTGCCCATGAACAGGCGTAAATTGGGGTTATGGCTGGCCCACCTGGGACTCATCCTGCTTTTGGTCGGGCAATTCATCAGTTCCGCATTCCAAGCCGACTCTCAAATGATTCTTCCTCGCGGCAAAAGCGTTTCTTATGTGGAAAATATTCACTCGACCTCCGGCCGGCGCGAACTCCCCTTCAGCCTGACGCTCAAACGCTTTACCAGCAATTATTACCCGGATACCAATATCCCCCGGGCCTTCTCTAGCTTGGTGGAATTGAATAATCCTCTAAGGAAGGAACGGCGGGATATCCTCATCAGCATGAACCATCCCTTCCGCTACGAAGGTTTCGCATTCTACCAAGCCAGCTTCGCGGGCAACGGCGACGTTTCCATTCTTGAGGTCACTCGCAATCCGGGATGGATTTTGACCTACATGGCCTGCGCGATAATCGGGCTGGGGCTCCTGCTTCATTTTCTGGGAAAACTGCGCCGGGGACTCGCCGCCTCATGAAACGAATCAATCCGATATGGGCGTCCGTCGCTTTGGCGGTTGTCGCGCTTATCCCGGCGCCCGTGAAATCTCCCGCTGGCTTTAACCTCGATGGATTGTCCGATATTCCGGTGCTCTCGGAAGGGCGCGTCAAGCCTCTGCTCACGGTCGCGCGCGCGTCGCTGCTCATGCTCAGCGGCCGCCAGGAACTGGACTCCGCCGACGGCGGGCTCGGGGCCGAGGCCTGGCTGATGGACGCGCTGACCAAGCCGCGGGTCGCGGACTCCTACCGCATCTTCCTTATTGATAACCCCGATTTGCTGTCTCTGCTGGACTTGCCCGCCAGCGGGCGCAGGCGATTTGCCTTCACGGAACTGGAACCATCGCTGGGAGTCTTTTCGTTCCAAGTCGCGCGTGCCGAAAAAGAAGATGATTCCCAGCGTTCGCGCTTTGATTCAGCCGTTCTGGCGCTCGCGGAACGCCTCATTCTCTACCAGCGGATTAAAAATGCCGGCCTGGCGGGAGACTTGCAAGGCAAGCGAGACGCCGCCTTCGCCGTTTATCCGCCCGAAGCCAACGCCGTCGCCGCCTACCTGCTGATGCTGCAAAGCTACCGGGAGGCCGACGCCGCCCGGTTCAACAAAATCCTGAGCTTGGATCACGCCTGGCTCAAAAGCAACCGCGGAGTTCCGTGGCTTCGCGTGCATTTCGAAGCGCTTTTCGATAGAACCCAACCGTTCTACCGCGGCCTTCTGCTTTACCTCGTGGCATTCCTGCTCCTCCTTGTTTCCCTAACCGGAAAATCGCGCTTGCCCCTGAGCTCCGCTTACGCGGTTCTCGGCTCGGCTTTCTTAGTCCATACCGCCGGCCTAATCGCGCGCATGCTCATTCAAGGCCGCCCGCCCGTGACCAATCTTTACTCCTCGGCCGTGTTCGTGGGCTGGGCCGCCGTGGCCGCCGCCCTCTTGATGGAGCGCAAAAACCGGGACGGTTCCGCCGCCGCGGCCGCCTCCATCGTGGGTTTCGCGACTCTCATCATCGCGCACCACCTCGCCGCCGACGGCGACACCATCGAAATGATGCGGGCCGTGCTTAATTCCAATTTTTGGCTAAGCACGCATGTCGTCGCCATCACCCTGGGCTACGGCGCCATGTTCTTAGCCTCGGCGCTCGGGCATATCCACGTTTTCAAGCGTCTCTCGACCGGCAAACGCCGGGAACCGCGCGGCGACGCGGCGCTCTCCGGAATGATTTACGGCACCGTCTGCCTGGCGCTCTTTTTCAGCTTCTTAGGCACGGTTCTGGGAGGCATTTGGGCGGATCAGTCCTGGGGACGCTTCTGGGGATGGGATCCCAAAGAAAACGGAGCCCTTATCATCGTGCTTTGGGACGCCGTGGTTCTGCATGCCAAGCTGGGAGGATATCTCGGCGAGGACGGCTTGGCCGCCTCGGCCATCGCGGGCGGCATCATCACTTCCCTGGCTTGGTTCGGCGTTGATATGCTGGGCATCGGCCTGCACTCCTACGGATTTACGGACGCCGAGGCCGTGTGGCTCCTGCGCTTTATTGGAACGGAGTTGGCGATTCTAATCACATTCTTATGGCTGCGAAAAAAAGATGCCGCCGCAGCGACGTTTGAAATCTGAAATGCCCATCGGCATAAATGTTGCGTGAATAATTGTTTTAATGAAAAATTCTCCCTCCCTTTCGGCTCGCCTATGATCCGGGACCGCGGAAATATACGCGCCGCCGATATCATGCTTCGCGATTTCGATACGGTTCACCGGGCTACGGATATTTGGGAGGTTGCGCGACTTTTATCAAAAAATAAGCTTTCCGGCGTTCCGGTGGTTGACGATGCGGGAATCGCCGTGGGCGTCATCTCCCAAACCGACATCGTCGCTTATTTAAAAGATACAGCCGCACGCCTCTTGCCGAAAGAAAGTTTCTATGAGGATGCCGAAAGCGGCCCGCGCCCGCAATGCCCGCACGTGACCGCTGGAGAAATCATGACCGCGCACGTCATCCAAGCCTCGGAAGACGCCCTGCCGCACGAGCTTAGCCGAATGATGCTGGAACGGCGCGTGCATCGGATTATCATCACGCGCAACGGCAAGCCCTGCGGCATCGTCTCGACCCTGGATTTGCTCAAGTTCCTATAGAGATGAGCCGCCCATTTTCTCAAATCGATTTTTCAAGGACGCCGCTTCTAGCCATCTGGGAAACCACGCGTTCCTGCGCCCTGGCTTGCCGTCATTGCCGGGCAAAAGCCGAATGGGGCAGAAGCCCCGATGAGCTTACAACGAAGGAAGGGTTTGCCCTAATTAAAAGCTTTTCGGACATGGGCACGCGCCTGCTGGTCCTTTCCGGCGGAGATCCCCTAAACCGTCCCGACTTGGAGGATTTGGCCGCCTATGGGCATGCTTTGGGGCTGCGCGTCGCCACTATTCCGGCCGCGACGCCAGCCTTAACCCAGGAGCGGCTGCGTTCCTTGAAAACCGCCGGCGTCGAACAAATCGCGTTGTCCCTGGATGCCCCCAATGCCGAAGAGCACGATGAATTCCGCCGTTTTCCGGGAGCCTACGGAATCGTGATGAAGGCGGCTGGCTGGGCGAAAGCAGAAGGAATTCCGCTGCAGATCAACACCTGCTTCGGGGCTTGGAACATCGGCCAGATTGAAAAAATGGCGGAGTTGGTTCGTCTCATGGGCGCCGTGTTTTGGGAAGTCTTTTTTCTTGTCTCCGTTGGCCGAGGCGCCGAACTCCAAGGCATTTCGGCGCAGGATTTCGAATCGGCCTTCGCGCGGCTTGCCGCCATCGCCGACCGCAAGGATTTCGTGGTGAAGCTCACCGAAGCCCAGCACTATCGCCGCTACCTGGCTCTGGCCAAAGCAAAAAGCGCGGCGGTCGGCGGCCGAGGTCTGGGCGCCTTGGCCGGCTCCACGGGGCAGGCCGTCAATTCGGGCAAAGGGTTTCTTTTCGTCGACTACCGCGGGAAAATCTATCCCTCCGGGTTTCTTCCTATTCCCGCCGGCGACGCGAGGCAAGACGATGTCGCCTCGGTCTATCGCGGCTCGGAACTTTTTCGGATGCTGCGCGATTTTAAAAACTTGAAGGGCAAGTGCGGCCGCTGCGAGTTTTCCGCGATCTGCTCTGGCTCCCGCGCTCGAGCCTACGCGGCCACCGGAGATATCCTGGGGGAAGATCCCTCTTGCCTCTATGCGCCCGGCAGCCGCCGCAATCCGGAAGTTATTTCCGCGTAGCGCTTAAAAATCTTCGCCGGGAGCAAAAGTTCGGGATGGCGTAATCGAGGAAGTCTTCTCAAGAATATTTTTTATGCCCGGAAAACGTCCTCTCCCGTGCCCAAGCGGCTTTGCCCGCAATGATTCGCATGCCGCCGAACTCCTGAAAATTCTGGGGCCGCAAAAGCTCGCGGCCCTGCAAAAAGTATTCGGCGGGCAAAGAATCTGGGTGCCTAAGAAAGGTCAATCCATGCTTTGCGGAACCTGCCGGAAGCGCGACTGCTGCATCCGCCTTTGGCGCGGGAAAGGATATTCCGTTTCTAAAATCTCGGAAAGCCTCGCTCTTTCTCCAAAATCGGTCTATCGTATTCTGGAGGCGGAACACGGCTAGTCTTGGAGGAAGGCGGGGTTGGGCTCCAAGCGCAGCAGATAGCGCGGGTCAAAGCGTTTAGCGCAGCGGCCGCACGAGCGCTTGCGCTTAAAGCGGCGCGCGGCTTCCCGCAGGATGCCGCAATTGGGGCAGCGCAATAGCAAGGGCAGGGGCGGCAGCGCCACGGCGCGGTCATAGCAGCGCCTCGGAGCGGCCCCCACCAAAACGGCCGCCTCCCTCCACTTCCGGCCATGGCCGGTTTGGCGTCCGGCCAAGGCGTGGGCGATTTCGTGCAGGATTGTATCCCGCACGCGGGCCTCGTCGTTTAGCTCGGTGAGCAAGCGCGAGAGGCCGATCGTTCTGGCGCTCCAATTGCAGACGCCGAAGCGCCGGCGGGAGCGGTCAAAGGAGAAGCCCCAGTCGGACAGGCCGTGGAGATCCATGAGTCGGCGCGCCAATAAAGCGGCGTCGCGGGCAAGCATGGGAGTATTATAGCGCGTCTAAAACCGATTGATTCGAGGCGGGACCAACTGGCGTAGCCCTTATGCGCAAGGGCTTAAACAAGCCAGGTCGTGGAGCGGGCGATGGGAATCGAACCCACGTCCGAAGCTTGGGAAGCTTCTATTCTACCATTGAACTACGCCCGCGCCTTTGAGAATTGTATCCGGGAACGCGGGGTTCGTCAAGCCTCGGCGTCGAACCGGTAGCCGATGCCGCGCACGGCCACGATGCGGTCGGCCACGGGGCCGAGCTTCTCTCGGATATGGCTCAAGGTCACGTCGATGACCTTGGTCGACAAATCGAGGCCTTCTTCGTAGCCCCAGACTTTCTGGAGCAGGACTTCGCGCCGGACGACGCTGCCCTTCTCGCTCATCAAAAACCAGAGCAAATCGAACTCCTTGGCGCTGAGCGCGACTTCTTTTTTTCCGAGATGGGTCTTGCGCGCGGCCATGTCCAGAGTGAGCCCCGCGGCGATCAGGGTCTTGGGCTTTTCCGCGGTTCCCGTCCGGCGCAAAAGAGCGGCCACGCGGGCCAGCAGTTCCTCGACGCTGAAGGGCTTGGCGAGGTAGTCGTCCGCGCCGCCCTCAAGGCCCGTGACTTTTTCTTCAACGGATTTGCGCGCGCTCAGGAAGAGAACGGGAAGCTCGGCCGAGGCCTGCTTGGCGCGGACCTCCTTGCAGATTTCAAGCCCGTCGCCGTCCGGAAGCGTCCGGTCGAGGATAAGAATATCGGGCAGGGCCTTGGCGAGTTTCTCCCGCGCCTGGGCCAGCGTGCCGGCGATGGAGACCTCGTAGCCGGCGTCGGTCAGCGCGTCCGTGAGAAGGTTCGCGGTGGTTTCCTGATCTTCGAGCGCGAGAATTTGGGCTTTGACGGGCATGGGTCAAGCGCCTTAAAGCGGGATATTTCCCCGGTTGGCGTGCTCGCCGGGGACGCGCTTGTCGCGCAAAAAACGCAGGGCGCGCGCGAGCTTGGCGCGCAGCTGGGAGGGCTCTATGACCTCGTCGATGGAGCCGGTGCGGGCGGTCTGGTAGGGCGAGGCGAATTTCTGGGCGTACTCCGCGGCCAAGGTCCGGCGCAGGGCCGCTTTCTCCTCGTCGGTCTTGGCTTCCTGGATTTTGCGCGAGAACAATATCTCCACCGCTCCGGCCGGGCCCATGACCGCGATTTCAGCCGAGGGCAGGGCGAAGTTGAAATCCCCTTTCAGATATTTCGAACTCATGGCGATGTAGGCGCCGCCGTAGGCCTTGCGCAGAATGACGGAAATTTTGGGCACGGTTGCCTCGCAGTAGGCGTGCAGGAGTTTGGCGCCGTGGCGGATGATGCCGCCGTGCTCCTGGTGGACGCCGGGCAGGTAGCCCGGCACGTCGACCAGGGTCAGGATGGGAATGTTGAAGGCGTTCAGGAGGCGGATAAAGCGCGCGGCCTTGCTGGAGGCCTCGATGGTGAGCGTCCCGGCTTGGTGCGCGGGATTGTTGGCCACGACGCCGACGACGTCTCCCCCCAGTCGCAAGAAGCCGATGACCATGTTGCGGGCGTAAGCATCCTGGACCTCGAAAAACTTGTGCTCGTCCGCGATCTGCCAGATGACGTGATGGATGCGGTAGGGCCGGCGTGGATCAAGCTCGCAGAGCATTTCCGCCAGCGGCGTCGCGCGGCGCACGGGGTCCGGGTTGGCCAAACGCGGCGCGCGTTCCCAGCGGCTTTGCGGCAGGTAGGAGAGCAACTCCCGCACCTGCCTGAAGCAGTCCTGCTCCGATTTGGCGACGAAGTGGCAGACGCCGGATTTTCCGGCGTGGGCCTCGGAGCCGCCCAAGGCGTCGAAAGTGGTTTCCTCGCCGGTGGCGGCCTTGACCACCTCCGGCCCGGTCACGAACATGTGGCTGATGCCTTCCACCATGAAGATGAAATCGGTCAGGGCCGGAGAATAGACCGCGCCGCCCGCGCAGGGGCCCAGGATGACCGAAATCTGCGGGATGACGCCGGAGCACAGGGTGTTGCGCTGGAAAATCTCGGCGTAGCCGTCCAGGGAATCGACGCCTTCCTGGATGCGCGCGCCTCCCGAATCGATGAGGCCGATGACGGGCACGCGGTTTTCCAGCGCCAAATCCATGATCTTGACGATTTTCTTGGCGTGCGCGAGGCCCAGCGAGCCTCCGAGCACGGTGAAATCCTGAGCGTAGACGCAGACCGGCCGCCCGCCCACGGTCCCAAAGCCGGTGATGACGCCGTCGCCGGGGATATCCTTGTCTTTCAATCCAAACTCGGTCGAGCGGCTAGTGACCAGAAGGTCCGTCTCCTGGAAGCTGCCCTCGTCCAGAAGGTAATGGATTCTCTCCCGCGCGGTAAATTTCCCGCGCGCCTTCTGGGCGGCGACGCGGTCGGGCCCGCCGCCGGCCTCCGCGCGCGTAACGGCCTCCCGCAAATGAAGAAGCACCGCCGGAGCGGTTCGGGAGGCCGGATCTCGGCGCTTTTCCTTGCGCGGTTTTTCCTGAGGCGGCTTGGGAGCGTTCATGGGCGTTTTGGCCGGCGAGGCTTCATTATAGACATCCTTGACATCCCCGGTCAATTCCGATACCATTCAAAAAGCCATGTCGATGATGAGTTTTCCGGGGCTTTGGGCCGACGGGTGGTTCTACCTTTCGGCGGGCGGTTTTCTGGCCAGCGCTATCCTTTTTATTTATTTTCTAAGCAATTACCGCGCCGCCGTGGAAGCCGAGGACGAGGAGTTCGTTCCCGAACCCGATCTTGAATCGGAGGCCCCGCCCCAACAGGCCGCGCCTATCTTGCATGAGAAGTCTTCGGCGCCGTCTGGAGCCGCGACGATTGTTTCCCCGGAACCGGATATCCGCCGCGCCCCTTCGGGCGTGTCCGATGCGCCTGCGCAGGCGTCTTCCCCCGCTCCGCTTCAGGATTATCGCGAGGTGGAAGTCGAATTGAAGAATTTGGAGAGCCATCTCGGGGAGCGCCTTAAGGTCTTGGAATCGGAATTGGGCGCGCTTAAGTCGGCGGTGGATTCGGAGGCCGAACAGGGCCGGCAGATTCTTAAACAATTGAACGATCTTTCCGCGCTCAAGGACGCCGTTCGCGAGGGCGCCGAGAAAAATGAGACGATTTTAGAGCAGGTGGCCGAGCTTGCGAGGGCTCTGGGCAAGAAGGATGAGAAGCGCCCGGCGCCGATTGCTGCTCCAGAGCTTATAGCCGAAGCGAAGCCTCAACCAACGCCGGCGCCGCAATTGGAGCCCGCGGTCGAAGCGAAGCCTCAACTAAAATCGGAATCGGCGCCCAAGCCGGAACCGGTCCCGGCGGAAGCTTCAAAGCCTCAGACGACTCGAAAAACCCCCGTTTGGCCGATTTAAATGTTCGGCGGACCGTCTGCGGCGCGGCAGCCGCCCTGGCTCTTTCAAGCGGCTGCGTTTTGGCCGCGTCTTTTTCCAGCAGCGCCGTCGGCACCTCGGGCGCGGCTTTTTTGGAAATCCCAACGTCGGCCCGGATCGAAGCGATGGGCGAGGCGTCCGCCGCTACTTCGCGGGGGGCCGAGGCGATTTTCCTAAACCCCGCCGGCTTGGCCACATTGTCGGGCGTGTCCTCCGTTTCGGAGCCAAGCAGGGAGTCTCCTTCGGATCCTTTCGCGGGAATGATGCCGGAGCAAAGCGGTTGGGGAGGGCTTTCCGAAACGACGCCGACTGAAATTTCCGCTCCCTCCAACCGCTCCGAAATGAGCCTCGATTACAGCAGCCTTCTCCAGACGACTTACGCCGGCGCCGGATCCTACGCTTATTCGCTGGGTTCGGCCGGCGTGGTGGCCGCCGGATTCTTGTACTTTTCGCAGGCTCCTCAGAGCGCTTATGATGCGTTGGGCAATTCTCAAGGCAGCTTCACGCCTTACGACTTGGCGTTCGCCTTGGGCTACGCCGGAATTATTCAGGGCGTGCGCGTGGGCGGCGATGTGAAGCTCATTCAATCTCAAATCATCGGCGGGACCTCGGGCCAGACCGAAGCGGTGGATCTGGGCGCCGAGGTTCCCGAGGTCGGCGACGTGGGGCAGGGCGCGGTCGATATGGGCGCTTCCATCACCAATCTCGGCCCGGGCCTCAAGCTCGGCACCCAGGCGTCGCCCCTGCCCACCGACGTGCGCGGCGGATTTTTTTGGCACGCGTATCCATTTCTGGGCTTCGCCATGGACGTCAATTTCCCTGAGAACCAGGATCCTTACGTAAATCTGGGCGCGGAATGGACCTACGCCCAGCCGTCGTGGTCCGCGGCCTTGCGCGCCGGCTATGATCAAAGCGCGGGGCGGCAAAGCCTCGGGGGTTTTGCCGGCGTCGCGGCCGGAGCGGGCCTGTCCTGGAAGAGTTTTTCGGTGGATTACGCCTGGGCGCCCTTTTCCGACCTGGGCATGACCGATCGGGTATCCCTGGCGTTCCGGTTTTAGCGGATCTATCGATAATTTACGCGCTCTTCGAGCGCACCAGAGCGAGCATCCGGCCGTGGATGCGGCCGTTGGACGCCAGGGTTTCGGGCCCGAAAGAAGAGGGGTCTTCCAGCTTCCGGCCGGAAAAATCCGTGACTTTCCCCCCCGCCTCGCGCACCAGGAGAATCCCCGCGGCCACGTCCCACGCCCCCAGACTCCACTCCCAGTAGCCGTCGGCGCGGCCCGCCGCGATCCAGGCCATGTCCAGCGCGGCCGAGCCGCTGCGCCGGATGTCGTGGCAGCGGGGCAGAAACTTGCGCACCATGCCGGCGTAGAAGGCGGCCCGCTGCGCGCGGTCATAAGGAAAACCCGTGACTATCAGGGACTGGGCGAGGCGGCGCGTCTTTGACACGCGCATGGGCCTGCCGTTTAGCCGCGCGCCCCGTCCCGCCTCGGCGGTGAAGCTTTCTCGGCGGAAAGGATCGTGCACGCCCGCGGCCAGAAGCTTGCCGCGGTGCAGCACGGCGATGGAGACCGAGGATACCGGGTAGCCGTGGGCGTAGTTGACCGTGCCGTCGAGCGGGTCGACAATCCAGAGAAAATCAGAGCCGCCGCGGCGCTCGCTTTTTTCCTCCGCGAGCCAGTCGTGGCTTGGGAACGCCCGGCGGATGAGGCCCAGGACGGCCCGCTGGCTTTCCAGGTCAGCCTGGGTCACGGGGTTGGCGCGGCCCTTGTAACGGGCGCGCACGCGGCCGAAGCGGCGGCGCAAAATGTCGCCGCCCGCGTCCAGGGCATTGGCGATGACGCGGGCCAACGGCGCGGGGTTCATGAGGGCGAAAGCGCGCGGACTAAAAGCCGCGCGAGCTCCTTGAGATCGGCGCGCGAAGCCTGCATGATTTTTCGCGCGCCCGCCGCGCGCAGGGCTTGGGCCGCGGTGGGTCCCAAGGCGGCGAAACGCAAGCCGAGGCGCAGACGGTTCCAGGCGCGCGCCCCGATATGCGCGCGAAAGGCGCGGACCGCGGAGCCCGAGAAAAAAACCGCGCCCGCAAGCGCCGGATTTGACGCCAGGCGCCGCAGCGCCGCCGCTTGGCGGGGGTCAGGCACGCTGCGGTAGGCCTCGACCGCCTGAACACGCGCGCCTTTGGCGCGCAGCCCGCGGATGAGGTCGTTTTTTCCTTCCGCGGCGCGCGGGACCAAAACGCGCAGCCCGCCGATATTCTTGGCCGCGCGCGCCAAATTCGCGCCGCCGGGATTGTCCGCGACCAAGCTCGCGCGCCAACCGCGGCGCGAAAGAGCCAGCGCCGTGGCCGGGCCGACGGCCAGAATTCGCGATGGAGCTTTGGGCTTTCCAAGATGCAGGCGCCGCGCGCGGGTGAAAAACGCTTCCACCGCGTTTGCGCTGGAAAAAGCCGCGGCGTCGAAGCCGGAGAGCTTCTTCAAGGCCCGGTCCAGGCCGCGCCAAGAGGCGGGCGCGGCAGTCCGGATGACGGGCACGGCCGCGGCGCGGATGCCCGCGCGTTTTAGGATTCGCGAAAGCTCCCGCGCTCTGTTGGAAGCACGGGCAATGAGGACTATGGGCGGTTGGGTCCGGCCGCGCGCGTTATTTCGAGCCATGCCTTTTGCGCCGGCGTTTGAGCTGCGCGCGGGCGCGTCCGGCCGGAGTCGGCGCCGCGGCCCGCGCGGGCTTGGGCTCGCCGGCGATCCAAATTTTTTCCCCGACGAAGCTTTCCCGATAAAGCCGCCGCGCCACCGGCCAGGACAGGCCAAGGCAGTCATGGGGATACGCCGCGTGATCCGCCGCGTTCTTGGGAGGGCCGTGAAGGATGAGCGGCGAATCGGTGAACATCACGAATTCGCCCAAGGCGCTGGCTCGCGCGGAAGTTCCGACCTCGGGAGGCTGCCATTCCAAATGGCCGTTGACTTCCTCAGATTTCCCCCGCTCCGGAGCGGCGTAGCGCTCTTTCGAGATGATGCGTACGATGCGCGGCAGGGGCTTGTCTTCTCCGCCGAAGGCGCGCGGCGGCGAGTAGCGCACGGGATAGCTTTCCAGCGCCTGGCCCGAGCGCATCACCGAAATGCGGCCGGACTCCAAATCCACTTGCAAGTAGGTGCTGAGCATCTCCCATTGCTTCTGGAGAATGCGGTCCTCCTCCTGCAGTTCGAGCCCGCTTTCATAGAGCGCCTGCCGGGAGCGGGTCAGGCTCAGGATCACGCGCTTGGCGCGCGAAAGCTCGTCCTCCTTCATGTCCCGCAGAGATTGCGCATCCGCCAGCGCGTCTTGCGCGTCTTCCAGGTTTTGCGCGAGCGACTTCGCCTGCCGTCGGCTCTCGAGCGCCGCGGACTTAAGCTTGACGCGCAAAGCGTTCATCACGATCAGAAGAATGAGCGCCGCGCCGGCCGCGGCCCAACGGCGCCGCTGGGCCGCGAATATTATCGAGGAAGGACGCTTTTTTTCCATGGTCATTCGATGATGAAAACCGGCGTGCCTACCGGCGTGGCGTTGTAGAGTTCCTTCAAGGCCGCCGCGCCCAGATGCACGCAGCCGTGCGACGCGGGCCGGCCCAAGGTTTTTTCATCCTTGACGCCGTGGATAAGGTAGCCGTCGCCCAGGCTCAGCAGGTAGGCGCCCAACTCGCCTGAAACCAGGCGCTCCGGAGAATCGGGCGGCGGAATGGGCTTTCCCTCCTCGACGTAGGCCCAGTCCGGCTTGCGCCACAAGGGGTTGGCGGCCTTGGCTAAAACGTGGAATTCGCCCAAGGGCGTGACGAAGCGCCAGCGCCGCCCGGTTTTCTTGTCCACCAAAAACTCCCCGCGGCCCACCGAGCAGTCGGCCTGCATCAGGATGCGAAAGCCCCTCTCGAGGTAGAGCTTTTCCGCCTTGGCGTCGACGACGATGTAGAGCCGCCCGCGCAGCCGCCAGGAGAGCCTGCGCCGCAGGGCCTCGACCTCGTCGGCGATGGCCCGCTGGGTGCGCAGGTAGCCTTTGTCCTTGGGCAGAAGATTGGGCAGGCTTTGGAGAAACTTCATCTCCCGGGACTGGGCTTTGATTTGTTCCGCCGCTTCCGTTCGCCGGCGGTTGACGCGCGAGAAGCTCTGCGCCAGACTTGCCAGCCGCGCCCGGCTTTGTTCAAGCCGCGCGGACCAAAGCGCGACGGAGGCGGATTCAACGGCGAAGGCCGCGAGCCAGAGCCCCAAAACGATGCGGGAGAAATGTTTCACCCGCAAAAACGATAGCGGGATTCGGCGCGCGCGTCAAGCCCTCAAACATCTCTATTTGACAATGAACAAGGCTTATGGGAAAATTTCTGCGTGAGCTTCGAAGCCGGCAAGAAGTTGGAAAATCTGCTGCCCGTCGCCGCGCTTTTAAACGAGGAGAATATCCTCCCGGCTCCCGCGGGCGCGGACAAGGCGGCCGTCATCCGCTTGGCGCTTGCCAGTCTGTGCCGAACTCGCGGCTTGGCGGAGGAAAAATCAATCGCCGATAAAATTCTTGAGCGCGAGAGCGGCATCTGCACGACGCTGGAGACGGGGTTGAGCCTTCCGCACGCGCGCTTAAAGGGATTGGCCGCGCCTTGCGCCGGCATGGTCCTGGTTCCAAGCGGCATTCCCGAGCCTCAGGAGCCCGAACTCCTCATCAAGCTGGTTTTTCTTTTCTTATCTCCGGACAAACAGGAATTTTTCGCGGAGCACCTGAAGATTTTAAGGAGCGCGGCCTCGCTCCTGCGGGCGCCGCTCATCGATGAAGTCGCGTCGGCCGGCTCCGCGCGCGAAGCCCTGGCGCGGCTCAAGGCCGCCGAGGGAGGCCGGGCCTGATGCCGGTACTGCGCATCACCAAGCACGGCGAGAAGGTCCTGAAGACCGTCTCCAAACCGGTCGATTACGCGGCCATCCGACCGGAGCTGCCCGGACTTTTGCGCTCGATGTGGGCCACCATGCGCGCCGCGCACGGCGTGGGCCTGGCCGCGCCGCAAATCGGGATGAACATCCGCCTGGCGGTCATCGACGTCAGGCCCGAGGGAAAATCCCAGCGGCTGGTGCTCATCAACCCGGAAATTATCGAATCCTCCGGGGAGCAGGACGAGGAGGAGGGCTGCCTTTCCGCGCCCGGGGTCTACGCCAAGGTTCATCGCGCGGCCAAGGTGCGCGTGCGCGCCCAAGACGCGCGCGGCGAAACCTGGGAAATGACCGGCGAGGGGCTCCTGGCCCGCGCCTTCCAGCACGAAATCGATCACTTGGACGGCAAGCTCTTCATCGACCGGCTGCCCTTCACCGATAAGCTCAAGGTCCTCTCCATCGTCAAGGACCTGCGGAAAACCTGGTCCTGACGCCCGCTTTAGGCCGAACATGAGGACAGTCTTCTTCGGAACGCCCGCGTCCGCCGTCCCTTTCCTGGATCTTCTCGCCGCCCAAAAAGGCCGCGTCGCCGCGGTCGTGACGCAGCCCGACCGGCCCGCGGGCCGCGGCCTGGTCGCGCGGCCTTCCCCGGTCAAGACGCGGGCCCTGGAACTGGGCATTCCCGTTCTCGAGCCGGGGAATCCGTCCGCGGCCGCGGCGGGCTTAAAAGCCTTGGGCGCGGATGCGGCCGTCATCGTGGCCTACGGTAGGATTCTCAAGAGAGACGTGCTGGACGCCTTCCGCCTGGGATGCCTCAACGTCCATTTTTCGCTTCTCCCCCGCCTGCGCGGCGCGGCTCCGGTCCAGTGGGCGCTGGCGCGCGGGGAGTTGAAGACCGGCGTCACGCTGTTTTGGCTCGATGAGGGCATGGACACGGGACCTATTTTTTCGCAGAAGGAGACGGCGATAGGCCCCGACGAGAACGCCGGGGAGCTTTTGGAGCGCCTGACCGGGCTCGGCGTCGAGTGCGTCAAAGAGGCTTTGGCGGATTTGGAGCGGGGCATCATGCGCCGCGAGCCGCAAAAAGGCGAGGCGAGCCTGGCGCCGCTTTTGCGCAAGGAAGACGGGCGCTTTTCCTTCGACGAGCCGGCCCGGGCCATTCATGACAAGGTTCGCGGTTTTTGCCTCTGGCCCAAGGCTCATGTCTTGTTGCGGCTTCCCAAGGGTGACATGAAACTCTCCGTGCTGAGCACGGCACGCGAAGAGTCTTCCGTAGCCGCTCATGGCCGGCCGGGCCTCATCGTTCGCGTTGGACGGGAACAGGGCGTTTTGATACAATGCCGTGACGCCTGCTTGTGGCTCCGCACCGTCTGTCCCGAAGGAAAAAAGCCGCTGGCCGCCTCCGAGTTCTTGAACGGCTTGCGCCTGCGGGCGGGCGAGGCGTTGCCGTTCCAGGCTTAGGATGCGATGAAATTTTTCGATAAAGAAGCGAGCCGATTCGAGTCCCTGTTTTTTCTGGCCGTCTTGGTGATTTTTGGCGCCTATCTGCTTGATTGGGCCATCGGAGCCGCGGTCCACAGCCGCAAGCCGCGCGCCGTCCCCGATTTGAAAGGCCATTCCCTTACCGACGCGCTCTCGGAGCTCTCGCCGCTGGACCTGGGCCTTCGCGAAAAGAGCATGGAGTTTGATTCGTCCGTTCCCATCGGCTCCATCCTGCGCCAAGATCCGTCCGCGGACTCCATCGTCCGCGAGGGCAAAATCATCAACGTGGTCGTGAGCGAGGGAGGGCAGGCCGAGATCGCTCCCAGCCTCGCCGGACTTCCCCTGCGCAACGCGGAGATGCTGCTGCGCGAGAACGAACTGGGCCTGGGCGAGGTCCAGGAGGCGTATTCGCTGCGTTTTGACAAAGGCTTGGTCATGGGCCAGGATCCCAAAGAGGAATCGAGCGTCGAAAAAAATTCCCTGGTCAACGTCACCTTGTCGGCCGGCATGCCGCCCGTGGGCGTCATTCTCATGCCTGATTTCAACCGAAAAAACGCGGCGCAGGCCCAGATTTGGGGCGAGAAAGACGGCATCAACGTCGCGGTCAGCTCCGATCCCACGTCGCTTTTCCCCTACGGCGTGGTCCTGACGCAAACCCCTGACCCGGACACCGTGCTGCAAAGCGGCGCGACCGTGTCCTTCGTCATCAGCGGACGCTTGGGCAGCGCGCCGCTGAGCCGCGGCATGCGGATGTTTTCCTACCGGATTCCCAAGGGCGGCGCGGCGGAGAGCCTCCTGCGCGTGGTCGTGCAGGACAAGTACGGCGAACGGGAAGTCTTCAACGGCTTGCGCCGAGCGGGGCAGCGGGTCGCCGTTCCCATCGAGGAGCCCGCGGGCGTCACGGTTCATGTTAAAATATTCCTCAACGGAATCCTGGTCGAGGAGCGGGATCTCTAGCGTGGCTCGGCCCGAGACCGCCGTCGTGCCGTCCCTTTTGGCCGCGGATTACGCGCGCTTCGGCCAATGCATCGACGCGGTCAAGGCCGCGGGATGCTCCTGGGTCTCCGTGGACGTGATGGACGGGCATTTCGTCCCCAATTTGAGCTTCGGCCCGGATCACGTGCGCATGGCCAAGGCGCGCGGCGTGACCGTGGACGCGCATCTCATGGTGGACAATCCGGAGCGGGTGGCGCCCTGGTTCGTCAAGGCCGGCGCCGACATCGTGACGGTGCACTGGGAGGCGTGCCGGGACGGCGCCCTCGGAGTTTTGCGCGAGATACGCCGCCTGGGCGCCAAGGCGGGCGTGGCGATTAAGCCCGCGACCCCGGCCAAGGATGCGGCCGAAGCCGTCGGCCAGGCGGATTTCATGCTGGTGATGACGGTCGAGCCGGGATTCGGCGGAGCCAAGTTCATGCCGGAGATGCTCTCCAAGGTGGAGTTTTTCCGCAAAGCCGTCGACAAGGCGGGCGTCGCCTGCCGGATTGGAGTCGACGGCGGAATTACGATTGAGACCGCGCCGCGCGCAGCCGCGGCGGGCGCGGATTGCCTGGTCGCGGGCAGCGCCGTTTTCGGCGCGGCCGACCCGGCCGAAGCCTACAAGGCTTTGACGCGCGTCGCGGCCGTAGTGGAATCAAGAGGAGGATAAGGCTTATGGCAGTTGTGCTAAGGTTGCAGAGAACGGGCAAGCCCAAGCAGGCTTATTACCGCGTGGTCGCCATCGAGAAGGCGCGCGGGGCCCACGGACGGCCCATCGAAATCCTGGGATCCTACAATCCCCGGGCGGAGAACGAGACGAAGAAAATGACCGTGGATAAGACGCGCCTCGAGTACTGGATGAAGAACGGCGCCAAGCCCTCGGAGACGCTGGGGCATCTCATCGCGGCGCAGGCCAAGGCGGCGAAATGAAGGAGTTGGTCGAATTCATCGCCAAGCGCTTGGCGGATCACCCGGAGCAAATCCAAGTGACCGAGTCCGAGAGCGAAGGCGTGCTGACGATCCACTTGAAGGCCGCGGAAGAGGACAAGGGCCGCATGATCGGCAAGGAAGGAAAGGTCATCAAGGCCATCCGCGCCCTCGCGCACGTGGCCGCGGCCAAGTCGGGCCGCAAGGTCCGGGTCGACGTCGACTAGATGCCAGCAGGTTTTTCCTCGGATGCATCTGTGCCGGGCCCGAAGGGTCCCGGCCTGGATTAATCATCGCCGTCCGCCGATGAAAATAGACATAGTGACCCTTTTCGGGCCGGCGCTCGATCCACTCCTGAGCATAGGCGCCGTTGGGCGCGCGCGCAAGCGCGGCATCGTGGACATCGGCTGCGTCAATCCCCGGGATTTTACCCGGGACAGGCACCGCAAGGTCGACGACAGGCCCTACGGCGGCGGAGCCGGGATGATTCTCATGGCCGAACCCCTGGCCGCGGCGATTAAAAGCGTCAAGAAAAAGGCGAGCCATGTAGTTTTTTTATCGCCGCAGGGCCGGCGTTTCGCCCAAGCCGATGCCCGGCGCTTGGCCAAACTCCGGCACTTGGTGCTGGTCTGCGGGCGCTATGAGGGCGTCGACGAGCGGGTGGCGTCCCTTTTCGACGAGGAAATCTCCATCGGGGATTACGTCCTTAGCGGCGGCGAGCCCGCGGCCTTGGCGGTGGCGGACGCGGTGCTGCGCCTGGTTCCCGGCGTTCTGGAGAAAAAGGACGCGGCGGTCCAGGAGTCGTTCACTGACGCGGCCTTGGATTATCCTCAATACACCCGCCCCAGGGTCTGGCGCGGCAAGCGGGTTCCTTCCGCCCTTTTGTCCGGAAACCACGAAACAATAGCCCTCTGGCGCGGGCGGGCGGCGCGGGCGGCGACCAGGAAAAAGCGCCCCGATTTGCTTAAAGAGCGAGACAACGCGCTCTCCGTGTGATATAATTATAAAGCTTTGGATTTGAGGAGAACGTCATGGCGGCACAAGATAAAAAGTCATCGTTTGATTTTCGTCCGGGAGACACGGTAAAGGTCCACCTCAAGGTCGTCGAGGACGAGGGCCAGGAGCGCGTCCAGATTTTCGAGGGCGTGGTCATCCGCCGCAGCGGCCGCGGGGTCTTGGGAAGCTTCACCGTGCGCAAGATATCCTTCGGCGTGGGCGTGGAGCGGATGTTCCCGGCCAACTCCCCCTTCATCGAAAAAGTCGACGTGGTTCGCGGCGGCAAGGCGCGCAAGGGCCGCCTCTACTACCTGCGCAACCTGACCGGCAAATCGGCGCGGCTCGGAGACGAGGAGCG
>Ga0307372_10003754_pt1 | contig 24029 bp, 20 predicted proteins | sample OX1MG_FD_202533 | JGI IMG/M metagenome (GOLD analysis project Ga0307372, IMG submission 202533) | Soil microbial communities from Risofladan, Vaasa, Finland - OX-1 | ecosystem: Environmental > Terrestrial > Soil > Coastal area > Acid sulfate soil | place: Finland: Risofladan, Vaasa | collected...
CAGGCCCTCGTTGATGGCGCCGGCGGCGCCGTCGGGGGTGTAGCTCGGGTCGACGAGCTTCAGCACGGCACCGGCCAGACATTGGAGCTCGATGGTGACCACGTCGTCGAAGACCCGGCGGCCGTTGGGGAAGCCGGCCACGTCGTTGCCGAGCAGTCCGGTGTTGGCCGGGCTCGTCGACGGCGGGATGGCCATGTTGAGTCGGAGCATGTCGGCCTGGGTCGTCCCCGTGAAGTTCTGGAACCCGGTGATGAGCCCGGGCGGGATACCCGTGAGGAGGATGGCCACCAGGTCGGCTCGGTTCGGTGCCGGGGGCCCGGCGTTGTAGGCGGCCAGGCTCGGGAAGACACCGGGGTAGAGGATCGGGAGGAGCTGGCAGAGCTGGGGGTTCGAGTAGAAGGACGCGAACTGGCTGTCGTTCCCGGGCGCCTGGGAGTTCCAGTAGTCCTTCTTGCCCATGGGGATCAGGACCTCGTTCACGAGGGGATTGCCCAGCCGTGACACCTGGACGTAGGGCCCGGTGCAGAAGTGGGCGCCGAAGTCGTCGCGTACCCGGACCTTCTGGCGGTAGGCGGCGGTCCACACGCCGATGACCGAGGTGGGTGACGCCATGTGACGCGACCCCCTCCAGCCGCTGCCGTTGGCCGCCAGCTCGGTGATGGGGATCTGGATGGCGATGCTGTGGACGTTGGCACCCTTCAGTGAGTTGATGCCCGCCGCCATCTGGCCGAGCCCGGTCTTCTCGAGCCCGAAGGTGGCGTGGTCCTGCTCGAAGGGCCGGAGGATGGCGAGGTCGAAGACGGCCCCGAGGTCGACGTAGAAGCCGTCGGCCCGCTGTCCCGCGAACACGATGACGTCATCGGCGAGGTTGTGCACGGCCGCGCTCGCCAGCGAGCCGTAGTCCGGGGTCGACAGCGGCCCGATGTTGCAGGGGGGACAAGCGAGGCCCGTCCCGAGGACGGTACGCCTCGAGTAGCCGCGCTCGGTGTCGACCCGGGTCACCGAGTAGGTCTGACGACGGTTCCAGTGGGCGTCGGTGAGCGACTGGATGGGCCCGGTGTTGTAGAGGAACGTGCCCGGGATGGTGACCTCGGTGTCGAAGCTGAACTCGAAGACGATGTCGGCGTCGCCGTCGCCGTCGTTGTCGATGCTGATCGTGTAGAGGACGTCGTTGCCGAACTCGTAGAAGTTGGGCCCGCCGTCAGGTCCCTCGAGCGGGACGTAGTTGGCGATGATCGTCACCGTGTCGGGCTCGTCGGGGCTCACGAAGGCGTAGAGGTCGGTGCTGTCTGCGACCGGGTCCTTGGAGATCTCGGGCGCTTCACGGTGCGATGACATGGCTCACTCCAGTTGTTCGTAGGGGCGGGGTTGCGGTCATTGACAGGTGTGACGGGGGTGACGTGGGTGACGTGGGTGACGTGGGGGTGACGTGGTTCGACGTGTTGGGGGAGGCGGGGCTCAGCGCGCGGCGCGGGCCAATTGGCTGGCGAGTTGGGGGTTGCGGACGATGACCTCTCGGGTGCCGTTGAAGAGGCTGATCTCGCCGGTGGAGAGATCGCGGACGTGGGCCACCAGGGGCTCGGAGAGATCTGCCGCACCGGCATCGGCCCCGGCGATCGAAGCGTCCGCAGCGGGACCTTCGGCCTCCCCGGCGCTGAGCAGACCGGAAAGACCCGGGACCGACGACAAGACGCCCGCGGCGGCAACCGCCATTGAGCCTCTGCCGAGAAACGTGCGCCTGGTGACTCCGGCCATGCTCGAACCTCCATTCCGGTGACCCTGACGTCGGCGCCGCCAGGGCGCGAACGTCCAGTACTCGGAATCGATCAGCGTTTCCCCGGGCCACGGCTCGTGTTCGGGGGTGTCGGCATCTCTTCGGTGCCCACCGGTGTTCTGGATGACGCGCCACGGGACTTCGTCATTGTCGAGGACTCGTCGGATCCGACCGGGTACGATCCCCGCATGCTCCGAACAGAGATCGACGCCGTCCTCGTCGAGGTGCTCCAGGATCGCCGGCTCCTCGCCCACCCCTTCTACCGCCGTTGGGAAGCGGGAACGCTCGAACGCGGTGAGTTGGCCGCGTACGCCGCGCAGTACCGGCATTTCGAGGCTGTCCTTCCCGATGTCCTCGAGCGCGTCGTCGGGCGCATCGACGACCCCACGGCGCGCCGTCTCGTCCAGGCCAACCTCGACGACGAGCTCGGTGTGCCTGCACCCCACCTCGAGTTGTTCGACGGTTTCGCCGACGCCGTCGGTGCACCCGCCGCCGCCGATGCGTCGCCCGCCACCGCCGTCTTGGTGAGCCTGTACACCGCCGTGGCAGACGAGTCACCGGTGGCCGCGCTCGCCTCCCTGGCGGCCTACGAAGTCCAGGCGGCAGAGATCGCAGGGTCCAAGGCCGAGGGCCTCCGCCTGCGCTACGGCGTGACCGACGAGGGGGCGCGCTTCTGGGATGTCCACTCCGGGGTCGACGAGGTCCACGGGACGTGGATCGTCGACGCCCTGGCCGCCGTCGCCGCCGACTCCGACGAGGTCCGCCACGCCGCCTCGGCGGCCGCGTCGGCATGGTGGGCGTTCCTCGACGAGCGCCAAGCGCAAGCGCCCGTCGCCCTCCCCTGCTGAGGAGCACCGCCATACCTGCGACGTCACGAATCGTTGACGTCGTCCCGTGCCCATGGCAGCTCGAGCGTGGTGGGTGACACCTCCCCGGCCCGCCCCGAAGCCCAAGGGTTCGACCGCATCCAAGAAGCCGGCGGGCGACGAGCTCGCTGACTACCGCCGGCGACGAGATCCCTCGATCACACCCGAGCCGGTCCCGGTCGGTGCCGGCCGGCGGCGGCGGCGGAGTGGCGGTGGTGGGGACTCGGCGGCGATCTTCGTCATCCAGGAGCACCACGCCCGGGCGTTGCATTGGGACTTCAGGCTCGAGCGCGAAGGCGTTCTCGTGTCCTGGGCCCTCCCCAAGGGTCTCCCCGTGGACAAAAAGACCAACCACCTGGCGGTGCACACCGAGGACCACCCCATGGAGTACGCCTCGTTCGCGGGGAAGATCCCACGCGGTGAGTACGGCGGCGGCGAGGTGATCGTGTGGGACCACGGCACCTACGAGGAATTGAAATGGTCCGATCGCGAAGTCATGGTCGTCCTCCATGGCCAGCGGGCCCAGGGGACATACGTGCTCTTCGCCACCGACAAGACCGGGCGCGGCGGTGGGCAGGGGGGTCGTTCGTGGATGATCCACAAGATGGACGACGACCCCGCGGGGTACGAGCCGTTGCCGCGGGAGATCCGGCCCATGCTCGCCACGTTGGGCGAATTACCCAAGGACGATGAGGCCTGGGCATACGAGTTCAAGTGGGACGGCATTCGGGCCATCTCCTACGTCGACGGCGGGCGGATCCGGATCGAGTCGCGCAACGGCAACGACCTCACCCGTTCCTTCCCGGAGCTGCGGGCTCTCGGCGAACAACTGGGCTCTCGCCGGGTCGTCCTCGACGGCGAGATCGTGGCGTTCGACGATGCGGGCCATCCCCGGTTTCAACTCCTCCAGCCCCGGATCCACGCCTCTGACGCCCACAAGGCCACGGCCCTGGCCGCGGAGCAGCCCGTCGTCTACGTCGTCTTCGATGTCTTGTACATCGACGGCGAGTCCCTGCTCGGGCTCTCCTACGAAGATCGCCGCCGACGACTCGAAGACCTTGGACTCCTTGCCACCAAGCCCGAGCACTGGACGCTGAGCCCACAGTTCGCCGGGCCCGGTGCCGATGTGCTCCGAGCCAGCCGGACCCAGGGTCTCGAAGGGGTTCTCGCCAAGCGCCTCGACTCGCCCTATCTGCCGGGGAAGAGGTCGCCGAGCTGGACGAAGGTCAAGAACCTTCTGACCCAGGAGGTGATCGTGGGGGGTTGGACACCGGGTGTCGGGAACCGGAAAGGTCGATTGGGCTCGCTCCTGCTCGGGATCCCAGCCGACCGAACCGTGGCCGGCAACACGGTGGTCGGCGAAGGACTGGACTACATCGGCCAGGTCGGGACGGGCTTCAGCGTGTCCACTCTCGATGACCTGGCCCGGAGACTCGAGCCCCGACAGGCGCAGCGCAGCCCGTTCGTCACCCCGGTGCCCCGGCGGTATGAGAACGTGGCCGTCTGGGTGAAGCCCACGCTCGTCGGCGAGGTGAGCTTCAGCGAGTGGACCAATGACGGCCGTCTCCGTCACCCGTCGTGGCGGGGCCTGCGCGACGACAAGTCCCCCCACGAGGTGCGCCGTGAGTCCTGAGACCCCCCGGGTGACCGTCAGTGTCGAGGGTCGGGAGCTCCAGCTCTCCAACCTGGACAAGCCGCTCTTCCCGACGGGGTTCACCAAAGGCGACATGCTCGACTACTACGCGCGCATCGCGCCGGCCATGCTCGGTCATCTCGCGCACCGGCCCGTGACGGTGAAGCGGTTTCCCCAAGGTGTCGACCACAAGGGGTTCATCGAGAAGAACGTCCCCAAGCATGCGCCGGATTGGATCAAGACCGTGACCATGCCGCGCAAGGGCACCGATCGTTGGGGCAAGCCCTCTGCCTCGGCGGCCGAACGGGACACGACCCAATTCGTCGTCGTGGACGGCCTGGCCACCTTGATGTGGTTGGTGAACCTGGCATCGGTGGAGTTCCACACGCCCATGTGGCGGACAGGACAGAAGGACCAGCCCCGGCCGCCCGATCTTCTCGTCTTCGACCTCGACCCGGGTCTCCCCGCCACCATCTCGGAGTGCTGTCGGGTGGCGCTGTTGCTGCGGGACCGTGCCGCCCGAGACGACATCGACCTCATGGCGAAGACCAGTGGATCCAAGGGCATGCAGCTCTACGGATCCGTGGCGGCCAAACGCTGGCCGTGGGAGCAGACGAGCACCTACGCGCACGACTTGGCTGAGGAGCTCGAGGAGTCGATTCCCGACCTGGCCCTGTCCAAGATGGCGAAGGCGCTGCGGGTGGGCCGGGTCTTCATCGACTGGAGCCAGAACAGCGGTGCCAAGACGACGGTGACCCCCTATTCCCTGCGTGCGCTCGACCATCCTTCGGTCTCGACCCCGCTCACATGGAGCGAGGTCGAAGAGGGCGCGGCTCGAGGCGCGGAGAAATTCCTCGCCTTCACCCCGGACGGCGTGTTGAGCCGGGTCGAGGCCATGGGTGACCTGTTCGGATCACTCGGCTCCTGACGGGGGCCGTCCGAGGCTCAACCGAGCGGGATTAGCCTCGGACGGGTCATGTCCGAGCCCCGCACTGCGATCCCCGAGGACCAGACCGGTGGCGGGCTCACCCACCGCCAAGTCCTCATCGTCCTGAGCGGTCTCATGTTGGGCATGCTCCTGGCCGCGCTCGACCAGACCATCGTGGCGACCGCCCTCCCCACGATCGTGGGGGATCTGCACGGGCTCAACCATCTGTCGTGGGTGGTGACGGCGTATCTCCTCACCACCACGCTGTCGACACCGCTCTACGGCAAGATCTCCGACCTCCACGGCCGAAAGAAGATCTTCCAGATCGCCATCGTCATCTTCCTGATCGGCTCGGCGCTGTCGGGCCTGAGTCGGAACATGGACCAGCTCATCGCGTTCCGGGCCCTCCAGGGCCTCGGCGGTGGCGGTCTCATGGCACTGGCCATGGCCATCGTGGGCGACATCGTGAGCCCGAGGGAGCGGGGCCGGTACCAGGGCTACTTCGGTGGCGTCTTCGCCCTGGCCAGCATCGGGGGCCCCCTGGCGGGCGGGTTCCTCACCGATCACCTCACCTGGCGCTGGATCTTCTACATCAACATCCCGGTGGGGATCCTGGCCCTGTTCATCACGAGTGCGGTCCTCCGGTTGCCGCTGCCCACCCGTTCGGTCCAGTCCATCGACTACACCGGCGCCGGGCTCATCGTGGCCGCGGTGACACCGCTGATCCTCGTGACGGTGTGGGGGGGGAGAACCTTTGCATGGGCATCGCCGGTGGTTGTCGGTCTCGTCGTCTTGTCGTTGGTGATGATCGCGGCGGTGATGTGGTGGGAGCGAAGAGCCCGAGAACCGATCTTCCCGCCCCGGGTGTTCGCCAACTCGATCGTCCGGTCCGGACTGGGGATGACGTTCTTCGTGACCGCCACGATGTTCGCGGCCATCATCTACATACCCGTCTACCTCCAACTGGTCGACGGGGAGTCGGCCACGCGCTCGGGCGTGCTCCTCTTGCCACTCATGGGCGGGATGCTCAGCACGTCGATCGTCTCGGGACGCCTCGTGACCCGGTACGGCCGCTACAAGATCTATCCCGTGTTCGGGACGGCCCTCATGACCACGGGGATGTTCCTGTTCACCGGACTCGGGGTCCACACCTCGTTGGGTCTGGCCAGTGGTTACATGGTGGTCTTCGGTGTCGGGATGGGGATGACCCTGCAGATCGTCGTGGTGGCGGTGCAGAACGCCGTCGAGCGCCGGGACCTGGGCAGCTCCACCTCGGCGGTGAGCTTCTTCCGCAACATCGGCGCCGCCTGCGGGACGGCGTTGCTCGGGACCGTCCTCGTGAGCAGGCTCGGGTTCTGGTTGCCCAAACTCGTCCCGGCCCACAGCGGGTTGAACCTGTCGCAGTCCTTCACGATCACCCCCGACGCGCTACGGGCCCTGCGCCCGGCCGTGCGGTCGGGCGTGGTCGACTCCTTCGTCCGGTCGCTCCATGTCGTGTTCATGGTGGGGATCCCCCTCGCCGCGCTGGCATTTGTCTGCGCGCTGTTGCTCAAAGACGCCCCCCTGCACAGCACCGTGGCCAAGGACCGAGAAGTGGCGGTGACCGAGACCGAGCCGGTGGTCCCCACTCCTCGTGCCGCGGTGGGTGGAGGGTGAACTTCTCCGGGGCGCCGACGACCCGTTGGTGCCCGAGGAGGCGGGACGCGTGAAAGGCTTCCTCGTCGGGCCGGACTGATGACCCGGCCTGAAGAGCCGGGCTGAAGTGAGACCGAGGAGAGGGCCAGTGGAACTAGGGGGTACGTCGGCCGTCGTCACGGGTGGGGCGAGCGGGATCGGCGCCGCGACGGTGGAGTTGCTGCGCGCCGCGGGGGCCCGGGTGGCCGTGCTCGACGTCCAGCAGGGATCGGGCCCGGCCGAGCTCTACCTCCGGTGCGACATCGCGGTGGAGGAGGAGGTTGTCGCCGCCGTCGGCCAAGCCCATGACTCCTTGGGTGGTCTCGACGCGGCCGTGCTCAATGCCGGCGTCGGTGGTTTCGGGTCGTTGGTCGACCTGTCGAGCGCCGAGTGGGACCGGGTGCTCGGCATCAACCTGCGGGGGACCTTCCTGTGCCTGCGCGAAGTGGGTAAGGCCATGGTGGCGGGAGGCCGGGGCGGCGCCATCGTGGCGGTGGGCTCGATCTCGGGTTTCCTCGCCGATCGGATGATGGGCCACTACAGCGTGTCCAAGGCCGGTGTGGCCGAGCTGGTCCGGGTGGCTGCCCGTGAGCTCGGCCCCTTCGGGATCCGGGTCAACGCCGTGGCCCCGGGGACGACCGACACCCCCATGTTCGCGTCGACCAAGCGCCTCCCGGGGTACCGGGAGCGGGTGGCCGAACGATCCGCGTTGGGTGAGGTCGGCACCCCCGACGGGGTGGCCCGGGCCATCCGGGCGCTGTTGGAATTGGACTGGGTGACCGGCCAGGTCCTGGCGGCGGACGGCGGGGTGTCGTTGTGGAGTCCGATCGACCCGGCCGAGGGCTTGGGGAAGTGATGGCGGGGCGGGTCCATCACAGCGCCATCCATGTCCGGGACATGGACACGAGCCTTCGTTTCTACCGGGACGGGATCGGCCTCGACGTCCTCATGGACCACGTCTTCGAGGGGGACTGGCCCACTCTCTTCGATGCGCCGGGCTCCACCTTGCGTTCCATCTTCCTCGGCGACCCGGCCCACGCCGACGCCGGGGTGGTCGAGCTCGTCACCTTCGACCCACCCGGTCCAGCCGCGCCGTCCCCGGCCCACGACGACGCCGAGAACACGACCGCCGGCTCCTCGAGGGCCGGCACCGGGTTCTTCTTGTTGTCGTTCTACGTTGACGTCGACGAGGTGGTCGCACGACTGGGCGCGTTGGGTTTCGGCCCGGGACGTCGGATCGAGCAGGCCGGACCGACAGGGGCTGTGTCCATGGCGTGTGTCTATGACCCCGACGGGATCCGGATCGAGCTCGTCGGCGTCCCCTCCCGGTAATTCGACCGTGCTGCGCAGCGAGACCCGGATCCTCACCACCCATGCCGGCAGCCTGCCCCGGCCGCGACCTCTCGCCGAGCTCCACGGGAAGCGGAGCCGTGGCGAGGAGGTCGACACCGCCGAGCTGCAAAGAGCGGTCTCCGACGCCACCGCGGCTGTAGTCGCCGCGCAGCTCGAGGCCGGGATCGACATCGGCAACGACGGGGAGCAGGCCCGAGAGAGCTTCGTGACCTATGTCCAGCACCGGATGACCGGATTCGCCGGCACGGGACAGCGACCGCTCATGCGGGACCTGCTCGACCACCCCGACTTCTTGGACCTGGTCGTGCCGCGCCATCTCCGTCGTCAGGTGAACCTCATGGCCGCCCCCGCCGCGGTGGGCGACGTCACCTACCGCGACACCCGAGAGGTCGATGCCGAGTGCGAACTCATGGCCGGGGCCGGTTTCGCCGAGACGTTCATGACCGCGGCGTCGCCGGGGATCGTGGCGTCGGTCATGGAGAACCGGCGCTACCCCTCGATGGAGGACTACGTCCTGGCCGTCGCCGGGGCCCTCCGATCCGAATACGAGGCCATCGTGGGCCGGGGCCTGTTGTTGCAGATCGACGCCCCCGACCTCGCCCTCGAACGCCACACGCTGTTCGCGGAGCGACCCCTGGCCGACTTCGTGGGATGGGTCGAGCTCGTCATCGGCGCCATCAACACCGCGTTGAGCGGGATCGAGCCGGTCCGGGTGCGCCTGCACGTGTGTTGGGGCAACTACGAAGGACCGCACACCCTCGATGTCGCCCTCGAGGAGATCCTCCCTCTCCTCTACCGGGCCGAGGTGGGTGGGTTGGTGGTGTCGATGGCCAACCCCCGTCATGCCCATGAGTACCGGTGCTTCGAACGGTTTCCGTTGCCCGACGACATGGTCCTCGTGGCGGGCGTGATCGACACCACCAGCAACTACGTGGAGCACCCCGAAGTGGTGGCGGACCGAATCGTCCGGGTGGCGGAGGTGGTCGGAGACCCCCGACGCGTCATCGCCGGCACCGACTGCGGTTTCGACACCTCGGCGGGGATCGGTGACATCGCCCCTTCGGTGGTGTGGGAGAAGCTCCGTGCCCTCCACGCCGGCGCGGCGCTGGCCACCACGAGGCTGTGGACCGCCTGACACGCGTAAGGTGTGCCTCATGGAGTACGTGAACCTGGGCAAGACCGGCTTGCGGGTGTCTCGGATCTGTCTCGGGATGATGAGCTTCGGCAACGACAGCGAGCGGGAATGGGTGCTCGACGAGGATGGCGCCGAGCCCATCGTGCGGGCCGCGGTCGAAGGTGGTGTCACCTTCTTCGACACCGCCGACACCTACTCCGGCGGTGCCAGTGAGGTCGCCACGGGGAGACTGGTGAGCAAGATGCTCACCCGGGACGAGATGGTCATCGCCACCAAGGTGTTCATGCCCGTCACGCCGGGCGAGAACGGGGGAGGGCTGTCGCGCAAGCACATCCTGTCGGGCATCGACGCATCGCTGACGCGACTCGGGATGGACTACGTCGACCTCTATCAGATCCACCGTTGGGACCCCCGGACGCCCATCGAGGAGACCATGGGCGCGCTCCACGACGTGGTGCGAGCCGGCAAGGCCCGGTACATCGGCGCCAGCAGCATGTTCTCGTGGCAGTTCGCCCAGGCCCAGCACGTGGCCGAGCGCCACGGATGGACCAAGTTCGTGTCCATGCAGCCCCACTACAACCTCCTCTATCGCGAGGAGGAGCGGGAGATGATCCCGCTGTGCATCGACCAGGGCATCGGGGTCATCCCCTGGAGCCCGCTGGCGCGCGGCGTGCTCACGGGCAACCGGGGCCGAGGTGACGAGCGCCGGACGACGCGGTCGGGCACCGACCCGTTCACCGACTACCTCTACAGCCAGCCGTCGGACTTCGACGTGGTCGAGCGGGTCGCCGAGGTGGCGGCCAAGCGCGACGTGGCGCCGGCGCAGGTGGCACTGGCGTGGTTGCTGCACCGCCCCGGGGTGACCGCGCCCATCGTCGGCTCCACCAAGCCCGGACATCTCACCGACGCCCTGGCGGCGGAGAAGCTCGATCTCAGTGGTGAGGAGATGAAGGCCCTCGAGGAGCTCTACATGCCCCACCCCGTGCTCGGGCACTTCTGACCCACGCCGGCTTCTGACCACAGGCCACGAAGCCCGGCCGGGGCCAAAGGCGCCTCAGACGAGGATGCGCTTGTCCGGAGCGCGGACACCCACCACGGCCAGGGTCCGACCCAGGCCGAGCATCATCCCGCAGCACATGGTGAGATCGGCGAGCTCGTCGTCGGAGAAGGCACCCCGGAGGCGTTCCCAGAGCTCCTCGCTCATGTTGAGGTGGTCGAGAGCGAAGTGTTGGGCGAACTCCGCGGCGAGCCGCTCCCGGTCACTGAGAGCGGTACTGGTGCGCCAGTTGGCGACCTCGCCGTAGAAACCCTCGTCGACCCCGGCGGCCAGGCCGTCGCGGGCCCGGGTGTCCTGGCAGACAGCGCAGTCGTTGATGAGCGCGATCGTCCACCGGGCCGACTCGCGCTCGCGGATGGGCAGCTTGGTGTTCTTGTAGACCGCTTGGGAGAGCGCTCCCATGCCCGCGGCCATCTCGGGACGCAGCAGCGCCCAGTCCACGTGCTCGCCGTAACCCCGGTCGGGAAATGAGATCCTTGCCATGGCGCCAGGCTAGTCCGGCCCGGTCGAAAGGGCGTGGCCCGGGATATGATCCGGGCGCCGAGTCGGCGCCGGCTTTCTGGTGGGTGGGGGCTCGGGTAGGGGGCGGAGATGGGTAGGACAGTGACACGATCCTCATGGTTCGTTGCCGCCGTTCTCGTCGTCCTGATCGGGTCGTCAGCGGGAACCGCCGCCGCGTCGGCACGCTCGGTCCCGCTCGGGGATTACGCCGGATGGGGCAATCCCGGCGGGGTCGCAGCCTTCGGGTCCAAGACCGGTACCCACCCCACGCTGGCGACTGACTACCTCGACTGGTCCTCGACCTGGGCCGCCCTGGACGGGGCTTCGGGCATCGGCGCGTGGAGGTATTCGGGCTACCGGCTCGTGTTGGGGGTGCCGATGCTTCCGAAGCAGGGCCGGAGCACGCTGTCGCATGGGGCCAGAGGCGCGTACAACTCGTACTTCGTCACGCTGGCGCGCAATCTCGTCAACGCCGGGGAGGGCGGCGCATACCTGCGGCTCGGGTGGGAGTTCAACGGCAACTGGTACAAGTGGAGCGTCCACAACGCCCGGGCCGCGGTCAAGTACGCGCGATATTTCCAGAACATCGTGAGAGCCATGCGGTCGGTGCCCGGCGAGTCGTTCAAGTTCGTCTGGAACCCCAACGGTGGGAACTCGCACGGCCGGCCCTACAACCCCAGCCTGGCCTACCCCGGGAACGGCTATGTGGACTTCATCGGCACCGATCTCTACGACGAGTCGTGGGTCCGACCACAGACCCCGGCCAACGGGTGGGCGGGACAGCTCTCCGAGACGTGGGGGCTCAACTGGCTGGCCTCGTTCGCGGCCGCCCACGGCAAGCCGATCGTCTTTCCCGAGTGGGGGGTGGCCATTCGCAGCGACGGCCACGGTTTGGGCGACGACCCCTATTTCGTGAACAACTTCGCGTCGTGGATCTCGTCGCACAGCGTGGCGTGGACCAACATCTTCACGGTGGACGCCTCCCAGCGAGACGACATCACCGACGGCAGGTTCCCCAACGCGCTGGCGGCCTTCCGAGCCGACTTCGGCTGATCCCGTCGGGAAGCGCTCACGTCGAGGTGGTGAGCTCCTCGATGCGGGCCAGGGTCTTCTCCATGTTCTTCCGGGTGGTCTCGGGGAGCGGACCGATCTTCAAGAACCAGCGCTGCATGTCCTGGGACAAGTCCCAGCTCTCTTTGACAAGTGTCCCGTCCTCGACGGGCTCGAGCTCGTAGCGCCAGATCCGTCCGGCCGCGACCCGTCCGACGATGCCGGGCGGCCTCGTCTGCCACGCGATCCGTCGGTTGTCCTCGAACTCGATGACGGTGCTCACCATCGAGTAGGGGATCCCCACCCGCATCGACATCCCGAACTTCGACCCCAGGGCCAAGCGCCGGGGCCCGCCCGCCTTCGCGCCCTGGATGGCCCCCGAGCCGTCGATGTCACGGTGGCGGCCGGGGTCGGCCACGATGGCGAAGATCGCCTCCGCAGGTGCGTGGATGAGCCGCTCCACCGTGATGACGTCTCCGTGCATTGCGGCTTACCTGAGCGCCGGGTGCTGGCGGGCGAGGAATGCCGCCAGGGCCTGTTGAGGCGCGGTGCGGGCGAACCCTGCCCCCACCCGGTTGGCGAACCCCGGGATGACGACAGCCTTGCCCTGTTCCATGCCCACCACGGCGAGGCGGGCCACCTCGGCGGCGGGGACCCACATGAACTTGGGGAGGGAGGACTCGGATTCCTCCTCGGTGAAACCGGCGGACTCCGCGAACTCGGTCTTCACCGGACCGGGGCACAGTGCGGTGACCGTGACGCCCGTGGCCGCGGCGCGGACCTCGGCGCGCAGGGCCCGGGTGTAGGAGAGGACGAAGGCCTTCGACCCTCCGTAGCCGGCCTGGCCGGGAAGGGGTTGGAATGCGGCCGTCGACGCCACGTTCACTACCGCTCCGCGTCCGCGCTCGACCATCCCGGGCACGAAGATGGAGCAGAGGTCGACGACTGCTTCGACGTCGGTGCGGATCATCGCCATCTCGCGCTGGCGATCGCTCTTGTGGACGGGGCCCGTGGTGGAGAACCCCGCGTTGTTGACGAGGATGTCGACGGTGAGGCCCCGCTCGGCCACGGTGCCGGGCAACCCGCCCCGGGCATCAGCGTCGGTGAGGTCGAGCCCGACCACCTCGGCACGGACGCCATGGGCCTTGTGGAGCTCAGCGGCGAGCTCGGTGAGTCGGGCTTCGCGCCGGGCGACCAAGGTGACCCCGTGGCCCCGCTTGGCCAATTCCCGAGCCAGATCGGCGCCGATCCCCGACGATGCGCCGGTGACCAGAGCGGTGGAGGTGGGTGACGGGGGAGCCAGGGCCATGACCCGATGGTAGGAGGCCGCACCGCCCGGCGATACCCCGACCCCGACCCCGCCGAGAGAGGGGACGTACCCTTACCCCGTGCCCGGCACCCCTTCGGTCGTCCCATCGGTCGTCATCGTGGGGTCCGGGGCAGCCGGATTGGCGGCCGCCCTGGCCGCGTCCGGTGCGGGCGCGGACGTGACGGTCCTCGAGCGGGCCCCCTCCGTCGGAGGCACCACGGCCATGTCGGGGGGCGTGGTCTGGATGCCCGGCCACGGCCGCAGTAAAGAAGGCAGTAAAGAAGGCAGTAAAGAAGACAGCATCGATGACGCTCTGCGGTACGTGGCCGGGGCCGGCGGTGAGGAGGTCGACCTCGAGCTCGTCCGGGCCTTCCTGTCCGACACCGGTCGGGTGGCCGACGCCATCGAAGCCCGGACACCCATCGAATGGGAGGTCCTCGAGCACTGGCCCGACTACCGGGGTGAGCTCTCCGGAGCCAGGGCCGGGGGTCGGTCGATGTGGCCCCGGCCCCTCCGCCTGCCGAGCGCTCTCGAGGGGCGGGTCCAGTCCGCCTTCGACCAACCCTCCCCGACCGACACGGCCGCCTTGACCGCCCCGTCCGGTGCGCCGGCCAACGACGGGGTGGTCCTCCGGGGCCATGTCCGGGGCCGGGCTCTCGTGGGGGGACTCCTCAGCGGGGTCCTCGACGCCGGCGTCGAGGTCCGGACCTCGGCCCGGGCCACCGGACTCGAGATCGTGGACGACTCGGTGGTCGGGGTCGTGGTCGACGGAGACCTCGTGCCCGGGCGGGTCGTCCTCGCCACGGGGGGCTTCCAACACGACCCAGCTCTGGTGAGCCGGTACCTCCGGGGACCGACCATCGCCCCGTTGGGGCCGGGGGGGTGCAGCGGTGACGGCCTCCAGATGGTGATGGCAGTCGACTCGGTGACGGCGAACGCGTCGGAGGGTTGGTGGATGCCGGCCATCTCGGTGCCCGGTGAATCCGTCGACGGCGTGGTCCACTACCGACCACTCCATGGCGAGCGGGCCCAACCGGGGGCGATCATGGTGGACCGGAACGGGCGACGGTTCGTCGACGAGGCTCAGAACTACGGCGACGTGGGCCGGGCCATGCGCGCCGCATCGTCGGCGGATGGCCCAGTGCCGCCTGACGGCACAGGATCGGCCGGTCCCTTCTGGTTGGTCTTCGACGCCGCCTATCGCCGTCGCTACCCGGTCGGCCCCCTCGAGCCCGGCTCTCCCGAAGCTGACCCGGGTGTCTCTGACCCGGAGTGGTTGGCCCGCGCCGATGACCTCGACGCGCTGGGCAAGATGATCGGGATGGAGCCGGGCGCGTTGGCGAAGACCGTGACACGGTTCAACCCAGCCGCCGCGGTCGGCTCGGACCCCGACTACGGACGGGGCTCGTTCCCCTACGACCGATGGATCGGCGACCCGAGCGCCCCCCACCCGACGTTGGCACCGTTGTGCGAGGCCCCCTTCTACGCCCTCGAAGTCCATCTCGGTTGCATGGGGACCAAGGGTGGCCCCCGTACCGATGGTTCGGGTCGGGTCTTGTCGTCGAAGGGCGTTGCGGTCCCCGGCCTGTACGTGGCGGGCAACGCCGCGGCGAGCCCCTTCGGCACCGCCACCGTGGCGGGCGGAGCCACGCTCGGGCCGGCCCTCGTGTTCGGGTTCCGGGCCGGCGAGGCCGCGGCGGGGGACCGGTGAACCCGCCCGAGCCCCGCCACGGGGCCCGGCTCATGCAGGAGCTCCTCGATCACGACACCCGGCCGGTCCCTTCTGTGCTCCGGGCCCTGGGCGACGCCACCCCGGCCACGACGTCGGTCCCCCGGGCCCGGTACACCAGTCGAGCGGTCCACGAGATCGAGCTCGACAAGGTCTGGGCCCGCGTCTGGCAGATGGCCTGTCGTCTGGAGCAGATCCCCGACGTCGGTGACAGTGTCGTCTACGACGCGCCGGGCCTGTCCCTCGTCGTGGTCCGCACTGCCCCGGACGAGGTCCGGGCCTTTCACAACTCCTGTCTCCACCGGGGCACCCGGTTGCAGATCCAACCCGGTCATCTCGACGAGCTCCGGTGTCCTTTCCACGGGTTCACCTGGAACCTCGACGGCTCCTTCGCGGGGATGCCCTGTCCCTGGGACTTCCCCCACGTCGAGGTCTCGTCGTTCTGTCTCCCCGAGGCGCGCCTCGGGACCTGGGGCGGCTTCGTCTTCGTGACCGTCGACAACGGGGCCCCGAGCCTCGAGGAGTACCTCGAGATCCTTCCCGAGCATTTCGCGGCCTGGGACCTCGCGGAGCGCTACCTCACCGCCCATGTCGTCCGAGTGGTCCCGTGCAATTGGAAGGTGGCTCTCGAGGCCTTCATCGAGAGCTATCACACCGTCGCCGTCCATCCCCAGTTGCTCAAGACCAGTGGCGACACCCAAACCCAGTACGACGTCTACGGGGGTGTCCGGCACGTCAACCGGATGATCACGCCGGTGGGGATCGCCAGTGAGCACGTCGAGGTGGGTGTCGAGGAGCAGGACATCCTCGACGCCATGTTCCTCACCAAGGACGACGACGCCGTGGTCCCCGAGGGTTCCAGCGCCCGCCAGGTCCTGGCCGAGCGGACCCGTCGACAGTTGGCGGACCGCACCGGGGGTGACTACTCGTCGATCTCCGACTGTGAGGCCCTCGACGCCATCGAGTACTTCGTCTTCCCCAACTTCGTGCCCTGGGCGGGCTACACCACACCCCTCGTCTACCGGTTCCGGCCCCATGACGACGACCACACCGCCGCGGTGATGGATGTCATGTTGCTCGAGCCCATACCGGTGACCGGCCCCCGACCGCCCCCGGCGCCGACCCGGCATCTCGCCGCCGGCGAACGGTGGGCCGATGCGCCCGAGCTCGGCTATCTGGGTCGCATCCTCGACCAGGACACCGCCACCCTGGCCCGCGTCCAGCGGGGGCTCGAGTCCGCGGCCGGCCCCGACGTGACCCTGGCCCGCTACCAGGAGAGCCGGATCCGCCATTTCCACGCCACCCTCGGCCAGTACCTGGAAGGTTGACGGTGTCCCGATCGGCGGGGAACTCCGAGGAGTCGGTCTGGGAGGCCGACGACACCGAGCCCGTCCTCGACACCACCGTGGCCTCGATCCTGCGCGACGCGGCCCGCCGCAGTCCCGACACCACCGCCCTGGTGGCCGGTTCAGCCGACCCCGCCAACCCTGCAGACCCCGCCAACCCTGCAGACCCCGCGGCGCGGCGGCGTTGGACCTACGCCGAGCTCCTTGCCGACGCGTTGGTGGCGGCCGAGGCGTTGGCGGCGGGCTTCGAACGCAGCGAGCGAGTGGCGGTCGTCGCCACCAGCATTCCCGAGTCCCTCATCCTCAGCTACGCGGCGGCCTTGGCCGGTGTGGTCCTCGTGCCGGTGAACCCGGCCCTACGCGCCGGCGAGCTCCGCCACATCCTCGGCCAATCCGGCGCGGCGGGGGCCTTCATGGTGTCGGACTACCGGGGTCACGACCTGGTGGCGACGCTCGCCGCCATCCGGGGCGACCTGCCGGCGTTGCGCCAGGTGGTGGTCTTCGACGACTGGGATGCCTTCTGCGCCGGTGCCTCGGAGCGCGATGGCCTCGAAGCAGACAGTGCGGGGTCGTTGCCGACTGTGGGGCCCGACGACGTGGCCCAGCTCGTCTACACCTCGGGGACGACGGGTGCGCCCAAAGGGGCGCTGCTCACCCATCGGGGCATGACCAACGCGGCGCGTTTCGGGGCCCTCCGTTTCGGGATGCGGCCCGGTGACGTCTATGTCCAGACCATGCCCCTGTTCCACGTGGGGGGCCAGGTGGTGTCGTTCCAGCTCTGCCAGAGCTCCGCCACGGCGGTGCTGGTGCGGGCTTTCGAGCCGGGCCTCGTCCTCGAGCTCATCGAGACCGAGAAGGCCACCCTCACCTGCGGGGTGCCCACCATGCTCCTCGCCCTCGTCGGCCATCCCGACTTCGGCCGTCGGGACCTCTCCTCCTTGCGGTCGGTGAGCGGAGGAGGCGCGGTGGTTCCCGCCGAGCTCGTGTCCCGGATCGAATCCGCCCTCGGGGTGCAGTTCGCGGTGGTCTTCGGCCAGACCGAGGCGTCGGGCTTCATCTCCCAGACCCGTCTCGACGACACCCCCCTGGACAAGGGCGCCACACTCGGTGTGCCGTTGCCGGGCATCGGGGCGCGCGTGGTCGACCCCGACACCGGCGCGCCGGTCGGTCGGGGCGAAGTCGGAGAGCTCGAGGTCCGCGGCCCGAATGTCATGGCCGGCTACCACGAGCTGTCCGAGGAGACCGCGGCGGCCATCGGGCCCGGAGGTTGGTTGCGGACCGGCGACCTGGTGACGATGGACGACCGGGGCTATCTCCGCATGACGGGCCGTCTCAAGGAGATGATCGTGTCCGGCGGCGAGAACATCTTCCCGGTGGAGATCGAGAACGCACTCCTCGAGCATCCCGACGTGGCCCAGGCCGCCGTCGTGGGTGTGCCCGACGACCGGTGGGGAGAGGCGGCGGTGGCCGTGGTCGTCCCCGTCGCCGGTCGCGCCCCGAACCCATCGGAACTCGAGGCGTACCTACGCGAACGCCTGGCGGCTTTCAAGGTGCCCCGCCGTTTCGTCCTCACCGACGACCTCCCCCGCACCGCCTCGGGCAAGGTCCAGAAGCACGTGGTCCGACACCAACTGGCGGACCATCCCGTGGACCAACCCGTGGACCATCCCGTGGACCAACCCGTGGACCAACCCGTGGACCAACCCGTGGACCAACCCGTGGACCAACCCGTGGACCAACCCGTGGACCAACCCGCGGACCAACCCGCGGACCAACCCGCGGACCGACCCGCGGACCGACCCGCGGAGCGACATGTCGGTCGGTGACGCCCGGTACGGCCGACGCGACCTCCTCCGGGGCGGCGGGCTGGTCCTGGCCGGGGCGGCATCGGCCGCGCTGGCGGGATGCTCGGGCGCATCGACAAAGGGCGCGCGCTCGTCGTCTGGGACATCGTCGTCCGGGACATCGTCGTCCGGGACATCGTCGTCGGGAACGACCTCGACCACCGCGGTGCTCGATACAGCGGCGTGGGCGACGCTGGCGTCTTCGTTGTCGGGACGACTGGTCCTGCCCTCGAGCCCGAGCTACGCCACGGCCCGGCTCCTCTACGACCCCCGCTTCGACAACCTGGCCCCGGCTGCCGTCGCCTATTGCGCGACCCCCGCCGAGGTCCAGCGCTGCATGGGGTTCGCGAGGTCCCATGGCGTCCGACCCATCCCCCGTTGTGGCGGCCACAGCTTCGCCGGCTACTCGTCAGGTCCCGGTCTCATCATCGACGTGACGCCCATGAACACCGTGACCGTGGCGAGAGCCGCGGGCGCGGAGCAGTCCCAAGCGGTGGTGGGGGCGGGGACCCTCCTCGTCGACCTCTACAACCAATTGTCACAGTCGGGCGTCCTCGTGGCGGGCGGTTCGTGTCCCACGGTCGGGATCTCGGGCCTCGCCCTCGGCGGTGGGGTCGGGGTGGTGGGACGGAAGTACGGCCTCACCTGTGACGCCATCGAGTCGGTCCAGATCGTCACCGCCGACGGCCGCATCCTCAGTTGTGACGCCTCGACCAACGCGGACCTCTACTGGGCCTGTCGGGGTGGGGGCGGGGGGAACTTCGGCATCGTCACCTCCTTCACCTTCCGGACCTCACCCATCCCGCCCTTGGCGCTCTTCACCCTGGACTGGCCCTCGTCGGCCGCCGCCGATGTCTTGGGGACGTGGTTCGCCTGGCAACACGCCGGCCCCGACGAGCTGTGGTCGAATTGCCAACTCCTCTCCGGCGGCAACGGCGCCCTCGAAGTGCGGACGGCGGGGATGTTCGTCGGCTCGACCACCGCGCTGGGCTCGTTGGTGGACACCCTCGTCGCCGCGGTCGGTGCCCAACCGTCCTACCGGTTCGTCGGCCCCGAGCAGTACCTCCACGCCATGCTCGTCGAGGCCGGATGCGAGAGCCTCGACGTCGCCCAGTGCCACCTCACCACCCATCTTCCCGCCGGCACCTTGGACCGCGCCGGCTCCGTGGCGTCGTCGGGCTATGTCTCAGCCCTTCCGTCCTCGACGGGGACCGCCGCCTTCGTGGGCACCGTGAACGACCTCATCCAGACCCTGCCCCATCTCGGGGGAGGTGTCGTCTTCGACGCGTTGGGCGGAGCCATCAACGCCGTCAAGCCGACCGACACCGCCTTCGTCCACCGCAACGCCATCGCCGGCATCCAGGCTTCAGTGGCCACCGGCGCCAGCGCGTCGCTGGCTCAGCAGGGCCGGTCCTGGTTGTCCCACTTCGCCACGTCGGTGGCGACCTACGTCGACGGCCAGGCGTACCAGAACTACATCGACCCCACCCTGGTCGACTGGCAGCAGGCCTACTACGGGTCGAACCTCGGTCGGTTGGTGTCGGTGAAAGCGGCGTATGACCCCGACGACGTCTTTCATTTCGCCCAGTCCATCCCCACCCGCCTCGCCACGGGCAGGTGAATCCGTGCCACCATGAAGGCCGGAGAAGGGGGTAGCCGGTGCACGACCTCGTCGTTCGAGCCGGATCAGTGGTGGACGGCACCGGAGCGCCCGCCCGCACCGCCGACATCGCCGTCGACGACGGACGGATCACCGCCGTGGGTGCCCTCAACGGGGTCTCGGCGAGACACACCATCGACGCCGATGGCGCGCTGGTCACCCCCGGTTGGGTCGACATCCACACCCACTACGACGGCCAGGCCACCTGGGACGAGGTCCTCGCCCCCAGCGCGTGGCACGGGGTGACCACCGTCGTCACCGGCAATTGCGGGGTCGGCTTCGCGCCGGCCCGGCCCGACCGCCACGACTGGCTCATCGGTCTCATGGAGGGCGTCGAGGACATCCCCGGCACCGCGCTGGCCGAAGGCATGACCTGGGACTGGGAGAGCTTCCCCGAGTACCTCGACGCCCTCGACCGCCGCCGGTTCACCGTCGACGTGGGCACCCAGATCGCCCACGGCGCGGTCCGGGCCTACGTCATGGGCGAACGCGGGGCCCGCAACGAGCCCGCCGATGCCGATGACATCGAGGCCATGCGGGTCATCGTGCGAGAAGCGCTGGCCGCCGGCGCCCTCGGCTTCTCGACGTCGCGGACCATCGCCCATCGGGCCATCGACGGCGAGCCCGTCCCCGGGACCTACGCGGCCGAGGACGAGTTGTTCGGGATCGGCGCCGCCCTCGGCGATCTCGACACCGGGATCTTCGAGCTGGCCCCCGCCGGCGTGGCGGGGGAGGACATCATCGCCCCGGCCAAGGAGGTGGACTGGATGCGCCGCCTCTCGGTCGCCATCGGCCGCCCTGTCACCTTCGCCCTCCTCCAGATCGGGGACGCGCCGGAGCTGTGGCGCGAGCTCATGGACGAGTCGCTGCGCGCCGCGCAGGAAGGTGCCCAGCTCTGGCCCCAGGTCGCCGGGCGCGCCACGGGACTGCTCACCGGTCTGCACACGTCGTACTGCATGTTCGACTCCATCCCCGCCTATCAGGCCCTCAAGGCCCGCAACCTCTCCGACACCCAGTTGTTCCAGGCCCTCTGCGACCCGTCGGTGCGCGAGTCCATCGTCTCGTTTGAGCCCGAGCCCGATCACCGGGCCGCGCTGGAACGGGCCTACGCGGTCAACTTCGTCCTCGGCTCGCCGCCGGACTACGAGCCGGGCCCCGACGCGTCCCTGGCGTCGATGGCGGCGGATTCGGGCCGTCATCCTCTCGAGATCGCCTACGAGGTCATGCTCGAGTCCGAAGGACATGGCCTTCTGTATTTCCCCATCCTCAACTACGCCTCGATGAGCCTGGAGCCGGTCCGGGAGATGCTCCTGCACCCGCGCGCCGTGGCGGGCCTCGGCGACGGCGGCGCGCACTGCGGTGTCATCTGCGACTCGCCCCAACCGACCTTCATGTTGTCGCACTGGACCCGGGACCGGACCCGGGGCGAGCTCCTCCCCCTCGAGTGGATGGTCAAGAAGCAGACCCTCGACACCGCCCGCCTCTACGGCCTCGGGGACCGGGGCACCCTCGAGCCCGGCATGCTCGGCGACATCAACGTGATCGACTACGAGAACCTCCGACTGGGAACGCCCGTGGTGGTCAACGACCTCCCGGCGGGAGGACGACGGCTCGTCCAGGACGCGGTGGGCTATCTGGCCACCGTCAAGTCGGGCCAGATGACCTTCGACAACGGGAGTGACACCGGGGCCCGCCCGGGCGCGCTCGTGCGCGGCGCCCGCTGAGCGTCGGTCGATCGATGGCGGAGAAGACGCAAGCGCTCGACGACGCCGGGCTCGTGGCGATGTTCGAGACCATGGCCCTCATCGCGGCCACCGACGACGCGCTCCGGGCTGCGATCTCGGCGGGGTCCGCCACGCTCGCCTACTACTCGCCGCGCGGCCAAGAAGCCGTGGCGGCGGGTTGCGCGGCCGCTCTTCGGCCTGACGATTACCTCGTCACCACCTACCGGGGGCTCCACGACCAGATCGCCAAGGGTGTCCCCCTCCGACCCTTGCTGGCCGAGATGTTGGGCAAGGCGGAGGGAACCGGTCACGGCAAGGGTGGCCCCATGCACGTCTCGTGGCCCGACGTCGGGCTCATGCTGACCACCGGTGTCGTGGGCTCGGGCCTTCCCATCGCGGCCGGACTGGCCTGGGCGGCGGCCCGCCAGGGCGCGGGGCGCGTCACCGTGGCCTCGTTCGGCGACGGCGCCACGAACATCGGCGCCTTCCACGAAGCGGCCAACCTCGCCGCGGTGTGGGGCCTCCCGGTGATCTTCCTCTGTCAGAACAACGGCTACGGCGAGCACACCGCCTTCGCCGATCACCTCCGCGTCGACCACGTGGCCCAGCGCGCCGCGGCCTACGGCATGCCCGGTGTGACCGTCGACGGTAACGATCCCGCGGCCGTCTATGACGCCGTGTCGACCGCCGCGGCCCGGGCCCGGGCGGGGGAGGGGCCGACACTGGTCGAGGCCCAGACCTACCGGCTCTTCGGCCACGTCTTCGGCGACCGCATGACCTATGTCGATCCGGCCGAGCTCGAAGAGGCCTGGAAGCGAGAGCCCCTGGCCCGCTTTCGCCACGTCCTGGTGGCGCGCGGCGCGCTCTCCGATTCGGACGCCGACGCGCTCGAGGCGCGTGGTGTCACGGTGGCTGCAACCACGCTGGCCGAGGTTCTCGGCCTCGGTGAGCTCGGCGCCGACGAAGTGCTCACCGACGTCGTGGGGCCAAAGGCAACAGCACCGAAGGGAAGAGCAAAGGCCGCAGTGAAGGGGGCCGCAGTGACGGGGCCGGTGCCCGGCGGGTCGGTGGAGATGAGTGTCCGCTCCGCCATCACCCTGGCGCTCGACGAGGCGCTGGCGTCTGACCCTCGGGTGGTCCTGCTCGGCGAGGACATCTCCGACAACGGGGTCTTCGGGGTGACCAAGGGCCTCGCCGCCAAGCACGGCGCCGACCGGGTCCGCGACACCCCCATCTCGGAACAGGCCATCGTGGGTGCAGCCGTGGGCGCCGCGCTCGGCGGGCTCCGGCCCGTGGCCGAGATCATGTTCATGGACTTTCTCGGGATCTGTCTGGACCAGCTCGCCAACCACGCCGCCAAGCTCCGCTACATGTCGGGGGGCCTCACCCCGGTCCCCATGGTCCTCCGCACGGCGGTGGGAGGAGGACTCCAGGTCGGTGCCCAGCACTCCCAGATGCTCGAGGCCTGGCTCACCCACGTCCCGGGTCTCAAGGTGGTGGTGCCGAGCACGCCGTCAGATGCCCGCGGCCTCTTGGCGGCCTGCATCGCCGATGAGGATCCCTGTGTCTTCATCGAGCAGGTCCTCCTCCTGTCGCGCAAGGGGCCCGTCGACGGCACTCCCATCGAGCTCGGGGTGGCCGACATCAAGCGGCCCGGCTCCGACGTCACCGTCGTGACCTACGGCCGACAGGTCCACGACGCTGTCGCCGTCGCCGACGCGCTGGCCTCGAAGGGTGTCGAGGTCGAAGTCCTCGACCTCCGATCCCTCGTCCCCCTCGACGAAGCCGCAGTGCTCGAGTCGGTGGGCCGGACCCGTCGCGCCGTCATCCTCCACGAGGCGGTGGTGACCGGCGGCTTCGGTGCCGAGCTGGCGGCAGGGATCTCCGAGGCCCTCTTCGGTCGGTTGGTGGCGCCGGTCCTGCGCGTCGGCGCCCTCCCGGCTCCGTTGCCCTATGCCAAGGAGCTGGAACGTCTGGCCCTGCCGGGCCCGGAACGACTCCTCGAGGCCCTCGAGTGGGTCATGGCCTACGAGTCCTGAGGCCTCAACGCCTCGTGTTGTTGCGACTCCCCAAGATCGGCATGGAGATGACCGAAGCCGTTCTCGCTTCATGGTTGGTCGACGACGGGGCCGTGGTCGACAAGGGCCAACCTCTCTACGAGATGGAGACCGACAAGGTCACCAACGAGATCGACTCGCCGGTCACGGGTCGGCTCCGTCGCATCGCGCTCGAGGGTGAGACCTATCAGGTCGGTGACCCGGTGGCCGAGATCGACGAAGACTGACCCTGTCCCGGACGACGCGCGCGACACCGCGTCCGACACGCGTCGGAACCTCAGCTCGTATCCCGGAACGGCGTCCCGGTCTCGAACCTCGCTCCTCCGGGCGGTTCCCGCCATTCCCAGGATCCCCCTCGGTCGGTGAGCTTCCATCCCTCGTTGGTGATG
>Ga0307372_10003755_pt1 | contig 24021 bp, 18 predicted proteins | sample OX1MG_FD_202533 | JGI IMG/M metagenome (GOLD analysis project Ga0307372, IMG submission 202533) | Soil microbial communities from Risofladan, Vaasa, Finland - OX-1 | ecosystem: Environmental > Terrestrial > Soil > Coastal area > Acid sulfate soil | place: Finland: Risofladan, Vaasa | collected...
GGATTTCCATCATGGCCACGGGCGCTACCTATGCCCGACAAACAGGCCGTATATATGACTGCAACCGTTTCCCCTCGATCCCCACTTCACCTCTTGCTCCAGGGCGGGGTCCATATATGACACAGGTTGAGGGAACGGAGAGTTCGCGTTCAAGGCGGGGAGGCCGCAGTGCGGTCAAGTCTCCATTGGTGGCGCGGGCGTCACGCCCGCGATTGACGGGGGGCGGGACGCCCGCCCTACCAATTCCGACAATTCGATATTCCTGCCGGGCGTCCGTTTCGATGATCATCGTGCCGGCCTCACGCGCGTCGCAGGCGTCTACGGAATCACGCGCGCTTCCTTCAGGCGGCCGATTTCTTCCCAGTCGAGGCCGAGTTCGAGCAGGATTTCTTCCGAGTGCTGGCCGAGCTCCGGCGCCATCGCGGTTGGCGCCCACGGGGTGCCGGCGAAGTCGCACGGCGTTGCGACCATCTCGGCTTCTCCGTCGGCGGTCGGAACTTTGACGAACAATCCGGCGGCGCGCGCCTGCGGGTCTTCGAGCAGATCCTCGGTGGTCTGCACGGGCGCCCACCATACGTTCTCGCGATCGAAAATCGGCGCCCACTCCGCGAGCGTTTTTTGCGTAAAGATCGTGTCGAGCAGATCGACCAGCGCCGCCACGTTCTCGCGCCGCGCCGCCATCGAGTTGAACCGCGGGTCGTGAGCCAGATCGGGCCGTGCGATCGCGCGCAGCACGTCCGGCCACATCCGATCGCCCTGCAAGCCCAAGAGCCAGAACCATTTGCCGTTCGAATCGTGATACGAGGTGATGAGCGGGTTGGGGCTTGTATGCCGCGTGCCGGCGACCGTCGGGATGCCGAGCCGGAGCCGGATGTTCACGTCCCAGCCGATGAAGTATCCGCCGACCCGCATGAGCGAGGTCTCGACCTTTTGTCCCTGGCCGGTCTTCTCTCGCGCGAGCAGCGCCGCGCAGATTGCGCTGGTGGCCGTGATCGCCGTGGTATGGTCGCCCATCGCGCCACGCTGCGTGGCTGGCTCCTGACCCACCGGAGTCAGGGTTGAAACAACCCCGGCGCGCGACCAGAACGCGCCGACATCGTAAGCCGCGCGATTGATTTCCGCTCCGCGCGAGCCGTAGCCGGTGACATGGCAGTACACCAGGCGCGGATTTAGATCGTGCAGATCTTCATAGCGCAGCGCAAACTTTTCGAGCGCCTTGAAGCGCAGGTTGGTCAGGAAAACGTCGGCGCGCTTGATTAGCTCGCGCGCGATGCGCCGGCCGTCGGCGCTGTCGAGATTCAGCGCGATACTGCGCTTGCCGCGATTGTCGAGCTCGAAGGGCGGATTGACGGGCGCCTCGAGCCCGGCGCTTTTGAGGAACAGGCCGCGAAACGGATCGCCCTCGGGCGGTTCGAGCTTGATTACGTCGGCGCCCCAATCCGCCATGATTCCGCCCGCCGCCGGAGCGGCGACCCAGAAGCCAAGTTCGACGACACGAATTCCTTCGAGCGGTCCGGGCATCGCACACCTCTTTTTCGCGGCGCGACTGCGGTTGGCCAGGTGCGCGCATCGACAAGTGATAGCAAAAGCATCGCCAAGCTAGTAACTGCGCAAAGCCCGCAAGATCAGGATTGTGCGGCTCGCGCTCGGCACGTAGCATCAAGGAATCGATTTGCGCGCGGCGTCGAGCGGGGCACGCGGCGCGCGCAGGGGGAGCGTTTAGACCCGGATGGTCAATCGACCGCTCGTATGAGGATCTTTACCGAGGCCGAGGCACAGCGCGGACCTGACGCGGCGCATGCAATGCGCACCGGCATTGCGCGGGTGCGCGACAGCCTTTCCGGCGCGGGCGCCGTGCTCGCGATAGCGAGCGCCAAAGGCGGCGTCGGCAAGAGCGTGATCGCAGTCAATGTCGCGGCGGCGCTTGCGACGCGTGGGCGCAAGGTCGCGATCATCGACGCCGACTTGAATGCGCCCAGCGTGATCCGGATGCTGGCAATGAAGCCGCCGCGCGGTCTCCCGCTGGTCGAGGGAATCGAGCCCGCCACGGGACCCCTCGGGCTGCGCGTGGTGTCCGGCGAGATGATCACGGGCGGCGAGGCCGCGCCGATTTCATTTCTGGAAGGCGACAGCGGGGATTCCGCGCCCGTCGAGTCCGCGCAGGAGCTTGACTACGGCGCCGCGCTGGTGCGGATGCTCTCGACGGCACGGTTAGGCGCGCTCGACGTGGCGATAATCGACGTTGCGCCGGGTATCGGCCGTTTCTACCAGCTCGCGCAAATCGCGCCGCTGACGAACGTGATTCTGATCAGCCACTCCTCGGCGCAGGCGGTCGGCGCCACGCGCAATCTCATTGCTCTGGCCGCGAAGTTCGGCTCGCCCGTGACCGGGCTGGTCGAGAACATGGCAGGGTTCAATTGCGACGGATGCCGTTCGGTGCGTCCGCTGATGCCGGAGGGAAATCTGGCCGGGGTCGCGAGCGAATTTAGCCTGCCGATTGTCGCGCGCCTGCCGTTCGATCCGCGCCTTGCCGAGGCGTCCGATCGCGGGGTGCTATTCCTCGATGATTTTGCGGATACTCCGCTCGGCAAAAATCTGCTTGGCTTGGCGCAGTCGGTCGAGCGCATGATCATGCTCGGGCGCGCAGCGGCGGCGCCTGGCGTCTGAGGCGGGCCCGCTATTCGGCGGGAGTCTCGTCGTCATCGTCGGTGGGCGCGGCCGCGGGCGCGTCAACCACCCGCGAATACTCGAACATCCCGGCGCCCTGGCGGTCCGCAGCGCGAAACTTCGCAAATCCAAGCGTGGTGAAAATTCTGCTATGGCCGGGTCCGGGCCGCGACAGCGGTACGAACGCGGCAACCGAACCTGCCAGCGCGACTTCCTCGCCGCGCCATCGCGCCTCGGCGGCGATCCGTGCGGGCGGCGCGTCGGGCGCGGGCGTGTCGATTTCGAGCGCCGCCAGCTCGGCTTCGCTCGCCGCGCCGGCGGCGACGAAATTCGCGCTGCGATGCACCTGGCCGGATTCGTCGCTCACGATGCGCAGCTCGAGCGCCGACGGGTCGCGGCCGTCGGCGAAGCACGCCCACAGCATCCGGCGCTCGCGAAATTGCTGGGGGCCAAGTCCGGTGAACGACAGCCCCGCGCGCGCGACCGCGTGCACCGGCGTGGATTCGCCTTCGATCTCGATTGTGCCGTTCATTTCCGCGAACGACGCGACCGATTCTCCCGCGCGCGAAGCATCGCCGCCACCGAAGATTTCCGCCGGGTCAAAGCCGCGCTCCGGGAGCCGCATCTCAAGGTTCACTTTTGCCGCCGGATCGAGCCGGCCCGATGCGAGAGCGCGTTCGATGCTCAAGTAGGCGGCCGCGTCGGGTACGATCACCGCTGGCCCGGAAAACGCCAGGCGCAGCTCGCGCCCGTCGAGCGCGAGGGTAAGCGGGCCGAGCGACAAACCGTCGCCAGCAAATTTGACGCGGCCCTCGCAGGTGCAAAGGGTGACGCGCCGTGAGTGCGACAGAATCATGATTCGCGCGCCAAAACCGCCGCGCAGATCGAAGCTCACCATCGCGCCGATACCGGCGCGGGGATCGAACAGCTCGATACCGACGCGCGCCGGAATCGCGGGTGCGGTTGCGCGCGCGGGCGCCGCCGCCCGCGGCATCGGCTCGCGCACTATAGTCAGGCGCGAACGGATGCGCGGCGCCGTGATGCCGCCGGAGTCGAACGCGGCGGCAAGCGCTTCGAGGCATCGATCGCGCAGCCGCCCGGGCATCCGGACCGCGACCGAGAGTTCGAGCTGAGCGGCATCGACTCGCGCGTTCACCGACAGCGCGGCGATCGTCCTGAGCGCCGCCACCGCGCTATCGCGATGGCGCTCGGTGAAGGCCTGCACGAGATTGTGCAGGGCGCCGGCGGGATAGCGCATCCCAAAGGTCGGGGTGACGCCCAACTCGCGCAGTCGCCGGGCGAAGTCCATCAACGGGCCGTGGATGAATTCGTCGCTGGCCGAGACGCGGGCCGACCCGGTGGGACGCAGTTCGCCGCCGATCGTTCTGAGCCCCAGGCCCAGATCCACGCGCGGCTCGATTATGTTCCAGCCGTGGATCATCAGCACGATTGCGCGGCCGTGGCGCGCGACGATTCGCGCGGTGCGCTCGGCCAGCATCTCGAGCAGCCACGGCGCATCCTCGGCGAGCTGGGTCAGCCGATTGCAATCCAGCCGGTTGCGATCCATCCCGAAGTTGATCAGCGCGGCCGCTCCGAGGCGGCGCGCAAGTTCACGCGCGATATCGGCGGTGTGCAGGTCGTTGACTTTCGGATGCAGAGTCGCGCGCGCCGCTGGTCCGGCGCGTCCGCCGTGCGGTGCGATGAGCAAAATAGGGGAGTCGGCTTCGACCAGTTGCAGCCATTCGGCGCGCTCCGCGGCTCCCGCCGCGGCGGTGCTCATGGCGTGGCGCTCCACGCGGCGCGCGCGTGCAGGATAAACGACGCGATGAAGTAGTACACAATGTAGCTAAGCGATACGCCGAGCATGATCGGATTGACCCTCGGCAGCATCGGCAGCATCGCGAAGGTTACGATCGCCCATATGATTCCGTACGCGATCGTCAGCCCTCGCAGCGGCACGGTGCGGCTCGGATAGATGTACTTGATCGGGATGAACACCATCACCACGAAAATCAGCAGCACCGCCCAGTTAATCACCGGCGGCCAATGCAGGCAGTAAAGGTAGAACGCAACGATATTCCAGTAGTTCGGGAAACCCAGGAAATAATGGTCGTCGGTCTTGGCGTCGGTCTGGCAGAAGCCGTACACGCTGGCCAGCATGATCAGGCAGGCCAGCACGAGACCCGCGATGGTCTTGGGGATGATGCCGGCTTCGAGCATCAGGAACACCGCGGCTACGGTGTAGGTCAGGTAATCAACGATGTTATCGAGCAGCGAGCCGTCGAATGAGGGCACGCGATGCTTCACGTCAAGTAGCCGGGCGAGCGAGCCGTCGCTCGAATCGATGAAGATCGCGATTCCGATCGCGATGAACGAGAGGGTAAAATTCCGCTCGGCCGCGTAATAGATCGCGAGCAGTCCCATCGCGGCCCCAAGCGCCGTGTACAGATGCACGCCCCACGCGCACGCCAGCAGCAGGCGTTGGCGCGGTATCGGTTCGGGCAGGGTTGCCGCCGCGCTGGTCATTGGATTTTCACGGGACTTTCACGGGACTTTCACGCTGGCGCCGTCATTTGGCGGGCTTGATATGACGCGGGCCGAAATAGCCTTCGAGCACGGTCATGAACGGGCCGCATGGGCGGCGGCGTTTGACATGGAGCATCGCTTCATCGAGTGACATATGCTCGTGCGCGCGCAGGTACGCAATGGCCAGAGTCGGAGCGCGATTCATGCCTGCGTTGCAGTGCAGATAAACCCGCCCGCTGCGCTGCATCAGCGCGCGCAAATCTCCCAGCGCCGCCTCGAGCCGCTCCGCCATCGCATCCGCGCTGCCGTCCTGGATGGGAGTGCGCACGAACTCGATTCCGCACGCCTCATACTCGCCGCGCAGCTCGCGCGCGTCGAGGCCATTGATGCGCAAGTCGTCGTCGTCCTGCAGATTGTGCACGGCGGTGATGCGGTAGGTTTTCTTGAGCCATTCGATATCGGCTGGCGCGGGATATTCACCGATCACCAGCTCGTCGGTGATCTCGCTGACCGAGGGTCGGCGGTCGCCGCGCGTTGGGCGGCCTTCATCGTCAGGGCGTTTTCCGAACCAGTCTATCGGTTCCATTATTTCCAACTTGAATTTAGCCGGGTCGAGTCGGTCCGCGCAATTATGCCATCGCCAGCGGCCTTGCGTTAGAGCCGGGCGGCGCACGCTTGGGGGCTTCCGGCTTGCCGCCATTCGAAGCGCCAGATCGAGGCCAGGGTTGACGCCGCGTCGGCAATTTGTCCGCTGAACAGGGCGGAGTCCTCGGCGAAAAGCGCGTTCGAGTATGCGCGGCCGGAGCGCGCCTCGGCGTGCGCGGTGCGATCGTCGGCGGTGATGCGGCCCACGAGCGCGTGCGCGCGGGCGATTTCAGCGAGCTCGGCCGGCCATACGCCTGCGATATCGGCGGCCCTGATCCGCGGGTCGGCGGCGCTTTCTATCTCGCGCGTGCGATGGTCGGCGGCGTTCTCGATTCGCGAGTGGCATCCGCGCTGCGCGCGGCTGCAATCGTGCCAAATCGTCGTATGCAGGGGCTGGCTCGCGTCGCCCACATAATGCGCCAGATAGCCGGAATGCGTGATCACGCCGGCGCAATCTCCCGTGCGCCAAGCGATCCCGACCTGCGCGGCTTCGCTCTCAATCGTCCACGGCAGGGTTCCCGCCCGCGCGACGCGATACCTGCCGTACCGCGCGAGCATCGCGCTCAACTCGGGCGACAGCGCGGAAAATGGATCCGAGCCGTAATCTTCTAGATCGATATAGTGCCGGATCGCCTCGGCGTGTCCGTAGCGGTCGCGCAGGATCGTGTCCGGAGCGACCGAGTCGGCCTCGAGCGTGTGTTCGTTGTCGGCCAGCGCCCGCTCGAGGCCCGAATCGGGCAGCGCGCGCACCGCCAGCCGGGTGATCAATCGATGGGTTGCGCTGTCCCACGCCATCGCGGGCGCCGCCATCGCGAAGAGCCAGATCGCGCACAGAATAGCGGCGCGGCGCATCACGCTTTGGCGCCGCGGCGCGGCCGCGTCCGGCTGACTTGCGCGGAAGATATTGTTTGCGCCTGCGTGCTCGCGGGTTCTGGCGACGGCGCCGCGGCCGCCGCCGGTTTGCGCGCGCGTGCTTTCGCGTTGCCGGGCGGATTGGCCAGCGCAAGCACGGCGCTGCGCATGTAATCCGAGAGCTTGCGATACGCGCCCATGCCTTCCGAGTTCTCCGCCAGCGCGCGCATCGCGGCGTTCGTGATCACGGCGCCGATCCGGACTTCGACCGGATGGCGCCGCAGCCACAGGCTGCCCCTGCCCAGCACCTGGTGCGTTCCGCGAATCAGAACCGGCAGCACGTCGCATCCGCTGCGCAGCGCCAGATAGCCCGCGCCGCTCTTGAACTCGTGGGTCGCGCCGTCGGCGGAGCGGGTGCCCTCGGGAAACATCAGCACGCTCTTGCCCGCGCCGAGTTCCAAAAGCGCATCGTCGAGCGATTCGAGCTGCGCGCGTTCGCGGTCGAACGCGATGAGCGAGGTGAAATTGGCGGCCAGAAAGCGCCGCATCGGCGTGTTGAAAAAATAATCCTTCGCCGCCAGCACCACCAGATCGTTGCCGATCTTGCCCAGCGCGTAGCCGACCAGGCCGAAATCCAGATGGCTCGAATGGTTTGCGACCACCAGCAGGTTGCGATTGGCCGGAATATTACCGCGCCCGAGGATTTTGGGTCTGAGCCACGTCTGGAATGCGCTGTGTTGCGTGTGCCTGAGCACCCCGCGCGCGATACCGCGCACCACGGCGGGCAGCTTGGGCGTATACGGATCGGCGAAGCGCGCATATGATGGCATCCGCACCCGGCCCGAACCGGTTTCCGCCGACGCGACGCGCTGCAAGTCCTCGACGGTGCGCAGGTCGCTCATCTGTTCGGGGCCGACCTCATGGCCCGCGTACTCGGCGATATGCTCGCCAAGCTCCGCCATCGCCAGCGAATCGAGTCCCAGATCCTCGATCAGGCGCGTGGTCGGCGTGATCGTGATTTGCCCGGAGGAAACCTGCGCGAGCGCCTGCGCGAGCCACGGTTCGATTTCCGGGCCGTGCGCCGCCGCGGCGTTTGCGGCGCTGGCCGCATCGAGCAACTTGCGCAAAATCGCGGCGACCTCGTTTCGCTTGACCTTGCGCGTGCGGGTCCGCGGCAGCTCGGCGTCGGTGAAGCGCAGAATCCGGATCCGTTTGTGCGGCGAAAGCCCCTGCGCGATTTTCTCGAAGTGTGCGCGCAGGCCGTCTTCGACCGCGCGCCGGCTCTCGCCGCGTGCGTACGCCGGCACCGCCAGCGCCGCGACCTGCTCACCCTGGCCTACAGTCAGCCCGACGACGGCTATCTCGCGCAGGTAGGGCGAGTGGCCGTAAGCCTCTTCGAGCTCGTCGATATAGATATTATTGCCGCCCGAATCGACGATCACTTCCTTGGCGCGGCCCACGATATAAAGCCTACCGTCGGCGTCGAAGCGGCCGAGATCTCCCGTGTGCAGCCATCCGTCGCGCAGCACCTCGTCGGTCGCGGATTGGTTGCGATAATAACCCGCCATCACGTTGGCGCCCTGCGCGACAATCTCGCCGATTCCGGCGCCCTCCGGATGCAGCCGAATCTCGACGCCCGACAGCGGCTTGCCGACCGAGCCGGGCGCGTGCGCGTCATCGGGATGCGCGGTGCTGAGCACCGGCGCCGCTTCGGTCAGGCCGTAACCCTCGAGCAGGTGGATGCCCAGGTCGCTGAAAAATTCGGCGACGCGATGCGGCAGCGCCGCACCGCCGCTGACCGCGAGCCGCAAGCGCCCGCCGAGCGCCTGATGCGCCTGGCGGAACAGAACCGAGCCGAGGTTGATGCCAGAGTCGCGATCCAGCCGGCGATTAAGCTCGCGCAACTGGCCAAAAGCCGCGGCGAAGAACGGGCCGCGCGCTTCGACTTCATCGACGATCCGCCGATGCACCGCCTCCCACAACGCGGGCACGCCGATCAGTGCCGTGGCGCGCACGTCGGCAAGGATCCGGGACAGGTCCTTGGCGTCGAACTCGAGCGGGTACGCAATCGCCGCGCCGCTCGCCAGCGGCAGCAGCATTCCGCAGGTGAACTCGAAGGTGTGATGCAGCGGCAGCAGCGAGAGCAGGGTATCGTCGCCGCCGAGCGCGAACACGCGTCCGAGCATCGCGACTTCCGCGGCGAAGTTGCCGTGCGTCAGCATCACGCCCTTGGGCGCTCCGGTGGTGCCGGAGGTGAAGACGATCGACGCGATCGATTTGCGCTCCGGCGCCGCCACTGGGGACGCGGACTTATCGAGTATGAACGGGCGCGTGAGCTCGGCGAGATCGATCTCGATCGCTCCCGCGGCTGCCGTGCCGATTCCGTCGCCCAGGCGCCGGGCGACGGCGCTCGAACGCAGCGCGGCGCGCGGCTCGGCGATATTGCAAATCGGCGCCAGCTCTTCGGCGGAAACCAGATGGTCGAGCGGCACGGCGATCGCGCCCGCGCACAAAATCGCGAAATAGCCCAATACCCAGTCGGGCGAGTTTTCGGAGATCAGCAATACGCGATCCCCCGCTTTCACGCCCCGGCGCGCGAGCAGCAGCGCCGCGCGATGCGCCTGGTCGCGCAGCTCGCGATAGCTGGTCATGGCGCGCTCGCCCGACGCGCGCCGCGCGATCAGCGCCGGCGCCGAACCGTAGCGCTCGGCGGCGCGGTCGAGAAGATCGACCAGGTTGCGGTTTCGCGGCAGCGAGCGCTGGCGGCGGGTGTGCAGATCGAGCTGGCCGAAGATGTGCCGGCGCAGGCCCGGCATGTGGATATTCATCCAGTAGTCACGCCAGTCGATTTTGTCCGGCCGGTACGGATGATGCGCCGCGTCCCGAGGCGCGAGAGTCGCATACAGCGCGCGCACGTTGGCCCCGTGAAAGGTATAGACGAGCTCCTGTATGTAGGGCCGGTAAACCTCGACCAGCTCACGCGCCAGATCGGTGTTGTCCTTGAACGTATCGATGCGCGCTTCGAGCCGCTTGATCGCCTCGGACTCTTCGCCGATGACCGAGCGGGCAATCTCGGCGCCGCGCCCCAGAATCCGCGGCAGGGTCTCGCTCGCCAAATCATAGGTCCTCTGCGACACGACCACCGCCTCGAGATGCTTCGCCATCCGCGCCGCGGAGCCCTTGTCGCCGCGATGGTCGCGGCGGTTGGTCAGCGCGGTCAACTCGACCAGCCGGCGCATCGGCAGTGGATTACGGTCCGACGTGCATAGTTGATAGACCGGGCGCTGGCGGCGGGCGAGCAGCGCGCCGAGAATCGGGATCATCGCGTGCGCCGCCAGATCGACCGGAATCACGTCGAGCACCAGGTCCGCCTTGGCGGGATAGAAGCGGTAACCGCGGCCCGAAAGATAAGTCAGCGGCGCGCTGGTGTTGACGCCCTGGTTCCATCCGGGGAACGGATCGGCGAGCGCGCTTTCGATCACCGCGGGCCGCACCACTGTCACATCCAGTTCGTCGCGCGCCGCCAATACCAACTGCTCGCCGAGGCTCTTGGTGTAGCTATAGGTATTCGGCCATCCCCACCTTTGCGCGCGCTGCCTGCCGATGTCCTTAAGGCGATCCTCGACCCAGGCTTTGCGGCGATGCTCGATGGCTCCCTCGCGGGTCTCAATTTCAGCGCTCTCGTCGTCCGATTCGCCGCGCAGTTCCGCCTGGCGCTGCTGATCGCGCGATTCGGCCTCGACCCGCGCGACGGCGGCGCGCGCATCGCGAATCTCGCGTTCGAGATTAAAGCCCTTGCGTGCGAGCGGGCACCAGTTCGAGGGAATGTCGTCCTCGAAGCGATGGCCGTCGGCCGCGCCCGCCACGTAGCAGGTCGAGATGTGCAGCATCGCGGCTCCCGTCGCGCGGCAGAATTCGAGCACGTTGGCGACGCCGCCGGCGTTGACCTCGATCGATTTCGACAGCGACGCCTCGAAGTTCACCAGTCCGGCGCTGTGCACCACCGCGTCGAGCGTGCCGCGCCTGATTGGCTCGGCGTCGGGTGCGAGCAGGCCGGGGTTGGTGATGTCGCCGGGGAGGACGATAATCTTTTCCTCCACGTAGCGATCGAAGCGGGAACCAAGATACTCGCGCAGCGGCGCCATCACGGGCGAGTCCAAAATTTCTCGCCTGAAGCGGTTGAGGCTGGACTTTTTGTCGCCACGCACCAAAATGAAAACGCGCTCGAGCTCGGGATGCCACCGCAGCAGCAGCATCAGGAAAACCTTACCGAGAAAGCCGGTCGCGCCGGTGAGCAGAATATGGCGCTTGCGGAAGATTTCCTCGAGCGGCGCCATAGTGCCGCGCGCGGAACCCTCGCGGTTTGGTCCGGCGCTATTTCCGTGGTTCCGCGGCATTGGTTGTCAAATACCCGTTTTGGCCGGCTGAGGCCCGGCGCACCTACTCGACATCGGCGATCACGAGCGGGGGCAAATGCAAATAGGTAATCGACGCCGAGCGCCCGAGATCGGAGGTCGCCATCGCAATCGCCTCGTCGAGCGTGTCGGCTGAATCCCATCCGAGGCGAGCCGCGACTTCCGGCTGTTCGCATCCGGCTGCGATTACCCTGCCGAGGTGCTGCCGCGCCGGTTCGCCCCAGTACCACATGTAGAACGGATGCACGCCGTGATAGGCGTGGCCGTAACGGTACATATGCGTGTAGGTCGGGTTGTGCGCGAACTCGCGCTCGAATTCGCTCTCGAGCCGCACCGAATCGGTGGTCTCGGCAAGGCATCGATGAAAGAATTCGATGTAGCTCGGATGATGCTCCGGATGAAACTCGTCGCGTAGCGGATGGCAGATAATCATGGTACCACCCGGCCGCACCAGCGGCTTGCCGCGGTACATATTGAACAGGTATCCCAGGCCGGTGCACTGGACGAGAATCGGATTCATTATCGAGTTGACGTTGTACGGACAGATGAATGGCACCCCGACGATCAGAATGTCCGACTGGCCCTTGACCGGCACTGCGTATTGCTGGAAGACCCGTGCGAGCGCCTTGTCGTGCACGGCGTCGGTGTCGCCGGCCCATACTCCCGTCATCCCGTACGGCGAGCGGTAGTTGTGCAGGACGCCGCGGCGCAGCTCGCTGGACATATTACGCATGGTCCATCGAAAGGCATCGGTCCGGGCGCGGTCCCAGTCGCTGAAGCGGTCTTCGTTCTTGTGCAGAAAATCCATCATCGGGCCGTACATCCGTGTGTTGACGGCGCTCTCGACGGTGAAGACGTTAAGATTGTCATTGACTATCGCGCCCATCCGGTTCGCGGAGCGATGCAATCCCGAGTGCTTGGGATCCATGTAGGAATGCGAGTCGCGCAAGGTCGCGGGATTGTGATGATGGCGCAGGCTTTGATAGGGCGCGAGTCCCACCGCGACCGACTTGTGTCCGCCGTCCATCGGCACCAGGTTGATGTTGACGTAGAGCAGCAGGTCCGACTCGGCCGCGCGCTTCGAGAGCCAGACTTCCTCGCCGTGGTCGGTCTTGCCGAGCATCGTGATTTCTGCGCGACTCTCGCCGTCGAAGTTATATAGACGATCGGGCCAGAACTGCTGGTAGGCGCGTTCGCCGACGATGCGGCGGATCTCGGCTTCGGTCATCCTGCGATGCAGCGCGGTCGCGATAATGATGTGCACGTCATCGACGCCGTAATCCGCCAGCGTCTGGAGCATCTGGTTGAGCACCCGCTCGCGGATGTCGGGCGCGCGCATCTGCGGCAGCGGGAGGCTGATGTCATCGATCGCGATCGTGACACGCATGTTCGGATTCAACTGCGCGAACAGCGGGTCGGCGTTCTCCGGATGCAAAAGTGCATACCTGATCGCCTGGTCGGGGTCGGGTAGCTCTTCGAGCGGCGGCGGCGGATAGATCACGCGCGTGCCGACCGGCAGCTTTTCGTACAGGAACTCTTCGCCGTAGGGGATTAGCCTGCGCTCGGAGCGGCGGTTGATCGTCACCACCAATTCGCTGCGCGCGCCGACTTCATGCCTTAGTTCGGCGGGCTTGAGTTCCTTGAGTTTTGCCTCAGGTCGCGCCATCGATGGTTCCCCCGGAAATATCGAGCGAGCGGGCGCCGCCAGGCGCGGCGCCAGAGTTGGTATCGCGCGAGTGTTCAAAGTTGACGATCGGCCAGTTGCGGCCGAGTGCGGCGGCGCGCAGCTTGCGATCCGGATTTACCGCGATCGGATGCCCGAGCGCGGCCAGAAATGGAAGGTCGTAATATGAATCCGCATATCCCCAGCACGCGGCCAGCGAGAGATCGTGTGCGGCGGCGAACTCGGCGCACCACGCGGCCTTCTCTTCGGCCGCCATCACGGGAGGTGCGATCCGCCCGGTCGCACGTCCCCGCGACATCACCAGGCGGTTGGCCGCCACGTGGTTGACCCCGAGATGGCGCGCCAATGGAGCGGCGATGAAATCGGGGGAGCCGGTTACGAGCACGGGTTCGAGGCCGGCGTGGCGGTTGGCGTCGAGAACCTCGAGGGCGCGCGGGAAGAGATTTTTGAGCAGCACGCGGTCGCAGTATTCTTGGCCCAGGGCGAAGAGCCGATCGGCCGAAATGCCCTGGAAAGATTCGAACAGAACTTGATTCAGCAGCCGCCGATCCTTGCGCTCGGCGAGATACAGGCGCGGGGCGCGCGCCGCGAACGACAGCAGGTAGCCGGCGCGGCTGGACCATTCGCCCAGATTGGCCAGGATGAACAGGGTCGAGTGGACGAGATTGAGCGCGCACAGGGTTCCGTCTAGGTCGTAGAACGCCATGCCGGCGCGGGGTTTTCCGTGCGCGCCGCGGCTGGTTTTCGTGCTTGAAACTGACATGTCAGTCTAGTTGCGGGCAAATAAAAAGCCGCCCTCCGGTCTGTGCTTGCCGGCCCGCGCCGCGGCCTCGAGCAACTCCGGCCGCGCGACTCCGCGCAAGCCGAAATCCAGAATCTCCTCGACCAGCGCGGCGGTGTCCGCGGTCGGGCTGCGCGAGAGTCCCGCCACGACTTCCTTGATCGCACCCAGAATGCAGTACGCGATTGCGCGCGTGTCGGACTTGCGCACCAGGTTCATTTCGATTCCCAAATCCAGCGAGCGCTGGATCAGAGCCGCGATCCGATCGTAGAACTCGCGGATGCGCTGATCCAGCTCGCGATCGAAGCCGACCGAATGATTGAGCAGGATATCGGTCAGGTCGCGCTCCTCGAGGACGTAGGCGACCACGCGGCGCAGATTGTCGCGGAGCTGCTCGACCGGATCGGGCTCGCCCGCGCCGACGCGCAGGCGCAGGATACGCGAGGTCAGCTCGGTCAGGACCTCTTCGAGCAACTCCTCGAACAGATCCTTCTTGTTCTGGAAGTAGAGATAGAAGGTGCCGCGGGCGATTCGGGCGCGCGCGATGATGTCGGCGACGTTGGTGCGATGATATCCCTTGCGGGCGAATATCCGCTTTGCGTGGCGCAACACCTGCGCGCGCCGGGCCTGCCGTTCCATCGCGATTGCCTCTGCCGAAGGATCGAGGCTAATGCCGTGCCGCGATGCTGTCAAACCGGCGATCGCGCCGCCTTGGCCGCGATGCGCGCGGCTGGCGGATCGGCGGGAGACCGTCGCGATCCGGGTTGGTCCTCCGTGCGCGGCGCAGGGTCCGGAATCCCGGGTGGCACAGGCTTCAGCTTGCGGACCCGCGCCGGCTGGCGCCGGCGCCACTGGCGATGGAGAAGCACCTCAGTGGCCGGAATGAGGCGGAGCAAGAATCCGCGAGTGAGGCGCGTGCAATAGCTATTTTATCGAGAGCGGTTGAAAATCGCACTGACTATCCGCGAGCCTTCTCGCGCGCGAAGATGGCGCGCTCTTCGGCCGTCATCCGGGCGCGGATTCGCGAGCCCTTGCCGAGATGGCGGTAGCGGCCGCCCTCGGAGAAAAGTTCTTCGTACGGCTCGGCGGGGATCGGATCGGCGGGCGGCGCGTCGCTGACCTTTACGCCGAGTGCTTCTTCGACCAGCGCGGTGTCATACATGCGGATCGCGTCATAGTCAGTCAGGAGCGAGCAGACCTCGACGCAAATGTAGCATCCTATACATTCCTGGAAGCGATCCTGAACCGGCTGGACGCCGCGGCCGGGAACGCTGCCCGCGCGCAGGTATTCGATGCATCCGACCGGGCAGAACTCGGGGCATTTGCCGCACGGAAAGCATAGGTTCACATCCATGAACGCAACTTCGCGCGGGCGCTTTTTCTTGCGTCCGATCTCGTCGGGCGTTTCGGGGACGCGGTCTTCCTTGAGGCGGCGCTTGATTATGTCGATGGCATCCATCAGCTTCCATCTGATACCGCGGGCGTAAAGCGCGTCAAGCGCGCGCGGGAGCCGCGGCGGGTCACTTCAGCGCGGAAACTCTGCCGTCCGATGACGCGACGAAAACCTCGCCGGTCGGCGCGGACGCGAGCCCCAGCACCTTGCCCGCGCTGTGCGAGGACCATCCGGGAGTTCCGTCGCTACCGAGCTTGGTGATCGTTCCGTCGGGCGCCGCGATATAGATGTCGCCCGCCGCATCGACGGCCAGAGCGCCGGCCGCGGGCGCCTCGGGCTTCGCGACCCATCGCGTCGCGCCCGCGGAATCGACGGCGTAGAGCGCTCCGGCTCCGAAATAGACCTGGCCAGTGGAATCCACGACCGGGCCGGCGATCGGCGCTCCGGCGCCCGCGACGCTATAGTCCTGCGCGCCGGTGTCGGAATCGATCGCGACCATGGTTCCACTGCGCGAGCCGCAATATACCGTTGTGCCGAAAACCGCCAGGTTGCCCGCGAATCCGCCGGACGGCGTGACGCTCCAGAGCTGCGATCCGGTCGTTGAATAGGCAGTCACGGCGCCGCCCTCGGCCGCGATTGCGACGCCGCCGGGGATGATCGCGCCCGCGGCGGCGGAGTCCGCCGGGATGCTCCAGTTGATCTGGCCGCGCGAGTTGACGGAGACCAGATTGCCGCTGACGCTGACATATGCCGCGCCGTCATCGGCGGCGATCGGGATGCCTCCGGTTCCGACTTGCACCTTCCAGCGCGGGATGCCGCTGGGCGTCAATCCATAGAGCCAGTCGGTGGTGCCCTGAACGATAATCGTGCCATCGGGCGCCACTGCGACGGCGGTCCCACCGGCAGGCCGATCGAACACCTGGCGTCCGCGCGAATCGATAGCATGCAGCATCGCGTCGCGGGTGATGAAGTAGGCACGCCCGCCGGGTCCCGGAACGATCGCTCCCGCAACCGGCGAGTCGCTCTTGACCGTCCACTGCGCCGTCGCGGACGCCGCCGTGCTCTCGCCGGGCGGCATCACGAAGTCCATCGAGTAGCCGCCGCTGACCTTTGGCGTCGAGGTGGCCGTAGGGGTCGCGGTCGGAGTTGGGCAGGGTCCACAGGCTGGCAGCGGCGTGCCGACCTGGATGGCGTACTGAAGGCTCGAGAGGCTGGCGGCGCTCGCGCTGATGCAGGCGCATCCTTGAGTCTCGCCCTGATAGATGCCGCCCTGGCCGACAGGCGGATCGATGACGATCAATTTTGGGGACGAGCCCCAGAAAATATTGGGGGCGTTGGTGAGGTCCTCATATTCCGTCCTTCCGTTCTTGGTCATTACCCCCTGCGCGCCGAATTGGATGAAGCCGTTGACGCTGACCGTCGAGATAGCGACCGGCGGCGAGCACGCGGTCGGGGACGCAGTGGGAGTGGGCTTTACATGTTTCGAGGTCGGGGTTGGCGACGGAACACCGGTAGGCGACGGCGTGGCGGAGACCTGGCAGATGCTGATCGAATCGAGTGAGAAGCCCGGGGTTGGGGCCGGTCCCCCGCATAATCCGACCACGAAGCCGCCCAAGGAGTTGATCCCGCCGAAGCATCCGCCATTGTTTGAACAACTCGACATCATGCTGGCGAAGACGAGAATCACCACCGGCGAGACAATCAACCATCTGATCCAACGCGGCATAGAACCTTGAGCTATGACGGCGCGATGGCGCGCTGTCAAGCGCGGGTCAGAAGAAATGGTTGCACGCAGGCAATCCGGCGGAGGGCAAAAAGACGGCGGGCGTTAAAGGAGGGGGGGGACTCCTCAACGCCCGCCAGTTCGTAGCGGCCGTCCGCGTATACTCGCGAACGGTTATCCGGTTGGTGGGAGGAGTATCCAACCGGTGGGTGCCAGAGCCATCAGAGCACCCAGTTCTTTAGACGGGGCGTCATCGCGATTATTCATCGCTCGATTTCGAGGTCGATTCGATTTTAGTGCACGATTCATTTCCCGTCTCTGGCAAGTCTGACGATTCCGTCGTAGAGATTATTCAAGCGCCGGCGCGGCCTGCGGATTCACGCCGTATCGTAAGGAGAAATACCTCATGGAATATCGCCGTTTGGGGGCCACCGGCCTGAAGGTTTCGGAGCTATGCCTGGGATGCATGACGTTCGGCCGCGAGACGAACGAGGCCGAGGCGCAGAAAATTCTCGAGCGCTTTATCGAGGCCGGCGGAAATTTTCTCGATACCGCCAACGTGTACGCCGCCGGCGCGTCCGAGGACATCGTGGGCCGCATTACGCGCGGCAAGCGTGATTCGATCGTGATCGCCACCAAGGTGCGCTTCAACGCCAACGTTTTCCTCGGCAAGAAGGTCGCGCCCAACGATATCGGCCTGTCGCGCGGCCATATCATGGCCGAAGTCGAGCGCAGCCTGCGCCGTCTGCAGACCGATTACATCGATCTCTACCAAGTCCATTCATGGGATTTTGAAACGCCTATCGAAGAGACGATGCGCGCGCTTGACGATCTGGTCCGCCAAGGCAAGGTCCGATATATAGGCGCGTCGAATTTTACCGCATGGCAGCTCATGAAGAGTTTATGGGTCAGCGATAAGTTTAATTACGCCCGCTTCGACTCGCTCCAGCCGCAATACAGTTTGATCTCGCGCGATATCGAACGCGAGCTGATGCCGATGTGCCGCTCCGAGGGCTTGGGCGTGATTCCATGGAGTCCGCTCGGCGGCGGATTCCTGACCGGCAAGTATCGCTCCGGCGAAAAGCCGCCCGAAGACAGCCGTCTTGCGAAGCAGGATATGTGGGGCCGCCTCCAGAACCAGCGCAACTACGCCACCCTCGAAGCGCTCGAGCAGGTCGCCCGCGAGCGCGGCCGCGGCGTCGCGCAAGTCGCGCTGGCGTGGGTCAATCAGCAGCCGGGGATAAGTTCGGTCATCTACGGCGCCCGGACGACCGAGCAGAACGATCAGAACCTGGGCGCGATCGGGCTCAGGCTGGAAGCATCGGAGCTCGAGGCGCTGAACAAGGCGAGCGCGCTTGCGCCCGAGTATCCGGTCTCGATGCAGGCGCGGCTGCCGGGAGCGCCGCGCGTGTGACGCAGGCCGCGACGGGTTCGTTCGAAATTTTTTCACGGGGCCGAGAATTATTCCCCTTGAATTTGCCGGGGAATTTCGCGCGAGGGGAGAGTTCGTCGCGCCTTTCCCTCTTGCGCTTCATCCGCCCCGGCCCGGCGCTGGCGCTGCATGCGCTCGAGACGATCGATTGCGCGGTACAGATTGCGCATCAGCCCATTTTCGTAGCGGCTGATCGCCGCGACCTCCTCAGGGTCGGGAATTGACAGCTCGTTGAGTCCGGCCTGGTCGAGGATTCTGTCACTGTCGTACTTGTAGTCGCCGTCGTCGTCGGTCTCCGACTCCCAGTCGAGCGAAGTCAGGAACGCCGAGCGATTCTCGTATTTGAGGACGCGCCGCAGCCGCCAGGTGCATACTCCGATCTCCTGCACCATCAGCTTCTCGAGCATCCCGACCGGCACAAGATCGGCGATAAGCCCCTGGAGCAGCGTGTGGAATTCCCTTGCCGCGTGCCGCCCTTCGAGCTTGGGGATCACGAAGGCGCGGGTCAGAATCCCGTCCTTGAATGAGTTCAACGCCGAGCGCGCCTTGCCGCGCGCGGTGCGCGGTCCGGTGGAATGCCCCGGGCTTTTCCGCTCGGCGGCCAGTTCGCCGCCGGAGACGGCGGTCTCCCCGGACGCGTCCTCAATGTTGCGCCTCGGTCCATCAAGAAATGGTGGTGCCTGTTCCATGCACTCCATTGTCCACAGAACCGCAAGCAGCATAAGGCTGAACAGTTCAGCCTTGTCAAAACGACCGAACTAGTCTATACGCCGCGCCCGCCGCCGATCGCAGCACCCCCACCCGCGCGTCACGATGCTTGCGAAAGAAGCGCAAGCCTCGCGCCGCGCCGCCCGCGTGCCGGTGGCGCCGCGCGGCGGGAGAGAGGAACGCCGGAATAAAAAAGGCCGCCCTTGCGGGCGGCCAAGGTTGCTCCTCTCGGAGCAGAGCCTGCGAATTCTTCTTGTTATGAGAAGCTACGCAGGCGCCAGTCAGTTACACAACATCGTGTTTAGCACTATGCTGTTGCGGCTGCAACCTAAAGCGGGGGTCTGCCGATGGCAACTGAAACCGTGCTCGGGCTCGACTTGGGAACAAACTCGATTGGGTGGGCGCTGATTGAAAATCGCGTCGGCGATAGCGGTGGCAAAACTCCATGCAATCTCGTCAACGCCGGGGTGCGCATTTTTCAGGAAGGCGTCGAGGCGAACAAGAACGAATCACGCAACGTCCAGCGCCGGATGGCGCGTGCGATGCGGCGCCAGCATCGGCGCCGCAACCTGCGCCGTGAAAATCTGCGCGAGGCGTTGGCAGGCGCCGGACTTCTGCCCGCCGACGACGCAGCGCTCGGCGAATTGCTGCGCGAAGATCCTTACGCGCTGCGCGCCCGCGGTCTGGACGAAGCTCTGCGGCCGTTCGAGTTTGGGCGCGCACTCTATCATCTCGCGCAGCGCCGCGGCTTCAAGAGCAATCGCAAGACGGATCGCAAAACCGACAAGAAGGACAGCCAGACGGTGCGAAACGCGATCTCGGACCTGGGCGCCGAGATGAATCGTACGGGCGCGCGGACGCTCGGCGAGTATCTGAGCCGGGTTGGCGGTGACGGCGCACGCGTGCGCGGGCGCTACACGGCGCGTGAGATGTACGCGCAGGAATTCGATGCGCTATGGACCGCCCAACAACCGCATCAGCCGGCGCTGCTCACCGACCACCTGCGCAAGATTCTGCACGATATCATTTTCTTTCAGCTTCCGTTGCGGATTCAAAAAGACCTCGTCGGCGATTGCGAGCTGGAAACTGACAAGAAGCGCAGCCCGCGCGGCACGTGGTACGCGCAGCAGTTCCGGATGTTGCAGGACATCAGCCATCTTGCATTTCCGGACCTTGCGACCGGGGAGGTGCGTCCGCTGACGGACCAGGAGCGCGCGAAGCTGGTCGCGGCTTTGCAGCCGCGCCGCGAAATGACCTTCGACCAGATTCGCAAGGAACTCGGGTTGCTCGACACTCAGCGGTTCAATTTTGAGGAAGCAAACCATCGCGAGAAGCTCAAGGGAAACACCACGGAATGGCGTCTGCGTCAGGTGTTCAAAAAAGATTACGACCGCCTCGGCACCGCCACGCGCGATGAGATCGTTTACGATCTGCTCTTCGTCGAAGACCACAATGTGATCCGCCGCCACGCAACCGAGCGATGGGCTCTCAATGCCGAGTCGGCGGAAAAGCTCGAGTCAATCGAACTCGAATCCGGCTACCTGCATCTGTCGCAGAAGGCCGTGCAGAAGCTGCTGCCGCATCTGGCGCGGGGCCGCTCTTACATGGACGCGGTTCAGGATGCCGGCTACGAACGCCCCGACCAGCGCAAGATTGAAGTGCGCGATCAACTCGAAGCCGGCGACCTGCCCGAGCTGCGAAATCCAATCGTAATGGCCGCGCTGCATCAGACGCTCCGCGTCGTCAACGCAATCGTGCGTGAGCACGGCAAGCCCGCGCGCATCCGGGTCGAGATGGCGCGTGATCTTAAGGTCTCGCTCCGTAAGCGATCAGAGATTCTTTCCGAAAATGCGAAGAACCGGCGCGAGAATGACGCGACCCGCGCGCTGCTCGAGTCCGATTTCGGTTTATCCAATCCGGCCCGGGAGAATCTGATCCGCTACCGGATTTGGAAAGAGGGTGGCATGACCTGTCCCTACACCGGTCAAGCGATCCCGGCGAGCGCCGTGTTCAGTGCCGATTTCGAGGTCGATCACATTCTGCCCCTGCCGCGCAGCGGCGACGATTCTTACATGAACAAGGTTTTGTGCGCGACCTCCGCCAACCGCGAGAAGGGCAACCGAACTCCGCACGAGGCGTGGGGCGCTGACGAGCGCCGGTGGGGCGAAATTACGCTGCGGATCAATAGTCTGCCGTTCCCCAAGCGGCGCCGCTTTTTGATGGAGGAAATTGCCGAGGACTTCATCGCCCGCCAACTGACGGATACCCGCTATATCGCGCGCGAAGCGCGCTCCTGGCTCGAGACCGTGGTCGGAAAAAATCAAGTGCAGGTTGGCAAGGGCGGCGTTACCGCCGCGCTGCGGCGGCGATGGGGACTCAACAGCCTGCTCTCCGACTCGGGCGAGAAGACCCGCGCCGACCATCGCCATCACGCGGTCGATGCGGTCGTGATCGCGCTAACGACACCGGCCGTCGTGCAGCGGATGAGCCGTCTCTCGGCGTCCGGAGCATCGACCGACGATTCCGGCTTCGCGCCGCCGTGGGAGCATTTTCGCGACGACGTCAAGCGCCGCATTGACGCGATCCTGGTCTCGCACCGTGTGCTACGCGAAATTCGCGGCGCGCTGCACGAGGAAACCAACTACGGAATTTTGGGCATCAAGGACGCCAAGGGCAACGATTTGTACGCGGTCCGCAAACCGCTCGTGCGTCTGACCCGCGCCGAGCTCGACCGGGTCGCGGACCCGCGCGTGCAGGAGATCGTAACCGCCCGTTTGCGCTCTTGCGGCGTTGATCTCTCCAACCGCAATGCCGACAAGACGCAGCAATGGAAGCAGGCGATGGCCGCTCAACCCGGTCCCACGATGCCGAATCGCAAGGGCGCGCCAGTCCCGATTCGCAAGGTCAGGCTCCACAAGCCGTCGAGCGCGATGATCCCGCTCAAGAACCCTGCCGGAGCGGTGTATCGCGCGGTTGAATCCGGCAGCAACCATCACATCGTGATCTATGAAATCACAGAAGGCCGCGCTGCCGGAAAGTGGGGCGGCGAGGTGGTCTCGATGTTCGAGGCGGCGCGCCGCGCGCGCCACGGCGAATCCGTTGTCCGGCGGGACATGGCTGCCGGACGCAAGTTTGTCATGTCGCTCTCAATCAACGAGGCGATTCGCGCCTGCGTGGACGGCGCTTCAGGACTTTGGCGCGTCCAGAAGATCGACGCCGGTAACACCCGGATTACGTTTCGGCCGCATACCGACGCGCGCCAAAGCGATGACAAGACCCTGGAAAAGACCATCAGCCCCGGCCCGCTTAAATCCTGCGGTCCCCTGAAGGTGACGATTGATCCACTTGGCCGCGAGCATCCGGCCCATGATTAAGCGCTGCGTCGAAATCTCCGGGGGGCCTACCCATCTCGGGTTGCGCGACCGCCAACTCGTGCTCTCGCGCGAGGGCGCCGAGCTGGCCACCGTCCCGATCGAGGATCTTGGCGTGCTCATTGTCGATCACCCGGCTTGCACCTATACGCATGGCGTGTTGGTCGCCCTGGCGGAAAACAACGTCGCGGTTGTTATTTCCGGCGCCAATCATCATCCAGCCGGACTGCTTGCGCCGTTTGAAGGCCACACTCTGCAAGGTGAAGCGATCATCGCCCAAGCGGCGGCGAGCGAGGCGGTGCGAGGGCGGCTGTGGCGCGAGGTAGTCAAGGCGAAGATCATCGCTCAAGCGGCGTTGCTGGAAGTTTTCGGTGCCGAGGCGGGCGCGCTGCGCGAGCTCGCGAGCCGGGTTAAATCCGGCGATCCGGAAAATCTGGAGGCCCAGGCCGCTCAACGCTATTGGCGCCACGCGATGGGCGACGGGTTCCGCCGCTCCCGCGAGGGCGCGCCGCCCAACAACCTGCTCAACTACGGTTACACTGTCCTGCGCGCAGCCACCGCGCGCGCCGTCTGTGGGGCGGGCCTCTCGCCATCGCTCGGAATCCATCATCGTAATCGCTACAACGCTTTCGCGCTTGCCGACGATCTGATGGAACCGCTGCGCCCCGCGGTTGATCTGGAAGTGCGCGGCCTGTGGAACCGGGGCGCCGACGATCTGGACAAGCAGTCACGCGCCACGCTGATCGAGGTGCTGGGCAAGCCGGTAGTGTGGAAGAACGAAAAATCGCCGCTGATGGTCGCGATGCAGCGCTACGCGGCCTCGGTGCGCGAGGTTCTCGCGGGCGAAATCAAGCGTCCGATAATTCCGGCGCTATATCTCGATGGCGCGAAGAGTTCGCCGTGATTTTCGGAGGGATGCGATCGATGTGGGTTGTTGCGATGTTCGATCTGCCGGTCGATACCGCCGCCGCGCGCCGCGCCTACACGAAGTTCAGGCATGGGTTGCTCCAGGACGGATTCACGATGATGCAATACTCGGTTTATATCCGCCATTGTGCGACCGAGGAGAACGTGAAGGTGCACTGCGAACGAGTAAAATCGATTCTGCCGGACGACGGCGAGGTCCGCGTGATCACGATCACCGACTTTCAGTTCGGAAAGATGCAGGTGTTCCTGGGGCGGCGGCGCAAAGCGCCGGTGGCGGCTCCAGCGCAGGTCGAAATGTTTTGAATTTCGAGAACCGATGGTCGATGGCGGGAGAAAACGGCGATCTTAGATCGCTCAGAAGCCCGTTTTCCCCCGCGATTTCAACCCCTTGCGGGCGAGGCTAGTGTAACTGACTGGCGCCTGCCCGCAACCCACAACAGGCTCGATTGTCGCCTTCCGCCGGGATTAGTGTAACTGACTGGCGCCTGCCCGCAACCCACAACTACCCCTGCAACTGCCCGATCGCGGAATAGAGTGTAACTGACTGGCGCCTGCCCGCAACCCACAACGGTCTTGCCGATTTTCCGCGCGAATGCGGTAGTGTAACTGACTGGCGCCTGCCCGCAACCCACAACTATCGTCGTGGTGTGTATTGTCAATCATCAAGTGTAACTGACTGGCGCCTGCCCGCAACCCACAACCGCGCGTATCGTGCATCACGGTCGTGTGATAGTGTAACTGACTGGCGCCTGCCCGCAACCCACAACAATGAGTTATTACCGAAAGTTGTGGATCGTGACGGCATGAAAAAGGCGGCGTACCCTTCCGCGTAGACCACGCGAACCCCGGTGGGAGCCGGGTGGAAGGAGACGCCACCGATGCTGAAGGTAATGGACA
>Ga0307372_10003756_pt1 | contig 24018 bp, 25 predicted proteins | sample OX1MG_FD_202533 | JGI IMG/M metagenome (GOLD analysis project Ga0307372, IMG submission 202533) | Soil microbial communities from Risofladan, Vaasa, Finland - OX-1 | ecosystem: Environmental > Terrestrial > Soil > Coastal area > Acid sulfate soil | place: Finland: Risofladan, Vaasa | collected...
GCCGGCGTGCCGGGGTCTCCAGCTTCATCGCTGTGAGCCCCTCGCGAGGGCGCGTGCCGGCGCCTCCTGGCCGGAGGCGCCGTCGTCGCGGGGACGGAGCACCCGTTTGCGCTCGGGTATCAGCCCGTGGGGCCTGAACCAGAGGAAGACGAGCATGAGCGCTCCGATGGCCACCCACTGGAAGTCGGCGAACTCACCCGGATAGCCGAACTGCGGCAGCTCCCGGGTCACCTCTACGATCCCGATCGGGACGAGCAGGGTGCCGAGCGCCGTGCCGAGCAGGTTGCCCCGGCCGCCGATGATGATGGCCGTGAAGAACAGGAAGGTCTCGGCGTAGAGCCAGCTCGCCGGCCCCCAGGCCTGCACGTACTGGATGAGCAGCCCGCCGCTCAGCCCGCCGAGGAAGCCCCCGGCGACGAGGGCGATCGTCCGCAGCCGATTCGGGTCGCGCCCGAGCGCGGCGAGGGCGCTCTCGCTCTCCCGAAGCGCGCGAAGCGACCGCCCGAGGGGCGACCGGGCGATCCCACGTGCGATCCACCAGGACACGACGCCGCAGATCGCGGCAAGGGCGAGGAAGACCCAGTGGTAGTCGTACAGGGAGACGTTGAGGTTGCCGAACGGCTGGGGCACGCTCTCGAGCCCCGTCGCCCCGTTGAACCACCCCGTCTCGGCGGCGATCAGGCTGTTTGCGATGAGGGCGAGCACGAGCATGGCCATCGCCTGGTAGTCGCCCCGCAGTCGGCGCACCGCTATCCAGCCCACGGGCACGGCGAGCACCGCGCCCGCGATCCCGCCGAGGAGCAGTGCGAGCGGCCACGGCCAGTGGACGCCGAGGATGTAGGTCTCGAACGTCACCGGCGTGTTCGCCCGGCCGAGGGAGAAGACGCCCGTTATGTACGCGCCGACCGCCTGGAAGACGATGAAGGCGAAGCTGTTGACGCCGGCGAAGCCGAAGTGGAGGTCGAGCCCCCAGACGGCGACGAGGTTGATGAAGAAGAGGATGCCGAGCCCGCTCAGGTAGTAGACGGTCGACTGGCTCATGCCACGATCTCCCGCTCGGCGGCGTAGGTGGCGAAGATCCCCTGCGGTCGCAGGATGAGGAAGGCCACGAGGAGCACCCACGCCGAGATCGACGAGAAGGCAGGCGAGACGATCGCCGAGCTCGCCTGGGTGATGATCCCGACGATGAGGGCGCCGAGCATCGCACCGTAGGGCTTGCCCACCCCGCCGGCGATCGCGGCGGCAGCCGCCGTGATGAAGAAGTCGTTGCCGATGGCCGCGTCGAACGTCCCGATGCCGATCCCGAGCAGCACGCCGCAGATGCCGCAGAGCGCTCCCGAGGCGAGCCACGCAAGCGCACGTACCCGGGCGGGCGAGACCCCGGAGACACGGGTGAGCGACACGTCGTCGGCAGTGGCCCGCATCGCCAGCCCGAGCTTGGTGAGGCGAAGGACCAGATGGACCACGACCATGAGCACCACGGCCACGAGGATCGCCGTCACCTGCTGGCTGTCGAGGTTGACGCCCGCCACGCTGAGCAGCGTGCTCCGGTTGCTCGAGGCGTAGGCGTTCACCACCGGCCCCTGGATCGCCTCGAGCGTGTACTGGATCATGAGGCTGATGCCGATCGTGACCATGGCGATGCTGAAGCCGGCCGCACCGCGGCGCACGAAGGCGCCCACCACGACGAACCCGACGACGAACGACAGGACCGCCCCGGCGACGCCGCCCACGAGCATCGCCAGCCAAAGGTTCGTGCTGTGGCCGGTCAGGTAGTACTCGACGAAGATGCTCGACGTGATGAGCGACCCGTAGGCGAGGTTGAGCACGTTCGTGACCCCGAACTGCAGGGTGAAGCCCACCCCGCCGATCGCATAGAGCGCGGCGCTGTAGAGGCCGAACAGCACGATCGTCATGAAGAGCGTCACATCAGTCCCCGGCCCTGCGCCAATGTGCCACGCGCCGTCCGGCGCCTACGACAACGGAGTGTCGCACGGCGGACGGCCCTTGCCGGGCCGCCCGCCGTGCACGCCTGGTTCGCGTCGAGCCCGGCTCGAGCGGCACCGACGGCCTTTCGTCTCAGTGGCCGAGGGCCTTGGCCATGTCGCTCGCCGAGATGGTCTTCTCGGTGGCGTTCGTGACCGGGTTGTCGACCGACCAGATGCCCGCCGAGTTGTGGTAGCGGTTGAACGAGATCTGGCCTTCGAGGCCGACGAAGTCGATCGACTCACCCTTGGCCAGGGCGGCCTTGCCCTGAGCAAAGGAGTGGACGACCACCTTGCCCTCGGTGATCTTCGCCACGTACTTGTCGTACACGGAGCCGACCGTGCTGTGCGCCGCGACCATCGCCAGCGCCTCCATCGTCACATGGTCGTAGGCGACCTCCGGCGCGAACCCGGTGACAACGGCCGACTTGCTCTTGATCCCCTTCGCCGCGGCCACGCCCCGCTTCCAGACGTCGAACGCCGGGCCGGCAGTCGCCGTGTACTGGATGATGCGGACGAAGCCCTTCGTGTACGCCTTCGACCCGATGGCGGCGATCGAGGCCTTGTTGTAGTCCGTCCCCACCGTTCCGGACGTGCCGACGAGCGGCAGCAGGGCGCCGGCCTGCTTCAGGTTGGCGAACAGGACGCCTGCCGTCTGCGGGTCGGACTCCGTCACGATCACCTGGGGGTGGGCAGACTTGAGCTTCTGGGCCTCGGACGCGTACGACGTCTGGTCGAGCGCGAGCGCCTGGTTGCTCACGATCTTCAGCCCCAGGTTCTTCGTGCCGGCGAGCAGGCCGGGCACGTTGCCCTGGGCCGCCACGTCGTTGCCGAACAGGGCCGCGATCTTCGTGTAGTGGGTGTCGAACTTGATGTAGGCCGCGAGCGCGTACCCGGCCTGGTCGTCGCCCGGCGTGGTGCGCCAGAAGTACGGGCAGGTGTTCTTGTCGAACGCCGGGTCGCCGCCGAGGGACATCTCCACGAGGTGTGCCTTGCACAGGATCGGCACGGTCGCCGAGAGCAGGCCGCTGTTGCCGTCGACCTCGCCTACGAGATTGGAGGAGCCTGCGACCATGTTCTGCGCCGCGGGCACGGCGTCGGCCGGGTCGCCCCGGTTGTCGACGATCTTGCAGGACAGGTCGTGGCCCTGCACGCCACCGGACTGGTCGACAAGCGTGACCGCCGACACACAGCCGTCGTAGTTGAAGTACCCGTACTCGGCGTTCGGCCCGGTGAACGGGCTGAACACCGCGATCTCGAGCGGCGCCGACGAGGCCCGCGGGCGTGCCGCGTCGCTCGGCAACGCCGCCGCTGCGACGATCCCTGCCGTGAGCATCGACCCGCCGAGCACGAGACGTGCCAGCCGGGCCCTCCTGAATGTCTTCCCCCCGTTCATTTCCCCTCCTGTTTGCCGGTGATTGCTGGTCTCGACGGATATGGCAGCCGTGGCTGGTCGCCACCGGGACGCGGCTCCCCGCTCAGACGAGGACGCCCTCGAGCGTCTCCGGTGCGAATAGGTCGCGCGGGGTCAACTGGTCCTTCACGATCCCCTGCTCGACCGCGTAGCGCAGGAACGTCTCGAGAGTCCGCTCGTTGTCGGGCCCGAACCCGTACGACCAGTAGTCGTCCCCCATGAGCAGCTGGGCCTCTGCGGCGTCCGCGTACGCCCACGGGAGTGCGATCGGCAGCGCGGCGGTCTCGCCGAGCCGGGCGAGCGCCAGGTCCTTCGCGAGCGCGAACGCCTTGCAGAGCGACCGGGCCATCCACCGGTTGCGCTCGTAGAGCTCGCGTCGGACGGCCACGACGTGCATGATCGGGAAGATCCCCGCCTTGTCGTAGTAGTCCCGCTCGGCCGTGCGGACGTCGGCGAAGAGCCGGCGAACCCGCGGGTCGCCGAGGTGGAACGGCTGCGGGGCCCGCGGCGTGTACAAGGCGTCGATACCGCCCTCGACGAGCAGCTCGGAGAGCGTCCGTCCCTCGGGGCAGGCTTCGAGCTGCACGTCCTTCGGGAGGGCCGGGATCGCGAGCTTCTCCGTCCGGCCCGCCTCGTGCATCCCCCCGGTCACGTAGCGGGCCGAGGCGACGGGCACACCGTGGTACTCGGCGAGGATGCCCCTGATCCACACGTTGGCCGTGAGCTGGTACTCGGCGATCCCGACGCGCCGGCCCGCGAGATCCTCCGGCCGCTCCACCCCCGCGTCGGCGTTCACGTAGATCCCACTGTGCCGGAACGCCCGCGAAGGAAAGACCGGCAGGGCGACGAACGGCGCGTCCCCCTGGAGGGAGATGACGTAGCTCGACAGCGACAGCTCGGCCACGTCGAACTCGAGGTGCCGCACCATCCGGTGGAAGATCTCCTCCGGCTCGAGCGGCAGGACGCGAAGCTCCATCCCCTCGGGCACGACGCGCCCGTCGGCGAGCGCGCGGGTCCGGTCGTAGTCTCCGCACGCCAGGGTGATGTCGAGCGGCGCCACCGGTCCCCCTCCCAACGGTCGCTCAATAGGTCACTAAAGACCTATTGCGGACTGTAGTGATCGACCCAACACTGCGCAAGGCCCTAGGATCGTCGGCATGTCGCTTCGGCATGCGCTGCTCGCCCTCGTCGCGGTCCAGCCGATGACCGGCTACGACCTGACGAAGCACTTCGAGCGTTCGGTGTCCTACGTCTGGCACGCACCCCACTCCCAGATCTACCCGGAGCTTCGAAAGCTCGAGAAGGCTGGCCTCGTCTCGGCACACGCCGAGACGCGCGGCGAGTCCGGGACGAAGCGCACGTACTCGATCACCCCGGATGGGCTCGAGGAGCTCGTGGCGTGGGTCGAGCAGCCGACCGGGCGCGGCCCGGTCCGGGACGCGTTCCGCCTGAAGGCCACCTACTTCGAGTACGGCTCGTTCGAGAACGCCCGCCGCCAGTTCCAGGCCCACCTCGACTACTTCGGCGAAGAGTGCCGCAAGTGGGAGGCGCACGTCTCGCAGATCGAGCGCCGCGAGACGGTGCTCATCGAGAAGCGACTCAGCGCGACGCCCGACGAGCTCCACGAGGCGGTCGTCGCCTACAAGGTGCACGCGTACCGCGGGCTCATCGACCAGGCTCGGGCGGAGGTCCGTTGGGCTCGCCGGGGCCTGACGCTCGTCGACACCCTGGAGGCAGCCCACGGCGCCGACGGCGCCGAGGCGCCGTCGGCCGGGCCCGCGGGCGCACGCTCCGGAACCGAGGCAGGGACCGGGCGCCTCCGCGAGGGATCGGTCCCGTGATCCGCGTCCTCCACCGCTGACGGGTCGCTTCGGGCGGTCGCGCGACCTCGCGGTCGTGAGGTCGCGCTTGGCGTGCCCGGGGCGCGCGCCCGCATCCCGGTGCCGCTGCGCCGGGCCATCTCCCTCCGGATACGCTGCCGCAACTCGGGGCATCCCCCGTCGCCGGCGGCCACGTGGTCGCGCTCGGCCGTGCGACGTGCTCAGCCGACGAGCGGATGCCAGCTGCCGGCAGCAGCAGCGAGCGCGTTGGCGCCACCGACGACGACCACGGCGGCGGCGAGCAGGTACCAGTCGCGCCTCGTCACCGACTGGCGGCGCGCACACGTGCGGGGGCGGCGGGAGTCGAATCCGCGGCTGTCCATCGCGGCAGCGAGCCGGACGGCGCGCCGGATGGCGGCGACCAGGAGCGAGTAGACGCCGGAGACGAACAGCCGTGCTTTCGCAACCGGTGAGCGACCCGCGTCGATGCCTCGCGCCCGGCGGGCCCGCTGGATCGTCGCCCAGTCGTCGGAGATCAGCGGGAGCAGCCGGAGCGCCGCAAGCGCGCCATAGGCGAAGCGCGCCGGACAGCGGGCCTGCTGGACGAGCGAGTCGGCGAGGTCGACGGCGTCGGTCGTCAGGAACACGAGAACTCCTGGAAGGGCGATCGCGACGAGCCGCAACGAGAGGGCCGCGACCTCGGCCGAGGACGCGCCTGAGGCCACAACGTTCGCCACGGCCAGACCCGCCGCTCCGAGCACGAGCGGCCAGGCACGGACCGCCAACGTTCGCATGCGGACACCCGACGCGGGCAACACGAGAATCTCGGCGAAGAGCACTGCCGAGGCGCTCACGAGATCGGCGGTCACGAGCAGCCCCACCATCACGACGAAAGCGGCGCCCAGCTTCGCGGCCGGGTTGAAGCGCGACAGCGGCGTTCCCGAGAGCGGCGCGGGGACGACCCGCATCATCGGGCAGGCGCCGTCTCGTCCGAGCCCTCGGTTCCGACTCGCGCTCCGGGTCCGGTCACCTTGCCCCGTTCCAGCTCGAGCCGCCGATCGGCGAGCGCGCGCACGAGCGCGTCGTCGTGGGTGACCACGACGACCGCCCTGCCCGCGTCACGCTGATCTGCGAGCAGCGCGACGAGCGTCTCCCACGCACGCAGGTCCTGCGCGAAGGTCGGCTCGTCGAGCACGAGCAGGACGGGATCGGTTGCCAGCGCGCACGCGACCGAGAGCCGTCGCTTCTCCCCTCCAGACAGCGTGAACGGGTTCACTCGGGCAACGTGTGCGAGGGCGAGAAGGTCGAGCAGCTCGCCGACGCGTCGTCGGACCTCGGCGCCGGCCACCCCGCTGCGGAGCGGACCGACGGCAAGTTCCGCTTCGACGCTCGCCGCGACGAACTGGTGCTCGGGGTCCTGGAACACACTCCCCACTAGCTTCACGAGCTCTCGCGGCCGCCAGCGAGCGTACGGGCGGTCCGGCCCCCCGGCGAGGAACCGCACCTCGCCCGTCGAGGGCGCGAGAAGGGAGGCGAGGGCGAGGGCGAGCGTCGTCTTGCCCGACCCGTTCGACCCGGTCACGGCGAGCACCTGCCCCGCGTACGCGGTGACGTCCACCCCGTCGACCGCGGGCCGAGACGATCCCGGGTACGCGACCGTGAGCGCCCGGGTCGCGACGACGGGCCGACCCGCCGGGCGCGGCGGCGCGAGCCGACCGGGGGCGCCGCCCGGGACCCAGATCCCGGCGGCACGAAGCGCCGCCCCGTCCCGGGCGAACACCTCGGCCGGCGCACCGTCGGCCATCACGCCGGCGCCGGGCTCCAGCACCACGACCCGGTCGACCATGTCGAGAAGCGGCCCCACCCGGTGCTCCACCATGACGAGCGTGGCGCTCGACGCGACGAGAAGCTCCCGCAGCGCGTCGCGGACCATCGCTGCCCCGGCGGGATCGAGGTTGGCCGTCGGCTCGTCGAGCAGCCAGAGATCCGGCGCGAGGGCGACCACGTCCGCGATCGCGAGCCGCTGCTGCTCACCACCGGAGAGCCACCCCGTCGGGTGCGAGAGCGGATGACGCAGACCGACCGCGCCGAGGGCCGCGGACACCCGCGACCAGATCTCGGCCGCGGGGACGGACCGGTTCTCGAGCCCGAAAGCGACCTCGTCGCCGACGCGACCCATCACGATGGACGACGACGGGTCCTGGAAGACCACTCCCGCACCCCCGTGCGCCTCCTCGGCCGGGCGCCCGGCGACCGTGAGGCGCCCTTCGTCGTCGCCGGACTCCGGAGCGGCGAGCAACCCGGCGATCGCGCCCAACAGCGTGCTCTTGCCGGCTCCGGAGGGGCCGAGGAGCAGCACCCGCTCGCCGGCCTCGATGACGAGATCGAGCCCGCGAAGCGCCCACGCCCGGCGCCCCGCGTGGCGCCATCCCCAACCGACAGCCTCCACCACGGCACCCATCGACCCGCCCCTCAGCCTCGGCTCACGTCAGGACGCGGGCGCGCGCCGCCCTGCCGCGAACGGTTGGAGCACGCCCGTGCGCGCGAGGGCGCGCACGAGGCACGCGCTCCCCACCCCGGCCACGACGGCGGCGCTCGCCGTCACGACGGCCACGTAGGCAAGCTTCCAATCCGTCTGCCAACCGCCGTAGTAGTAGACGAGGTCCAGACCCGCAGCCGCGAGCCCCGCCGCAGCACCTGCGGCCGCCGACACCGGCAGCCGCCACGATCGATAGGCGAACGCGGCGAACACGAGCTCCGGCGCGAAACCTTGCGCCAAGCCGTACGCGATCACCGAGACGCCCCACGCGTTGCCCAGCAGCGCCTCGACGACCGAAGCGACGAGCTCGGTGTAAAGCGCCGCCCCTGGCCTGCGGATCACGAGCGCGCCGAGCACGCCGGGGGCGAGCCACACCCCGTACATCACCGCGTGGGCCGGTGGAAACACGGCGAACGCGACCGCGGTCGTCGCCCACAGCTGGTCCCACGCCCAGAAGACGACGCCACCCGTGACGGCGATCACCGACGCCACGACGACGTCCACCGTCCTCCACCTCCGCCGGCGGATGCCCGTGCGACGGACGGCCTCAATGCGTGTCATGGCGACTCCCTTCGCTGGTATGACCCAGATCAGGTTCGAGGGTCTGCGGGTATCCGCACTCTCAGCGCCGAGGCGCTCCCCTGTCTCGCACCGCATTGTAGCGCCGCTCCGCCGCTCCGCCGCTCCGCCGCTCCGCCGCTCCGGCGCTCCGGCGCTCCGGGGCGCGGCGGGCGGGCGGGCGGGCGGGCGGGCGGGCGGGCGGGCGGGCGCAGCTAACCTCGGACGGGGTCCACCGGCCGCTGCGGCGCGCCGGTTGCCCGAACGTGGCGCCGCGTCGCCCTGCCGGCGCTCCCGACACTCCCGGAGAACCGATGTCTGGCGCCGAGGTTCCGCGTTCTCACGGGATGACCGGGGACCTCGTGGCCGCGACGTGGGCGGCGATCACCGACGCCGAAGCTCGCTCGATCCTCGAACGGTACGCCGAATCGGTCGGTGCCGACATCCGGCGATCGTCCGTGCTGTGGCGCAGTCCGCGGCCCATGTCGGCCGCTGCGATCGTGTCGCTCGGCACCGGGCGCGTGTTCCTGAAGCGTCACGACGCATCCGTCCGCGACCCCGGGCAGCTTGCCGCCGAGCACGCCTTCGTCGCCCACCTCCGCGCGCGCGGCCAGCGCATACCGGAGGTGCTGCGGCTCGACGGGACGGCGACGACCGTACGGCGCGAGGCTGCGGTCTACGAGGCCCACGCGGAGGCCGCCGGGACGGACCTGTACCGCGACGTGCCCTCCTGGCATCCGTACCGCTCCCTCGCCCACGCGCGCCATTCCGGCCGAGCGCTCGCGCGCTTCCACGCCGCGGCTCGCGACTTCCCGGGGCCGGAACGCACCTTCTCGGCGCTCGTCGGCACGTTGGAGATCGTCTCGGCGAGCGACTCGGCACTGGCTCTCGAACGCCTGCTGGAAAGGCGTCCCGCGCTCGCCCGGTCGCTTGCCGGGCGGACCCCTGCCGACGACCTCGTCCGGTACCACCACGACCGCATTCGCCGCGTCGGGCCCGCACTCCGCTCGTTGCCCGCGCAGTGGATGCACGGAGACTGGCATCCGTCCAATCTGACCTGGACGTCGCCGCGGACCGACGCACGTGTCGCCACAACGCTCGACGTCGGGCTGGCCAACCGCGGGGTCGCGATCCACGACCTCGCGGTGGCGCTCGAGCGGGCGACGATCGACTGGCTCGCGCTCGGCCGAACCGGACGGGCGGAGGCGGACCTCGACGCCATGGACGCGTTGATCGACGGATACGAACAGGTCCGGCCGCTCACCGGGACCGAAGCCATGCTGCTCCCCGATCTCCTGCCGCTGGCACACCTCGAATACGCGCTGTCCGAGGTCGAGTACTTCGGGGCGGTCGTCGGCTCGACGAAGGACGTCGCGCTCGCGTACGAGGGGTACTTCCTCGGGCACTCCGAATGGTTCGAATCGCGGAACGGCGCGGCCGTCGTCGAACACCTCCGGCGGCGCGCCGCCACGCACACGGACGGATCGAGAGCACGATGACGGTGCGGCGCGGACGACCTCGGGACGCACTTCCCGCTCCGAACCGCACCCGCGGCCAACCAGTCCCCGGGCGGGGTGCGGCGCCGAGCGCGCGAGGATCGCGTCGCGCCGTGCCCGCCGGCCGGGACAGTCGGCGGGCACGTCTCCAGCCCGCTGATCGTGGTGGCCGTGGTCCTCGGGGTTACCCGCCGAGGACTGGCAGCTGCTCGCCGGCATCCCCTTGGCGGGCGCTGGCGCGGACTTCCCGTCGACTGGTTCCGTCCGCGCGCGCCAGCGCCCGCGTGCGCCTCCCGGATACCGGCGAGCCGGAGAAGGGACAAACGCTGGCCGGGCCTCGCAGCGAGGTCCGAACGGAAGACCCGTTCTGCCCGACACCGAATCTGCGAACGCCGGGGCCTCCCTCAGCCCGCGGGCGTTCCTTAGGATGGCCGCGACGCGGATGCGCCGCCTCCAGGTCGCACTCGTGGACGAGGACGGGTATGGCGTGACGACGACCGGACGACCTCCAGCGTTCCCCGTCACCGTGCGCGGGTGCCTGTTCGACATGGACGGCGTGCTGACGTCGACCGCCCGCCTCCACGCCGACGCCTGGAAGGCGACCTTCGACGAGTTCTTGGCGCATCGGCACCCCGGATCCGGCGAAGACGACGCGCCGTTCGACGTCGCATCGGACTATCGCAAGCTCGTCGACGGTCGACTCCGGGAGGACGGCGTGCGCGCGTTCCTCGCGTCGCGCGACATCTCGCTTCCCGAGGGATCGTCAGGCGACCCGCCCGGAGAAGGGTCGGTGCACGCCCTCGGCGAGTCGAAGAACGAGCGTCTCCTCCGGCTCCTCGACGAGCGCGGTGTGGACGTGTTCTCCGGATCGATCGACCTCGTGCGCGCCGCGCGTTCCGCCGGCCTCCGAACCGCCGTCGTGTCCGCGAGCGCCAACACGGCGGCGGTTCTCGCTTCAGCCGGCATCACCGACCTGTTCGACGTCGTCGTCGACGGGATCGCCGCGGCCGAGCGCCACCTTTCGGGGAAGCCCTCTCCGGAGACGTACCTTGCCGCAGCCTCGGACCTCCACATCTCCGCGAGCGAGTGCGCGGTGTTCGAGGATTCCGTCGCGGGCGTGCAGGCCGGCAAGGCGGGAGGTTTCGGCTTCGTCGTCGGCGTCGACCGCGACGGCAACCGTTCGGAGCTACTGGAGAACGGTGCGACCATGGTCGTCGACGACCTCGCGGAGCTCCTGCCGCGGTGATCAGCCACCCGAGCTTCCGGATCGAACCGTGGTGCCTGCGGGAGACCGCGCTCGACCTCGACGTCCTCTCGCAGAGCGAGTCGCTCTTCGCCCTCTCCAACGGCCACATCGGCCTTCGCGGCAACCTCGACGAGGGCGAGCCGAACGGCATCCCCGGCACGTACCTCAACTCCGTCTACGAGCGACGCCCACTCCCCTACGGCGAGACCGGGTACGGCTACCCGGAGTCGAGCGAGTCGATCATCAACGTGACAAACGGCAAGATCTTCCGTCTACTGGTCGACGACGAGCCCTTCGACGTCCGATACGGGACCGTGCTCGACCATGAGCGGTGCGTCGACTTCCGCGCCGGCACGCTCACGCGCACCGTGACCTGGCGCTCGCCGGCCGACACGACGGTGCGGGTCAGGACCGTCCGCCTCGTGTCGCTGTCACAGCGAAGCGTCGCGGCGATTCGCTACGAGGTGGAGGCGCTCGACGCGGCCGCGCGCGTCGTCCTGCAGTCCGAGCTCGTCGCCAACGAGTACGTCCCCGAGGTCGAAGGCGACCCGCGCGTGGCGGCGGCGCTCGACAGCCCGCTCGTCGCGGAGGAGCACGAATCCGACGGGTTCCGTTCGCTCCTCGTCCACCGGACGAAGCAGAGCGGGCTCGGTGTCGCAGCGGCGATGGACCACGAGGTCGAGGGGCCCGAAGGATCGACGTCGGGATCCGAGAGCATCGACGACGTCGCCCGGCTGACCGTGACGTCCGAGCTCGCGGTCGGCGAGCGCCTGCTCGTGACGAAGTACCTCGCGTACGGGTGGTCTGCAGCTCGCTCCCGGCCTGCGCTGCACGACCAGGTCCTCGGCGCGCTCGTCGCTGCGCGCGCGACCGGTTGGGACGAGCTGTTGAACGAGCAGCGGGCGCGCCTCGACGAATTCTGGAGCGGCGCGGACGTGGAGCTCGAAGGAGATCCCGAGGTCCAACAGGCGGTCCGCTTCGCGCTCTTCCACTCGTTCCAAGCCGGCCATCGATCAGAGCGCCGTCCGATCTCTGCGAAAGGCCTCACCGGACCGGGTTACGACGGACACGCGTTCTGGGACACCGAGACGTTCGTCCTCCCCGTCCTCACCTACACGCACCCGCGCTCGGTGAAAGATGCGCTGGATTGGCGACACTCCACGCTCCGCCAGGCGGAGGAGCGTGCCCGTCAGCTCGGCCTTCACGGCGCAACCTTTCCGTGGCGGACGATCTCCGGACACGAGTGCTCCGGGTACTGGCCGGCCGGCACCGCGGCCTTCCACCTGAACGCGGACATCGCCGCAGCAGTGGCTCGCTACCTCGACGCGACTCGCGACGAGGAGTTCGAGAGGTCGACGGCGATCGAACTTCTCGTCGCGACCGCGCGCCTTTGGCGAAGCCTCGGCCACTTCGACCGCGACGGGCACTTCCGGATCGACGGCGTGACTGGCCCGGACGAGTACTCCGCAGTCGCCGACAACAACACCTTCACCAACCTCATGGCCGCGAGGAACCTGGTCGAAGCGGCGCGACTCGCGACCGCCCACGACGACATCGCCGCGCGGCTGCACGTCTCGTCGGAGGAAGTCGCGTCGTGGAGCGATGCCGGCGAGAAGATGTTCGTACCCTACGACGAGCGTCTCGGCGTCCACCCCCAGTCCGACGGCTTCACCGAGCACGACCGGTGGGACTTCCGCCGGACGCGCGCGGACCAGTACCCGCTCTTCATGCACTTCCCGTACTTCGACCTCTACCGCAAGCAGGTCGTGAAGCAGCCCGACCTCGTCCTCGCGATGTACCTGTGCGAGCACGCGTTCACGCCGGACGAGAAGCTGCGGAACTTCGCCTACTACGACGCGATCACGGTCCGAGACTCCTCGCTGTCGGCGAGCATCCAGGCGGTTCTCGCCGCCGAAGTCGGCGCGCTCGCCCTCGCGTATGACTACGCACGTGAAGCTGCGCTCATCGACCTCGACGATCGCGAGCACAACACCCGCGACGGATTGCATCTCGCCGCACTCGCCGGCACCTGGACCGCACTCGTCGCCGGTTTCGGTGGGCTCCGCTTTCGAGACGGGCATCCCGCGTTCAGTCCGCGGCTTCCGGAGGACCTCGCGAAGCTCCGGTTCGCGCTCCGCTATCGTGGCCGCCGTCTCTCGGTGACGGTCGAGCCGGACCACGCGACCTACGAACTGCTCGAGGGCGATCCGATCGCAGTGCTCCACCACGGTGCGCTGCTCGAGCTCGTCGACGAACCTGTCGAAGCGGCGTTGCCTCCCCCTCGCGCGACTCCCGATGTCGCCCAGCCGCCGGGGCGCGCACCGTTCCACCGGCAGCGAGGCCGGTCCCGGTAGTCGAGCAACGTCGCCAGCGCTTTGCTCGGCAGTCGATCGGTGCGGGTCGATCCCGGCGTGGCGAGTCAGGTCCCCCGGCGACTCGCACCGTCGCGCAAGAAGCGACCGTACAGACGATCTGCGGCCTCGGGATCCAAGAAGACAACGGTGACATCCTCGATGAGGTCGTCGTGGCCGAAGCGCATGAGGATCAGGTGTCGCAGTCGCTGGGCGGCGCTCCCCACCTCGGCGTGGATCTCGACGAGGACCGACACGTGGGTGATCCCGAGCATCCAGTCGTCGAACTTGACGGGATCGAACCGCCCGTCCGTCTGGGTGATGAGCATCTCGAGGTGCTTCGCCACCTCGAGACGTCCGGAGAACGCTCCCGACAACGAGTGGTGCCCGAGGACCCGCAAGGTCGCGGTCGGAGCGAGCGACTGCAGCGCCTCATCGGTCTTCGCGACGCCGAGGCTCACCACGAACGAGCGAGCGACGCCGATCCGCTCGGGGTTGCCGAGTCCATAGTCCATCGCCGCTCCTTGGCGCGTTCAGGAGCTCACCCGGGGCCCAAAGCCCCGCTCACACCCTACGCTTCGACGCTCGCCTGCATCAATGGTCGGAGGCGGCCCGGCCGCTTCCGACCTGCCGAGGCTCCACCACTCGAGCGCACGAGCAGGCACCAATCTCCGGACGGTACATTTCTCGAGTGCGGGTGCCAGTGTCAGGTGCAGCGACCTGGCGACACTCGATCGAAGCCGCGAACGGGGATTCAGGTATCTCCGAGCTACGGGTCGTGACGTCGGTCCGCGGGTAAGGGGTGGGGAGATGCAGGTACAGCACTCGCGCCGTGACGTGATGAAGCTGGCGGGACGCTCGCTGATGGTCGCAGCGACCGGTCGCGTCGTCGGTCCATCGGCGCTCGGGAGGTTCGCCACAGCGGCTCGCTCCCCTGTGGCCCTGCGCCTCGCACCGTCGACGACGGCAAGCGGAACCTATCGCAGCGAGCCTGGATTGCGGCCACCGCCGATCACCGTGCTGACCACCGCCGACAACACCGCGCCCGGCTTGATCGTCCTCACGCCCTCTCCAGGGCGGGACTTCCAAGGTGGGTTGATGCTTGCCGACAACACAGGCCAGCCGGTGTGGTTCCTGCCGCGGCCCCATGGCCCCATCACCGCGGCCTCGACCATCGGTGTGACCGGGATCAGCTCCACGAACATGGAGGTCATGTCCTACGAGGGACACCCCGTCCTCACCTGGTGGGAGGGAGACATCGTCCTGCCCGGTTATGGCGAGGGGAAGTACTATCTTGCCGACTCGACCTACAAGGTCGTCAAGACCGTTGAGGCGGGCAGGGGGCTCCGGGCCGACCTGCACGACTTCTATCTCACCAACCGCAACACCGCGCTCCTCTCCGCGTACGACAAGAAGACCGCCGATCTCTCGTCGGTCGGAGGGCCGAGGAAGGGTGTGGTGCTCGACTCGCTCTTCCAGGAAATCGACCTGAAGACGGGGGCCGTCGTCTTCCAGTGGCGAGCGAGCGACTTCGTGGATCTCGAGGAATCCTATGTGCTGCCGACCAAGAGCCAACCCTACGACTTCTTTCACATCAACTCCGTGAGTCTCGATCCGGACGGCAACTTCATCGTCTCCGGGCGTCACACGTGGTGCGTCTACAAGGTCAACCGGACCACAGGTGCGATCTTGTGGCGCTTGAACGGCAAGAGTTCCGACTTCGCCATGACCGCGGGCTCCGGCTTCGCGTGGCAGCACCACGTGCGCTCGCTCACGAGCACCGAGCTCACGATCTTCGACGACGGTGCGGGACCGGAGAAGACCGAGAAGCAGTCGCGCGGTCTCAAGGTGCTGCTCGACACGAAGAAGAGGACTGCCCATCTCGTCACGCAGCTCCTCCCGCAGCCGACTGTCCTCGCCGGCAGCCAGGGAAGCGTGCAGGAGCTCCCCGACGGACACGTCTTCGTAGGATGGGGATCGGCACCCTACTTCTCCGAGTACCGAGCCGACGGCACACTTCTCTTCGACGCCCAGCTGCAGGAGGGGTCGCACTCGTACCGGACCTACCGCTCGGTCTGGGTCGGCAGGCCCACCACGACTCCAGCCGTGGCGGCGGAGCGACAGGGTGCACGCGTCTCCGTCTACGCGAGCTGGAACGGCGCCACCGAGGTCGCCGCCTGGCAGGTCCGGGTCGGCCCGAAGGCGAACCTGCTCTCACCGCTGCAGAACTTCGCGCGGTCCGGCTTCGAGACGGCCATGACCGTGGCGACCGACCAGCCCTTCGTCGCCGTGCGCGCGCTCGACCGCAACGGCACCGTGATCGGGCGGTCCGACGCAGTTCCCGTCTAGCCGGCAGCTGACCCGCTCAGCCGAACAGGTCGGTCCTAGTCACCGTGCCGGCCCGGCCCCGGGGACGCTTCCGCCGCGCGCGAAGGGAGCTGACGAGGGCGTCGTCGCCATGGCTCCGGCACTCGGCCGCCATCCCGGCGGCTCGAGCTCGGTGCCGCTCCCGACCGTGCAGGACGTCGCAGCGCCCATCGACCTACACGACAGGCTGAACACACGAAAGATCAGCCGTCGAGCTCCTGTGGGGGTGGCGCGCTCCTATGCCTCGCGCGCGGTCGTGCGAAGCCGCGCTGCGATCTCGTCGAGGTCAGATGTCGCCCCGCCGGCCACGTCGACGACCAGATCGAACGCGTCGTCATCGCTCAGTGGCACGTCGCGGTCGTTGATGTCGAGAAAGACCACGACCGCGAGCCAAGCCAGACGTTTGTTCCCGTCAACGAGCGCGTGACTCCGGGCGAGCGAGTGCAGGAGCGCGGCCGCTTTCGCGTCGATGGTCCCGTAGGCATCTTCGCCAAAGGCGCTCGCACGCGGCCTCGCTGCCGCGGAGTCGAGGAGCCCGACGTCTCGCACGGGTCCGATGTCGAGCGCCCTCACCATCCCGAGCAGATCTTCGAGATCGAGGTACTCGATCGCGCTCACGCCCGCCCGAGCCGGCCGAGCACATCCCCCCACCTGTCGGCGAGTCGGCTCGAAGACTCGGCGACACGGGAGGTGTGCGCGCTCCGCTCGTAGCGCTCGAGAACTGAGCGACGGATCACCTCTTGCCGCGACACGCCCTCGGACTCGACGAGGGCATCGAGTGCCCTCTCCATCTGCTCGTCGGTGCGAACGGTCAACGCCATGGGCCTCATAATACCATTCTGGTATCAGCGAACCGGTGCGGCCGTCCCGCGTTCGTACGGAGAGACAGCAGCCCAGCGGCTGTTGCCGACGCCGTGCATGTGCGGCCGGTGCCCGGAGGTTCACTCGCCGACCACCCCTCGACGCTTGCCGGAGTTCGCTGCCCCTTGCTCCCACTGCCCCTCTGCTCCGCCTGCCCGCGATGGCGGGTCTGCTGCAGCGCTTGTCGCCACCCCGAACCCGGGGCGGCCGCTCGAACGAGCGCGTAGGCACCGCGCTCGGGCACAGCGGGCGCGCCGCACCACGCGGCTTGCCGGTTCAGCGGGACGGGACCGACCGATCGAAGCCTGCTCACTGCAATGCGTCTGGGCGCCCCACGGCAGGGGTCAGCGGTGGGTTGTGCACGCGGGGATCACTCCAGTCGACGATGCACCCCCTTTCGCAGAGGATGACGCGACACGTTGTCCACGTCACGGAGGTGGAGCGAGGTTGGTCCCACTGCCGACCCTTCCTCGTGCCGCAAACGTCCTCACTCCGTTTGCCGGACAAACGTAAGCCGCTAAAGTACGTAGCGTACGTTACGTACTTAATGGAGGACAAGCTCATGACCGGGTTGGCGTTCGAGAGCTACAGCGAGGGACGGGCGCACTTCAAGGAGCTGCTCGACGCGGCCGAGAGCGGTCGCCCCGCGCTCGTCCGCAGAGACGGCAGCCCATCGGCAGTCGTCGACGCCGAGCGGCTGCGGACCGTCCTTGCCGATTCGCTCGCCGTCCACCCCTCCGTGGTCGCCGAGGCCGGAGGATGGTCGGTCTTCCTTCCCGGCGTTCCGGTCGCAGCCGATGGTCCGTCGTTCGACGAAGCGCTCGAGGAGATGGTCGATGCGCTGCGGGAGTATGCGGAGGACTGGCAGGACCACCTGCTCAACGCACCCAACCACAGGGACAACTGGGCGCTCGTCCAGCTCATCTCCTTGAGCGCGGACGACCAGCTGAAGAAGTGGCTGGTGGGCGCAGCGCCGTGAGTGATTGGCCGACGCCGACACGAGCTGACCACGCAAAGTTCTGCGAGACCGAGGGATGGGGGGTCGTGCGCGATTCGCGGGGTGGGACCGGCACGCATCACCTGACCTACGAGCTCGACCTTCCCGATGGGCGGACGCTGCGGACGCGCGTCTCCCATCCTCCCGACCGCACGGACTACGGACCATCGATCTGGATACACATCCTGCGAGACCAGCTGGCGGTGAACGAGGCTGAGTTCTGGGCCTGCGTTCGCGGTGGTGAGAGGCCAGATCGCGGCCAGCCCGCTGCCCCGCCCGAGGCAATCCCGAGCGAGCTCGCTCACCTCCTGATCCATCGAGTCGGGGTCACCGAGGTTGAAGTCGCCACCATGTCGAAGGAGCAAGCGATCGAGCGCCTGAACGCCTACTGGAGTGCCGGAGATTCGTAGCGCCCAGCGCCTTCTTGCGAGGAAGCGCGGTTAGCGCCAGTGAGCTGGACCGCGGATGTTTCGCGACCCCTCCGCGCGGAGGTGCGCAACGCTGCAGGCCAAAGAACAATCTGCCGCGGAGGGTTTCGCGGAGCACTTCGCGGAGGCTCCCGCGCGTCGACAGCTGAGCGCTCGGGAGATCGCCGCTTGGGCAGAGGAGCCCGGCGGGTTGGTGAAGGTACTCGAAGCGGCCGATCCGAACGATCGCGCCGCCGTCTACGAAGCGATCGGGATCAACCTTGTTTACACGCCAACGTCAATCGAGAACGAGGTGGCGACGGTGCGGGCGGCTGCGGAGCTCGCGCGTGTCGCCGAACGTGTCGGAGGGGGGAGGTGTACTCGACGCCCACGCTGGTGCTTCGGACGGAGCTGGCGCTGGCGGGTTGACAGTCCCAGAAGATCAGGAGCGTAGGTCTTCGACCGGCCACGCTGGATCGCCGTCCAGGATCTCGGGGTCACCGGTCAGGAGGGTCGCGCCATGGGCGATCGCCGTGGCGACGGCGAAGGCGTCTGCGTACGCCATGGCGTACCCCGCCGTGAGGTGAGCCGCCTCGAGGACGCGAGCTTCGCTTGGCAGGTCCAACGTGAGGCGCGAGCGAAGCTCCCGCACGACGCGGCGGGCCCGATCGACACCGGCGCGGCGCTCGACGATGTAGGCCACCTCACCGAGGTTGGTCCAGCTCATGACCGGGCGGGACGGCATCGCTGCCTCCACCCGAGCTGCCGCCGGCTCGTCGCCATCGAGCCAGCGCAGGATCGCCCAGGAGTCGAGCGACTCGGTCAACGACGGGCTTCGGACCGGTGGTCGGCCTCCAGCTCGGCCACGAGCCCCAGCCCGGCCAGCGACCCTCGCAGCGTCGGGTGGTCCCGCACCGGCTCCACGCGCACCGCGTCGCCGACCTCGTCGAGAGCGAACTCGACCTCGTCCCCGGGGACGATCCCGAGCCGATCACGAAGGTCTTTGGGGATCACGACCTGCCCTTTCGCTCCAACGCGTTGAGTCATACCAGATAGTATGACTACCGCTCGCCGGTAGCCCGAGGCAGCGGAAGGTCACCCAGGCCTCCTCAGCCAGGGGCCCTCGGTGCCGCCCGGTGCATACCGGGTCTGGAGCGCGACGCGATCAGCCATCCTCGTGCGTACGGTCCCGGGCGCGCTCCTCCAGCAGCATGGCCGTCAGCTCTTCCCCCTTGAAGCGACCACAAAGCTGTTCGACCGAGAGGAGGGGCTTGGGGATGAGGTCGCCGTCGCGCTCCAGCCACACGACCTTCGTGCCCGGCGGGAACCCGTACCGGTCGCGCAAGGACTTCGGGATCGTGACCTGTCCCTTCCGATTGACGGTGGTGATCATTGGCATCACGCCCACACCGGTCGTCCTACCGGGGGCATGCAATGGCGACGATGGATTGCGACCAGTCACGACGATCTCGCAGGAGAGTCTCAAAAGTCCAGCAGGAACCTGAGTGCCCGGGTGATGGCGAAGAGCGCTTCGTCGGTCGCAGCACCAAGACGAGCGACGAGTCGGTGCTCTGAGACCGACTTCACGTCCTCGCACTTCGCATAGCTGACCTCGTCGAGCCCGCACTCCTTCGGATCGAGCTCGACGTGAGAGGGGAGCTCGCGCCGTCTCGTCGTGCAGGGCACGACGATCACCACGCCGGCCCGGCTGTCGTTCAGCGGGTCGGCGGACACCACGACCGCAGGTCGGCGCCCCGCCTGCTCGCGACCGACGGGTTCGCCGAAGTCGACGAGCCAGATGTCGCCCCGACGGGCCGTCACGCCGAATGGTCGGACAGCGAGCTGCCCTCTTCTGCCCGCTCAGCCTCGATCTCCTTCCACGCTTTGGCATCGTGACGGAGCTCCGCGTAACGAGCTGCGAAACGATCGAAGAAGACCCGGCGCTCCAGCGCATCCGCCGCTTCGTCGAGCAGCTCCGTCATCGGTCTGCCCGTCGCCTTGGCCAGCTCCGCAAAGCGGCTGCGCGTCTCTTCGCTGACTCGGATCGTGGTGCTCATCTCGACCAGTCTACTTCCAGGTAGACTTCGTCGTCTACTCACTCCAGTCGAGGTCTTCTCACGACACCACGGGACCCATGACCACCTATTTCACCGCAGACCAGCACTTCGGTCACCAGAAGATCATCGAGTACTGCGACCGGCCGTTCCACAGCGTCGGCGAGATGAACGCCGTGCTCGCCGCGAACTGGAATGCCGTCGTCGGCCCGGACGACATCGTCCACGTCCTCGGCGACGTCGCAATGGGTCGGCGTGAGGAGTCGATGCCGCTCATCGGTCGTCTCGCCGGGCACAAGATCCTGTACCCGGGGAACCACGACCGGTGCTGGTACGGACACGGGCAACGGGCCCTGCGCCTGGAGCAGGAGTATCTCGACGCCGGGTTCGACGAGATTCGCCAGGGACCGCTTGCGGTGACCGTCGGCAACCGGGAGGTCCTCGTCTGCCACCTCCCGTACCAAGGCGACAGCGGCGAGACCGAGCGTTACGCCAAGTTCAGGCCGGTCGACGAGGGAATGTGGCTGCTCCACGGGCACGTCCACGAGAAGTGGCGCCAGCAAGGACGCATGGTCAACGTCGGCGTGGATGTCTGGAACTTCACGCCGGTCGCCGAGGAAGTGATCGCCCGGCTGATGGACGAGACGCTTCTTGCGAGCGCCTGATTGGCGGTACCTCGTGGCAACGTCATTTCTGGGCACTGTCGCTCGTCGACCCCCGGACAACCTTGAGGGAGGGCCGGCTGCCATCGGGGTCGCCGATGACCACGCCAGTGAGCGACGTGCAGCGCTCCCGCAGCCGCTGCTGGTGCCGGCCCGGCCGATCTGCCGCCTGGAACACCTCGACGGCCAGGTCACGTCGCTTGGAGCGCAGCGCCGACTCGGCCAGCGCCTCCACCTCCCGCCAGTGGTCGGTCCCGAGACGTGAAGCCACCTCCACGTAGCGGGTGAAGCGCCGGCCGGCCACGGCCAGCCACGCCAGCTGCTCACGGGCCTGGTCGGCCGGGTAGTCGAGGTGGAAGGCGCGGCACTCAGCCTCGAGTGCCAGCAGTACCCCCTCGACGAGCTCGGCCTGCCCGGCAGGAACATGGTGCCACGGCAGGGTCTCCTCTTCGAACTCGAGGGCGTAGTTCTCGAAGACGACCAGATCGCACAGGTCTGCCCAGTAGGCCTCGGGCGCCATCCCGGCCGCCTGCCAGTCGATGCCGAGGTACGTGTGCCATGCCTCGCGCCGCATCTCGCCGACGTTGCCGAACGAGTCGTCGGCCCGGTCGGCGAGCTGCAGGCCGGCCGTGTGGAACGCGCGGTAGAGGGCAAGGCGCTCTCCAACCGCCAGTCCCGCCTTGTCGAGGGACTCGAGCCGCTCCTCGATCCGCCGTACTGCCGAGAAGCTCCGGTTCTTCGACACGTGGTCCTTCACCTCGACGTTGCGACGAAAGGAGCGGTAGTAGCGCTCCGGGTTCACCGGGAAGGCGTCCCAGTGCCCCATGCGCGATCGACGCTCCAGGCGGACCCGGGGCGTCTCGATCATCGCCGGGGTCTTGGCTCGGCCTTCGAGGTAGCGCTCGGCCAGCTTCTTGCGGGCCTTGGCGAGGAGACCTCGCTCCGAAAGGACATCGCGCGTGGCCAGGTCGCCCGGAGCCAGACCGGCATCGTCGAGCCTCACCCGGAGATCGTCGAGGTGACTGAGCTTCGACTCGGTGCCTTCTCGGCTTCCGGTGCGGTCCTGCAGCTCGCTGACCAGTCGCTCCTCCAGCTGGTCGAGGCAGAAATCGTGGTCGGCCACGGCCACCGCGCAGAACCACAGGTCCCAGTGGCTCCAGATCCCGCCCCCGATCTCCTCCCATGGTTCGGGGCCGAACACCGGTGGGCGACGCGGCGGCGACGGGGTCGTGCTCACGGCCGCCGCCAGCGGCCCTCGGGGCCCCAACAGGGTCGCAGCGGTGGCAGGTCGGAGAGCTTGGGATCCTTCGGTCGCGGCGACTCGCCGTCGTCACCATCCCATCGGCGCCGATACTGGTCGGGCATGTCGCCCCACCCCCAGTACGGCAGGGGGCGGTCCGGGAGGATGCCGACGGTCTCGACAGGATCGATCCGCTCGGGTCCGACGGTGCACAGATGGGCCCAGTCGTCGCCGAGGTCGAACACGTACACGAACTGCTCGCCTGGACGCAGGCGCGAGAGCTTGACGCCCCGGAAGTCCTCGGTCTTCTCACCCTCGATCTCCCAGTCGGGATCGGGGATGCACAGGCGCGTTCTGTCGTCCAGGGTGAACTCCTGGAGGTGGGACCGGTCCCACCGAGCGAAGGCGTCGTCGACGGCATCCGCGAGCTGCTCGAACGTGTGGGTGCGCGCCGCGGCGAAAATGCGCCCCGGCCGGGGCCAGAGGTGCTCACCGTGGCCCTCGACGAGGTCGACCCGGATGGACAACCACGTGCGTGCCACCTACGTTCTCCCCTCCTGTTGCCCTGCCGGTTGACCAGTCGACTCGAAGGCGTCGCCGGGGAGCCGCAGCGCGGTCACCACGCGGGCGAGCTCGTCGGTCCGACAGCCACGTTCTGCGAGGGCGAAGATCCCATGGATGCCCGTCAAGCACAAGTGACATCTGCAGGAGCGCTCTCCGCAGCGGAGTGGCTTGGGACTGCGGATGAACGCGACCCTCGCCGCTGCCGCCCGGGACCCGTTCTGGGTGCTGTTCTGGTTCACCGCTCCCAAGCGTGAGGCGGCCGCTCGGAAGGCGCTCGCCGGAGCGCCCGTCCCGGTCGCCACCGCGTGCGAGGGAGCACCGCCGAGCGACGCAGTGTGGCTCCCCGCCGACGCGGCCGGCAGCCGTCGCCGCCTGGCCGAGCTGGGTGCGGGTCCGACGCGGCGCGGCGCCGGCCGGTGACGACCGCCCGGCAGCCACCCCACCGACGTGCCGCCCCCGGGGCGCGACGCCCAGCCGCCCGCTACGTCCGGCCGGTCAGCCGCCGCCGGGCGCCCGACGTCGGCCCACGGCGGCCTGTCATCAGCGACGGGCGAGCACCGCCCCGAAGGGCAGCCCTCCGCAGAGCCGGGTCTGACCGTTGTCCTCCCGCTGGCGCCCCCTCGCCTCACGCCGGATGCGGCCGGCGCCCTGCTCCGCCTGCTCCTCCATGCCGCCGAGCCGGCTCGGCCTTCCCTGGCAGCGCGACAGCCGAACCGGACCGCCACCGGTGCCGACACCCGTGGAGGTAGAACCTCGGAGGACCGCGAAGACGGGTCGGACGAGACGAGGAGAGCGGTGTGAAGCGCTTCGCCTTCTACGGGAGGGTGTCGACCGAGGACCAGCAGGACCCCGAGTCGTCCAAGGTCTGGCAGCTCTCCCGGTCCCGTGGGCTCATCGAGCCGGCCGGCGGTGTGGTGGTCACCGAGTACTTCGACATCGGCCGGTCACGCTCCCTGCCGTGGAAGCGCCGCCCCGAGGCGGCATCGCTCCTCGACGCACTGGCCCGACCGGACCGCGGCTTCGAGGCGGTCGTCATCGGCGAGCCCGCCCGTGCCTTCTACGGCAACCAGTTCGGCCTCACCTTCCCTGTCTTCGCCCACTACGGCGTGGAGCTGTGGGTGCCCGAGGTGGGAGGCGCCATCGACCCGGGATCGGACGCGCACGACCTCGTGATGTCGCTGTATGGCGGGATGTCCAAGGGCGAGCGCAACCGCATCAAGATCCGGGTCCGCGCCGCCATGGCCGCCCAGGCCCGCACCGAGGGGCGCTTCCTCGGCGGCCGGCCGCCCTACGGCTACCAACTGGCCGACGCCGGGCCGCATCCGAACCCCGGCAAGGCGGCAGTGGGCCAGCGCCTCCACCGCCTGGAGCCTGACCTGGACGCGGCTCCGGTGGTGCGCCGCATCTTCGACGAGTACGCGGCCGGTCGTGGCCTGTACACCATCGCCGAGGGGCTG
>Ga0307372_10003757_pt1 | contig 24010 bp, 26 predicted proteins | sample OX1MG_FD_202533 | JGI IMG/M metagenome (GOLD analysis project Ga0307372, IMG submission 202533) | Soil microbial communities from Risofladan, Vaasa, Finland - OX-1 | ecosystem: Environmental > Terrestrial > Soil > Coastal area > Acid sulfate soil | place: Finland: Risofladan, Vaasa | collected...
CCGCCCTGGACATCAGGTTCGAGGCCTACGGGAAGGACATCGCGGAGTCCGTGAAGATAAACGACTGGATAAGCGAGAACGTGCTGGGGCACCCGCCCCCCTACCACGCGCGGTACGAGATGTTCCAGGACAAGAGCGGGAGGAAGGTGAGCAAGTCGGTGGGGAACGTCATCACGATCCAAGACTGGCTCACGTACGCCTCGCCCGAGAGCGTCAGGCTGCTCATGTTCAAGCGCATAGTCGGGGCGAGGAGCATCTCCGTCGACGACGTCCCCGTCTACATGGACGAGTTCGACGAGCTCGAGGAGCACTACTTCTCGAAGAAGAAGGACCCGAACGCGATGAAGGAGGCGAGGCTTCGCGGGCTCTACGAGTACACCCTGCTACTCCGGGTCCCTGCCAAGCCCAGCTTCCACGTCCCCTACAGGCTGCTCGCCGAGCTCTCGGCCGCCGCCCCGGAGAACGCTCTCGAGGAGTACGTCGCGAAGCGGCTGACGACCTACGGGATGCTGAAGGAGGCTCCCAGCCCAGCGCTGCAGACCAGGATACGGTGGGCGGCTGCGTGGGCTAGGCGAGGCGCGGGCGCCGCGCAAGACCTGGCGCTTCCCGAGCTCACGGAGAAGCAGGCCAAGGCCGTCATGGAGTTCGCATCCGCGATACGCGCCGCGAAGGACGCTGACGAGGTGCAGGGGGCCGCGTTCGACGCCATCAGGGCGAACGGCATCCAGGCGGGCGAGTTCTTCCCAGCCCTCTACGGGCTCCTCCTGGGGGCTGAGAAGGGGCCGAGGCTGGGGCCGTACGTGATGGACTCGAGCCCGAGAGCCGTGGCAGAGAGGTTGGAAAAGGCTCTCTCCTTTGCTGGAAAACATAACTAGTATCGTCCCGCGCCCGCAACTTCGGGGCCCGTAGCCTAGCACGGATCAGGGCACCAGCCTGCGAAGACTTTCGCCGAAAGCTGGGGGTCGAGAGTTCAAATCTCTCCGGGCCCGCCATCAATACATCCCTAGAGTTGGATTCGAACTTCTCGGCCGATGCCATGGGCGGTACTTTCCAGGCTCTCGTCATTTGGAGTGGCTGTCCATTCTCCGTGATTGTGGGCTAGGTTCTTTGTGTCCGAAGAGAATACAAGAATAACTTCGGGAATTAGCAGTTGTTGGTGGCTTCGTCTCATGTGAAGGAGAGATGGACTACATCTGGATGCACTCCGACGACTTTGCGAAGAGCAGGATCGTCGTGGCCGACGGCGACCAGGTCCTCGTCTCGCTCGTGCTCGACGAGGTCGTCAGGAGGAAGAACGAGAAGGGCGTCGCGATCTCAGTCAGCTAGCGCTGTGAGGATTCCTTAGGGCGAGATCAGGTTCATTCCCAATGTTCGGGCCGGAACAGATTCGAATCGTCAGCGGCTATTATTGGCCAGGCGGCCCGCAGTGAACGTGGTTCGTGTCGCCGTATCCGTTTCCGGGATAGCACGTGTAAGTGACGGTCACGGTGAATCCCTTTGAGTTGTCGCCGTAGTAGTTGTCGTTGAACGCGAGACTCAAAGTTCCTGACTGGCCGGTGACTACAGTCGGCCCTGTGCCCAGCTGAAAGAAGGAACCGGAGTCGGCCTTACCGACAAGGCTGAAGGCTGTCAAGCCTGGTGCCAGGAAGCCGCCATCAGCGGTGGTTGGTCCGACGTATCCGCAGCTGTTGTCTGGGGTTGACGAGGGGCCGACTCCGTTCGGGTCAGAACCGGCACTGCATCCACCTGCGCCATCTCCCGTGGCCCAGACCGAGATTCCTGTAGCAGTTATCGAGACGGAGGCGCCAGTGACCAAGCTAATGCCAGTGTTAAGAGGGGTGGCAGAGCTCGCTGCGACGAAGAACGTTTGTGAAACCGCCTGTGGGCCCTCGCCGTTTGATTTTGCGAACGCCATGCCGGGCGAAGCAATTGTGAGCGCAAGAACGACTGCGGCCAGTATCGAAGTCCGAATTTTCCTTTGCATGTCTCGAGGAGAGAATGGAATCTGCACTTCTTAAGCGTTCAAGCTTGAGCTTGAACTCTAGAGGCGCGGCTGATGGCTCGCACGTCTGGCTCCTGCGATGGAAAGCAAACAGCGACGATTATCGGCCAGCCCTAGGTCGTCTGGTAGCCCACGGTTATCATGATGAACTCGTGCAGCGCGCTTTCGTCAGCGACCGGATACCGTCGATCCCATCCCTGCGGAGCCTGAGGAATGGCAGCGTGAACAACACCGAGACCGTTGTGACTGGGACCTTGTCGCTCCCCACCACCGAGAGCTTGGCCCTCTTGTAGGCCTCCTCGAAGGAGAAGGTGTAGAAGTTCTTCCGCTTCGAGCCCTTCTCGAAAAGGAGCGACTGGTCCTCTTCCTTCAGGAACTTGTACCTGAAGCCTGTAAGATATTTGACGCAAAGATCTCTAACGTCCCCTCTCCTGGCATCAATCGTGAATGTCTCCAGAATTCGTGTGCTCAAGCGTGTAAGGTCTACGCTTACGCTCACCACGACGTCCTGACCTGGATTCCCTGCAGCATCGCCTCAGTTCCTGTCGTCGACAAATCGTGATTTCGGCGTAACGCTGGTGGACTACGAGGTTTCTCTGTTTTCCTGTGCGCTGGCGTTGTCCGTCGGCTCGTCCCGCCCGGAAAGACTCTGGAGCTGCGAAGAGTTTCCTTGAGGGAGCACCTAACACATGATCGTTCCAGGCAACTTTCGCAGGAAGGCTGGGAGCGAATGGTGGAATCGGTCGCTTATAGTCCGAGGCGTGTGGTTTCAGGTGGGTCGGGTCGTCGATGTCCTAAGACGGTGCTGTTGCCTCTTCGTCTTATTGATGACTTCGTCGTCTTCCGTAGCATGAATTTGGATTCCGGCAGGTTGTTTACCGGAATCAAAGAGAAGGCGGCCACCAATGGCGCTAAGCTAGTAGCTTTACCGCATCCTCTCTCTTCAGCGCCACAAGTGTCTCCGTCGATACGATGTCCGCTAATGCTAATGCCGCCTTCATAGCGGTTTTTTCATCGGGCGCCTCAATTATCCTTACTGCGTCGTACCTTCCAAGCGTCCAGTATGTGCCAATCGCCCTGACTCCGCTCTTGGCGCCTTCCTCAAAGAGCTTATCCGCCCGAGCCGTCGATTCTTTGGTGGGTTTTGTCTTGAACTTCGCTAGGGTGATGAATATCATTGAGTTTTTTATGACGTTGGTTTATTTAAGGATTGGTTGCCGAGTCTCGGGCTCTGTCCAATTAAAGGGTGATTTCCGAAGACGGGACACAATCCGGAAGGGGCCCACCAATCTCACTCCCCCAGCCTGCGGAGCACCAGCATCGCACGGAATGTTATCATCTTGCTCGGCCTCGCCGCCTTCTCCAGCGCGAACGGAGTCGGCGCCTGGTTCGCGTGCTTGGCATACCAGTCGGACATCCCCCCCTCCACGTCCGGGTGGACGGCGTCTAGGTTCCACCTGCCGTCGGGGGTCATCTTCTCCTTCAGCAGCTTGACCGCCCCGGCGAGCCTCTTGTCCTCGCCGTATCCCAAAGCGGTCATAAAGTCCAGCCCTACGAGCAGGTCGTAGTAGTAGTGGACAGGGTAGTGGAACCTGTACCAGGGCTCGTACCGCGCCCCCTGCTGGTCCATCGATTTGCGCAGGTAGAACTCCGCCCCCTTCTCCACTGCGCCCTTGATCCCCTTGGTCCACGACCGCTTCGGTAGCGCGGCGAACGCGCTCATCGCCTCCCACGAGTCGAGGTTGCCCCCCGACCCGAAGCACGACCATCCCCCGTTGCTCGCCTGGGCCTTGACCAGCCATTCGAACGCGCTCTTGACCTTCGGGTCCTGCGCGTACCCCAACTTGACCAAGGCTCTCGCCGTGTTCCCTGCGATGCAGAGGTGGCTCCTGCTCGCCCCGTCGGAGCCGAACCCGCCGTCAGCCTTCGAGAACCTGTCCCTCCAGAGGTCCGCGGCCCTCCTGATCCTCGGGTCTTCCTTGGTGAGCCCGAGGTCCGAGAGTATCAGGAGCATCCAGTTCGTCGAGAGGTACTTGGGGCGGTAGAGGTTCTCCTGGTGTACCCACCACCCGCCCGGCTTCTGTTTGGCGAGGATCCCTGCCGCCCATCCCTCAAAGCCTACCTTCTTCTTGGTCGCCTTGACATCGGGGTCTTTCCCCGCCCTGCCGAGCAGTTGAGTGAGAGTCATGTACCTGACGGAGGGCTCGTCCTCCTCCAGGAGCCAGTCGATGGCGCCTCCGCGTTCTCCCGTCGTCTCCCCTACACGCTCTGGGCCGGGCACCCTCGGTGGAGCCGGGAGAGGGTGGAGTAGACAAAGCGGACAACCGGCCTTCCCCCCGGGACGGTCGCGACGGCTCGCGAAACTCGGCGCCCCCACGGGGAGAGGCTGCACATCAGCGGGAGCACCGCCTCGGAGCCGCTCCGCACTTCGGCTCCTTGGGACGTGCCGGCACACCGGATCAAGTGAAACGAGGCATAGCGCGAATCGGGGTCGACGCTGTCCAGCATGCCAGATCTATCGGCCGTCTCCAGGGAAACAAAGCCGATCCTTCTCCGCACGTCGAGGAGCTCCACAAATGCTTTGAAGCGGCAGCAAGGCCCGCAACCATCGTCGTAGGCAACGATGAATTCTGCTGAGGCTGAGTACAAATGTCCGTCTTTGGTTCGGGCTCAGAGGCGATATAAGGACTCATGGGTCAAGGGCCTTCGCTCGCTGCTCTTCGAGCCGAGGCGGACCAGGCGCTGGGTCGAGCTTGAGTCCGTGCGCATGTTACGCCGAGGGTAACAACATCGATATTAGATTTCTGCCTCCATGGGTGCTTTGAATGAGCAGGATGAGTCGGTCAATCGGCACTCTAAGGGCGGCCGGAGGGGCGTCGGGCATCAGGCGGTGCGGCCTTCGAGCCGACGTCCTACACAATAGATTAAAGAAAGATTCCTCGGGGGGCGGCTGATTTGTCCGCGATCGAGGTCGACTCCCTGAAGAAGGCGTACGGGTCCCTGAACGCGGTCGACTCGATTTCCTTCAGCGTCAACAAAGGCGAGGTCTTCTCGCTTCTCGGGCCGAACGGGGCCGGGAAGACGACTACCATCGAGATCCTCGAGGGGCTCAGGGTGAGAGACGCAGGCGAGGTCAAGGTTCTGGGACTAGACCCGTGGAAGAGCGGCAGCGACCTCCACAAGAAGATAGGCGTGATCCCGCAGGGATTCAAGTTCGTGGACTACGCGACCCCGAGGGAGGCGATCATGTACTATGCCGCGCTATTCGGAGTCAATGCCGACGCTGACGCCATATTGCGTAAGGTCATCTTGGAGGACTCTGCCAACGTCTACTTCTCTAAGCTCTCAGGGGGCCAGAAGCAGAAGGTGGGGCTCGCCTTGGCCCTCGTGAACGACCCGGAGCTCTTCTTTCTCGACGAGCCCACCACCGGCCTCGACCCGCAGGCGAGGAGGGCGGTCTGGGATGTCATCAGGAACCTGAAGAGCGAAGGGAGGAGCGTCCTGCTCACCACGCACTACCTAGAGGAGGCGGAGGAGCTCGCCGACAGGGTGGCGATAATGAACAAGGGCAAGATAATAACTTCGGGCACGCCCGCCGAGATCATCGAACGCTACGGCTCGGGAGAGACGATCATGGTCCCCAAGCGAGACAGCCTGGAGGACGTCTTCGTGAAGCTCATCGGCAGAGGGGATGCGGGCGTGGGCGTAAGCATCAGCGGCGCGAGCAGCGGGTGAAAGACGACATGGTAAGCTTCAAGCGCATCAAGGCCGACCTGAACATCTTCGGGCGCGGCTACATGAGGAGCCGCGTCGGCCTCTTCTTCTCTTTGATCTTCCCCGTGATACTCATCCTCATGTTCGGCGCGATCTTCTCCGGGAACGGCACGGCGGCGATACCGGTGTACGTCCAGAACAACGACGCTTCGAGCCCGGTCAGCATGGGCTTCATCAGCGCGCTCAACTCCACACACGCGATGCAGATCACCCTCGTCGACAGCTCTGTGAACTTCACCCAGTATCTCACATCGCACTCCTCGAGCGACGGCATAGTCATCCCCTCGGGGTTCGCCGCTGACTTCGCGACGGGGAAGCAGGTCAACGTCACGGTCTACGGCAACCCCACGACCAGCACCAGCGGCATTCTCATCGGGATCACGGGGGCAGTCGTGGACGGCTTCAACCTCCACCGCGTCAATGGCACGCAGGTGATCGGGATGCAGCAGGAGGCCGTCGTGTCCAAGTCCTACAAGTACATCGACTTCCTCGTGCCAGGCCTCATCGGGTTCTCCGTGCTGACGAGCCCGATGTTCGCGCTGGTCAACATCAGCTCCCAGTACAAGCGGGACAAGGTCTTCAAGCAGCTCTCGCTGACGCCTCTGACAAAGACCGAATGGCTGCTCTCCAAGATAACGTGGTACATCGCCCTCACGATAATCTCCTTCTTCCTGATGACCACCTTGGGCGTCGGGCTGCTCGGGGCGCACGTCACGTACTCGCTGTGGATAGTCCCGTTTCTCTTGCTAGGGCCGTTCCTCTTCGTCTCCCTAGGCATGCTCGTGGGGACAGTCTCGAAGAGCGTGGAGTCGGCCGCGGTCGTGGGGAACCTCGTCACCTTCCCGATGATGTTCCTCTCGGGGACGTTCTTCCCGGTGTCCACCATGCCGCAATACCTCCAGAGCATAGCACACGTGCTGCCGCTCTTCTACGTGATCGACGGCCTGAACAACGTCATGCTGTACGGTAACTACGGTGCCGCCCTCGTCGACCTCGCGGTGCTGGCGGTCCTCTCCGCGGTGGTCTTCGCTCTCGCTGTGAGGTTCTTCAAGTGGCGCGAAGACTAGGCAATCTGACAAACCGAGCAGATATATCGGCGTGAGAAGCCGGTCCATCGGCATGGATCTGGGGCTGAAGGGAAAGGTGGCGCTGGTGACCGCTTCGAGCAAGGGTATCGGGCTGGGGACGGCGAAGGTCCTAGCCAGCGAGGGCATGAAGGTCGCGATCTCTTCCAGGGACGCCTCCAACCTGAAGAAGGCCCGAGACCAGATCGCCGCGGCTACGGGGGCGGAGGTCCTCGCGGTCGCCGCCGACATGACCGTGCGAGATGACCTCGAGAGGCTCGTCGAGACCACGGCAGAGAAGCTCGGCGGAGTCGACGTCCTCGTCTACAACACGGGCCCCCCCAAGCCCGGGACCTTCGGCGAGCTGACCTACGCTGACTGGGAGGAGGCCACGAAGCTGCTGCTGCTCAGCGCGGTGACCCTCACCCAGGCTGTGCTCCCGCACATGAAGGGCAACGGTTGGGGCAGGCTAATCTACATCACGTCGTTGACGCTAAGACAACCGATCGGGAACCTCGTCCTCTCCAACACCGTGAGGCTCGGGATAGCGGGTCTCTCAAAGTCGCTCTCGAGGGAGCTCGCCCCGCACGGGATAACCTCCAACGGGATCATCCAGGGATACGTCCGGACAGACCGGACCCTCCACCTCGCGGAGGAGAAGGCCTCCAAGGCGGGGGTGAGCGTCGACGAGGCGTTCAAGGAGATGGCCAAGAGCATCCCGCTCGGAAGGTACGCCGAGCCAGAGGAGGTGGGCGCCCTCGCGGCGTTCATCGCGAGCGATAAAGGGGGCTACCTGAACGGGGCGATGCTCACGATCGACGGCGGGTTCATCGGCTCCGTCTTCTGAGCGCTGCCCTAGCCTCCGAGGTTGTTCGGCTCTTTCGCGGTAAGGTCCACGGCAATCTCTGCGATGTCCGAGCCGTACTCGGCGACCCTCCTCACGCTCTCTAGGACGAGCCTGAACCAACCGACGTTGCTCGCCTCCATCCCCGGCCTCAGCAGCTCAGCAGCCATCTTCTCGTCCATCTCGATGACCTTCTTGGTCAGGTTGATCGACTCGTTGGCCTTCTTCGTGTCGAGCTCGACCAGGGCGCTGACCGCCTGCCCCAGGACCTTCTGCGACAGGTCGCTCATCTTCATGATCTCCTTGGCGATCTTTCCAATCGCGTCGGCGCGGAGGCTGGGGACGAGCCTTGCTATCCCTGCGGCGTGGTCAGCGACCCTCTCGATGCTCTTCACGGCGAGCCTGTAACCCAGGCAGTCCCGCGCTGCCCGGAGTCCGACCTCCTCGATGATGGCGCGGTTCCGGACCGCCATGTTGAGCTGCCTCACGATGAAGTGGTAGAACCTGTCGACCTCGTCGTCCCGCTCGCTGACCTCCTCGGCCAGCACGAGGTCGCCGCTCTGGAGCGAGGCGACGGCGTCCTGGACCATCCCAGAGGCGATTATGGCCATCCGCTCTATCGCCTTCTTCAAAGGCAGGTCGGAGTAGCCGGAGAGGCACTGGGTCGTTATCCCGTTCGAGGTCTCCTCGACGATCTCGATGCCTATGAGCTTCCTCCTTATGGCCTCCTTGAGGTGGGACCTTAGCCCTGTGCTCGAGCCCGAGATCCTCATCCTGATGACGTCGTAACCGGCGAGGTAGTAGGAGATGAACGTCCTGAGCGCCGTGTCCCTGTCGGAGCTCTCCTGAATCTCGAGAAGGACCTCGCTCTTCGTCTCCTTCCTTAGGTCGTTCTTAGGAATGACGAGGAGGGACATGTCTGCCTGGGGCATGACCAGGACGGCGTCCTTCGCCTTCAGGCCAGCGTCGTTGACCCAGGACTTTGGAAGGGAGACGACGTAGCTGTTCCCCCCCGTGATCTGTATCTTCCTGATTTCCATTCCGACGAGAGTGCATATAGTGGCTCTATATATCTTGTGCCATATACGAGAAAACGCAGCCAAAACCGCATCCCTCCGCGCGGAGCGGTTCCCTTGGGTTCGACCTTCCAGTCAGATTCGGCACGGCAATGAAGGCGAGGGCCTTGCGCTTGGGCGCAAGGGGCATCGCGGGCCTAGAGTCAAGCAGACGGCGGGCTTCCGCACAGTTGACTATAGAGCAACCATATATTATGTGAGCCACTATATTGAGCAATAGAATAATTCGGCGAGCCATAAATCGGCTGCGAATCGCTTGCGAAGCGAAGATGAAATTCGAAAGAACAGGAATAAGCACAACAGCAATCGCAGCGATTGTGGTAGTAGTGATCGTAGTCGCGGGCGCCGGGGCGTACATAGCTACGTCCGGGGGCGCAAAGACCACGACCGTCACGTCGACGTCCGTGTCGACAACCACATCCGTCTCTACCACGACTTCTACGACTACCTCGGTATCGTCCACTACCTCTGTCTCGACGGCGACTCTAACGACCAAGCCCCCTCCGACCCTCCCATCCAGCCTCCCGTCGGAGACGATCTCTGAAACGGGCTCTACACTGCTCTATCCGCTCTTTAACCTCTGGGTACCCAACTTCACCGCCTCCTACTCCACGGTCAAGGTCAACACCGCTGGCACGGGTAGCGGGACGGGGATCTCCAGCGCCGCCGCAGGGACTGTCCAGATAGGTGCCTCCGACGCCTATCTCACGAGCGCACAGGCTGCAGAGTATCCCAAGCTTCTCAACATACCCCTGGCCATATCAGCGCAGCAGATCAACTACAACCTCCCCATGATTCCGCAGACGACCCACCTCAACATGAGCGGGGAAGTCCTCGCGGGGATCTACAACGGGACCATAACGTACTGGAACGACCCGCTCATAACGGCTGTCAACCCAGGCGTCGCAAGCCTTCTCCCGCACCAGACCATCATCCCCATCCACCGCTCTGACGGAAGCGGAGACACGTTCATATTCACGACCTACCTCTCAGACACCTCGGCATCGTGGAGCAAGAACGTAGGATTCGCGACCTCGGTCAGCTGGCCTTCGGTCCCGACAGCGCAGGGTGCCAATGGCAACGGCGGGATGGTCCAGGCTGCCTCTCAGACCGAGTACTCGATAGCATACGTCGGCATCAGCTTCTTCAACAACGCAAAGACCGCCGGCCTCGGGTATGCCTACCTTGAGAACAGGGCAGGCAACTTCGTCGACATCTCACAGACGAACATAGAAGCCGCCGCGGCAGCTATGACGACTTCCACGCCTCCAGATGAGACTCTCTCGATGGTCTATGCTCCTGGAGCCAACTCCTACCCAATCATCAACTACGAGTACGCGATCGTCTCGAACACCCAGGCCGATGCGAACACTGCGCTGGTGGTCAGAACGCTCCTTAACTGGGCTGTCCTCTCAACCGGCGGCAACTCTCCCTACTTCCTGAACCAAGTCGGCTTCATTGCATTGCCTCCGCCGATCCAGTCGCTCAGCTGGGCTCAGATCGCACAGATAGGTCCATAAGAGCGCGGGAGGAAGCGACCGGGCGTGTCAAGAAAGGCTTCCTCAAACACAACAGACCGTGTCTACAAGGTGGTGTCGGCACTGCTCGGAAGCAGTGCCTTCCTCTTCCTTTTTTTAACGATCGTAGTGCTGGTGATTTTCAGCTATCCTTCCTTCATAGTCAACGGCCTCGGGTTCTTCACCTCCATCACGTGGAACCCCAGCCTGTCGGGCAGCGTGGTGACCGTCAACGGAATACGCTCCATGAGCGGCGCGTCTTTTGGGATGCTCGTCTTCTTCTCAGGGACGCTCCTCTCGTCTGGCCTGGCGCTGCTCATCGGGGTACCGCTCAGCCTGGGGATCGCGATATTCCTCTCGGAGGTGGCCCCGCAGCGCATCTCAAACATCATGTCCTTCTTCGTTGAGCTCCTCGCCGGGATACCCAGCATAGTGTTCGGGTTCTGGGGGTTCCTCGTACTAGGCCCCTTTCTGATACACTCTGTCGAGCCCGTCATGGCGAAGTACCTCTACTTCATCCCCTACTTCGGTGGTAAGGTCTACAGCTATGGCCTCCCCGCCTCCGGACTGATACTCGCCCTCATGACCGTCCCCATAATCGCGTCGATAAGCCGCGACGCGATGGCGCAGACCCCGATTGAGCTCAGGGAGGCGGGGAGGGCACTCGGATTGACCGACTGGGAGGTGACTCGAAAGATCGTCCTTCCCTCCGCGAGGACTGCGATAGCCGGCTCGATCGTCCTCGGACTGGGAAGGGCCCTGGGGGAGACCATGGCAGTCGTGATGGTCTCCGAGTCCGCGGTGAACATCCTCCCCAAGACCTTCTATTACCCGATCAATAGCATCGCAGCGTTCATGGCGCAGACGCTTGACAGCGCCTTTACCGACCCGACGAAGATGGAGATATACGCGCTCGTAGAGCTGGCAGTGGTCCTTCTCCTCATAACGACCACGGTGAACGTCATCGCTAGGTTGTTGGTGAGGCGGGGCTTCATCACCAGCGCGGAGCACGTCGTGCAGGTGTAGAGCCGATGGATCACTCGAACGTCCGGTCACCCGAAGGTGCGGGCGACAATGCCTCGCCGACTCTGAGCGTGACCGTTCCCGCATGGAAGCAACCTGGAGTGATCTCAAACCACAGAAGGCGGGTGATGAAGGGCAGAATCGTGGAGGTCCTCGCGGTGCTCTGCATCCTCGCCGTGCTCCTCCCGCTCGGCGACATGATCTACATGTTCGCGTACAGAGGGTTGCAGGTCATATCCATCCCTAAGCTCACGACCATCACGGTGGGCTCGGCCTCGTTCGTCAGCGGAGGCCTGGCGAACGCCATCGCAGGCACCGCGCTTTTGATCTCGCTCGCGGCCGCCATCACGATCCCCATCGGGGTCTTGGGAGGGGTGTACATGTCGGAGTTCTCCAACGACAGTCGGCTCTCTGAGGGCCTGAGGTTTGCGGCCGACATAATGGCGGGGAACTCCTCGATAGTCCTCGGCTACGTTGGCTATCTTGTCTTCGTCCTCTATTTCGGGTGGGGGTACTCTGCCGCCGCCGGCGCCCTCACGCTTTCGATCCTGATGTTCCCCTACGTCTTCCGGACGACGGAGCTGGCCTTGAGGAAGGTGCCGGCTAGTATCAGAGAGGCCGCGATCGCGCTCGGAAGCACCAAGACCACGATGATCAACCGGCTGGTGCTGAGGTTCGCGCTGCCTGGAATACTGACGGGCATCATTCTCGCCGTGGGTATAGGTCTGAGCGAGACCGCCCCGCTTCTCTATACCGCGCTCTTCTCGAACTATCTGCCCTCCGGCGCCCTGTTCCACGAGCCGATAGGGTACCTTACCTATGTCGTCTACGTCTATTCGCAGCTTCCGTCGAACGGAGCGCACGACCTGGCATACCTGTCCTCTTTCCTGCTCATCTCCGCGGTCTTGGTCATAAACGTGGTCGCGCGCGTGGGCCTGCGGAAACTCTCGAAGGTATAAATGAAAGGGGTTTGTCCGAAATTTGTTGGAGGAAGAAGTCTTGATGAACGAAGAGAACGACGCGCTGAGGGGCGAACGGCAGCCGTTGAAACGCGGTGAGCCGTCGGACCAGTCGGCTCCGCTGATCCAACTGACAGACTTCAGCGCCTTCTACGGCGACGTCGAGGTCCTGAAGAACATCAATCTCTCGATAGAGAGCAACAAGATCACCGTCGTCATGGGTCCGTCGGGGTGCGGCAAGAGCACCCTGGTCAGGACGCTGAATCGGATGAACGACGAGGTGCCGGGGTTCAGGATCAAGGGCAAGATACTCCTCGACGGGGAAGACATCTACGCTCCCGGGGTGGACCCTGTCCTTCTAAAGACCAGAGTCGGCATGGTCTTCCAGAAGCCAAACCCCTTCCCGATCTCAATCTATGACAACGTCGCCTTCGGCCCGAGAATTCACAAGCTCGCGAAAAACAAGGAGCAGCTCAACGCCATAGTCCGGGAGAGCTTGCAGTACGCTGCCCTCTGGGAGGAGGTCAAGGACAGGCTCGAGAAGAACGCTCTGGGGCTGTCTGGTGGCCAACAGCAGCGGCTCTGCATCGCGAGGGCGCTTGCCGTCAAGCCCGAAGTGATCTTGATGGACGAGCCCGCGTCGGCGCTCGACCCTGGCGCGACCTACAAGGTCGAGGAGCTGATGGTCGAGCTCAAGGAGAAATACACGGTCGTCTTGGTCACCCACAACATGCAACAGGCCGCGAGGGTGGGAACCAGCGTCGCCTTCCTGTACAGAGGGGAGCTTGTGGAGTTCGGCGCTGCGTCCGACGTCTTCGAGAACCCGAAGAACCCTCTCACCGAGAAGTACATCAGAGGGATCCTTTGACTAGAGTGATGCCGAAGCGACGGGCCTGAAAAGACGGGTCGAGTGAAAACAGATGCCCAGACTCATGGACCTCGGGATGGAGAAGCTGACAAACCTCCTCCTCGAGATGGGGGAGCTCTCCGTACAGACCGTGGAGACCGCGATGGAGTCATACCGGACTGGAAAGAGCCTCGAGGAGGTCAACAAGTGGTCAAACAGGCTCAAGCAGCTCGACGACCAGGTCAGCGAACTGGCGATCGAGCTGATCGCAAGGTTCCAGCCGGTGGCCTCCGACCTGCGCTACATCAAAGCCTGCATCGAGATCTCGTACGGGTTCTACAGGTACGGGCGGTACGCGCACGACATCGTCGAGGTCCTCGACATGTTCGGAGACCCCGCAAAGTGCGATCACGCGGTCGTCGAGGCCGCCGCCGAGAAGACCAAAGAGATGATCAAGCTCAGCGTGGAGGCTTTCGCGAAGAAGGAGATGGATCTCGCGAAGAAGATAACGTACATGGATGACTACGTCGACAACGCCTATCGTGACTACATCAAGAAGCTCATGAAGTCGAGGCAGGTCGAACTTCGTTGCGCCCTCTCATCTACGCTGGTGCTGCGCTACCTCGAGAGGATAGCCGACCACGCGACATACATCGGCAACTCCGTGGTCTTCATCGTCAGTGGCGAAGAGCCCGCAATCCGCGAAAAAAGCTAGACTCTCCTCGACCTGATCACGAAGAGGGCCACGGCCCCGATCAGCACGAACTGCAGGGCCGCCCCTCCGGTGAAGATGAGGAACGCCACCACCTGGCCGCTCTCCGCAAAGGAGTAGTGCGTGGGCTGGGGGAGCGAGACGGCCAGGGTTATCACCGCGAGGACAACGGCCATGTAGGGCGCCCATCTGGCCTTGCGCGAGACGGCCACGGCGCAGACGATCCATATGAGCTCCCCCACGAGTATCGAGGGGAAGAGGAAGCTGGGGGTGCCAGGGGTCCCGGATAGGACGTAGAGGAAGAGCACGCCGAGCACCACCGAGGCGTAGACGAGCCAGGCTATGGCCCTCTCGAGACGCGTCACGCGCGAGCGGGACTGGCGTTCGTATTTCAAGGATACGGCGCCCGGAATTCTTTATACGCTCTAGCGACGAGTGAGACCGTCGCCGGATGGCCATCGACCTCGGATCCTTCGTAGCCTTCGACGTATCCTCCTTCGTGGCGTCATTCGTCCTCCTCTTCTCCGTGTTCGACGTCATCGGGACCGTCCCCCTGTTCCTTGCCCTCACACAGGACTTCCAAGAACACCGCGTCCGGATAGTGAGGGACTCTGTGATAATCGCGACCGTGATCCTTCTCGTCTTCGCCTCGGTGGGTCAGCTGATCTTCCAGGTCCTGGGGATCACCATCAACGACTTCAAGATCGCCGGCGGGATAATCCTCTTCATCATAGCCGTCGACAACCTCAGGGGCAAGATCTCCCAGACGAGGACCATCGCCGCCACCGAGATCGCCGCTTTCCCCCTGGCGACGCCGCTCCTCGCCGGGCCGGGGGCGATCTCCACGGTCATGATCTACGCGAACCCGCCGTACGGGCTCCTCGAGATCTTCCTGGTCATCCTGCTCAACTCCTTCATCGCCCTCGTGATCCTCGAGAGGGCGTCCTGGGTGCAGAAGGCGCTCGGCAACAACGGGACGCAGGTCTTCACCAGGATAGTCGGGCTCCTCATCGCCGCGATAGGGATCGCATTCATCAGGGAGGGCGTGGTAGCGATCATCCAGTCGGCGGGCGGCGCGGGCTAGATTGCCGAGGGTCACCTACAAGGTCGTGATCTCGGGCCTCGTCCAGGGCGTCTCGTTCAGGGCCTCGATGAGGGACTCCGCCCTGCGCCACGGCGTCCGGGGCTGGGTGAGGAACAGGGAGGACGGGGCGGTCGAGGCCATTCTCCAGGGAGAGGAGGCGCAGGTGGCCACGCTGCTCGAGTGGGCTCGGGAGGGCCCGCAGGGGGCGAAGGTCGCCTCGGTCGAGAAGCGCGAGCTGCAGGATTTTCCCCAGCAGGCGGGGTTCCGCGTCCTGGTCAAGGGTTAGCCAGCGCGCGGCCAACCATTAAATCCGGTGACGGGCAGGGACGGGCCACCCTTGAAGACGGTAGCGCTGATCAGAGGCGACGGCACGGGCCCCGAGCTCGTCGACGCGATGCTCCTCGTCCTGAAGGCGGGCGGCGCGAGGGCGGAGTTCGTGACGTGCGACGCGGGGGCGGAGTGGTGGGAGAAGCACGGAGGCCCCAGCATGGTCCCTGAGGAGACCTGGCGCGCTCTCGAGGACGCCGACTGCTGCTTCAAGGGGCCGACGACAACCCTGACTGCCCCGGGGACGCCTAGGAGCGTGGCCGTCAGCATAAGGCAGAGGTTCGACCTCTACGCCAACGTGAGGCCGATCAAGACGTTCCCGAACCAGGTGGGCCCCCTCGGGAAGGTCGACTTCGTGATGGTCAGGGAGGGGACGGAGGGGCTCTACTCCGGGATCGAATACAAGCTGAGCGACGACGCGGCCGTCGCGATACGGCTGATCACGAGGAACAAGTCGACCAAGGTGACGAGGTTCGCGCTGGAGGAGGCCAAGAAGCGCGGCTGGAAGAAGGTCGTGGTCATCTCCAAGGCGAACATCCTGAAGCTTACCGACGGGATCTTCTTGGACGCGGCCAGGCAGAACGCAAGGGCGTACCCGGGGATTGAGCTCGAAGAGGTGTTCATCGACAACTTCTCCCAGCAGCTTGTGAAGAACCCGCAGCGATTCGACCGCAACGTCATCGTCGGGACCAACCTGTTCATGGACATACTCTCCGAGGAGGCGTCAGGCCTGGTGGGGAGCATCGGCATGATCTACTCCGCGAACTTCGGAGACGGGTACGCGATGTTCGAACCCGCCCATGGGAGCACGCCGAAGTACGCGGGGAAGGACAAGGTGAACCCGACCGCGACCATACTCTCCGCCGCGTGGATGCTGGACTACATCGGCGAGAAGCGGGCTGGGAAGGCGATCTTCGACGCGACCATGAGGGTAGTGTCCTCGAAGAGGCATGTGACCTACGACCTCGGGGGAAAGTCGGGGACCAGCGCGATGGCAGAGGCCATCGCCAAGCTGGTCCGATGACCCGAGATCGGGCGGACTCGCTCGGGACCGCGGGTCTCACAAACTTTATCTAGATTCCGAGAAAGTCGGACCTCGTATGAGTCATCTCGTCAGGAACCTTGACGCCGAGATCGAGAGGAGCAGCCTGCTGAAGCACTCGTTTTACAAGATGTGGTCCGAAGGGAAGCTGAGCCGAGAGCACCTGGCGGGCTACTCTCGGGAGTACTTCCAACTCGTGAGGGCCGTCCCCGAGCTGGTCGAAAGCATCGGGGTGTTCGTGAACGACGCGCCCACGAAGGCGGTCGTCTCGGGCATAATGGAGGAGGAGACGGAGCACGTCGAGCTTTGGGCGAAATTCGCGGCCGCCCTAGGGGTGCCGCGGACGGCGCTCATGGGCTACCACGGGACGCCAAAGACGAAGGGCGCGCTCTCCGGCCTGAGATCGGCGACGGAAGAGTCGCTGTGCCAGGGTGCGGCGGCGATGTATGCGATAGAGAGCGAGCAACCAAAGATAAGCCGAACCAAGCTCGACGGCCTGAAGGCGTTCTACGGCATGAGCGGCGACGAGGACGGGACGATCTACTTCAGGGAGCACGAGGTCGCGGACGTGAGGCACGCCGCGGTGTGGAGGAGCATACTCCAGAGAGAGGTGGCCGGCGGCGACGAACGCGCCTCTCTCGAGGCGGCCGCCCTTTCATCGAGCGCTCAAAACACGATCCTGGACTCCGTCATGGAGACCTACGTCACCCCGACCATCTCGTGAGACGCCACGGGTGCGCGTGCCGCGCCGCACGCTCGGCGCCCCGCCCAGCTCCACAGCCTAAGACTTATCATTCGGCAAGGCCGGGTATTCTTTCGGTCCCCGAGTGATGGACACCGTCTTCATCGAGAATCTGCGCCTTGACTGTCGGGTCGGCGTGACCGACGAGGAGAGGCGTCTGCCCCAGAAGGTCCTGGTGGACGTGACGCTAACGCTCGACCTCAGCCGTGCGGCCTCGAGCAAGAAGATAGGGGACACCGTCGACTACCGTGAGGCGAAGCGACAGTTCTCGCAGTTCGTCTCCAGCGGCGAGTTCGTCCTGCTCGAGACCCTCGCAGAGGGGGTGGCTGCGCTCGCGTTGGGCCGGTTCGAGGTCGAGCGGGTGGCCGTCAGGGTGCGCAAGGAAAAGTACTCGGTCGAACCCTCCATCGGCATAAGGATCGAAAGGGCCAGGGGGCCTGGGTCTCGGTAGAGTGCGTGATAGGGCTCGGCTCCAACGTGGGTGACAGAGAGGGCAACCTCCGACGCGCCGTCTCGGCCATAAAGGCCCTGTCGAGGCTCGTCGCGGTGTCTTCGGTCTACGAGACGGAGCCCATGTATCGTGAGGACCAGGCCTGGTTCCTAAACTGCGTCGTCGTGGTGGAGACCGACCTGGAACCGCGTGCGTTGCTGGCGTGGCTGAAGGACACGGAGACGGAGATGGGGAGGGACCGGCACGCGGCCAGAAACGCCCCACGGGTCATCGACATGGACATCCTGTTCTACGGAGAGAGGGTCGTCTCGGAGCCTTCCCTCAGGGTCCCTCATCCCGGGGTCGCGGAGAGGGCCTTCGTGCTGGTTCCGCTCAACGAGGTCAGGCCTCTGCTCGTCCATCCCGTCTTGAGGAAGAGCGTGGGCGAGCTGCTGCGGGAGCTTCCCGCGCGCAAGGGGGTCGTCAAGAGGCCCGGCCTCCTCTCGGGCCTCTCGCCCTCACAGCCTCGGCTGCCCGGACAGCCTGCAGAGTCTCCCTGACGTCGTGGGTCCTCACGAGCTGGGCGCCGTTGGACACCGCGATCGCGGTCACCGCGAGCGAGCCTGCGAGCCTCTCCTCGGGCGTCTCCAGCCCCAGGATCTTCCCCAGGAACGACTTCCGCGACAGCCCCACCCCCAGAGGCCTTCCCAACGGCCTGAGCCTCCTCAGGTTTGCGATGACCTCGCAGTCCCATTCGTACCAGGGCATCAGGGTCTGCCGAGAGGACGTCCTGCTACCAGGGTCGTTCCTGAAGAAGCCGATCCCGGGGTCGAGCACGACCAGGCGCTCATCTATCCCCGCCCTCTCGGCTATCCTGAGGGTCTGCCTCAACGAGCGACTGACCAGCGGGATCGGTCGCATCCTGGAGCTCCCGGCGGAGTGTGCCATCGCCAGAAGCGAGGCCCCCCTCTCCCTCACAACCTTGGCCATCGCGGGGTCGCCCTTCAACCCCGAGACGTCGTTGACCACCGAAGCCCCTCTCCTCAGCGCGACTTCGGCGACCGAGGCACGGACCGTGTCGACCGATATGGGGGTCCTTCCCGCTCCGGCCTCCAGAGCCGCGCCCAGCCCGGCCAGCACGCGCGACTTCTCGACCTCTTCGGTGACTCCCACGTCGAGGTAGGGGGCCGTCGAAGCACCCCCGATGTCTATCAGGTCGGCGCCCTCTTCGACGGCCTGCCTTACGCGCACCGCGACCGAGCTCGCGGATCCCGCGACGGAGCCCTTGTAGAACGACTCGGGGCTGACGTTGATCGCCGCCATCATCCGGACCGGAAACCTGTCGCCCACCAAAACCGACCCGAGACGCGCGCTGGCGGTCAACTGCACTCATACGTCCCTCCTCGCCGAGATAAATGCTTGAGTCATCGCGCGTGAGGCCAGAAGGGCGCACCGCCGCCGCTCCGCGACAGGGCCTCGGCGCTGCTAAATTTTTAAGGCCCCTCCCCTGGCCGGGACGACGGGATGGCGACGAGCGACGACGAGCTCAGGCGCAACGCTGACCTGAAGCTTTGGATGGAGACGAGGATAGGCGAACTTCAGGAAGAGGTCGACAGGCTGAAGGAAGCGCTCGCCGTGATAGACTCCGTGCTCCGCGCCTCGAGCTTCAAGCCTGCCGCAGCGTTGGCATCGGCCGGGCCTCGCGCCCCGGCCGGCGAGCCGACGGAGCTGACGGGCGAGCCCATCCCGGAGATCCGCGAGCTCAAGAAAGACAGAGGCGGCGAGACCATCGCCGTCGCGCAGGTCACGAGGCAGAGGCTGAAGATAGAACCCGTCGCGGAGGCCACGCTCAGGGCGGAGACCCCTCCCTTCAAGTCGTTCCTCCTCGGCAAGATACTCTCCGGGATGAAGTCGGCGGACGAAGACTCCATCGCGAAGGGCCGCCTCAAGAAGGGGGAGGAGTTGAGATACACGCTCACCGAGAAGGGCGGGAAGATCACCGCCCTGGTGATCGAGAACTACCGCGAGAAGGAGAGGATGACGGAGATACTCAACACCGTCGCTTGGACGTTCTCGAGGATGCTCGAGAAGTAGCCACCGTCACTTCCTCACCGTGATGCCGCGCACCATCTCGAGCCCCTCTAGCTCCCCGATCACGTCGCCTCCGACCGCCCCCTCGACGATGAGGGTCAGGTTCGCGTCCCTGACCATGTCAGGGTCGTCCGCGAGCGCCTGCCTTACGACTATCCCGTGCCTTGCGAGGACCCCCGTCACCTCGGAGATGACGCCCGCCGCCCTCGGGTCCGCCTCTATGATGATGGCCGAGCAGCCTATGCTAGAGACGACGTGGAGGAGGCTCGCCCCGACCGGGGTCACCCCGGAGAAGATGGAGAAGAGGAACGGGTCGGCCCCTATCTTTTCAGCCGTCTGCTTGACCACGCGCCTGTCGGTGCCCGCGTCCCTCGCCAGCGCCGAGTAGTCGACCTCGAGGCCGCCGACGAAGAGCCTCCCCTCCTTGGAGACCCTGATCCCATACTCGAGCATCTTTCTCACGACCTTCAGCCTCGAGCCCTGCCTCGGGAACTCGCGCTCGATGGAGGGCCAGAGCCCCTTCAGCTGGTTCCTCTTGGCGGTCGTCTCTGCGCCGGCCCCCCGTTCTTCCGCTCTAGCCGGCCCGCGGGGGGCTCTCCCCGTACGCCTTGGTCACCGTGACCCCGTCCACCAGCACCCACGGGCAGAGCGTGGGGTTATCCACCTCCCACCACTGCACCCACTCCCTATCCTTGGAAAGCAGGCGGATCGAGGAGAACATCCTCTCGAGGCTGTCGCTTATCCTGATGCCCTTTATCGGGGCCCGAACCTCGCCTGACTCGACGAGGTAGGTCCCGTCGCGGGGGACGGTGGAGAACTCGCCCGTCCTGTAGTTCTTGAATCGTGTATACCAGTTGCTAGTGAGCACAAGGCCGTGCTTCATCTCCCTCACCATCTCGTCGTAATCGGAGTCCCCGCGTGCGACCTCCAGGTTCCAGGGGCCAGGCTCGATCAGCCCGGCGTTCCCGGTGGTCTTCGTCTTGAACCTCTTTGCCGTCGAGAGGTTGTGCAGGTAGCTCTTCAGGACTCCCCCCTCGATCAGCTTCGTCGTCTGGGTGGGCTGGCCCTCGTCGTCGAAGGTCCTCGCCGCTAAGCACCCGTCCCCCTTCCCTAGGTCGGTCAGATCCAGGGACTCCGAGGCCACCTTCTTGCCCAGCTTGTCGGCCAGGTACGACGTCCCCGCCTCCACGCTGAAGGCTGAGGAGAACTCGCCCACGAGCTGGAGCAGGTTCGAGGCGACCGTGGGGCTCATCAGGACCTCGTACTTCCTGGCCTCCCCGCTGAGCCCCCTGGCGTCCCTCATCCTCTTCGAATGAGACCCTGCCGTGGCTCCCGCCCTCCCGGGATGGAAACCGCGGACGTCAGCCGAGCAGGAGAGGCCGTGCCCGCTCGCGTCCTTGTCGGTGAACGCCCTGATGTTCAGGAGTATCTTTGAGCTGGCGTCTCTCCCGACCGCTCCGTTCGAGGCCGCTATGTGGTGCGACGTGACCCCTGCCTCGAGGCTCCCCGCGGTCCTCCTCGCGCCCGCCGACTCGGCGGAGCCTATCGCCTCCTCGACGTACCCTGCGAGCAACCCCTCGGCGCTCTCCAGCCTCTTGTCGTGGCTCGCCTTGGGCCTGAACTCGCGCCCGCGCGGGGGCAGAGGGACGTAGCCGGGGTCCTTCGGAAGGCTCATCATGCTCTTGTAGAGCAGGCCGATGAATCGCTCGAGGCTCGCCTTCTCGGGATTCGACGAGCTCCCTATGATCCGCCTGCCGCCCTTCGCGAGGTACACCATCTGCCCGCTCTCGGTCACGCTCTTCGTCACGGTGACGGAGCTGTTGGCGAACCTCGACATCCGCTCGTTCGAGATCGCCGTGAGGAGTATCGCCTCGTCGGCGCCGAGCTTCTTGGCGACGCCCACGCCGAACTCGTTCGACTCTTCGGGGCCCATCATCTTCGCCATCTCCCTAACTACCTCCGGCTATCCTGACACCCGCGAGGAGAGTGTCAGGCCCCCCCGTCCAGACGGGGATCCCCTGCATCGGGTCTCCCTTCCCGCAGTTCGCCGCCTCGAACTCGAGCCGCTTGCTCCTCCCCTTCACGCTCCCCCACAGGGCTGGCGTGGTTATCTCCAAGACGGGGGCTCTCACGAGCTTGGTCGTCTCGCCGTTCTTTATCAGATACGCCTCGAGCCCCGTGTACCTCTGGTTCAGGCGCTTGTCGTCGATGTTCCACTCCGTGAACGACTTCAGGTAAATCCCGTCCTTCACCTCCTTGAGGAGCTCCTCCGTCGTGGCGTAGTCGCCGGGCTCGACGAACGTGTTGGACATCCTGATTATGGGCTCCCTGTCGAAGGCCGCCGACCTCGAGGAGCCGTTGTTCCGGACCCCGAGGAGCGAGGAGGTGGCCCTGTTCTGCAAGAACTCGGTCACCTTCCCATTCACGATGAGGTGCCTCTTCTTGGCCACGACCCCCTCGTCGTCGACGGGGGCGTAGCCGTTCGAGTGGGCGAGCGTGGGGTCGTCGCTCACGTTCGCCTCTTCGCTCCCGACCTTCATCCCCAGGCTGTCTTTGGAGAGGTAGGACTCGCCCGCCTGCGCCCCTTCCCTGCCCAGGATCCTGTCGGCCTCCTGCGGGTGTCCCACGGACTCGTGCGCGGCTATCCCAGAGAGCTCTGGCGAAAGGACGACGTCCATTATCCCAGTGGGGGCCTTCTCCGCCTCCATCAGGACTTCGGTGAGCGTCCGCGCCTCGGCCTCGACGAGCTCGAGCAGCCTTATCCTTCTGACTATCTCCAGCCCACCCGTCTCGCCTTGCTGGAGCGTCCTCTGGGCGGCGTCCCCGCCCTTCATGGCTGTGAATATCCCGAAGAAGTTGAAACGGGGGACCCTGCTCTCGACCCTTGCGCCGTCGCTCGTGACGATGTACTTTTCCTCGACGCCGGCCGAGGCGACCATGATCCTGTTGGGGATCTTGACGCCCGCCCCTGCCTGGAGCGCCACCACCCTCTTGTCGATCTCCAGGAGCACCGACTTCAACCAGTTGGGGTCCGCCCCCTCCACGGGCTCCTTCTCCTCGACCCTCACCTTGCGCGCCGAGGACTTTGAGTCGCCCATCGCGATCGGCTCCTTTACGACGCGCGCGGAGGACTTCGCCATCCTGACGGTCTTTGCGGGGATGTCCCTGACCTTCTCCTTCGAGAGGAGGTTCGTGGCGCTGAAGCCCATCGCCCCGCCCGCGATGACCCGCACGGCGATGCCGAAGCTGTCCTCGATCATCGATGGCTGGGGCTCGCCGTTCTTGAGCAGGAAGCCTGTTCCTGTCCCGCCGTGAACCCTCGCCTCGGCGTATTCTGCGCCGAGCCTCCGCGCCTCCTTGACGCAGTAGTCGGCTAGGTCTCTGTATTCTTCAAGCAGCATTCGGCGCCCTCCATTCTCCCTAGGGGCGAGCCCCTGCGTTCGTTATTTCTACCTTGCTGTGTCTCCTACCTCACCTCGATCCACTCGTTCCTGACCGGAAGCATCCCGACCTCCGGTTTCTCGAGGGCGAACTTCAGGAAGAGCTCCGGGTGCTCGGTGTGGATGGGTGCCACCTTCTTCGCCCCAATGCCGCTGACCAGGCTCCGGAGCTGCTGGGGCATGATGTGCCCCGAGACGTGGATGTGATACAGGGGCATCCCGTAAAAGTCGAGCCACTCGATCAGCCTCTGCATGTCGAGTTCCATCTCCTCGTTGTAGGGCTCGGAAGACGAGAGGATGTAGACGCTCCCCGGGCTGGGCTTCACCCCCACCATCCCCTCCATGTCCGAGAGGGAGGTGGCCACCACGTAGGTCTTGGGAGAAGAGGTCAGGTCTTCAGACGTTATGACGTCCGCCTTCTTCGAGACCTGCTCCTCCCACTTCTCGTACCTCTTCTTGTTCCTCCTGTAGATCACTACGTCCCCCTTGCCGAGCCTCGGCAGCCCGTCGATGGGCTCGCCGTCGAGCTTGGAGATGAGGTAGGCCTGGCGCATCGAGATGGCGAGCTTCCGATCCGCCGCCTCGGCGGCCCTGTGGAAGGAGGTTAGCCTGTCTGTGTCCATGCCCGAGAAGCTCGTCATCACAAGCCCCTTCGCCTCGCGGGTCACGCCGGCGAGCTTCTGGGCTACCTCTTCCTCGCTGGAGACCGCCCCGCCGACCATGTTCGTCGCTTCCGTGAGCAGGAGGCTGGCGTCGCTCTCGGCCGCCACCCGGGCGAAGTCGTGAGTCAGGTGAGATGCCCTCCCGTGCGCCCTGAGGTCCCCCGTGTAGACGAAGGAACCGGTCGAGGTCTCGACCACGAGGCCGTAGGCACCTGGGATGCTGTGGTCCACGTGGACGGGCCGGACTGTGATGCTCCCGACCTTCACCGAGGCTCCGCTCCTGAAGGTCTTGTACACGAGGCCCTTGTAGTCGGTCTCGAAAGATGCCCGCTTGGTCTCTGTGATCGCGGCCATCAGCCTCTCCGTAGTCTCCC
>Ga0307372_10003758_pt1 | contig 24010 bp, 32 predicted proteins | sample OX1MG_FD_202533 | JGI IMG/M metagenome (GOLD analysis project Ga0307372, IMG submission 202533) | Soil microbial communities from Risofladan, Vaasa, Finland - OX-1 | ecosystem: Environmental > Terrestrial > Soil > Coastal area > Acid sulfate soil | place: Finland: Risofladan, Vaasa | collected...
GATCGGCGTCATCGAGCGGGTGCGCCACCCCCGTTACGCGAAGACGGTTCAGCGCACCAAGCGCCTGTACGCGCACGACGAGGCCAACGATCTGCGCGTCGGCGACCGCGTCCGAGTCGTGGAGACCCGGCCTTTGTCGAAGCTGAAGCGCTGGCGCGTGATCGAAGTCCTGGAGAGGGCCAAGTGATCCAGCAAGAGAGCAGGCTCCGCGTCGCGGACAACTCTGGCGCCAAAGAGGTCCTCTGCATCAAGGTCCTCGGAGGCTCGAGGCGGCGCTACGCCTCCATCGGCGACGTGTTCGTCGCAGCGGTCAAGGATGCCATCCCCGGTGCCAACGTGAAGAAGGGCGACGTCGTGAAGTGCGTCGTCGTGCGCACCAAGAAGGAGAAGCGCCGCCCGGACGGCAGCTACATCCGCTTCGACGAGAACGCGGCCGTGCTCATCAACGACCAGCAGCAGCCCCGCGGCACCCGCATCTTCGGGCCCGTCGGGCGCGAGCTCCGGGACAAGCGCTTCATGAGGATCATCTCGCTCGCTCCGGAGGTTCTGTGATGCGCATCCGCAAAGGCGACCAAGTCGAGGTGTTGACCGGCAAGGACCGCACCAAGCGCGGTGTGGTCATGCGCGTCCTCGCCAAGGAGGACAAGGTCATCGTCGAGGGTGTCAACGTCGCCAAGAAGCACCAGCGGCAGACGCAGGTGCGGGTGAAGGGCGGCATCATCGACAAGGACATGCCGATCCACACCTCGGCCGTGGCACTCGTGTGCCCGAAGGACGGGGCGGTGCGCACCGGCTCTCAGATCAAGGACGACGGCACCAAGGTGCGGGTCTGCAAGCGCTGCGGGAGGGAGCTCTGATGGCGACAGCCACCGCCGAGCGGCCGCGGCTCAAGGTCCGCTACGACACCGAGATCCGTGCCCAGCTTCAGCGCGATCTGGGGCTGCCGAACGTGATGCTCGTGCCGCGCATGGAGAAGATCGTGATCAACATAGGCGTCGGCCGGGCAACACAGCAGGCGTCGCTCCTCGAAGGCGCGGTTCGCGATCTCACGATCATCAGTGGGCAGAAGCCCCTGATCACCCGTGCGAAGAGGTCCATCGCCGGCTTCAAGCTGCGGGAGGGCAACGCCATCGGTTGCAAGGTCACCCTGCGCGGCGACCGCATGTGGGAGTTCTTCGACAGGCTCGTAAGCCTGGCGATCCCCCGTATCCGCGACTTCCGTGGTCTTTCTCCCAAGGGATTCGACGGGCGCGGGAACTACACGTTCGGCGTCACCGAGCAGCTCATCTTCCCGGAGATCGACTACGACAAGGTCGACATTCCCAGGGGCATGGACATCACGATCGTCACGACCGCTCGTGACAACGCGGAGGGCAAGGCATTGCTCGACGCGTTCGGCTTCCCGTTCCGCCGAGACGGCAACTAGCAGAGAAGGCAAGCAGACACATATGGCCAAGAAGGCTCTCATCATCAAGGCGCAGCGCAAGCCGAAGTTCAAGGTCCGCGCGTACACACGCTGCGGGCGTTGCGGACGGCCGCACTCGGTCTTCCGCAAGTTTGGCCTGTGCCGCATCTGCCTTCGCGAGCTGGTACATGCCGGCGAGGTTCCGGGCGTGACCAAGGCGAGCTGGTAGGGGGTGGTGGCGCGATGACCATGACTGACCCGATCGCCGACATGCTCACACGCATCCGCAACGCCAACGTGGCGATGCACGACACGGTGCGCATGCCCTCGTCGAAGCTCAAGGAGGCCCTCGCCGCTGTCCTCGTCAAGGAGGGCTACATCGAGGACTTCTCCGTGACCGAGGCGGGGGAGCGGCCAGGCCGCATCCTCGAGATCCAGATGAAATACACCAAGGACCGTGCCCGGACCATCTCGGGCGTGCGGCGCATCTCCAAGCCTGGGCTTCGGGTCTACACCGCGGCCGACAAGCTGCCGCGCGTCCTGGGCGGCCTGGGGGTGGCAGTCCTTTCGACCAGCCAGGGGCTCATGTCCGACCGCGAGGCGCGCCAGCGCCGCGTCGGCGGCGAGATCCTCTGCTACGTGTGGTAAGGGCGAGGAGCGAGGAATGTCACGTATCGGACGTGCACCGATAACCGTCCCTTCGGATGTCGAGATCACCATCGCGGAGCGGAACCTGACGGTGAAGGGACCCAAGGGCAGCCTCGCCAGGTCGATCCCCGGCGACATCACCGTCCGCCGGGAGGACTCGACGATCCTGGTCGAGCGCCCCAACGACGAGCGCCAGAACCGCGCCCTTCACGGGCTGACACGCAGCTTGGTCAACAACATGGTCGTCGGGGTCACCGACGGGTTCAACAAGGACCTCGAGATCGTCGGCGTCGGCTACCGCGCCATCGCGCGCGGAGCGAACCAGATCGAGCTGGCGTTGGGATTCAGCCACCCGGTCGTAGTGGACGCGCCTGACGGCATCACGTTCGAGGTGCCCCAGCCGACCCGCATCACGGTGCGCGGAATCGACAAGGAGCTCGTCGGGCAGGTGGCCGCGAACATCCGCAAGATCCGCAAACCCGAGCCCTACAAGGGCAAGGGTGTCCGTTACGCCGGCGAGCGGGTCATCCGCAAGGCCGGAAAGGCCGCCAAATGAGCACTTCTACCAACGACAAGCAGACCGCACGGGCACGGCGGCACTACCGGGTCCGCAAGAAGGTGGCCGGCACCGCCGAGCGCCCTCGCCTCGCTGTGTTCCGTTCCAACAAGCACATCACCGCCCAGGTCATCGACGACCGGTCCGGCCGCACGCTCGCGGCTGCGTCGACCGTCGAGAAGGACCTGCGCGGGTCCGCATCCGGCACCGGCAACAAGGCCGCAGCGACCACCGTCGGCCGCCTCGTCGCCGAGCGTGCGAAGGCCGCGGGAGTCACGGCCGTCGTGTTCGACCGAGGCGGTTTCCTATACCACGGCCGGGTGGCCGCCGTCGCAGACGCGGCCCGCGAGGCCGGACTGGAGTTCTAGATCAGATATGCCCGCTGACCAGCAGTACGAAGACCGCACGATCAAAGTGAACCGGGTGGCGAAGGTCGTCAAAGGCGGCCGTCGTTTCTCGTTCGCCGCGCTCATGGTCATCGGTGACGGCAACGGCACCGTCGGCCTCGGCTACGGCAAGGCCAAGGAGGCCGGCCTCGCGGTGCAGAAAGGCATCGAGGAGGCCAAGAAGAACCTCTTCACCGTCCCCCTCGCAGGCGGCACCATCACGCATCCCGTGCTCGGAGCGGCCGGCGCGGGGCGGGTGCTGTTGAAGCCCGCCGCTCCCGGCACCGGGGTCATCGCCGGCGGAGCGGCCCGGGCGATCCTCGAGATGGCGGGGATCCACGACATCCTGGCGAAATCGTTGGGTTCGTCGAACAGCATCAACGTCGCACAGGCCACCGTCGCAGGTCTGCGCGCCCTCAAGCGCCCCGACGAGGTCGCGAAGCTGCGCGGCAAGTCCCCCGAGGAGATCACGCCGGCTGGGTTGTGGCGTGCCTACAAAGAGACCCAGCGCGGCCCTCACGTCCCTGACGAGGTGGCGTGATGGCACCCGCTTCGAAGACGGCCACTAGCGGTGCCACCGCCGCGGGCCTGACTGTCACGCAGGTGAAGTCGTCGATCGGCAGCAAGCCGAAGCACCGCGGCACCCTCCGGGCGCTCGGCCTTCACGGGATCGGCACCACCAACACGCTCCCGGACCGGCCGGAGATCCGTGGCATGATCGCCCGGGTCCCGCACCTGATCAGCGTCGAGGAGACGGCCGCCGGCGGGGATTCGGGCGGGAAGGAGAAGCAATGAAGGTTCACGACCTCGCACCCGCACCAGGGTCCACCCGCCGGCGCCGGCGGGTCGGCCGCGGCATCGCCGGCAAAGGCGGCAAGACCGCCGGCCGCGGCACCAAGGGCCAGGGCGCCCGCGACACCGTCAAGCCTGGTTTCGAAGGCGGTCAGCTCCCCCTCACCCAGCGGATCCCCAAGCTGAAGGGCTTCAAGAACCCCTTCCGCGTGGAGTACAACGTGATCAACCTCGATACGCTCGAAGGCTTCCAGGGCGACACGGTGAGCCCCGAGACGTTGCGCGCCGCCGGGCTGGTGCACAAGCACGGGCTGGTCAAGGTTCTCGGCCGCGGCGAGCTGACCCGGAAGCTGACGGTGTCGGCGCACGCCTTCTCCAAGAGCGCCGTGTCGGCGATCGAGTCGGCGGGCGGGACGACGTCGGTGCTCCCGCCGCCCTTCGGCCACGGGCGCCCGCCTGCCAAGGGGAACGCTCTCACCAACCGGTAGTCCGGCTGGTCCGGTAACCGTCAATTATTCGTGGCTACGACTGTGCCCAAGGACGGGCGGGATATAGCCTGCCCTGACGTGATCGGCCAGTGGACCGGCAGGAGACAGGACTGATGCGCAGCACCTTCACGAACTTGGCGAACATGTTCAGGGTGCCGGACCTGCGCAACAAGGTCCTGTTCACCTTGATGATCATCGTGGTCTACCGGCTCGGGGCGAACATCCCCTGCCCCGGCATCGACTTCAACCAGGTCCAGTCGCTCGTCGCGTCCTCCCAGCACGCCGGCGTCGTCAGCTTCCTGAATCTCTTCTCGGGCGGCGCCTTGACCCGCTTCGCCGTGTTCGGCCTCGGGATCATGCCCTACATCACCAGCTCGATCATCATCCAGCTGCTGATCGTGGTGATCCCGAAGTTCGAGCAGTGGCGCGACGAGGGCGCGGTCGGTCAGAAGAAGCTGACCCAGGTCACCCGCTACCTCACCATCGCCCTCGCGGTGATGCAGTCGACCGGCCTCGCGTACGTCTTCCACAATGGCGGCGGCGGACTCCTCGGAGGTGGCCTCGGCCTCAACATCGACCTGATCCCGAAGTTCACCATCCCGCGGGTGCTCCTGATAGTCCTGACCATGACCGCAGGCACGGTCGTGGTCATGTGGCTCGGCGAGCTCATCACCCAGCGTGGCGTGGGTCAGGGGATGTCGGTGCTGATCTTCGTCAACGTCGTGGCGACCATGCCCGCCGGCGGCGCGTCCGTGAAGGTCGAGGCGGGCGTAGCCAAGTTCATCGCCATCCTGGCGATCTCCATAGCTCTGCTCGTGGCGATCGTCTTCATCGAGCAGGGTCAGCGGCGCATACCGGTGACCTTCGCGAAACGGGTGGTCGGCCGACGCATGTACGGCGGGCAGAGCACCTACATACCGATGAAGGTGAACACGGGCGGTGTCGTGCCGATCATCTTCGCGAGCTCGGTTCTCTACTTCCCGATCCTGATCTCCAACGTGCTGCCCAGCCACGGGTTCTGGAAGTCAGCGCAGACCTGGATCAGCGTCCACCTCGCCCAGCCGAACGACCTCTGGTACATCGGCCTGTACGGCCTGATGATCATGGGCTTCGCCTACTTCTACGCGGCGATCACCTTCGACCCGCACCAGCAGGCGGACGTGATTCGCAAGCAGGGCGGGTACATCCCGGGGATCCGGCCCGGGCCGCCGACCGAGCGGCACTTGCAGAACATCCTCAACCGGATCACCCTTCCCGGTGCGCTGTGGCTCGCCGCCATCGCACTGCTTCCATCCATCATGCTGGCGATCTGGAACATCCAGAACTACCCCTTCGCCGGCACGACGCTGCTCATCGCGGTCGGCGTCGCCCTCGAGACCATGAAGCAGGTCGACAGCCAGTTGATGCTGCGCAACTACGAGGGCTTCCTGAAGTAGTGCCCGCATCTCCGCGGAGGGCGGGAAAGTGAGCGTGGGAGCCCGCCTGGTCGTCCTTGGCAAGCAAGGGGCCGGGAAGGGCACACAGGCGGTGCGCTTGTCGCGGCACTACGTCGTCCCGCACGTGTCGACCGGCGACACTTTCCGCGCCGCGGTGCGGTCCGGCTCCGAGTTCGGCGCGAAAGCCCGGCGCTATCTCGACTCGGGCGAACTGGTTCCCGACGAGATCGTCATCGGCATGGTCCGCGAACGACTCACCCGTGGCGACACCACGCACCGCGGCTTCGTTCTCGACGGGTTCCCGCGGACCGTTCACCAGGCCGAGGCGCTCGCGGAGATGCTTCAACCCAAGGGGCTGGACCTTGTCATCGACCTCGAAGTGCACACCGACCAGGTCCTCTCCAGGCTCGCAAGCCGGAGGGTGTGCTCGGACTGTGGCGCCAACTACAGCGTCGGGGAGAATCCACCCCGGATCCCGGGGATGTGCGACGTGTGCGGAGGCGAGGTGGTCCAGCGCGACGACGACACCGAGGCGGCCATCCGCCGGCGGCTCGAGCTGTACGAGCGCGAGACGGCACCCCTGATCGACTGGTACTCGAAGCGGGGTCTCCTCGCGATCGTCGACGGGACTGGCAACCCCGACCAGGTGACCGCCCGGGTGGTTGCGATGATCGACAAGCGGAAGCCGCCCGCCGGCGCAGCCGGCTGACTGGCGGCGGTCGGATCCGATGCGCCGGAGCAGTGAGGAGATCGCCAAGATGCGCCGGGCCGGCGGGGTGGTCGCCGAGATGCACGAGGCGACGCGCGCCGCGATCAAGCCCGGTGTGACGACCGGCGAGCTCGACCGCATAGCCCGGGACGTCCTCGAGCGGCGCGGCGCCCGGTCGAACTTTCTGAACTACCACGGTTTCCCCGCGGTGATCTGTACGTCTCCCAACGACATGATCGTCCACGGCATCCCCGGCTCCCACCGCCTCGAAGAGGGCGACATCATCTCGATCGACTGCGGAGCGATCATCGAGGGCTACCACGGCGACGCCGCCTACACCGCTGGGGTAGGCAGGATCAGCCTGCAGGCCGAGCGCCTGCTGAAGGTCACAGAGGAGAGCCTGTGGGCGGGGATCTCCCAGATGAAAGACGGCAACCGTCTCCACGAGATCGGCCGCGCCGTCCAGGCCGTCGCCGAGAAGGGCGGTTTCTCGGTGGTGCGCGAGTACGTGGGCCATGCCATCGGGACCGCCATGCACGAGGAGCCGCAGGTACCCAACTACTGGCCCGGGCGGCCGGGACCGGTGATGCGGTCGGGAATGGTCTTCGCCGTCGAGCCGATGGTCAACGCGGGCGGACCGGAGACGAAGCTGCTCGACGATGGTTGGAGCGTGGTGACTGCAGATGGGAGCCTCTCGGCGCATTTCGAGCACACGATCGCGATCACCGAGGACGGCCCCGAGGTGCTGACGCTGGAGTGAGGCGCCGGTGGACGCTATCGGGCCGCGCGTAGTAGCATGGTCGGCCGGCCCCCGAGCGCTTTACCGCGGCTCCTGGCAGGGCCGGTCGAGGTCTCCGGTCCCACCAGACCACAAGGAAAGCGTCGTCGTGAAAGTTCGCCCCAGTGTCAAACCGATCTGCGAGCACTGCAAGGTCATCCGCCGTCACGGCCGGGTGATGGTCATATGCACCAACCCGCGCCACAAGCAGCGCCAGGGCTGAGAGGGGAGTAGCAGCTAGTGGCACGCATCGCCGGTGTTGACATCCCACGGGAAAAGAAGCTCGGTACCTCGCTCACCTACATCTACGGGGTCGGCTCCACGGCCGCCTCGAAGGTCTGCGAGGCGACTGGCATCGACTCCGAGACCCGCGTGAGGGACCTCACAGACGAAGAGGTCGCCCGACTGCGGAACTGGATCGACGCCAACCTGAAGGTCGAAGGTGATCTGCGCCGGGACGTCTCTCAGGACATCAAGCGCAAGATGGAGATCGGTTCCTATCAGGGGATCCGGCACCGCCGTGGCCTGCCGGTGCACGGCCAGCGCACTCACACCAACGCCCGCACCCGCAAGGGTCCCAAGAAGACCGTCGCCGGCAAGAAAAAGGTCCGCAAGCACTAACACCGATCCCAAGGTGCCCGCGGCCATGTTCGGTCGTCGGCACCCGACTACGAGGCAGAATTCACACGAATATGAACAACGAATCGAACATGGCCGCGGGCACCTTCGGCGGTCGATGATGGCAAAGCCCAAGCCCGGCGGTCGCCGGCCCCGTCGTCGCGAGCGCAAGAACGTCACTTACGGCGTCGCTCACATCAAGAGTTCCTTCAACAACACCATCGTCTCGATCAGCGACCCCGAGGGCAACGTCCTCGCTTGGGCGTCCGCCGGCAACGTCGGCTACAAGGGCTCGCGCAAGTCCACCCCCTTCGCCGCCCAACTCGCCGCGGAGGCATGCGCCCGGCGCGCGATGGAGCACGGCGTCCGCAAGGTCGAGGTCCTCGTGAAGGGCCCGGGCTCGGGCCGCGAGACCGCAATCCGTTCGCTGATGAACACCGGCATCGAGGTCGCCGGGATCAAGGACATCACCCCCATACCCCACAACGGTTGCCGCCCCAAGAAGCGGCGCCGGGTCTAGGCAGCAAGCAGGAGCACTAAGCAAGTCATGGCGCGATACACAGGCCCGGTATGCCGGCTATGCCGGCGGGAGAAGATGAAGCTCTTTCTCAAGGGCCCCAAGTGCGACTCGATGAAGTGCCCCATCGAGCGCCGGCCCTACCCCCCCGGCGAGCACGGCCGCGACCGCATGCGCCAGGGGTCCGAGTACCTCACCCAGCTGCGGGAGAAGCAGAAGGCCCGCCGCATCTACGGGGTACTCGAGAAGCAGTTCCACAACCTCTACCAGGAGGCGAACCGCCAGCAGGGGATCACGGGTGAGAACCTGCTGCGGATGCTCGAGATGCGCCTCGACAACGTCGCGTACCGGGCCGGGTGGGGTGCGAGCCGGGCTCAGGCCCGCCAGTTCGTTCGCCACGGCCACGTCCTCGTCAACGGCAAGCGGGTCACCATTCCCAGCTACCGCCTCCGCAAGGGTGACGTCGTCTCCCTCAAGGACAAGGCGCGCTCCATGATCATCGTGCGCCACAACCTCGACACCATCGACCGGACCGTACCGCCCTGGCTGGAGTCCGGCTCCGAGGGCTTCGAGGTAACCGTCCGAGACCATCCGCTGCGCGAGCACATCGACGTGCCCGTGCGCGAGTCTCTCATCGTCGAGCTCTACTCCAAGTAGGCCATCCCCCCAACCACCAGGTACAGGTCCAAATGCTGATCATCCAACGTCCGAACGTCGAGCCCGTAGGGGAGCAGGAGGGCAACCGCCAGCGCTTCTCGATCGGGCCGCTGGAGCCGGGCTTCGGCCATACCCTGGGCGTGGCGCTGCGCCGCACCCTGCTCTCGTCGATCCCAGGCGCCGCAGTGACCCAGGTCCGCTTCGACGAAGCGCTCCACGAGTTCACGACCCTGCCCGGCGTCAAAGAAGACGTCACCGACATCATCCTCAACCTCAAGGACATCGTCCTGACCTTGGAGAGCGACGATCCGGTGACCCTGCGCGTCGACGTGCGCGGCCCCGCCACCGTCACCGGCGGCGACATCGTCACCACGTCCGACGTCGAGATCCTCAACCCCGATCTCGTGATCGCGACCGTCAACTCCAAAGGCCGCTTCGCCGCCGACATCACCGTCGAGCGCGGCCGCGGTTACGTCTCGGCGGACCGCAACAAGAAGTCCTCGACAATCGGCGTGATCCCGGTGGACTCGATCTTCTCGCCGATCCGTGTCGCGGCATTCTCCGTAGAGCCGACCCGCGTCGAGCAGTCGACCAACTACGACCGCCTCGTCCTCGACATCACCACCGACGGATCGATCTCCCCACGCGAGGCCCTGGCCTCCGCCGGCGACACGCTGCGCTCGCTCGTGAGCCTTGTGGCCGACATGAGCGACAGCCCCCAGGGTCTCGAGCTCGGCGACGTCGGCTCGGTCACGAGCGGGTCGCCCGACCTCGACCTGCTCATCGAGGAGCTCGATCTCTCCGAGCGCCCCCGCAACTGCCTCAAGCGCGCCCAGATCAACACCGTCGGCGAGCTCGTGCAGAAGACCGAGGACGATCTGCTGGCGATCACCAACTTCGGGCAGAAGTCCCTCGACGAGGTCCTGCAGAAGCTCGACGAGCGCGGCCTCTCCCTGCGCACCAAGGAGTAGACGCCATGGCGACGATCCCCGGACGCCCGAAGAAGGGCGCTCGTTTCGGCGGTGACGCCGAGCACCAGAAGGCGATGATGGGGAACCTGGTGGCGTCTCTGATAGCTGCCGAGGCCATCGTGACCACCGAGGCCAAGGCGAAGGCGCTGCGGCCCGTCGTCGAGAAGTGCGTGACCAAGGCGAAGAAGGCCAATGCCGACAGCGACAAGTCGGTGCACCTCCATCGCCAGGTCGTCGCCTTCATCCGCGACAAGGACATGGCCCACAAGCTCTTCGAAGAGATCGGCCCCCGGTACGCGGATCGCGCCGGCGGATACACCCGCATCCTCAAGCTCGGGCCTCGCCACGGGGACAACGCCCCGATGGCTCGCATCGAGTTCGTGTAGCCCTTTCGTCACCGGGGCGCGCCCTGACCCTCTTCTCTGAAGACGCCGGCGCGCAGGCCGTGGCGTCGGTCACGAGCGACCCGACCCGCCGCCTGCGTATGGTGGTCGCCTACGACGGATCAGACTTTCACGGGTTCGCGCTCCAGCCGGGGGTCACCACCGTCGCCGGCGCGATATGCGCCGCGCTCGAACGTGCTCTTCGCCACACGGTAGAACTGACCTGCGCCGGGCGCACCGACGCCGGCGTGCATGCGTGGGGGCAGGTGATCAACTTCGAAGCCCGCTACGACGCCGAGCCTGTCGCGTTGCAGCGGGCCCTGAACAAGGCGTTGCGGCCGGCGATCGTGATCCGAGAGTCCTGTGTGGCGGAGGACGGCTTCGACGCCCGCCGGTCCGCCACAGGACGGCGCTACCACTACACGATCCGCAACGACCCCGTCGCCGACCCGTTCACCGCCCGGACGGCCTGGCACGTCACCGAGCGGTTGGACCTGCCGGCGATGCGGCTGGCTTGTGACCCGCTCATAGGAGAGCACGACTTCTCGGCGTTTTGCCGGCGCCCGCCGGGGGAGGGGTCGCTCATCCGCAAGGTGCGCGACGCACGCTGGGTGGACCTGAGCGACTCCATGCTGCGGTTCGAGATCGAGGCGTCGTCGTTCTGCCACCAGATGGTTCGTTCGATCGTGGGGATGATGGTCGAGATAGGGATCGGGAAGAAAAGGGCGGGAGACGTGGCGCAAATCCTTCGATCCCGCTCGCGCCAGGGCGCCGGCCAGCTCGCCCCGCCCCACGGGCTTTGCCTCTGGGAAGTCACCTATTAGTCACCATGGTCTGGCGGGGCGGGTTGCTGGCGGGGCGGGTTGCTGGCGGGGCGGGTTGCTGGCGGGGCGGGTTGCTGGCGGGGCGGACTGATCGCAAGTGGACGGGGTTCGCCGTTTCGTGTCGGCGGACGGCCCCGATGTCGCGTTCTCTGTCCACTCGCCACGCTCGGAATGCGCCCTTGGGGGACGAGGTTGGCGACAGGTCAGTCGAACCTTGTCCGTTTGGGTGATTGGAGCTGGAGGCGGAGCGGGATTCAATCGCTCCTGTCCGGGCGGGACCTATCCAGGTTCGACCCGGTAGCCGGCAGCGGTGAGGGCGGCGACGACCTCACCGTGATGCTCGAGGTCGCGGGTCTCCACGGTGACCTGGACCTCGACCTCTGCGACGGCGAGGCTGCGGCTGCTGCGATGGTGCTCGACGCCCAGGACATTGAGCCCGAGGCCGGCGAGGGCGGTGGTGAGCCCGGCGAGAGCGCCGACGCGGTCGGCCATGACGACCCGCAGGGTCAAGTACCGGCCGGCGGCGGCGAGGCCGTGCTCGATCAGCTTCGTGAGCAGGAGGGGATCGACGTTGCCACCGGAGATCAGCGCAACGACCGGCCCGTCGCCAGGGACGTGGCCGGCGAGGATTGCTGCGAGCGAGGCGGCCCCGGACGGTTCGACGACGGCCTTGGCACGCTCGACGAGCAGCAGCATCGCCCTGCTGATCTCCTCCTCGTCGACGGTGACCACCTTGTCGACGAACTCCTGGGCGTGCGCCAGAGTCAGGTTGCTGCAACGAGCGACCGAGATGCCGTCCGCCATCGTTGCCATCCGCTCCAGCGTGACCGGATGGCCCGCCTCGAGCGCTGCACTCATCGTCGGGGCTCCCGCAGCTTCAGCGCCGATGACACGGGGCCTCCCGCCGGCCCTCGGCCCGAGCTTCAACGCCGCCGCGACCCCTGCGACGAGTCCGCCGCCGCCGACCGGGACCACCACCACCTCTGCTTCGGGCGCCTCTTCGGCTAGCTCGAGGCCGATGGTCCCCTGGCCGGCGATCACGTCGAGGTCGTCGAAGGGGGGCACGAACACCGCACCGGTGCTGGCGGCGAACTCCTGCGCCAACGCGAAGCAGTCGTCGACCACGTCGCCCTCCAAACGGACGGTAGCGCCGTATTCACGCGTCGCGGCGACCTTGGGCAGTGAGGCGTTCTTCGGCATGAAGATCGTCGACTCCCGCCCGGTAAGCGACGCGGCCAGGGCGACGCCCTGCGCGTGGTTGCCGGCAGAGGCGGCCACGACCGCGACGCCGGGAGGAAGCTGAGAGATCCGGTTGTACGCGCCGCGGATCTTGAACGACCCGGTCCTCTGCCGGTGCTCCGGCTTCAACAGGACCGTCCGCCCCGCTAGGCGGGAAAGAGAGTCCGACCGGTCGACCGGTGTTGGCCGGAGGACCTCCTTCACCCGCTCGCGGGCGGACTGGAGGTCCTCGAGGGTGACGAGGTTCAAGCCCGGCTCAGCTCGATACGGCGCGGGCGGCCGCTTCTCGGGTAGCGCGCCAGTGGGCCAGCTGGAGGGCGGCCACTTCTTCGGAGGTCCGGTCGTTGCGCCTGGCGGCGCGCTCGTCTGCCCGGAGCCACTGGAGGAACACCGCGATCGTCCCGATCAGCCCCAGCGCCTCACCGGCGATCCACATGAGACCACCGCCGGCGTGCAGGTCGCCCAGGGTTGTCGTCGGCGCTATGCGGGTCGTCTGGCTGTCGAGAGCCATCCCAAGGATCGTGTGGAACGGCATGGCCAGCATCAGGTAGGCGATGCGAACGCCGTAGCTCATCCTCTTCGGGAGAGGGTCGACCGCCACTGCGGGCCACCAGAACAGGCACCCGGCGACTATCAGGTGCAGGTGGACCAGGTCGTGGACCGTCTGGTTACGGAGCGTGATCGCGTAGAGGCTGGTGAAATAGAGGCCGAAGATGGAGGCCCCGTAGAAGGCCCATGTGAAGATCGGGTTGGACGCGATCCGGCCGACCGGGCTGTGCAGCACCTTCAGGATCGCCGTCTGCACGCTCCGGTGGCTCGCCTGAAGGGCCAGGGTGATCGGCGCCGAGAAGGCGAACAAGACCGGCGCCAGCATGCTGATGAAGATGTGCTGGATCGTGTGGATCTCGAAGATGCCGTCGTGGGCATCCATGCCCGAGATCAGCCCGACAGCGAGGAACAGCTCCCCGAGCACGAACGCCACCGTCCGCCCCAGCGGCCACCGGCGCCCCCTGCGGGCCAGCCGCCGGACCGACCACAGGTACCAGCCCAGGGTGAGCGCAATGACCACCGTAGGTATCGGATCGAAGGTCGCCTGGGTGACCACTTCTGCGGGTGTCATCGCGACCTACAGGATAGTCCCGGGCGCTTCCGGGCCGGATTGGGATCCTGACCGCGACGTTGTGTAGAAATAAGGCCCAGTGACTGCGATCTCGACATCGGGCGCCCTGGCCGCGCCGGCGCCGGCGGTCAAACCGGTGGATCCAGCCAGCTACCGACCAGCGCTGCTGAACGTCGGGGTGATGGTCTGGCTGGCGTCGGAGCTGATGTTCTTCTCCGGCCTTTTCGCCGCGTTCTTCAGCCTCCGCGCCGGCACCCACCCCTGGCCCCCCAAGGGCGACGTACTCGACGTTCCGCCGGTTCTGGTCGCGACCATCCTGCTGCTCCTTTCGTCGTTCACCATGCAGTACGGGGTGCACCGGGCGATCAGAGGGTCCCGGTGGGGGTTCCTCGGGTGGCTCGCGCTCACCTTCGTCCTCGGCGGCTTGTTCGAGGGGATGCAGATCTCCGACTACATCGGCCGCCCGTTCCCGATCGACAAGGACGCCTACAGCTCGGCCTTCTACACCCTCACCGGCTTCCACTTCCTGCACGTAGCCGGCGGCCTGGTCGGCATGATCCTCGTAGCCGGACGGGTGATCAGGACGAGGCACTTCGGGCACAGGACCGTCCCTGCGATCGAATTCCTGTCCTACTACTGGCACTTCGTCGACGTGGTCTGGATCGCACTGTTCCTAGCAATCTTCGTTCTCAAGTGAGCCGCATGATCACCGACCGCAACCGCCGGAGGCTGGCGGCCCCGCTGGCGCTCGCCGCGCTCGGCATGCTGGCATTCGCCCTGTTGTTCACCGCTGGAGGATCGGCGCACGGGCAACAGAACCTCGTGAGCACCAACCCTGCAGACATCGCCGCAGGGCAGCAGCTCTTCAACGCCCATTGCGAAAGCTGCCACGGCTACCAGGGGCGCGGAGGGCAGACCGGCGCCCCGGCTCTCGTGAGCGTGGGAGCCGCGGCGGCCGACTTCTACCTTACGACGGGCCGCATGCCCCTCAACAACCCGGCCAACCAGGCCCTGCGGCACCACCCCTATTTCGACGAGACGCAGATACGCCAACTGGACGCTTACATAGCGGCGCTACCGGTGATCACCGGCACCTACGTACAAGGGCCGAGCATCCCCACAGTCAGCCCTCTCTGCACGACGTCGACACCCAACCCGAAGCAACCGGGATGCGTGACGCTGTCGCAGGGCCAGCAGCTGTTCGCCATCAACTGCGCGCAGTGTCACCAAGCCGCCGGATCCGGCGGCATGCTGTCGAAGGGCAACGTGGTCCCCTCGCTGCACAACGCCAACATCACGCAGGTAGCCGAGGCCATGCGGGTCGGCCCGAAGCCGATGCCCGTCTTCGGGCCTAACGTGGTCGACCAGCAGCAGATGTCTGCGATCGCCCAGTACGTGCAGTATCTGCACAAGCCGGCGAACCCGGGTGGTCTTGGGATCTCCCACTTCGGCCCGGTAGCGGAAGGCTTCGTGGCGATCCTCGTCGGGGGGGTCCTTCTCCTATTCGCCGCACGCATGATTGGGACTCGAGGATGAGCTACACAGAGCCGGATCCCACCGAAAACCCGCGCCACTTCGGCATCGAACCGGACGAGCCCTGGCCTGACGACGTCCCCCACGGGCAGGACGACAGCCACTGGCGCTACGAGGGCGACCCTCGGGGAGCGCGCCGGGCCGAACTGCGGATCGCCTTCTGCTGGAGCCTCACGCTCCTCGCCTGCATCGGACTGACCTGGGCGTATGTCGACGGGGCGCAGAATCAGGCGGAGGGAGCGCTGTGGGCCGTCGCCTTCCTCGGCCTCGGGGTCGGATTCGTACTTTGGGCGCGTGACATGCTTCCCGGCAACGAGGTGATCGCAAGCCGCGGCCACCACCACGTCTGCCCACCGGGCGATCGTCACGCAGTCGTGGAGTCTTTGTCCCGCGGTGTCGAGCCGATGGCACGCCGGCCGTTCCTGTTCAAGATGCTCGGCGCGGTCGGCGGGGTGTTCGGACTGGCCGTCCTCTTCCCCCTCGCGTCGCTCGGCGACCGGCCCCACGAGAACCTGTACCACACGAAATGGGGTCGAGGCGTGCGCCTCACCACCGAGGACGGCAAACCGATCCGGCCAGGGGACCTGCCGCCCAACGGGATCCTCACCGTCTTCCCGAATGGTGACCTAGAGGACGCGCTGAGCCCCTCGCTGCTGATCAACATCGGTAACGCCCAGTTCCACGGGTCACCGTCGACAGTCGGCTGGAACGTCGGGAGCCTCTACGCCTTCTCCAAGATCTGCACCCACGCCGGCTGCCCCGCCAGCCTCTACAACGTGCAGACGCACCAGCTCATCTGCCCCTGCCACCAATCGACCTTCGACGTGCTCGAGGAGTGCAAGCCGGTGTTCGGCCCCGCTCCGCGTTCGCTGCCCCAGTTGCCCCTGGCGGTGGACTCGGAGGGGTACCTTGTCAGCCAGAGCGACTACCACGAGGCCGTCGGCCCCGGATTCTGGAACCGTGGATAGATGAGCACGACCAAAGAGCGAGCGGCCGCGCAGAAGCGTTACGGCGTCGGTAAGTCGGTGTTCGACACCGTCGACGAGCGGTTCGGCTCGTCGAAGTTCCTGACCAGCGTCTTGGACAAGATCTTCCCCGACCACTGGTCCTTCATGGTCGGCGAGGTCGCGATGGACTCGCTGATCGTGCTGATCGCGACCGGCGTCTACCTGACGCTCTTCTTCGTTCCGTCGCAGACCGACGTCGTCTACGCGCCGACGCACGGCCACGTGTACGCCCCGCTCGTCGGCCAGCACATGAGCGAGGCCTACCAGTCGGTCATCGACATCTCGTTCAACGTTCGCCTGGGGCTGCTGATGCGCCAGGCACACCACTGGGCTGCGCTGATCTTCCTCGCCGCCGTGGTGTTCCACATGTGCCGGATCTTCTTCACCGGTGCGTTCCGCAAGCCGCGCGAGATCAACTGGATCATCGGGCTGACGCTGTGGATGGTCGTCATGCTCGAGGGATTCACTGGTTACTCGCTCCCGGACGACCTCCTGTCGGGCACCGGTATACGGGTCATCTACTCCATACTCCAGGGGATCCCGTTCGTGGGGACGTGGATCGCGTATGACGCGTGGGGCGGTCGCTTCCCGGGGAACCTCTTCATCCCGAGGTTGTTCATCATCCATGAGTTCGTCTTCCCGGCGCTGATAGTCGGGTTGCTCACCGCGCACCTGATGATCCTGTGGCGCCAGAAGCACACCGACTTCCCCGGTGCCGGTAAGACCGAGACCAACATCAAGGGAAGCCGGATCTGGCCGCAGTACACCTTCAAGGCCGCCGGCCTGGCGATGATTGTTTCAGGCGTCATCTTCGGGCTGGCCGGGCTCGTCCAGATCAACCCGGTGTGGCTCTACGGCCCGTACAACCCGTACACGGTGTCGGCAGGTGCGCAGCCCGACTGGTACCTCGGCTGGCTCGACGGCGGCGTGAGGTTGTGGCCGCACTGGGAGTTCAGGTCGTTCGGGCACGAAATCGCCAACCCGGTGTTCCCCGGTCTGGTGGTGCCCGGCATCGTCTTCACCGTCATGTACCTGTGGCCGTGGATCGACAAGAAGATCTACAACGACTACGGAGCGCACAACCTCCTTGACCGTCCCCGCGACAAGCCGTTCCGCACGGGCGTCGGCGTCGCGGCGATCATGTTCTTCCTGGACTTGACCCTCGCCTGCGCGACGGACCTGCTCGCCAACGACACCCACATCGCGTTCGAGCGTCTCATCGAGATCCTGCAGTACGGGGTGTTCGTCGGGCCGATCGCCGGGTTCGCCATCGCCTACAAGGCCTGCAAGGCACTGCAGCGCTCCGACGCGCATCCGATCCAGAGGCCCGTCGGCGGCATCATCGTCCGCGACGCCGCCGGCGCCTACCACACCCTCGGGGACATCCACGCGGCCCACAACGGGCACGGTGATCATGCCGGGGAGGACGCGCCCGCTCGGGGCAACGGGCACGCGGTTGAGGCGGGCACCGACGAGCCTGTCGAGCCTGTTATCGGGTCGTAGAACCCCGGAAGGGCCCGGCGGAGCGGATGGCTAGTGGTCCTGCCGGCTCGACGGAAGCCAGCGGAAACGGCGATCCAGGTAGGACAGTGACTCCTCGTTGCCGGCATCGATCGCCTCGGCGTCGGTGCCGAGCGGGTCGTCAGCCCCTTCCTGGGGGGCATCCATCAGGTCGGCGAGCTTCTGGATCTCGCTTGCGATGGGAACGGTGCGGGAGTGCAGCTCTCCCAGGATCGCCGAGATGAGCTGGGCAGTCGTGGCGCGAAGGGTGGCGAGCTCCTCGCGGGTGCGGGAGAGCTCAGCTTGGAGATCAACCAGGCGTAACTCGGTCCTCCAGCCCCCACCATCGGTATGAAACATCCCGCCTTGGTACAGAACAGCTTCAGACATATTCCCCAGACTCACCGACGCTCCACGCACCAATCCCAGGGTACGCACAACAGCCCAACAACGGTGCCGCGCCCAGACGTCAGCGAACTGAATAAGGTGCCCGAGCATGGCTGATCCGCTTTCCCCGTGCGGCCTGGATAAATTCACCGAAGTCGCCGCGGGCCACGTAGGGCCCGACAAGGTCCCTCGGCTTGGACGACCGCGTCGACAAGTGGCTTCCCGAGCTTGCGGACCGCCGTGTGCTTCGCAGCCCCGCCGGCCCCCTCGACGACACCGCCCGATCCTGACACCTGGATCGCCGCCTTGGGCTCGCTACCGCTGTTAGGCCAGCCGGGCGAGAAATGGATGTACAACACCGGAGCCTCGGTTCTCGGAGTCTTGGCTTCCCGGGCCACCGGTTTGTCCTTCCCCGAGGTCCTGCGCACTCGACACCCCTGCGGTTCACGAGGACCTGCAGGACGCCGCCTACGCCGCCATTTCGGGCGACCCTGAATAACCGCTACTCGGTGCGCGAGTGGCGCAGTGAAGCCTCCTCGGCGGCGCGAGCCTCGGCTGCTTCTACGGCGGCGGTTTCGGCATCGGACTCGGTCATGTACCCGAAGATGGCACCGAAGAAGATCGTCAACCCGATGATCGCGTACCAGAGGCCCCAGACGAGGCCGACGCTGGCGACCACCATGCCGAGACCCATGCCTGCCGGCCAAATGGAGGCGTTCGGGAAGTAGGCGATTTCCCCCTCCCCGTCGGCGTGAGTGGCGTCGAAGCGGTCCTCAGGCCGCGGGATCCGCCGGCGCCGGAAGTACTGCAGCAGCAGGAACCCGAACAGCATGAAGTAGGCGGCGAAACCGAACACCAGCATCACGACGCCGGCTGCCTCGGTCGGGTGGTTCTTGTACGCGACGTAGATCACACCGGTGGCACCCAGGAAGATGGATGCGCCGAGGATGGTCCTCCATTCGACTTTCACTAGTGACCGACCTTCGTGAGCATGTCAGGGTGGTTGGCGTCCCAGACCGGGCGCTCCGAGCGGATCGGGGGCAGGGCCTCGAAGTTGTGCTCCGGCGGCGGCGAGGAGCAGGCCCACTCGAGGGTCTGACCGTCCCAGGGATTGTCGCCGGCGAGCTCCCCGTGGCGGTAGGAGTGGAAGAAGTTCCACACGCTTATCAGCACACCGAAGCCAGCGATGTACGCACCCAAGCTCGACAGGAGGTTCAGGAAGTTCCAGCCGAGGTGGCCGTCGTAGGTCTCGATACGGCGGGGCATCCCCCGCAGGCCGAGGTCGTGCTGGGGGAAGAACGTCAGGTTGAACCCGATGAACAGGATCACGAAGCTCAGCACGCCGAGCCGCTCGTCCAGCTTGCGGCCGGTCATCTTCGGATACCAGTAGTAGATCCCCGCGAAACCGGCGAATGCCGAGCCGCCGAACATCACGTAGTGGAAGTGGGCGACGACGAAGTAGGTGTTGTGCAGCTGGAAGTCGAGCACCGGCTGGGCGAGGATGACGCCGGTGATACCTCCGAAGAGGAAGCAGGCCAAGAACCCCAGGCAGAACAACGTGGCGGTGTTGACGACCAGGGTCCCCCGCCACATCGTGCCGAGCCAGTTGAAGAACTTGATCCCGGTCGGGACGGCGATCAAGAGCGAAAGGGCAGCGAAGAACGGGAGCAGCACCGCCCCCGTCGTGTACATGTGGTGCGCCCACACACCCATCGACAGGGCGCCGATCGACAGGGTCGCGCCGACCATGCCCTTGTAGCCGAAAACCGGCTTCTTGGAATTCGTCGCCAGCACCTCGGTGACGATGCCGAAGTACGGCAGGGCGAGGATGTACACCTCCGGGTGGCCGAAGAACCAGAACAGGTTCTGCCACAGGATCGGTTGGCCCCCGTGGGTCGGGTCGTAGAAGTGGGTGTTCAGGTGCCTGTCGAGCCACAGCAGCGCGAAGGCTGCGGTGAGCACGGGGAAGGCCAGCAGGATGAGGAACATCGTCACCAGCTGGTTCCACACGAATATGGGCATTCGGAACATCACCATTCCGGGCGCGCGCAAGGTGAAGATCGTCGTGATGATGTTGACCGCGGTGAAGATCCCGGAGAAGCCGGTCAAGGCGATACCGACTATCCACATGTCCGCGCCTGGGCCGGGTGAGTGGATGGCCTCGGTGATGGGTGCGTAGCCGAACCAGCCGAAGTTGGCAGCGCCATTGTTGGTCAAGAAGCCGCCGGCGAGCATGAGGAAGCCGCCGAGGTAGAGCCAGTAGGAGAGGTTGTTGAAGCGGGGGAACGCCATGTCCGGCGCCCCGATCATCAGGGGCACGAAGTAGTTGCCGAGACCGGCGAACGCGAACGGGCCCAGGAAGACGAACAGCATGATCGTGCCGTGCATCGTGAACAACTGGTTGAACACGTTCTCGGTCACGAAGTGGTTGTCGGGCTTGATCAGCTGGGTGCGGATCCCCTCGGCCAGGCCGCCGGCGAAAAGGAACCCGATGAACGACGTGACCAGGTAGTTGAGGCCGATCTGCTTGTGGTCGGTGCTGGTGATGTACTTGACAAGCCCGTGGGGCCGAGGCCCGGGGACGATCTCCATCAGCGCCGGCTCTTCGAGCCGGGGCGGCTGTTCGGAGGGACGATCCTGGATCAGGGTCATACTTGCCTCTCGGTCGACAGGGAGGTCGGGCAACTGTTCGGCGGGAGCGTGGTTTGGTTCGACTGGCCGGCGGTCGTCACCGAGCACGGCGTCTGGCTGGCGTACCAGGCGTCGTAGGCGTCCTTGGGCATCACCCGGACCATGAACCGCATGTAGGCGTGGTACTGGCCGCAGATGTTGTTGCACTGGCCCTCGAAGGTGCCAGTTCGCGTGACGTTGAAGTCGGCGGTGTTGTCGATGCCGGGGATCAGGTCACGGTTGAAGAGGAACTCCTTGACGTAGAAGGTGTGGACCACGTCCTCGCTGACGAAGTGAAGCTGTACCGTCTCACCGGCGGGCATGTACAGCACCGGCAGGTTGGCCTCGGAGTTGATGTCCAGAGCGTTGGCGACTGTGCCGACCTCCTGGTGGCCGTTCGGGTAGATGAAGCGCCAGCCCCACTGGAACCCGTCGACGGTGATCTTGACCGCCGGGGTCTTGGAGACTGCGTTCACCTTGTTCTCCGCGTTGTACATGAACCCGAACACGACTGCCACGATCAGGAGGGGGATGATCGTGTAGGCAGCCTCGATGGGGATGTGGTACTGGAACTGGGAGGCCTGACGGCTGCTGCCCGGGCGGTGGCGGTACCGCAACACACACCAGAAGATGCCAAATAGCACGATGAGCCCTATGGGCACCGCAAACCAGTACGTGGTGTGCCACAGCTGCCGGGTCCATTGGTCCTGGGTGGTCACGCCGTGGGGGGAACCGAGGTCGGTGCCCAGCAGTCGGGTCGCTAGATCCATAACTTCGCCTAACAATAAGCAGGCGGGCGCGACGGCACCAACCCGGCCGATACCCCGGTGACGTGCGGTTCCGCCCGATTGCCGGACACCGCCGTGAGCATCTATTCTGGTGAGCCGGTCCCACGCGCCCTGGCGCGGGGACGCCACGTCTTTTTCCCCTGCAGAAACCTCGAGGACGACCCGACAGTGCGCACTTTCACGCCCAAGCCCTCCGACATCCAGCGAGTCTGGTACGAGGTCGACGCCGAAGGCGCGGTCCTCGGGCGGCTCGCCACGGAGGTCGCCCGGGTCCTTCGAGGCAAGCACAAGCCGATCTTCGCCCCTCACGTCGACACCGGCGACCACGTGATCGTGGTGAACGCCAGCAAGGTCGTCATGACGGCGGGCAAGTCGGAGAAGAAGGTGCACTACCGCCACTCGGGCTACCCCGGCGGGCTCAGTTCCCGCACCTACGCCGACATGCTCGCCAAGGACCCGGAGGGCACCTTCCGCCTCGCCGTCAAGGGGATGCTCCCAAAGGGCCCCCTCGGACGCCACATGCTGCGCAAGCTGAAGGTGTACGCCGGCCCGTCGCACCCCCACGCCGCCCAGGGCCCCCAGCCACTTCCCGTCGACCCACGCGCTCGCCGGGCCTCCTGAGGAAAGTCGAAACCGCCGTGCCGAAGCCGCTCATCCAGTCCACCGGACGCCGCAAGGCTGCTGTAGCGCGGGTGCGCCTGCGTCCCGGCACCGGGGTCGTGACAGTCAACCGCCGCCCGCTGGAGGAGTACTTCCCGTCGGCGACGCACCGGATGCTCATCACTGAGCCGCTGCGAGTCGTCGAGAAGGCGGAGTCCTACGACGTCGACTGCACGCTCGACGGCGGCGGAGTGTCCGGCCAGGCCGGCGCCCTGCGACTCGGGATCGCACGGGCGATCGCCGGGGTCGAGACCGACCTCCGTGCCCCGCTGAAGCGGGCCGGGTTCCTCACCCGCGACGCCCGGGAGAAGGAGTCCAAGAAGTACGGCCTCAAGAAGGCCCGCAAGGCGCCGCAGTACTCGAAACGCTGAGCGCCCGTGTCGTTGCGCTTCGGCACGGACGGGGTCCGCGGGGCGGCGGGCTCCGAGTTGTCGCCGGAGTTGGTGCTCGCTCTAGGGCGCGCCGCGGCGGCGGTCCTCGGAGGTAGCGAGTTCGTAGTCGGTCGGGATACGCGGCTGTCCGGACCGATGCTCCAGGCAGCCCTGTCGGCGGGCATCGCGGCGGAGGGCCTGGACGTCGTGGACATCGGGGTCGCCCCGACACCCGCTGTCGCCGCCGTCGCCGCCGCCCGGGGCGTTGCTGCGGCGGTGATATCCGCCTCGCACAACCCCTACCACGACAACGGCATCAAGCTTCTGGCACCCGGCGGCCTCAAGCTCAACGACGACGAGGAGCAGCAGATCGAGCGCGCCGTCGCCGCCCGGTCAGCGGTTGCATCCGGCGCACCGCCGGCGATCGGGCGACTGCGCTCTGACGACGAAGCGATCCCGTGGTACTGCCGGCGGGTGGTCGACTCGCTAGGAGGGCGCAGGGTGGACGGGATCCGGGTGGTGGTCGACTGCGCCAATGGAGCCGCTACTCCCACCGCCGAGCGCATACTGGCTCAGGCGGGGGCGGACGTCGTGCATGTGATCGCCGCGCAACCGGACGGAACCAACATCAACGAGCGTTGCGGGTCGACGGACCCGTCGTTGCTGGCCGAGTCGGTGAGGGCTCACGGGGCCGATGTGGGCTTGGCGCTCGACGGGGACGCAGACCGGGTGATCGCGGTGGACGAGCACGGCGAAATCGTCGACGGGGACAGGTTGCTTGCGATGTTCGCCGTCGATCTCCGTGAGCGGGACCGGTTGGCGGGTAACACGCTGGTGGTTACCGTGATGTCGAACCTCGGCTTGCAGAAGGCGATGGAGGACGCCGGAGTACGCGTGCACCGCACGGCGGTGGGCGACCGCAACGTGCTCGAGGCTCTCGACGGCAATGGTTGGTCTCTCGGCGGTGAACAGTCGGGTCACATCATCTTCCGCGAGCTCGCCACCACCGGCGACGGTGTGCTGTCGGGCCTGCTTCTGCTGGACCTGCTGAGGCGGTCGGGGCGCAAGCTCTCGGAGTTGGCAGCGGAGTCGATGGTCAGCATGCCGCAGGTGTTGCGCAACGTGGAGATCCCGCCGGGCTCGCCTCCGATTTCGGACTCGGCGCGGTTGTCGAACGAGATCCGTGCGGTAGAGGACGAGCTCGGAACGGGAGGCCGGGTGGTCCTGAGGGCGTCGGGCACCGAGCCGCTCGTCAGGGTCATGGTCGAGGCGCAGACTGAGCACGCTGCGGCATCCGCTGCCCAGCGCCTGGTCGACGCGGTCGAGGAGGCGGCACGAGGTTGAAGCCTCGCCGCAGTTCGGCGGTCAGGGCGTCATCGGTTGCCGTGGCGCTCTCCGCCGCCCTCACGTTGGCGTCATGTTCGAGCGGTCCGGCCCACAACGCGGCGCGTACCACCACGACAGCAGCGCGAAGCACCACAAGCCCGACAGCGGGCACGTCGACCACGGGGGCCGCGTCCACGACCGCGCCCGCGGCTGGGGCGGGATTCTGCGGCTTCCTGCAGAC
>Ga0307372_10003760_pt1 | contig 23992 bp, 47 predicted proteins | sample OX1MG_FD_202533 | JGI IMG/M metagenome (GOLD analysis project Ga0307372, IMG submission 202533) | Soil microbial communities from Risofladan, Vaasa, Finland - OX-1 | ecosystem: Environmental > Terrestrial > Soil > Coastal area > Acid sulfate soil | place: Finland: Risofladan, Vaasa | collected...
TTACGTGATCAGATATTGGCTTTTATTGCCTATTATAACGCGACCATGGTCAAACCCATCAAATGGACCTACACCGGACTCAAGCAGTCCGTTTGACTATGGAGCTATTTCCGCCTCTGTGTACTAGGGTAATGTAACTTTCGCTAGGATCGTTACTCGGAAAGAAACTCACCTCGGAAATTGTCGGGCTCTCAGGTGACCATCCACTCAATACCGCATCGACATGCTTTCTCATCTCCGTACCGCTTCGTAGTAGGCCATATAAAAGCGTTACATGTGTTTCAGTCTCGGAGATGATACCCTGCATGTGTGGATGTTCTTCAGGGTCGGCCATATACAGATCGTCATATAGGATGATGTCACCGACTTGTATCGGTTCAGTATTCAGCATCACGCACCCCAGCTTGCCTGGGTCGATGCCTAGATCTTCATATACCTGGGGGAACTGGCTCGCAGTGATCTGGGGGGTTTCTAGGGGGTTCATGCTCTCTCTTATATTTACTCAGTTATTATGTCGCCTAAGCCATAGAAGTAACCTATAGCTACGGCAAGCAGCGTTGCTATCTTTTTACGCATCTCCCTCACTCCTTGTTTGTTTGATTTGGCAGCTACTATACGCTTGAGCTTAAACTTAATCAAGGCGTTTATGGTTACGAGGATGAATTTTATTTTTGGCGCGGCGACCGAAATTTTGGGGATTTAAATAGTGGATTGATGAAGAGCTATACCCCCCTGCTCCAGTGTGTGGGGACTGGCACCTATGGAGCAGAGACTGCGAACGCCTCACATAAATCAGCCTTGTCTCCGCCACAAGCTGGAGCCGGACGCGGGGGGTTAACGCTACCCGGATGTGTGTCTGTGGCCGAGAATACGTCTTTGTTTAATTTAACAACTCAGCTCCGGCGTGGGGCTGGCATACATCTATCTCTTACGAGGTTATTCCCCCAGGAGTCTAGAACTGTCTTACTCTCCTTGTATGCAAGTATGAGGTGGGTATTATCAGTTGTTCCCCACTGCCAGAACAGAGTTGTTAAAGGTGCTCGTACAACACCGCTGATTATTTGTGCAAAGAAAAGGGTTGCAATGCTCCAACGGATGTAATATTATGACAACGTTGAAGATGCAACCCCCTCGAAAGAGGGGTTTCTCTTTTTCTTTACGACCGTTGCTTGTTGAAGATGCAACAGTCACCTCCCATACTAGCAAACTCTATCGCCGCTCGCAATATCTCGGCCGCTAGCGGTAAGCCACTATCAAGATGATTGCTGCGATGGCGGAGGGGGTGGAACGAGTGACTGGGGAGGGTTAGCCACGGCATCCTCATCAATAATGGCCCCCTTGGCCTTGCAGGCTTTCAATTGTTCGCGAGTGAGGCCTTTGACGCCGCGCAAATCAGTGTAATCCAAATGTAAAGCATCTTCAGGGTTAGCCGATCTAAAAGTCTCTCCCATACTAGTTCCTGCGCTGAGGTTGGCATGGCTCAGATCGGCCCTTCTCAGATTAGCGCCACTGAACTTGGTGCCTTGCAGGCTAGCACTTATCAGAGTAGCTCCCTCTAGATTTGCTTCCGTGAGGTCAGCTCTGTCGAGGTCCGCTTCGTTCAGATTGGCTTCACCAAGATGAGCTTGGCTGAAGTTTACTTGGTGAAGATTTGCTGCAGCGAATATTACCTGATGGAGGTTTGCCTTATGGAGATTCGCTCTTCGGAGATCAGCGTTGCAGAGGTTTGCTCGCAGGAGTCTTGCTTCGATGAGGGAAGCATTTATCATCCAGATATGACTCAGATCAGACCAGGCAAGGAATGCGCCGTCTAACCGAATACCTGATGCATCAAGGGAACGACCCTCAATCGCAGATTGTATCTGACCTAAGCTATTACGCGCGAGTGGAAATACTTCCTTGAAGACGATGATCAGTGCTTGTCGAAGTGAGGTGAGTGGCAGCGGAAGGCTAGGGTTTTCTATTGGTCGGGATGTACTTGAAAGACGCAGATACGCAACCGCAAGGTCAAAAATTTGAGCGTAGTACCGCCCGTAAATGCCCTTGTCTTCAGGATTCAGAAACGACCGAAGGAGAATTGCACCGCTGACTTGAGTAGCTTCGTTTTCGCTCCCCAATGCAGTCACAGCAGTCTTGAAGCGTTCTTCCGCTTGAGCCGTCAGATCTTTGTCCTGTGCACCTATCTCTTTTCGACGCTCGGCATTCTGGTTTCCGCGCCATTGATAGAGACCAATAGAAGCTACTATTATGGCGGTAATAGCCGCAATCAGGGCGGTAGAGTTATTTTCGATCCAGCTGTTCTGGTTCTGTAATTGATTCTGTAATTGCTTGACCTGTAGCGTAAGTTGCTCTTTCGCTAATGCCGTTACGGTCAGATCAACGGTCGGCGTGGCAAACTCTGACGTTCCTGCATGCGCATCAGCCGCCGACATCGGAATCCATACCATGAATACCAAAAGAAGTAGCAGACCTACAAGGGGGATACCCAGTCTCCACACGTCTCTTTTAGACCAACACATACGAAGAGCCTCCGTAGTACGATGATTGAACCCCTCTTTCTGAGTGGTTCTTCATGATATCACATCAAATAGATCAACCAGCAGGGCTCAGGGAATTGACGATGCTCCAGATGGAGTCGTTAGTATGGCTGTGCCGTTACTACTACTTGTGGATTTCGTTAGCATCAGTAGTAGTATTCTACATGTTCGATTACGCAACCAGGGTTTTGCGTTACTCTGGGAACTTACGCATCCTGGCAACTGGCGTGAAGTCCCGACGACAAGAGTGGAATATCTGAGTGGTGGATCGATGGTTCTCCGGTTTTGCATCATACTTTCCTGCTAAAAAACCAGTAGAACTGTCGTCCTATGGAAAGGAAAACCGATGAAAAAACGTGCCGACCTTGAACTTTTTGCGCTTGGTCTGCTTGTATTCGTAGTAGCAATTATCATTCCTACAGTAACTGAGTCCTGTTCAAATAATGGTTCCGGCCAATTTTGTATTCAGACTATCTATACCTATGATGGCGTCAGTGCGACCACAGCGAAGGCTATCTTATTCGTTGTAGCGGCACTCTGCATAGCAGGTGGTGTGATTCTTCTCATTCTTCGCAACAAGAGTCAACAGAGGTTTCCCACAGGACAAAGCCCTGCCACAATCACAGCAACGCCCCTTGTCCGGAATGATGTCCCCGCATCTACTCCATCCTTTCAACGCTCGAATGCTGGCTTGCCGTTGGCAGGAGCAGCACGCCCGAAACGGCTCACCCGGTTTCTGGTTATTGCGGGAAGTATCATCCTGGTACTGGTGGTAGCAGGAATATGGATTGGTGTAGAGGCCAAGCCGTCCTCCAGCGGATTTCAGCAGGATGTAACCACCGGCCCACATATTACGAGCATAGCGGTGGGCACAGCATACGGTAATTCGGGCTTGGTGGGACAGGGAGAAACCTTTCAGGGTGGCAGTCTATCGTGCATTAGTTTCAATGTACACAATGACAACTCCCCGGGGGATATCGATGCCGTCCTCTTCCAGGGAAACGATACTCTTTTCAGTGGATCGGTTATACGTGGTTTGCTCCCAAACTATCAGGGGAATCTTTGGATATGCTCAAGCTATAACGTTTTGGACCCTGGAATCTACAAATGGGTCGTTAATTATGATGGCAGCGCTGAGGCCAGCATCACTTTCCAGATAGTCTCATAGCTAGGTAATTACCAGCAATATTGTCGCTTACAGTGGAGAGTACCACCGAGGAGCTACTCAATGTGTCGGTGATGGCACTGTTTTTTCATGCGCCTATGTAGAGATGTTTGCTGACGACCATGTAACACTGTGGCAGTTAAACTTCTACAGTAATGTCGTTTTCGGGGTAGCAACCAATCTTATACAGATCAAAGAAACAGCCTCAGAATAAATTACCAGGGCAAAGCAGGTTGGTTATCGCTCACTTTTATGTTGTAATATAGTACCGACGCTGAATTTCGGCGTGGTGGGCGCGAAAAAGCATCGCATATAACGTTTGAAACAATGCCGTGGAGATAAGAATAGTATGATGAGACAGCAACCTGACCAGGACTACGTATTTGGCCTCGAAGATAATGCTTTTAGTTCGCTAGAGCACGGTATGGAGCATTATCTTGCCGGTAGTGATGCAGACCTGAAATTCACTGTGCTGCACGTGTTCCATGCGGTCGAATTACTGCTCAAGGCCCGTCTCGCGGAAGCTCATCCTCTCCTGGTACTACAGCGGCCTGAAGATGATCCGGTCAAAGGGTATACAGCGGATTACCACGTCGTACTCAAGCGACTCAAGAACCTGGGGGTGGAGCTGACTGCCGATGACGCGAAGAACTTAGAATACCTTCGTACTACACGCAACAGTATAGAGCATTACCAGGTACAGGGTAATCGGCAGCAAATCGAGGATTATGTCGCACGAGCAATGAAGCTGTTGGATGGCTTCGTCGAACGGGAGCTCCATATACCACTCAAGGAACGTATTAGCCCCGAGCTTTACCGCGAAATGGAGCACGCTCTGTACTCGTATGAGGAGCGGCAGAAGCGGATAAGAAAACTAATGGCCCCAGACCTACCGAAAAAACCAAAAGAGCAAGTTGAGCATCAAACGATAATATGTGATGAGTGCGGAGAAGAAGCTATTTTGGTGCCAGATCCACGGTTCTACGACGGCACAGTGCAGTGTTATAGCTGTAATACTCAGTTTTTCCACTGGATTTGTGACCGATGTGGGACGCCCATACTCTCGTCCAAGCCAGGCCATGAGAGAGATATGGACATATGTGATGACTGTTGGAACAGCGTGCTGACAGACGACTAGAGGGTGCTTAGTTTAGCGTCGATATACCAACCCCAGAAGGCAGCTTCGTAATCAGCATACGTGTAGTTATCGGGGATATATAATTCGCGCAGGCCACCTTTGCTTTTGACGAATTGTAAGAACTCAAACCAGTTATTCTCCAAAATATCCGTTTTCGTGGGGAGATGGGGAAGGTTAGTCACTTTAGCGCCTCCTCTCTATCTAACTCCTTGATCTCTGTATGGATAGAAAAGCTCACCCTGATCGGTTCTGGGTAAGGTATGCCCTCTATCTCGGCAACGGTACGATAAGGATGCTCTCGCTCGCCAATATAGTGTTGTGTGACATAGGCTGCGTAACTCTGGGGCGAATAACCTTCCATATGAATAGTATCGGGGTCGTCCTTTAACTTTACTTCCCATCGTGTACAGTAGATAGTCTGGCCTTGAATACGATACCAGCAGTTAACTTGCGGGGCTTTAGATGGCTTGCTCATCCAAACACCACCTTCACAATCACCGCCGCTACGATTATGGCTACGAAAAACATAATGACAAACGCCACTGACTCGCCAGGCGATAGCTTTTGAGTGCGTCTTGAGCGGAGGCTGATTGAGGCGTAGGGACGGATACCTTTGGGGGTAAATAGTAGGCCGTAGCGCATCACTTACTCTCAAGGTAGATATTACAAACGTTTTGCTTCTCTATCCATGTTCCGTGATTCTGCATACACCAATCCTTTACTCGGTTTACTTCATTATTGATGGGCAACCGTACTAAAAGAAAGGAAAATACAAGGCTGATTCCCATTCCACCGACTAGCGTGCCAATAACCATAATCGCCAGACCGTAGTCGGTCCAGAAGTCGTCCGTAAATTTACTCATTCCCATTCGCCCTCCGAAAACACTTATGCGACTTATCACGCAGATAGAAGCTGATCCCCATTAGTATCAGGCTGATACCCAACACCTCTAAAGCAGCGCTCAGGTTATTGCGGAACAATTCAACGAAGACGACCACCTCGGCAATGAAAGCGGAAATACTGAACCTGATCGCCCAGTTGATGTACCATAGGCTGTCTTCAAGCAACCGCAGTTCATCTTCAAGCCGTTTTAGCTCATTATCCGTGTCCATGTCACAAACCTGCGACTCGGCCTTTGTCGCTCATCGTATGTCCGTTCCCCTTGGCAACCATCGGAAAACCGCAGTTTGTGCAGATTTGTCCTGCCATAAATTCACTGGCAGCCGTGCCTTTAGGGATTGCATACTCTTGGGCGGTATGGCAGTTACTGCAAGCTGCGAGATAGCTATACGAGCCCATTATTCCTCCTTACCAGCTTCTACCATTTTAAACTTGCTTCCCTTCGGCAGGTAGACAACCGTGATGCCGATTGGTTCAAGCTGTTGTTTTAGATCGGCTTGCTGGGCTTTAGTCCAGTTGCCTTCGTCAATGTTGATGATAACCAGGTATTTTTTCCCCGGTTCAATTTGGAGGGCGCTTGCTTTGGTGATCTGAATTTTCATAGGCTTACCTCGATTACGATTTTCTTATTGTCTTGGAACTGATTGCTGTTATTGAATGTCGAGAACTGCTCACCGCGAGTTACCACGATTATTTCAGGCGTAAAGAGTACTTTGAAGGCTAGTCTTAGTCGGTCAAACATCATCCACCTCCTTACGGCTGCACATACAACGGCAGTCCCTTACATGCCACTCGGTCAAGCTCTTGGGTGCGGGCGTTGTATTGACCTGTTTCATCAAGAACAGCGTTCTGTACGCCAGTCAGTTCGCTTTGTACTTCATTATAGGATTGCTGAGCCGTGAAACTCCATGTATTAACAGAGCCGCCGTAATCAGCTTTCATACTGGTAAGTTGAGCCTGAAACTGGGAAACTTGGGCTTGCTTCTGCTGGATATCCTGATATGTTTCTAGGAACCAGTGATAGTTATTCAGACAGTACTGTGTATTGTAGGTAGTGGCTATGACTCCCTGATTAAGAGCAACCTTGCTACCAAACTTCAGGAAGGGTAGATTGATAAGCCCTAGTAGTGATAGTAGCAACGGTACGACTGTTACTAACGCAACTACGCACCCAATCGCTGCGATCGTCCAGAGTACCGCTCCGCCTTGTTCTTTTTCCATAAAAATATCTCCTTGCTTATGTAATATAGTTGCCAGATAACAACGATTAAAAAGAGTATCTTGTAAGCACCGACAATCGGACCGTGGAACATCTCTGCCATTATGAATTGATTAGGACTCGTGTACCAACCAGCATGAGCTTCAACAATGTTCTCAATCATTGACATAATGCATCCGTTTAGGATTAGCTGCTGAGCGAGAAAGATAGTCACGTATATTCTCGCCCAGAGCATTGGTTTAAGGATTACACTCAGGCAAGCTAGAGCAAAGATAATGTCAAGTCCCCAGTGTAGCCAGTAGATGAAGTGTATCCAAAAAACCATATTAATTAGCTGGGGCTATTAAGGTTACGGCTGTTGTTATGTTAAGTGGCTGATTACTGTAGAGATATGGGCCGCTCCACTCGACATATGCACCTGAAGTAGTAAAGAAAAATATACCGGATGGATTTGGTCCGTAACTGCCGTCCATGTCAGGACTATCAGTTGTTATGCAACCATTACCTGCTGAACCTTGATCGCAAGCCTGTATTTGTTGAGGGGTCGTAAGTAACGAGTTAAGCGAACTTACTTTACCTTTAACGGTATAGTTAGCAACTACTTGCCCATTAGCACCCATGAGGTAAACATATCCAAGCAGATTAGGGTTAGCTGTAAGATTTAACTTCTTAATCAAATTGGCACGTTCCTGCGAATAGGTGAACGTTGGAGCTGGCTGGTTCTTGTCCAATGTAGCTTGGTTATTCTCAGTGAGCATCTGTTCTTGGTTCTGCGTACCATTCGTAGGCGTCGTCACATTTGGGCTTCCAGCATGTGCGACATGCGGGATCATTACGGCAGCGGTTGTTGAGGCTAACACAATGGCCACAAGCGCAGCTTGTATACGCTTCGGGTTATCTTTGACTACGTGAACGACCTGTTTAATGGTCATATGATTGTTCCTTGTTTACCTTATTATTATGAACCGAGCTTTCTGTGCTGTCTTTACTTCATCCTCCCCAGTATTTTTACAATCAATGCCGCCAGTATCAGCGCAGTCGCCAAGGTAACGAAGCCTAAGACACCATAGGCGACAAGGAGTAGCTTGAGGGCGTTATCGAAGTTCATGGTTTGTCCTGCTTTTCGATGCGTCGATAGTCGTTTAGCGTCATTAATATAGTGCTTCCTTCTTGTATGTCGCGAGCCGCACGGATTGTGCCATCGTGATGCCGGTAGGTGTCGAGCCCGCGCTTCAGTGACCGGCGTATACTCCACCAGTTAATTATTGACCACCATATACGACTTAAACGGTCAGTTGGCTTGCTCATAGGTTGCCTCGGATCATCATCACTCCCACGCCCAACAGCGTCAGATAACCTATGGCAAGGATCAGTTTGGGGCTATGTTGGTGCAGAAGGTTTTTGGATTGCGTGGGTCGTTCTTGTGGAAGGGCTGGCATTACTGTTCACCTCCGGAGATATTTACTTGGTGGTCTTTCGCGTCCTCAAAGCTGAGCTTAACGAACCGTTGGAGCCGTTTGCTCCACATCAGTGGCATCTCATGTAATCTATTTAAGTTGGGGCTACGATCAGGATCGTCGGCAGTTGTCTGCTCCCAGTGACCCTCGCCAGGTACGTATGTTGGGTCAAACGCATCTTTGCCTACCCACTTACTCCACAAATCATACTCCACGCACTCAATCTCTCCCGGCCAAATGCCTGTCCAGATTGCGGGCAACGTACTGCCCTCATGCTCTTCACATTGCAAACGTTGGATACCGCATTCAGGGCAGCGTGCTACGTCACAGCCTAGACTATGTTCGTAGCCTGGTAGAACAGCGCAATCACCGCAAGCACGTAATTCGACGGTATATGGGTAGTTGCTATTTTCCATGTTGTACCCGTTCAATGTTACGAAGTAGCCGGTACTTATCGAAGGTAGCTTGGGTAGTTCCCATTTTTTCGTAGACTTCTTTTTTGGTGATCTTCTTTTCGTCGACTTGGGTGCAGAGGTCGTCAAACCATTCATAGGTATGTCCGTCGTTGTTCATCTCTGCGAGGGCATTTATGTACGGCCTGATGCCACCCATACCGGAAATGGTCAGTCGTCTGTTAGATAGCATGGACAGGTTCCTTTCTGAGTATTCTCTTAAAATTGTTTTGAATGTTGCGGTTGTATGGTATGTCGATGATCTTGAATGCCTCCTTGGGGTTTTCTAGGTCTGGGTTGTAGATAAGTAACCGCGATCCTCGTTTCTCCCAGATGAATTGGCCGAAGTGATTTTGGGCTAGAACTTTCATTGGTATATCGCCATTAAACATCTTCATGTGCTTAATTTCTTCAAAAGCTTTGACTTCAAGTGGTAGTTCCATGTCGTCATCATGGCCATCAGGACTAAATCCGCATTGGGGATATTCGTCATTAGTAACGAAGCCTGGACGACTGACTTTATGCCCTGTGATGGACATATATAACTCGATTGCTTCATCTTCTAAAATATGCCCGCGTTTCGTATGGAAGTTGCCTCCAAACCCGGTGATCTCTGTGATTGCGTAGCTACTAGTAATGCCATTAATAATTTTAAGGGAGGTCGAATACGCTAGAAGTTTATCTGCGTTAGAGCCGGTGTATAGGTTGGCTCGAAGTTCGTTCCACTCCGGAGAACCTTGTTCAATATTGTGGATCGTTATATGACCCATAACGCCCTGTTACTTCCTAGCTGGCCGCTTACTTGGATTGTCGCCATAGCTGTCTGACTTTGGTTCGTCGATTAGAGTTGACTGCTCCCCTGCGGCAGCGTCCATATTGGCCTTAAGTTGCTCGTCGGTCATGTCGGTGTCGGTAACAGTAGCATCGTCGTCACCTTCCGAATTGGCTGCAATAATAGCCGCTTTCTTGTCTTCGCTGGCTTTGACATCGGATAGCTCACCGTCGATGTATGATGGTTGACCATCCTCTTTTATGACTGAGCTGTCTAGCTCAACGGCCTTTTGCATGTCAACACTCATCGGACCCCACTTGGAAATAAGGAGTTTGATAACAGTCTTTAACGCCATCGCATCAAAATTGTTACTCCATGGGCTGTTTGCGCCATACTGATTCTTCGGATTCTTGTCCCACTGGTAGGCTTTGCTGTAACGCTCGGCATGACTAAGCATTTCCTCTATCGTCATGTAAAGCTCCTTCTCGAAGCCGTTGACGAGCTTGAACATAGCAACGTAACCGATCACGTCATCACTCTGTTTAGCTTTCCAGCCATAGGTATTACCAAGCAATGGGTCTTCACTCACCAGTTGCCCCGCGTAAACAGCAGTGGCAGCAATTGTCTTGTACTGACCTGTACGTTGAGCAAGTTGGACATATCCGCGCCAGCCCATCTGGAACTGAGCCTCAGATACTTTAGTCCACTCAGTTTTACCGGTCTCACGGTCAACAGTCTTTTTATTATTTTCATAAGGGATTATGTGCGCGAACCCAAGGTTCTTATTGATCGGTAGATCGAGCGCAGCTGCCGTCAAGCAGGCCATAAATAGCGATACCGGCTCGCATTTGGCGAGCTTATCATCTGATCCGATCATGGAGCTTACGCTAGTCATGAAGCCAGAGGCGCGCTTTCCCAGTAGGTCATTGACGCGTTTCTGCGTAGACGGAAGGGCCATGAAACCTTTTACGGTGCTTGGTTGCTGTGATGTGACCTTATTATCGGTGGTTGATACTTGGTTGTCTGACATAATTATTTCTCCTTATAACTCATTAGATTTATTGCGCAGGTTCTTACTTATCCGGATTAGAAAGTCTTTCGTTTCATCGAGCACTTTCCCGGCTTCTCGGTTAGCTACATTAGGCATCTCGATCTGGTCAATCATATCAGCGAACCGTAGCAGCTTTTCTTTATCGGGGGCAAGTAGTTCTTGACGTTTTTTCTCGGCAGCATCCGCTTCGGCCTTTGCCTTCGCTGCCTGCTCTTCAGCTCGTTCGCGGGCAAGCCTGGCGGCTTTCTCCCGTTCGATACGCAGCTCTTCGTCTTTGGCTTTCTGGACTGCCGCAGCCTTAGCTCGTTCCTCGGCAAGCTTTTTCTCATTGGCCTGACGTTCGACAGCGGCTATGCGCTCACGTTCCTCGGCTTCTTTTTTGAGACGTATGTTTTCTTCGCGGATACGCTGTTGCTCTTTCTGTTCAGCTTCAACCCTAGCTTGGCGGTCAATTTCGGCCTGGCGCTCAGCATCCTGTTTGGCTTTGTGGGCGTCTTTCGATTGTCGGAGTAAAGTGTCGAAGGCATCATCGCTCATATCCTCAAGGCTATAGATGTCGGTTCGCTCAACATAGGGGGAGAGTTTTTCGATACGCTCAACGTGGCGTTGGTGCTTACGCTCATCCTCGGCACGTTCGGCGAACTTTTCCTGCTTCTCTAAATGTTCTTCTATGGGCACAACCAGCGCTTTGATAATGTTAGCCATGCCATCAATGGCCTTACCCTCGCGTAGTGATTCTTCTTTGAGGTTTTTTCTGATGTGCTCGACTTCGACCCGGATATTCTTTAGTTTTAACCGAGCTACTCTTGCTCGGCCCATCAGCTCAACTTGTTTCTCATCGGTAACGATGATAGCGTTGGACTCTTTAGCCAGTGCTCGTGCCTGATTAAAGCTATCACCAAACTGCGACAATAATTCCTGCACCTTGCCATGTGACAAGTTGCTTTGCTCGGCGACAATGGCTAGCTCGTTATCTTTCTTGAACGACATTTATTTCAGTCTCTTCATAAGGTACTTAGTTGTTTTTGGTGTTGCACCCTGGGGGGACTCTCCCTCAAGCCGGTAGGTGTCGGTCAGTTTCTTGGTGTCTACTACCTTCTTGAAGAACTCGGGGGATAGCATCGTCGGATCATAATCCCAGCCGATGCGTTCAGCGATGGTGATAGAGCCATAATCTCCCTTGAGACTCTTGATATTGTTCTCGATCATCGCTGACTCTATGCGCTTCCACGCCTCATCAATCTGCGCTGGCACCGTCTTGGACAACTCTAGAAACTGGCGGAATTTCTCATTCTGCATCAGTTCGCTTTGCATGTCTTCGAGGGACTTCTGGAGGTCTAGAGCGCTTAATACTTCGCCTTCGATCAGTTCTTTGGGGCTATCTTGGGTAGAGTCTGCCATATTATCCTTCCTCCACCTCGGCAGTAACCGTTTTAACAAGCTTGGTGATTATTACTTGGTCGTTCCCTAACGACAATTGCTCTTCTCTAACCGCGAGTGCTTCATCCAATGTTTCAGCCTTGCGGTATGACCAGCCTTCCGAACCATAGTTTGTCCAGACTAGATAGGGGTCTTTTATTGGTTCTGCCATATTATTCCTTCGTGAATGTTAGCTTGACTTTTTTGAGGGCTTGTTTTTCTTTTTTTGTGCCGAACATTGATATAACAATGAGGTCGTATAACTTGGGGTCGATCAGTTCAAATAGTTCTGCCATCTATGCGGCCTTTATCCGTTTAACATACGTTTTTATCGATACTTCACACTTACGGCAGGAGCATATCAAATTATGTGTTGGCCGTGGTCGCCGTACTTGTCGTTGCTTGGCCGTCAGCCGATGGGCTATTTTGACGATGCCGAAGCGGTCGCAGAAGGCGTATACCTGGTCATAGAGCTTGAGGCCGATTTCTTCAAAGGCGTCAGCGTCCATTACGCCTCTACCTTGCAATGGCACATGATTAAGTAACTATTGTGTATTGGGCACCTGATAAGCCCGACGACTGCGCTGCTCATGTTAATCTCCTCATTACGTATATAAGTATATAGATATATAGTTCTTTACACAATAAGAAAATATATAAAGCTGTGCAAAACTAAAAATCCCCCGGCCGGTCAGCGAGGGATATAAGGGAACGGAGATTTAGTTTGAGTTTAGGTTTAAGCTTGGTGTACAAGTACAGGCAAAGGTACAAATTGCGTTAGGTGCGACGCAATTACAGCTCTACTATAACATGTCAGGAAGCCTTTTACCTTACGTCGCAAAATATCGACATCATGCTGTTATCGTCTGTACGCGTGGCTGCCATACCGCCGGAATTGTCTCACGTTCTTGACCGTCGGAGTACGGCGAGAATATATTGAAGTGCGGATTTACTACTGCAAGGGCGGCGTCTTCATCTGAAAGCAATCCTAGAAAATTTGTTAAAAACATATCAGCCTCGGGACATTGCATGGCTCTGACCACACAGAGGTCTCGAGTATACCTATTATGCTCGAAGACTCGTATCCGTCGATCAGACCGTTTCGCTGGGTCTCGCCGTAGCCGATATACCCGTTGCTCATTTGCATAACGCACGCTGGATATGTCGAGGAAACCTTGTCGCTCCAATAAGGCGTATGTCTCTTCACCTAAAAACATGCGAAGGGTTTGTTCGGCTACCGTATTCGGGTCACGCCCTGGCTGTATGATATCCCCCACTCTTAAAATGTCAGCGAGTCCGATACTTGGCACCGTCGTTGTTGGCTGCTGTCTTCTGCCCGTAGTTGGTCGGCGGTCAATACGGAAGTGTTCGGGGATTTGACCGACTAATGGAAAGCCGCCCAATCGCGCTACCTCAGCGGCAATAGCGTAGCCTGCCCAACCAGCGACGCCAGCGATCATCTCTTGTTCGGTATGCCTGTGGGATGACGCGAACGCCACCACGCCGGTTGCGCTACCACCGTTTCCCATATCCAGGCGCAGTAGCACGACCTGATAGGGATTATTCCTGATGCGCGTATCGGCCCGCTCTATCCGCCAGGTGCCGCGTAGTCCAGGCCATTGTTGCTGCGTGGCTGTTAAAAGCGGCGAGGTGGTGCTGTTATGGACTGTGCCGTTTTGGGTGCGTGTTCCCGTGGCGAGTAGGCTAGCGAAGTCCGTATGCTGGCAAGTCCGCTTTCCCTCGGCATCATGGTTCCGGTTGAAGATATATGGCGGACAGTCGCAACTCAATAATCCCGTCTGTCTATCTGCTAACACGCGGTACCAACTGTTCGGTCGTGAGGACGATTCGATGGCGATGACGAGACTGTAGTCACCTCGGGCTAAACTTCTGGGCATGGATGTCACCTTTCTGAAGTAGAGTGCAGCCGTACCAGCGCCCCCACGCTGGCACCCCCTCACTACTAGCCGCCAGCAATCCGGGCGACAATCATCAAGGATTCGGCGTCAGGACGAAATTCCGTTAAGCGTTCGGGTGTTTGCCCCGGCGCGACCGCGAAGACGCTGCGGTTCTGTTCAGCTGCCTGCGCGACGATACGCTGGGCGGCTTGGACGGCATACTGCTCGTCAGCCGACAAGCTACCAAGTGCGTCAAGGCTGGCGATACGTGGGAATTGGATGGCGGCGTCACCGCTTTTACCCATCACCCTTATTTGCCCGACGCCCAATATGGCAGGGCTGAAAGTGCCACGCTGGCAGCGCTCTTTCCAAGCCTGCTCCAGTTCGGCGGTTGAGATAGTAGCCATTGTATATGTTCCTTTCTGGCTGTTCGTGAGGGGTACCATTTTCCCCTCTCACATACCTATTCTTTTTGGGCATTAGGAAAGTGGAAGTTTAAGACGCTTATTAACAGGAATTCGGTTATGATGGGTGCATGGGTCAGCGATATACAGAGCAGCGTAAAATTCGCGATAAGTATCTTCGGGCGCGGAGTAATTGGCGGCGACGGATGCGCTTATTATTCCCCAGCCCGCTTGAAGTACGCTTCGCCAGAATCTTGCATGGACATACGTTGACAATACCGTTCATACGATCCATAAAAACCGGCTTCCCACTAACCTTCATTTGGCGCGGCAAATTATTGAAGCGTGAGCTGATGCAGCGGGAAGTGCGAGCGGGAAAATGCTTCATCGACTATGCCGTGGTGACGCCGTATTACAAACGAGGGATCGAGCTTATAGGCAAACGCTGGCATGGTGATGTGATTGCGGAGCAGGAACGGCACGACTACTTAGTGGCGCAGGGTTGGCAGTTGATGTATCTAACCCATAAGCAATTAGCCGACTCACGGCGGACATATGTAGAGACGTTGAGGTTTCTAAAGTCTTAACATTACTGTAAAATAAAAGCAAATGAGCAGTAAGATAGCAAACCAACTTCAGACATTTTATTCGTCTGTTCGCAAAACTCCTTACTGCTGGAACTGGACAGGTGCAGTTGATGATGATGGCTATGCTTGGACTGATGTACCACGACGACCGAGAAGAGCAGTCGCATTTTTATACGAGACGATGTACAGACCGTTGGCAAAGACGAAGCGGTTAGGACTATCTTGTTTTAATCGACGATGCGTAAACCCGAATCATATTGAAATATTGGGTGGCTATATTGATCATCTCAAACTTCTGAAAGAACAGCCGCCAGTACCTATTCGACGGGGGAAGTACGACGACCCTGTAGCATATTTTTGGATCAGGGTTAACAAAGACGGGCCTATTCCATCGCATAAGCCAGAACTAGGTTCATGCTGGTTATGGGCAGGAGCTCCGAGTGGTACTGGGTACGCCGGTACACATATTGGAGGTAAAAACATGCTTGTGCATCGCTACTCATACATACTAGACGGCAATGATATCCCTGAAGACCTAGAGCTAGATCACCTATGTAGAAATAAACTGTGCGTAAATCCAAAACACTTGGAAGCAGTGACACATGAAGAAAACATGAAAAGGACTGTTCTCTATCGTAATGAACATAATAAAGGCTATAATCTGCCTCATTGCAAGAATGGGCACCTCTACACGCCACAAACCGAGGTCTATCGGCTCGACAAGAAATATAACAAGATGCGACGCATTTGCCGAGTCTGTATTAATCAGCGGCGTAAAAAAGATTTTAGTGGCTATAGCGATATAATTATTCAAGCCGAATAAGGATTGAACACATATTTGGTTCAATCGATTCGTAAATATTGTACAAAAGTGTGTTTGTAAGGCTTCTATCTTAGGTCTGAATACAAAAGTTTGCATGTTGTAGAATCTTATGTTATAGCTTTACAACCGTTGCAGCCTGGTCTACACTACAGATTAGTAATCGCGGGGCGGTTACAAAAAATCAAAACTTCAAAGCTCAAACAAACATACAAAACTCTAGCCAGAAATGGCTGAAAACAAAGATAGAAGACGGTCTCCAGCTCGCAGGGAGATCGTCTTTTTTATGTCCGAGTCCCGATACATGAGTAAATCCAGTAGTATTTAGCTAATTGGCCTTAAAACAGCGGTTAACAGATGAGGCATCGAATAGTTGCACACTCCCCTGCCCTATCAAAAGCCCCTCCCAGGGCGATTTTGGCCGTTTTGGGGGACACCTAGCGAAGGGCAGGGACTTATGTTGTAGCAACCGTTTTGCTGCTCATTACCCGTAGTGTACAATACTTATCAAGACTTAGATCAGTTGCCACTCTTCTAAGTTGAGAGAACAATCAACGTAAATAGAAATGACTCCCGAGTTAGGAGCCATCTATTGAGATCAGTTGCCTGACTCAATCCTAACAGTCGTGGAGTCGGAAAGTCAAGGCTCATGAGATATGTGTACTTATTCAAGGCAGGTGAAGATCACTATAAAGTAGGAATTACAGCCGACATTATAAGCAGGTACTTTTCATTAAAAAGTTCTAACCCACGCCAGCTCGAAATCGTGACCGTACGTTTGAGTAGCGATGCTCGAACGCTGGAGCAGAAGATTCACGGCTACCTCAATCAGCATAAGCTAGACGGAGGCAGGGAGTGGTTCAAGCTAACCGACAAACAGGCCGTCGAGGTAGCGATCATGATTAATAAAGACCCAGAACCAACCCCCGTCCAAGACGTAAAGGTAGGAGAACTTTTGGAGACGCAAGCGATGCGCTATCGTTCTATAGAAGCTAAGGTTGATAGGATCGTTGGTATGATGGAGGGTCTCTTACGCCAGGTTCAGACAAGCCTTTATTCATCAGAGCTTCCGGGTAAGGCAACGAAGTTAGCTACTACATCCGAAAAAGAAACAGACGCCGAGCTGATACAAGAAGCGCTTGCTATTATTAAGGCCAACGGTAGAGCATCGACTTCACTCCTACAAAGAAAGCTATCAATTGGCTATGGCCGCGCCGCGCGGATAATAGACAACCTAGAACAAAGAGGAATGATAGGCGCTTACGGTGGTACCCGAGGTCGCGATGTCTTTATAGTGAACGCGGATGATTCTGAACAAATTACCAGTACTATATAATGTACTCTATGGGTACAAGACCTTTTGGAGGGTGAGAAGGAAGTTTTAGACAGGAGTGCTTGAAATTCTATCGATCTCACCCAACGCTGGCCGTGATTACGCCTTAATGTATTCGATCTGTACTTACAACCCTAAATTTCGCCGCTAGTATTCGTAGCCCATATGGGCGCATTGTTCGTATTGTATGCAACTAGATTGCCGTCAGTTTGCATAACTAGATAGGAAAGGCTTTGACCTCCGGTATTTGAAGCCCATAGCGCATGGCCGGACGACGAGTATACAACCATATTGCCATCACCTTGGAGACCGAGATAGGCACCTGGATTTCCACTAGTGCCGGTAGCCCAAAGCTTGTGGTAGCCAGGGCCAAACAGAACCAAGTTGCCATCCGATTGCATCAGCAGTGCATAGCGCAGATCACCGGACCGTAGGAAGTAGTCGCCTGCCATCGTCTGGCCGTTATAGAGACGGTCTGAGCCGACGTATGAGTGATTGGCGTTACCGCCTTTATTGTTGGCCCAAATGGGTGCAGGCGGGTTGCTAGTGTTGTAGGCGACCAGATTGCCGTCGCTCTGCATGACCAGGTACGCCAGACTTTGACCGTTGGTATTGGTGGCCCATATAGGCGATCCGGAGGCTGTGTATTCGACGATATTCCCGTCGCTTTGTACGCCGAGGTAGGCACCTGGGTTGCCGTTTTTACCGTTTGCCCAAACGGCTGATTGGTAGTGATATTCGACCAGATTCCCATCGGACTGCATAATCAGTACATACTGCACGTTGCCTGAAAGGATGTACTGGCTGCTTCGCATGACTTGGCCGGGATTGAGATGGTCGCTACCGAGGAATGTGGCGCTGCCAACGCCGGGCCAGCCAGTGCCACCTGGCGCAATATCCGCGATGTGGATGAAGTCATTTGGCCAGTCGGTCACATTATAAGTTAACTGACGAGTACCGTAGACACCTGTACCCTTGAGGTTATACTCGTCGACTACAATAGTGTTTCCGTTATTTGATACTGAAGATACAATAGCGACGTGGCCGAGGTAGTGGTTGTTAGATGCAGCTGCCCACCAAGCAACCGAGCCGATGGCAGGCTTTGTATCGACTGGCCATTTCCCAGTAGCGCCATTTTTCCAGGCTTCCGCATTGCCATCGCCCTTGTAGTTGATATTAGACCAACTGAACTTAATGTTGTTGGAAGTGTTGCCTCCCATCTGCTCGTTGATCTCGTATGCAGCGTAGTCGGTACAGTTGCGGTAATTGAACTTGAGCGGCGATAAACTGTTCATGTTAGCATTCGGCCACGGGTAGTCGTTACCACCAACAGATGAGCTTGCCATTACTGACTCTGTCGTCTCTATGGTGGTGACAGCGCTTACTCCAAGAAGTATGGCCAAAACAGTGAGGAATAGAACAATAGTACGGAGCCAGAATGCTCCAACGTAGCCTTGACGGTTTTGCACCACTATATCACGAACCTTTCTATGGTCTGTAGCTCATTTTCGGAAATCCACTAATTGAAACGGTTCAGCACATATTTTGTAACTGTAGGTACAAGTCACTGTATTCTTAGTTATTTGCTATACTAATAGCCAATGGAAGACACCGAATCACTCAACAACCTTCAACACCCAGCGTACAATCCACGGAAAATCAACGACACGGATTTCAACAATCTCATACAGTCAATCCGCGAGTTCGGTGACTTATCGGGCCTAGTGAAGAACATCACTACAGGCCATATTATTTCGGGCAACCAACGCAAAGAAGCATTCTCAAAGCTCGGCGCAGAGCGCATTGTCATTACCCAGCGTATGAGCGATGGGCCGGACAAGTACGGGACGACGGCCTACGGCTACATCCTCATGCCGGACGGCGGCCAGTTCAGTTACCGCGAAGTCATGTTTGACGAGGCCAAAGAAAAAGCAGCCAACATTGCCGCTAATAGAATTACTGGCGAGTGGGACAAAGATTTACTCGCCCAGGTCAACTATGGGCTCAGTCAGTTAGAAAACGGCGACGAGCTATTGGCATTAACCGGCCAATCAGAAGACGAGATTGTCAAACTGCTTGAACAAGTGGGCGTCGAGCCAATTATGGAACCGGAGCAGAAGCAGTCCAAAGACGACGACGGCCTGAAGCCATTACGTGTTCGCTTCACGGACGAGCAACTAGCAGCAGTCTATGAAGCCATCGGCATGATGAAGCGTGAGCGGCAACTGACTAATGAGCCAAACCCCGATTTAGACGCCAACGCTCTATACTACATTTGTAGGTCTTATGTCGAAAACATCACGTCGCAAAATACAGACACCCAAACCCAAGCCACGGACACGCAGCCGTCCGCAGAAACTGCCGCGCCGATCCAGATCGTCTACGAGACGACCAACACGCCCGGTACGCCGGACCTCACCTCAATCCCAACCGACCAAGTTAGTTGATTACTGGCCAGCCGCTGTCGTCGCGTTCATAGCCATGGTTGACATTGCCAACCATTCGCAGCGAGGACGCGAGATTGTCAGCGGCATAGTATTCGCGGCTTTTATCGTGTTCCTAGTCATGGTACGCTAGAAGGGTGTCCTTGAAGTACCTGCGAGATACTTTAAAATCACAGACTACTAAACCGCCCTACAACGGCGGTTTTTTGTTTATCCACACCTACACAACTTATCCACAACCCAATCACAACAAAGTTGTTGACGGGATGTGAAAAGCGAGTAGTATTAAAAGTATCAAGCTAAACAAGGAACACGACATGAAAGGATCAGAACTAGCAGAATTAATCAGCCGGGGTTATCGGCCGGTACTGAAATAAGTCACCGCCTCGAGCACGGCAGAAAAAGGCTCACATGGGCGGCCAGGAAAATAATCACGTTCGACTCGTGAACAGCCCAAGAACAAAGTTCATTAACAACTCCAGTTCACATCGTCGGTAGTAATCAGGGCAGACGTATTCAGGAAATCAAGTGCCAGGGTGTAGGCGTGCCTCGCACATAGTACACTCACCTGGCGTAAGCAAAACCATGCAGCGAGCATTACCGCTGGCGACGTGTACTGGAGTTAAACGCATCAACCTAAACAGGAACCCCACATGGAACATACCCCAGCACAACCCCCGCAGACCGCCGAGCAAGCTTACGAGCAACAGTACGAAGTTCTCTCACGCGTCATGGCCCGGGTCATCAACAAAATCACAAACCTGCATGATAGCAATAGCGAGAAGAACTGGGCTCACGTCGGCGACCTCGAACACGTTACGGAAATTATGAACGATCTGGATGAGTTTTTAGGAAATTAACAATTCAATTCAAACGTTCCGTTCTACCTAAGCTGTGGCGCAACCCAGCCCACCCTATGTAAGACGCGTAACGTAACGTACAGGCTTCGGCCTCAAGAGCATACTTTCGCTCCCATCTTCCGAAGCCATAGAGTCGACGTGCAGCTGGTAGAACAGGCCGTTTGAATAACGCAGAAAGGATGAGATGAAAGAGCAAATTTTAGCGAAGACAGTCAATGGATATTTAGGGCAGATTAGGGTTACGGTTCGGTAATGGGCCTCGCTTTAGTTGATCAAGACGAGTACGAGACGGTAATTAATAGCGAAGAGACTTATAAAGGTTTGGCCGCTAACCTACGCATTGGTAACACCATAGTATTCGCTTGGACTGACCAAGAAGGGACGCAACTAGACATACTTATGAATGCCCGTGCATTACAGTACGGCCGCTTGCAACGCGGCATGAACGCCGCTACTGATCTATTCGTCGCCGTCTCCCATTTCGGTATGTTCGGCTTCGAGCTGAACGGTACAGAGAAGTTCCCCAGCTATGTAGGTGAAAAGCTAAATCTTGGTGGCATTAACACTACGACCGAGAAACTGGCAGAGCTTATAAACGGCGTGTGTAGGGAACTTGAGTCATGAGGTTGATAACCCCCTACGCCCCTACGACGTTTCTAAAGCCATGCCTGATCGTAGATACTGTCTACGTCGAAGACGGCGAAAAGGAAACGGCAGTCCTCTTTAATGAGGCGTTAAACGCGAACCATGCACTCGCATTTCACAGCGATGAAGTACGAAAAGTAGAAAAGATCACCGGACATAAAAAGGTATCCGATTGGTCAGTGGTCAAAAAGCACGAGTCGGAACAAGAGGCGATTGACTATCACCTCTCTATAGCAAAGCAGTTACACAACGGCGGTGCTAACGAACTATGGGAACAGGGGATGGATACCTACCTTGAGTTTTACGAGAAATACTGTCCTTCCGAGATGCGCGACCGTTTTGACATGAAGGAGACAGTAGCATGATCACCATAACCGCCCATCCCAAAGCCGACAAGAAGCACATCGTTGTCGAGAAGTTCAACTCAGTAGTGGCAGCCGAGCAATGGAAGCAGGTGCTAATTAAGAATGGGTGGGAGGTGATATGAGTGCGCTACTAATAAAGCTCAAACTCTGGAACTACCGTCACAGGCTCATGCCTGAGCAAAGGAAAATCTTTGACAAGAAGCTAGTGATTGCCCAGTTACGAGCAGAGTATGCCTTCTGGGGCCACGATACCAGCAACATGACCGACGAAGAAATAGAGGCTGGTGTCATGCGGATGGCTGAAGTGTTACGAAGTACAGGCGTCTCATGTGAACAGGCTGCTGAGAATTTTAGGATGATGGGTAAAATACTACGAGGTACCGAATGACCCCCTCCGACATCACCCACATCGAAGACTTTGTCCGCTGGGCCAATGAACGGGGACTACGACCAGGTGTCACTTTTCACCGCGCACCCATAGCCAAACTTAAAAAGACCGGCAAATATGAAGTCGAATTCAACACTATCGAGCGGAGCTGCCACAACTACTATACCGCCACGCCGAAAGACGAACGGCTCGAAGGATTAACCTATTTCGATTAAGGAGCACTATGAAAATAAAAATTATAAACATCAAGCCAAAGCGCATTAAAGTGAATATCGATAAAAAGGACGGCTTAAATTACGAGTTGTATTGACTTAGGAGAAACATAAGATGATTAGCAAAGCCAATTATAAAATGTATGTTACCGATAGGCCGCTTAAAAAAGGCGATCTAATAGCGCATGATAGCTGTGAGCCGTACTACGTCTTTGACGGTAAGGATTTCTTGCAGATATGGAGAAACGGAAACAATGGCGGTAAACTGACGATTAGCGACAACCACTCTAGTAATCTAGATTTCCCCGAAGCGAGCTTCTACAGGTTCAGCTATATGGGCAACATCGCTGAGGGCATTCATATTGAGACGACTGAATGGAAGTCAAAGGACGGTAAGCCTTGGAGCAACTATAATGATGCCGAGCTTAAGCGCATTCAAAAGGAGCTGATACCTGGCACGCTTGGGGAGCTAGCGGCATGAGTGACGAACTAAAAGCCAAGTTGACCCATCCCGTAATCGACTTCGGCCTAGCCTGTGCTGAAAATAATGCCGCCAGAAAAGAAGATATTTATAGCCTACTAGCCCAAATCGACGCCGCTTACAAAGAAGCAGGATACTATAAAGTCAATATTAAGATGGTCGATCAGGAGCATGGCGAACTCGAGTTTAAGGACGAAGTTATGACTCGTGGCCAATACCTCTCTCGCTTCAGAACCGAGCTAGAAACCATGCAACCCCTCATGAGTCCCGATGGTTATGAGAAATTCAAAAAGACAGCGTTGGCGGTAGCAGAGAGGGCGGCGGGGGTTCAGGAATGAATGTCGCATCGCTTGAATTGTGTAAGGAGCTGTATGAGGTGAGCGGGTGGGAACCCGATAGAGTTGCAAACTATATTAGCTTATACGTTCTGTTCGCTGGAAAGGAATGGATACACGGTAAATATCTACGTGAGATGCGCCGAGGTGATATCCCAGCCTACGACCTCGGCTACCTGCTTCGGAAATTGCAAGCAGATAAGATTGACCATGTTGTTCGCTGGGTAAATGACAAGCCTACCGATAAGATTGACCAGGCAATAAAAGAATGGCACGGTAATTGGATTTCAGGAACGTTATTTATGCCATTCAAAGATTACTTTATAGCCGATACCCCCGAAGATGCCACCTGCAAACTTGCGATTGAACTGTTCAAGCAGGGGATACTAACCAAGGACGCCGCATGAAGACCTATCATAAGATTTCTGTTGATGAATCCACCTACACCGCCCTCCAGCAACGTGCCGCCTACATTAAGCAGCTGACAGACAGGCCGATAAGCGCGGCCATGGTTGTGCGATGGCTAGTTTGCGGGAAGTTGGATATTAAGGGGGAAGTGGTATGAGAGATTTAGACGACGCAACACAGAAGATAGTTAACGCTTACCTCATGCAGTACGTCTGCCCGACTTGCGGCCACAGGTTTACCGAAGTAGAGGATGCCGATCTGCATATCAAAGCGTTTCACCCAGAGCCGCCGAAAATCAAAAAAGGCGATATTGTCCATATCACTATAAATGGGACTGGAGCGATAGGAGCTATGCGCGTTACTAACCTCGCTAAAAAAGGTGAGGCTGACGAACTGCAACTGGAGGAGGTGGAATGACCAAACCCCGTTTTAACTTCGGCAATATCGTAGTCGTTGAAGGTAACCTCATCGGCGTAGTGGTGAAAAGCTGGGGACCAAAAATGCGCGGCGGTGTCCAAACCGACGAATATGAGCATGAAGTCTATGTACGCTCATTCAATTCAATCGGCACTTACCTAGAGCCTGTTAGGGACTCGAACTCAAAAACTGGTCAAGGACTAGAAAAGGCCGTCCATTGATGAAGCATGAGACAAGCGAACACCACCAAATGCAACCCGGCAAGGGTGGTAGGAAGTCGCTCA
>Ga0307372_10003762_pt1 | contig 23979 bp, 16 predicted proteins | sample OX1MG_FD_202533 | JGI IMG/M metagenome (GOLD analysis project Ga0307372, IMG submission 202533) | Soil microbial communities from Risofladan, Vaasa, Finland - OX-1 | ecosystem: Environmental > Terrestrial > Soil > Coastal area > Acid sulfate soil | place: Finland: Risofladan, Vaasa | collected...
TCGCGCCCGAGGGCGGGGACAGTTTCCGGATGAAAAGCCGGTTCGCCAAATTTCAGAACGTGCCTGAGATGCTCCGGCTTTTCCACGTGGCCGCCGACGTCAAGACCGGCGAGGACCTCAACCTGCCTGCCCCGGCCCTGGCCCGCCGGCCGGGCGACGGGCAGCGCGCGCCGCAGACCGTGGTCACCGAGCCGACAGCCGGGCTGCTCGCCTACGTCGCGGACCTCGGCAAACGTGCTGAGGCGGTGCGCGGCCGGGCCGTCCCGCCTGATGAGGACAACATGCTGAAAATCTCCAGCGACGGCCGGAAAGCCGCCCTGGACCTGCGCCTGGCCGGGCTGCCGCAGACCAGGCCGAGCAAGGTGGACACCGCCGCCGAGGTGATCGCCGGGATCTGGCGGGACCACCGCGACGATCAGTACCCCGGCCCGGACGGGACGCCCAGCCCGGTACGCGGGTCCCTGCAGATCGTCTTCTGCGACCTCGGCACACCCGGGGAGCGCTGGAACGTGTACGGCTACCTGCGCGGCGAGCTGGCCGCGCGGGGCGTGCCACGTGAGCAGATCCGGTTCGTCCACGAGGCCCGCACCGACCGGGACAAGGCCGAGTTGTTCGCCGCGTGCCGGGCCGGGCGGGTGGCGGTGCTGATCGGCTCAACCGAAAAGCTCGGCGTAGGCACGAACGTGCAGGCCAGGGCTGTTGCCTTGCATCACCTCGACGCGCCGTGGCGGCCAGCCGATGTCGCCCAGCGCGAAGGCCGCATCCTGCGCCAGGGCAACCTCAACCCCGAAGTCCAGATCTACCGGCACACAACCCGGCGAAGCTTCGACGGGTACGTCTGGCAAGCCCTCGAGCGCAAAGGCCGCTTCGTCGCGCAGGTCATGCGGGGCCGGCTCGACGTCCGCGAGATCGAGGACATCGGCGACGCAGCTCTTTCTTACACCGAGGTCAAGGCCCTGGCCACCGGCAACCCGCTGCTCATGGACAAAGCCAAAGCCGACGCCGAGCTGACCCGCCTTGAACGCGCCGAACGCGCCCACCACCGCACCCAGGACGCCCTCCGCCACACCGTCACCCGCATCCAATCGCGGATCACCGGGCTCGACGCTCTCACCGGCGAGATCGATGCCGCGATCACCAGGCGCGCTGACACGCGGGGCGAGGCGTTCACCATGACGGTGGACGGGCTCACGCACACCAAACGCGCCGACGCCGGGTCGCACCTCAAGCGCGTGCTGGCCGACCAGGCCGCTGCGGCCGGCCCGAACGGGCGGCGCCCGGCGCGGCCCGGGCGCCTCGGCGGTTTCGACGTGACCGCCGAGATCGACCGGGTGCTCGGGACCGTGGAAGTCAGCCTCGGCTTCGACGGAGCGCCCGGCCAGGACATCCGGATACCCCTCGCCGAACTGTCCGCGGCGGACCTGGCCGGGCTGGTGATCCGGCTGGAGAACCGGCTCGCCCGTCTGGAAGAGCACAAGAACGACACCCTCGCCGAGATCACCCGGCTGCGCGCCGAACTCGGCCACGCCAGCGACTCCACCGGCGCGCCGTTCGCCCAGGCCAGCCAGCTCGCCGCAGCCCGCGAACGCTCCCGCCAGATCGACGAGCAACTGCGCGCAGCCGCCACGTCCCCACAACCGGCAGAAGACCAGCGGCCAGAAGAAAGCAACCAGGACCACGGCCCGGACCACGAGACCGGGACGGCCGGCACGGACCACAGTCCAAAGAGCACGACCGGGACGGCGGACGCGGACCAGCGCCAGGCCGGCGCCGTCCAGATGGCGAAGACGGCCGGGACGGAAGAGGCGGCCCAGGCTGCCCCCGTCCTGTCGTCCGGCGAGGACCGGCCGGCGGATCCTCCGGTGGCGGCGGACCAGCCCGCTGACCCCGAACCATCTGCGGGCCTTCACCAGGACCAGGCCACAAGCCCGGACCATGCCGCGGACCAGGCAGAGCAGGGCCGGCAGGCGGAGCGGGGAGAGCGTGCTGGTCAGGAAGATCAGGCAGCCCAGGACCATGAGGAGGGCCGCGGAATGGAGCATGTGGCCACCAGCGGGGAGGCGCGGACGCGAGACTCACGGCCAGGCCAAGACCAGCACGATCCCGTCGCCCCGCCACAGCGTGACCCGAGGAGCCCTGAGCGTCAGGACCAGGACGCACCTGGCACGCGCTCGGCCACGGACCGGTCGAAGGGCCAGAACTCCGCAGCGGTCCGTCTCTCCGGACAGGACCAGCCGGCGGGCCAGGACCAGCCGGCTCGGCTGGACCAGCCGTCGGACCAGAGCGGACCGAGTCAGGACGCGGACCGTGGCCAACCGGGCCAGGGACCGGACCACGACGCGCCGGACCACGACGCGCCGGACCAATCCGAGCCCGAGGACCAGAGCCGGTCCAGCGGCATGGACATGACCGGGGACCACGGGCACCTGCCTGACGACGACCCGGGCTGGGAACAAGACCAGCACATCGAGATGGACCTGCGGCTGGTCCCGGCCCGGGCTGCCGCGGAGCGGCTTGCCGCCGATCCCAGCCCGCTCGTGCCCGCGGACATCGCGGCCGCTCTGCGGCGGATGCCGGCGCGGGACCTCGCCGGGCTGCTGTGGCACCCGGGCCGCCAGGCGCGGTTCATTGAAGCCGGAACCCTGGGCGGGAGCCGGGGCGCCCGCGGCCCGGGCCAGCTGGACGCGGGCGCGTTCGAGGAGATGGACTTCAGCCCCGCGGGCATCCGCGTCAAGGTCAGCGCGGGCAGCGCCATCCGCGCGGGCTTCCTCACCTGGCCGCAGGCCACCGCCTGGCTGGCACCGGGCCTGACCCCACGCAGGCGGCAAGTCATCGATCACGCTGGGCAGGCCCTTGCTGGTTACCGGGCGCTCGGGGCCGCGCCCATGCCCGGCGCCGGCGACCAGGCCCACGATGCCGCCATCGGCGAACTGACCCGCATCATCAACGCGGCAGTCGACGAGGTGGTCGGCGCGGCCCTCCACGCACACGAACCCGGCGCCGGCGGCAACCATCCGGACCCGGACGCTACGGCTCTCAACCGTGCCGGGGAACTGCTGGCCGCTCTGCCGGGCAGCGCCCCCAGCCACACCGCGGCAGGAGCCGGTGCCGTGGCGGAATCCGCGCCCAGCACTCACCCGGGTCCGCTTGGGGAAGCCGCCGATGCGCGACCTGATCTCGCCCGGGCTTTCGCCCCGGCGCGGGACGCGGAACTCGACGGCGGGTTCGAGCAGATGATTGACGCGCTCACGGAGCATGTGCGCCCCGCGCCCGGGGCCGCCAGCGCGGAGCCCGGCGGGCCGGCGTTCGCGGACATCAGAGCCGCCTTCGCCGGACTGCGGGAAGCGCTGGGCCTGCCAGCCGAGAACTTCCGGCCGCCCGCCCCGGCCGCGCCGGTCCCAGCCCGTTCAGACGCGGACAGCATCCTGCGGATGGCCGGCGCGCTCGCCGAGGCCCACGCCTGCGCGGACTGGTACAGCGGCGCACCGGAATGGCAGCGGATCAGCAAAGTCACCGGCGCCGCCCGGACGCTGATGACCACGATCCGTGAAGCGGCCGGGGACTACTGGGCCGAAGTCAGGCGCGACATCCGCGTGCGGGGATTCATCCGGACCGTCACAGCCCGCGTCGCATGCACGCTCTCCGGCGCGGCCGAAACGCTGGCCCGCAACCTTGACCGGAACGGCCGCGGCCACACCCCAGCGTGGAGGGCCGCCCAGCACCTCCACCGCGCCGCCGCCGACTGCGCCGCCAGGCTCATGGGCCAGCCGGGAACTGGCGGCACAGACCGGATGTCCGAAATCGCCGGCATCATCGCCAGCCCCGGCCGCACGCCGGCGAGCCAGGGAACAGATGGCCCCATGTCGGCCCGCTACAACGCCCCTATTCGCTCCGGTGCCATGACCAGCCCACTCACACTCGTCCGGGCGTGCTTCCCTGGACCGCTAACGCACAGGCCAGCGACCGCGAAGGAGCGCCGGGCCGGCCACCAGCCCTGGGTGCGGGACACCAAGGGCAGGCACCAAGGCTCCAGCCAGCGACGCTAGGCCCGTACCCGGCATCGGGGCTTGGGCGCGATTCGCTGGATGGGCATCCAGCGAATCGGTCATGCGTGTGAGTGCGCCCGTTACCCCAGTCGTTGGTGATGGACGGGTCGGGCAACCGGGTACGCGGGCGGCCATGGGAGAGCGTCCCGGCGGGCAGATGCGACTGACGGTGGTGCGGCCGGCCCCGGTTGAAGTCGGACAGGCATGCCGTCAGTATGCGCGGACGCCACCCGCTGGACTGAATCCCGAGAACTCGACCGATTCTGCCGCCGATCGGCTACCGCCTGGTCGGCGCTCCGAACGCCGAATCTGGCGCAAGTCGGCGACCACCGGGCAAAGGCGGTCCGAGCGGTATTGCGCGCGGCGAGAACCCTCAAGTGCTAACTGTCGCAAGCAGCCGGTCGGCGGACCGAAGCCGGGCGACTGCCATGGGCCGGAGGACAGGCCGCGGCCGTTGGTCCTGCCGGGCTGGCCGACGAGGCCTGCCACGGGGCGCGTCCTCGCCGGCGCGACAGGGCGTAAGGGATAGCCTCCGTTCATTGAGAATCTTTGCGGACCACCTATCTGAGACTGCGCTGGTCACGGACGCAGGGCGGCTGACCTTCGCCGGCGCGGCGGGGTAGCCCAAGCTGGCTGCGCTCCGCCGGGCGTCCGTTGGGGTTTTCGACTTCCGGGACAAGTCCCGTACACACGTGCGGCTCGACGCGCCGCGGATTGCGGGGGCTCTTCGCTATAACAACCGTGTTATAGTAGTGTGCTGTGGAGGGTCGTCTGCCTGGCGGAGGCCGAACTGGAACGCTCCGCACTGCCGAAGACCGGGATTGCCACCATGATCAACGCTGACGCCAAGCTCCGCTCGCTAGGACCGTCCCTTGGGTGTCCGCACTCCAGCGACGTTCGCGGTGAAGTTGGGCTGAACGAGTTCCGGCCACGGGGCGGTCGCGGTCCCTGGCGGGCGTTCTACCGGCAGATCCGGGCCGAGTTCGTCGCCGCTGCGGTGGGACCGGAGGCGCAGGTCGATCCGCAAGGGTTCCGGCGAGCATGCCAAGCAGCGGTGCAGCGGCTAGCCGAGGTCGAGGAGGGGTGAAGTCATGATGAAGATGCCGGAGTTGCGCAAGGCCGAGGAGCTCGCTGCCGACGAGCTAGGAGACCCTGAGGTGCGTCAGGAGTACGAACGCACGGCGTTCGCGAACGCCGTGGCCATCCGGGTCATCAGGTATCGGGCCGATCACGGTCTCTCCCAGAGCGCACTGGCTCGTCAACTGGGCATGCTCCAACCGGCGATCGCCCGCCTGGAGGCTGGCGATCACGAGCCTTCACTGACGATGCTGGCCCGGCTGGCACGGGGGTTGGGTATCAGCTTCAGCGTGGACATCACCCCCACCGTGCTCGGACTGCGTGACACGGCCTGACTTGGGATCAGCCCGCCGGCTCTATCCAGGCCAAGCTCGAATGCGAGCAGCTCCATGGTGGGTTGGCCTCCTCATAGTCCTCCTCGGAGGAGTAGTGGCCATCGCTGCTTTCGCCGTGGCCTTCGTAGCCGGGCTGTGCGGCATCGGCCACGACTGCACTCGAAGCGACAACATGGTTACCGCGACATCCCTCGGGGCCTGCCTTCTGGCTTTCTTCGGGGCACCCGCGGCCGCATCGCTGGTCACAAAGCGGTGGTGGTGGTCCACGATCACGGTGCCGATCCCCGCCACGTACCTGGGATACCTCCTGGCGTCGGGACCGGCGGTGGCATCGGTGTACCAAACGTCGGCCTTCTTGGTGGCCATGTCAGTCCTCGACATCGCCGTCGTGTCGCTTGTCATCGCCTCCAGGAAGCGTCGGGCAACCCGCCGAAGCCCACAAGCCTGAGTGAGGATCAGCCAGCGGCCGTCTACATCCAGATCCAGGGGTCAGCCCGGCGAATTACGCAGCTCGGAGCTGGTCCTACCCGTGCGGGGTCGTCAGAACGGGATCCCCGATTGAGACGCCGCCTCGGTCGCTGAGCCCGTCCAGGCGACGGCACGCCCGGCGCGCGCCGGTTGGACCGACACGCCCGCTCCAGCGATGGCAGCCAGAGCAAACGCACGCCCGTTGACCATCCGTTCTGCTAACTCTTGCAAGCAGGAAGGGCAACCGTTTCGGCTTCCCCAGCTGCACCCGGTGGACGCTCTGACATCGCCCATAACGGCGGTTACTTGAGGCTAGGTCCGGATCACAGAAGTGCTGGTCAAGACGCTCGGGGAGGGCTCTGGTCATGGCACTAGCCCGGTGGTGAAGCTCTCGGCTGGATACGGCGCGCTGGGGGCCCTGATTTCCATGTCGGCGTAGGCCTGTTTCTCGTTGCCGTAGGGGGTGAGGTTTGTGAGTGTCACGGTGGCGGGGTAGCCGGTGTAGGTGCCCTGGGCGCAGTTTGGGTTGCAGTCGTCGATTTCCAGCGTGCCCGTACCCAGCGCGGTCGCGCTGCCCCAGCCGGACCAGGTGAGGTTTTGCACCAGCCCCGACCCGTCGGCGGAGGTGATGATCTTTGCTGGCTCGGTCTTCATATAGCCAGCGCTGTAGCCGGTGCAGGTGGTGGCCGGGTAGATACAGACCTTGAACTGCGTCAGGGGCGTCACCGCGGGACTGGCCTGGGCGGTGGCCACCGGGCTGGCAGATTCGTGATACGCAATTGTGGCGCCGGCATTTGGCGCCGACGGCTTGTCCCCGGCAGTGAGCAATGCGCCGCCAACTCCCCCGAGGAGCAGGACTGCAGCAGCTGCGGCAGTTACAAGGATCCGCGTGCGGAACCGCCTGCCCGGTGGCCTTCCATCATCCGGGGTGGCCTGCGGCGTCGACCTGGGCATGGGCAGTCCGGGCTGCTGACCGAGGACGGGTGGGCCTGGGCCTTGTGTAATGGCCTGGCTGTTCCCAGCCCGGGCCTCGCCGGTTTGCACGCCAGCAGCCTGGTTGCCCTGCCCTGCCACCTGAGGCGAGGCGATCACGGTCGCTACCCGCCCCGGCGGGTAGATCTGGTTCCCGGTGCCATCAGCCGCCAGCCTCAGAGCCAGCCGCAGCGCATGAGCGAACTGTCCGCAGGTGCGATACCGCTCATCAGCAGACTTGGCCAGCGCCCTTGCGAACGCCTCATCCACGGCGGGGCCCAGATCAGGCAGCCGCTGCGCCAGCGACGGCGGGGGGGGCCGACACCTGGGCATACATCACCGCCAGGCCCTGATCCCGCCGGAACGGCGGCTCGCCTGCCAGCAGTTCAAACGCCGAGCAGGCCAGCGCATACTGATCAGTCCGGCTATCCACTGCCCGGCCCTCGACCTGCTCGGGGGCCGCATAGTCCACTGTCCCAAGAAAGAGGCCGCTGCCAGTCAGCCCTGTCGAGCCCTGCCACGCCTTGCTCAGCCCGAAATCCGACAGGTAGACGTGGTCGGGCCGGCCCGGCTGTGAATCCAGCAGCATGTTCGCTGGCTTGACATCCCGGTGCACCAGCCCTGCCGCATGGGCGGCATCCAGCGCCGACGCCACTGCGGAGATGATCGCAGCGGCACGTGCCGATGGCAGGCGCCCCTCGCGGCGCAGCAACGCCCGCGCATCCCCGCCAGGCACATACCGCATCGCGATATACAAGACACCGCCCGCTTCGCCAGCCGCATAGATCGGGATGATGTGCGGATCGTCCACCGTAGCAGCGGCCTGGGACTCGCGGATGAACCGCTGCCGGAACGCCTCATCTGCAGCCAGGACGGGAGACAAGACCTTCAGCGCAACCCGCCGGCCCAGCGCCTCATCCACGGCCCGGAACACCACGGCCATGCCGCCCTGGCCGATCTGCTCCTCCAGCCTGTAGCCAGGAATCGCCGGGCTGGCGACCCAGCCGACCCCAAACCCCGGCGGCAGGCTTCCCCCCACCTCAGGCGACTCCTCGCTCATCATTCCCCCAGCGGCGCAGGGGCGTCCCTTAACAGGTCGCGGACGATCGGCATCATGGTCTGACCGGGACAGCTAGCGATTCGGGCACCTGGCTGCGGCCTCACGGCTGCGATGGTTCACCGGGCAGTTGCCGTGGTGCCAAACCCGGGCCTTGCCTTTCCCCCCAGACCGGATGGTCGTCGCCACCGAACGCTGCATCGAGTACACAGCGTTGTCAATAGGGTGCAAGGCCCGGCGTGCTCTCTTAACAGCTTTCGGCGTCACCGCCCGCCTTACCGCGCGCCTGGGATGAACGGCACGCCGCACACTCCGCGGAACGAGCAACCGTGAGAAGAAACCCACAGCAACCACCCCAAATATCAACGACCCCCGAGCGAACAATACGACGGCTGCCAGCGCCTCGCCGAAGAACCAGCCGACTGATACACACTCGCTGCCATGCAGGACCATGATCGCGTCGGACGGTGGCAGTCACGGTGCCGACCACCCAGATCTGCGCGCTCCGCACGCAGCACCTCAGGCCCCGGCAGGTCGCGCAGATCGGCGGGGATGTGCGCGCGTTCGACTTCACGTCCGCCACGCTGTGTGTTCAGATTTGCGGAAGCTCCTCGCGGGCCGGAACCGGTGCCCGGGCACGCTGGCTCGCAGATGGCTGCGCGGCATATCAAGGGATCGGCTGGTTGTGCCGGCGGCCGGTCAGCCGGGGGTGAGGGCTGGGAGGCGGTGAGGGGCGGCATGGCTGACGAGCGGCAGGCGGCCAGTGGGGACGCAGACCTCAATCGCGACCTGTGGACCCAGACGAACGCCGAGTACACCCAAGCTCATGCCGCCCGGGCCTGGGCCTCTGAGGAGATCACCTGGGGAATCTTCAACATCCCCGAGCGCCAGGTCGGCGTCTTGGGCGATGTGGCGGGCCTGGACGTCATCGAGCTGGGCTGCGGCACCGCGTACTTCTCCGCCTGGCTGGCCCGCCGCGGTGCCCGGCCGATCGGCGTGGATGTAACCCCGGCCCAGTTGCGCACCGCGGTCAAATGCCAGCGCCAGTCCGGGATCATCTTCCCGCTCATCGAGGCCGACGCCGCCGATGTCCCTTCCCGGCGCCCGCTTTGACCTGGTGATCTCCGAGTGCGGGGCGAGCTTGTGGTGTGACCCGGCCCGGTGGGTCCCCGAAGCAGCCCGGCTGCTGCGGCCCGGCGGCCGGCTGGTGTTTCACACCACCAGCGTCCTGGCCGCCATGTGCCTGCCAGACGGCTCCGGCCCAGCGGGGACCGAACTGCGCCACTCCCAACGTGAGGTGGCCCGCCTGCACTCCCCCGGCAGAGGCGTGGAGTTTCACCCCGGGACACGGGGACTGGATCACCATCTTGCACGAAGCCGACCTCACCATCGAAGCCCTCCACGAGCTCTACGCCCCACCGGACACCACCGACCACCCCTACTACAACCTGGCCACCGCCGCCTGGGGACAGCAATGGCCCGCCGAGGAACTATGGGCAGCACGCCTGCCAACCTGAACGCGCCCGAATCGCGGCAAAAGCGTGCGTGGCGGCCACCAGGTAAACTTTGGCTCCTGAAGTTGCCTGTAAATGCCGCCTGCGCAGCTCAGAGATGGCGGTAGGGATTGTAATTTGGGTCGTATTCTCGATTAGTCTCACGCAAGGCATGGCCAGCAAAAGGTTGTCCTGACCAATCATCCAAAACCAAAGTTGTATACTTGTACTTCGACGCATCAACTTGATCAAAGGGCACCACTTCAACGAATCCGGCACTAACTGGCGGGTGAGGCTGCTTTCCTTCTCCTGTTAGGATCTCTTCGTAGAGATCCACATTGTTCACCGCGATCCCAAAGACTCGTTCGGAGAATATAGGATAATCCGGAAGGTCGGGAAGGTCGTCTTCTTGGAGCGCACGGACACCGAGAAGGGATCCAGGGAATATGCTGTAATGTGAGAGATGAGACCGCCCCCAGTAGGGCGCGAATGAAGCTACCTCCCTTGCTGGGTGATTACAAAGCCACTCCCAAGGCAAAATAAGCCGTTTCGGATTAATGCCCCAGCCTGAGTTGCGCGTCGTTGTGAATTCCTCTGCGCTCGCCTTTTGTGTCCATTCACGGGTCTGAGGCCGCTTGAGGCTTGATGGTCTGCGCGACACGCCGTGGCGCCGGGGTGCTTGAACCTTTAGTTCAGGTTGAGCATGGTTGTGGCTTGTGTCCGATGAGCCCGGCCTGGCTGATGTGATCGCGGAGCAGCGTGCGCTGCTGGCGCGGCTGCGTGCCGTGGCCGAGGCCAAGGATGCTGAGGTCGCTGTGCTGCGCGCGGAGCTCGGGGCGGAGCGGGAGTTGCGGCGGGTGCTGGAGTTGCGGGTTGCCGAGCTGGAGCGGCAGCTGCGGATGGACAGCTCGGATTCGGGCACGCCGCCGTCGAAAGAGCGGATCGGGGCGAAAGAGCGGCGCCGTGCGGAGCGGCGGGATTCCTCTGAGCGGGAGCGGCGCAAGGACCGCAGGCCCGGCGGCCAGCCCGGGCACCCGGGCAGGGGGCTGGCCCGGGACCCGGATCCGGATGAGCGCAAGGAGGCTGACCCGCCCGCGGAGTGCCGCCGGTGCGGGGCCGGCCTGGGCGGCGCTGTCCCGGCGCGGCCGTCGTGGACGCAGGTCTGGGACGTGCGGATCAGCCGTGAGGTGACTGAGTGGAAGCTGCCGGGCCTGGAATGCCCGTGCTGCGGGACGGTGACCACTGCGGCCCCGCCGGCCGGGGCGCATGCGGGGCCGGTGTCGTACGGGCCGCTGCTGAACTCCGCGGCGATCCTGCTGGCTGCCTACGGGAACGTGCCCCCAGAGCGGGCCGCGCAGCTGATCGGCATGCTGCTGCGGGTCCAGGTCCCGGCCGGGTTCGCAGATAAGGCGAATGCCCGGCTGGCCGGGCGGCTGCAGGACGCCGGGTCCGGCGACGCGATGCAAGCGGCGCTGGCCGAAGAGCCCGTACTGGCCGCTGACGAGTCCCCGGTGAACGTGCTGGCCCCGGACACCGGCCCCGGTACCGGGGAGGTGGTGCCCGGCGCGGCGCAGGTGATGGTGATCCGCACCCCCGCAGAGCGGCTGGTCTGGCTGCAGCCGCTGGCCTCGCGGCGCTACGAGCCGATCACCGCGCTGCTGGCGTTCTTCGCCGGCTTCCTCATCGTCGACGGCTATCGTGCTTACCAGGAGCTATCGGGCCAGCTCGCCGGGATACAGCAGTGCTGCCAGCACGTCATCCGCCGCTGCCGGGCCGTTTCGAAGCTCGGCCCCGGCAGCCTGCAAAGCTGGGCTGCGGACGTGATCACCGTCTTGCGCGAGGCGCACCAGGCCGTGGAAGAGGCCAGGAGCCGCGAGCGCCCTGCCCTGGACGCGGCCCTGCTCAAGGGCCTGCGGGAACGCTACGACGCCGCCGTCGCCTTCGGGATCATCCATAACCGGCTGCGGGACCAGGACGGCGGCGGGAACCACCCCGGCTACGCGCTGGGCTGCTGGCTGCGCGATCACGCGGACCAGGTCTGGCTGTTCACCACCGCGTTCGAGGTGGAATGGACGAGCAATTCCGCCGAGCGCGCCGTCAAAGGCCCCAAGCGCCACCAGGCCGTCTCCGGATACTGGCACAGCCAGGCCACCCTCGGCCGCTGGTGCCGCATCCGCAGCTACCCCGGCTCCGCGGCAAACCACGGCCTCACCGCACTCGACGCCATCACCAGCGCCCTGGCCGGCAAGCCCTGGCTACCAGCCACGCAGCCCGCCATCCCGGCCGCGCCGGAGGTGAAGCTGCACCCGGAGCCTGCTGTCACCCGGCCACCGGCCACGCCGCCCGCCATCCCGCTCGCGGCCTGACAATCTCAGGCCTCAACCCCCGTGAATGGACACCGCCTTTTCCTCCAGCAGAACCCATTCCCGGCCGTACGAGAGAGGTGTAAATTGCTCTCTCAGGTAGTTCAAGTAGAGGTCATCGAGTCATCGAGAAGCGCATTGAGTGAGCGATAAGCATCTGGGTAAAAAGCTGCCATCCTTTCTTGGCGCGTACGTCGCTCACGTGGCATGCTGGACGGGGGCCGGTCGAGCAGAATAGAGACGTATCCTGGGACCCCATTAAAGCCAGGTGATTCTTGGGCATGGTCATAATATCCGGCAAATGGGTCCGGAATGAGGCCGTGCTTCATTTGACGATTCTTAATAATTCTTAGAAGCTCATCGGTTAGGACGTGGATAGAACTCAGGTAGGCTTCATCCCGAAGGTCGACGTACTGCATCCTAGCCGCCCCCAGCGGCGCGCAATCAATCCATGCTTGCCCACGGGACCAAACTGGTATTACTGGGACGAGTCTTTCTTGGGCAACAGCGAATTCGGCATAAACGAATCTGGAGTCTCGTACGGCTGGCGAGCCTACCAGCACAACGGCAAACGAACCGTCGATGGCCTGACGTATGGAATTCTCCCAGTCGGGCGTTCCAGGTAGAAGTTCTCTGGTGTCAACCCAGGTTGGAATTTCCGCCCGTTCGAGGTCGCCTCTAAGGCGCTCAACGAACGCGGAGTCTTCCCGTGCGTAAGAAATAAATACGTGACTCCGGAAGTGATCTTCCATGGACCCTTCGCTCCGCTTCGCGCTTCTGTTGCGTGCTTGAGTCGGCTACGAAGATTGTATCGCGGAACTCGAGGCCTGGCTGTGCTCTCCGCTCGACGGTGCTCGGTGGAGCCGAATCGACGCGTTTCTGCGGGCCAGGATAGTGACTGCGGGAAATCAGATAAACGAGATTGACCCGCATACTCACATCGGCAGATCCGGTCGACATCGGCAAGCAGAGCGACCAGATCTGCGCGACCCAGCTGGTGATCACTGAGAGGCCGCCAACCGTCCAGATCGGTGGCTCGGTGGCGACTCTACGCCGATTGACGGTAACACTCCGTGGCTGAACTCGTGGCAGACGGTGGTCTGGTGCGGCGGGAGGCCGTGAGGCTGGACGCTGTGTGCAACCAGGTGGCTGTTGTGTCAGGGCTCTTCCTGAGCGGTTGGGGAGGTGAATCGCATGCCGTGGCAAGTGGCATATGGCTTGCCTGAGCCGCATGGGCAGGTCTGGTCGTCAGCGATCACGCGGGCGGGGTGGAGCCAGCCGGTGGCCGCAGTGCCATGCGCATGGCCGGAGCGTCGGGCTGCCGGGAGCAGGAGTATCCGGCCTTGCTCGTCGGGTTCGGTTAGAAAGACGACTCGCTCCGTAAGGCTGCTCGCGTCCGCGAACCCGTAGCGGTCGAGCGTCGCGCGGTCGGCGAAGACGCGGCTGGAAGGCTGTCCGGGGGCGCTGATCTGGATTTCGAGATGTGCGGGGTGGCAGGTGACTTTCTCCGCGATGCCGCAGGTCCACTGGCGGTCATCGGGCAGGGGGGTTTCGCGTGCGTGGCGGGGGTTCACGCAGGCGTCGTCATCGCAGGGGTAGGTCAGTTCCGCTCCCGGCGCGGGGGCGTGGACGAAGGTGGTGTAGGCGATCCTGTGGGCATCGGCCAGGCTCGCGTCCTCGGCGAAGAAGAAGGCGAACGGGTTGGCCCAGGCACCTTGCTCGCCATAGCCGGCCAGCTGGTCGGCGGCTTGTTCGAGTGCCTGCCGGGCCTGCTCAGGGGTCAGGTAGATCCCGAGATCCTCGATCTGCGTGCACTCGCCCTCGGGAACGGGCCGCTCCTCTTCCGCGGCGGGATCGTGGTCGGACGCCAGCGGGAGGGGATCGGCGGGCGCCTCCCATCCGCACGCCGCGCATACCTTGACCCAGTGACCGCCATCCAGGGCCGGTACGGCCGTGAGCTGGTATGACGCACATACGGGACACCGCGCCTGCGCGCCGAGCCGCTGCCGGCTGATCGCCGCGATGAAAGCATCTATGGCCTGGCTGACGGCCGACAGCGCGATCTGGGCGTCGGAGCGGCCGGCGTTTCGGGCGTGGGTTAGCCAGGCGACGTAGTTCCAGGTCTTCTCGCCGAGAGCCTTCAGCAGTGCCCGCAGATGCTGGGATCCGCTTCCCGCGGCGATCGAGTCCGCGCACAGGGCCGCCCATGCCTTGAAGTTGCCTTTCTGCAGTTCGGCGGCACCTTCAGCTGACTGGTATCCCTGGTCGGCGAGCTTCGCCCCGAGGGTGAGCAGGGCCTCCCGGAGCCGCATGCCGACGGCCTGGAAATCCTCGACCTCCCTGGCCCGGTCCAGGCTGTCGCCCGCGACATCGAGCCGCCGGAGGACTTCCAGTACCCAGGCGTGCTCGCTTTCGGCCCGGCGGGGCTGACGGGCCATGACCCGGCTCATCAGGCCGATATGGAACGACAAGGCGATGTCCATGCTCTTGATCTGTTCCTGGCTGTACAGGTTCACCGGATTGGTGATCACCCACCAGCGGCCGTCACTGGTATGGGCGTCCCAGACGTCGTACTGGCGGCCGTAGACATATTCGCTGGTGAGCTTCTCGACATGCTCGATCTCGAAGCCGTCGCCGGACTGGGAACGGAGATATTCCTCGATACTTCGCCGTTCATGCGCTGGCGTCTCCATAGCGCCAAGCATGCCAGCCACCGGGTGCCCCAGACCGCAGATATTTCGCGTGCACGCCGGAGGCACGCGTTCCCGCTGGCGGCCAGCGACACCGGCGAGGGCCCCTGGCTATATCGGCGAGGGCCGGGGATATCCGCTTCGCCAGTAGCGCTAGGCCATGCGCGCTCCCAGCCGGGGTGCGAGCGCGCCGCGCCGGCCGCTATGCGGTGCCGGAGGTGCCGCTCGCGCGCAGCGTGAGGTCCCGGAGCGCCGGGAGCATAGGCGTGATCAGCTGGGCGGCTCTGGCCAGCAGGTCTGGCATGCCGGGTGAGGTGGATGTCAGGACGATGAAGTGGGCCATCTGCTTCCAGCCCGGGCGCGGATTTCCGGCGCAGAACGGGGGCGGGAACAGGAGGTAGGCCCGCACGGCGCCGCTCGACGCGCGCGCTGCCTCAAGCTGCCGGATGACGGGTTCGGCCGGCATGGAACCGGCCCGCTCGTCGCGGCCGGCCAGCGTCACAGCTGTCCTGATGGCTGCCGCTTCGCCGATGATCGTCAGGTGGTCGCGGACCTGGCAGATCAGGCTGAACGGCACATCGGCGAGGGACCGGGAGATCAGGCCGGCTGAGTGGCCATCCGGGCCGGGTGATAGCGGTTTCCTGGCGCTTTCCCGGTCTTCGAGGCGGGTGCGGAGGCGGGCGATGTCCTGGTCGCTGAGGATCCGGTTCTGGCCGATCGCCGCGGACATCTCGCTGGTAGCGCGGGCGTACTCGCGGGCGCCGATCGTGTCCAGGCCCAGGACCAGCCCGATCGCCAGGGTCGGGAACGCGTCGGCCGCGCGGCCGGAGTCCACCTCCGGGTCGGTGATCGGAGTTCCCAGGAACCTGCCCCTGCCGGTGCCGAGCTTCCCGGTGATCTCGAACACCACGTCGACCGCGGCATCGTAACTGTCCAGGTCAGCGCCTGGCGCCGTCGTCCCGCGGGCATCGCGCCCGGGCGCGGCGCGCCTGATCGCGCTTACCAGGCCCTTCCCGCGGTCGCGGCTGAACCAGGTCAGGGCAGCCCGGACGGCGGTCTCAGGCAGTTGCAGCTCCGGATGCCCGCAGAAGACCGCCAGGGCAGCTTCGTGGACCGGCCGGCCGCGCTGGGCGTAGCGGCCGAGGGCGCGGGCCAGCTCGGTGGTCCCGGGCAACGCGCTGGAAGCCGTGCCCCGGCCGCGGCCGAGGCCATGGCGGGCATTGCGCGGCACGAGACCAGCCGCCCGCCATCGCTCCAGCTGCGGCAAGCTGACCCCGGCCTGCTCGATGAGCCGGGCGTCCTCCTGGCTCGGCCCCGATCTCGGCACGCAGGGCAGTTTACAACCCCGCGATCTAGCCGCCCGGCGGTGATCCGCGCCCTGGCTTACTGGAGAGCAGAAAGGAGGTGATCGCGACGAACGACGTCATCACCGAGGCCACGGTCGGCACCTGCCTGCAGACCTGGGGCCAGACCCTCCGCCTGGTCCTGCTGATCCTGGCCATCGCCATCGCGGCACTTGCCGCACGTACCCGCGTTACCGGATAGCAGCACGATCAGACCTACCGCCGGTCCCGGCGCGGGGGACCGCCGAAATCCCGGCGCCCCCCCCCGCGCCGGCCGACTGACAGCCGGCGAGAAGAACTCATCCCGCCGCTGCCAGAGCACGGTCGCGAGCCGGCCGAGCCGAACACTACCCTTCCGACCAGGCAGGTCTCGGCCCGTCGCCACGCTCCCCAGGGCGGCAGCCCGGCAAGGTAGGACCCCTGAATGCCGTCAACGACCTCAGCTCGCGCCCGAGCAGAACGCCCGGATCTGCGCTGGAGGCGCGCGATGGCATTTCGTCCGGTCGTCCGATCAGATCGGCGGATCAGGTGCGTCAGACGGTCGGATGCACAACCACAGTCGGTCACGGGGGTCAACGTTCACCGGCTTCATCTACGAAACCAAACCACTTCTCTGGCCGCAATGTCTCAGCTAGGGCCTTAGTCTCGGCGTCGAGTGATGACGGCGTCTCGATGCCCAATGACTCCATGTGAGCGTCCAGTTCTTCGTCGAGTTTCTCAAGCCAAACCGACAGCTCAGCCAGCTGATTGGAGGCGTTCTCGAGGTTCTCCTGGGAGGGGGCGGCCATGAAGTACTCGCGCAGGAAATGGTGGGCGAGGTAGTTGCGGATCTTGACCGCTTCTAGAAGCTTATCGAGCAGCCCCTCAGGCCAGTGCGACTGGTTCTTCATGCCCCGCATGAGCTGACCGAATGTGGTGCCGTCCCATTTCGCCACCATCTCCATGGCCTGGTCGAGGCTGGTCCCCGGCTTGATCTTGCGCGACAACAAGCCCCAAAGACCCAGTTCGAGGATTTGAAGTCGCCTCATTACCTCGCCGTAACCGACGTAGATCAGGTACTCGCCGGTGTTGTCGTCCGAGTTCGTCATGGCAGCGAACCTACCTACCAGATCTGCGTGGTCGCTGCTAAAGCCCAGCCCGGCAACCGCGCCACGCCGATCGGCGGGTTGGCGTGCGTGCTCCGGCCTGTGGGCTGGGGACGGTCAGTGATGGCCAGGCGAACAGCCTGGCCGTATGGCCAAGCTCTGCCGGACGGATCAGGGCCTGGCCGGGTAGCCGAGTTCTTCGGCCGCCCATCCCAGCTGGTTGAGGGCCTGGGCTTGGTCGGTGTCGCTGAGCTGGGCGCGCCGGATGGCGAGGCGGCTGGCAGCGAACGTGCTTGCAGTGTCGGCATCGGGCAGCCCAAGACGCCCGAACAGGTCGCGCCGGCTGTCTGGCCAGTCCTCGGCGAGGTTCTCAGCTTGCACCTCGACGTACCGGTGGTCGTGCAGCAGCGCGGGCCGCTGTGCCAGCCACCGCCGGTAGACAGGTTCCAGCCAGCCCAGCACCCCCTCCATGGTGGAGGGCGCCCACGGCTGGTCGAGGTGCGAGGCTGCTACGTGCACCGGGTGGCGCATGATTACCACGACCGTGGCCTGCGGGAACAGTTCCAGCAGGAACGGGGCCGACAGCAGGTTGAAGGGCGTCTTCTCACACCAGGTGCGCTTGCCCGCCGTCCCCGCTGCGGCACCGAACAGGCCCGCGGTGAACTCGCGCAGGATCCCGGTCAGCTCGTTCCGGTCGGGAAAGTAGCGGGCCACCGCCCGCCGGCGCACCTGCGGCTCGCCCGGGGCGTGCCGCAGCCCGGACCGGTAGCCCAGCGGCGGGACCGCCTCATCGAACTCATACCAGGTCAGCTGCTGCCACAGCCGGCCGGCCGCCGCCCGGTACCGCTCGATGCCCAGTTCCTCAGCCAGGCCCCAGCCGCGGAATGCCTCGTGACTGTGCCCGGTCAGCCGCACGTTCAGCAGCCACGCCAGCCGGCCCAGCGTGTCATCAGCGTGGTAAGGGGTGTAGGCCACGGTCAGCGCGCGGGCCAGATCCTCAAAACCGCCGGGGTCGACCAGGAACCGGCTCTCCCACTTCAGCGCGTGCACCTGCGGATGCTCGCCCAGCACCCGGGTCAGCTGGCTTGTCCCGCACCGGCCTGTCCCACCGACAAACAAAGGCCCACTCACCAGCCCCATCCGACCAGGGGCAAGGCCTGGCAGCAAGCCGATTCCCAGGCCGTCAGCCCTCCACGCTTCCCCAAGCGGGAGGCCGGCCGCCGTCATCACCGTCCGATCAGATCAACCGGTTCGGTAGCGTGGGGTGCCGGTCCCAGGCGGCCGTGAGGATGAGGGGGCTTCAACGCAGCCCACGACTCGAGCACCGACGGTGAGACGTGTCAGAAATGAGGAGCGGCCCGACAGATAGTGGAGTGTGAGCGTCATTCCCAGCGCCGTCCCCGCGGTCGGCCTGTCTCCATCCCTGCGACTGCGTGACGTCGCTGACCTGCCGACGCGCGAGCTGCTCGAGGCGGTCGTGGACTCGGGGTACACGGGACACCCGTGGGACGAGCTGGCCCGTCGGCTCGTCGTGAGAGCACTTCCCGATCTCGAGCTGTCCATCCGCACTGGCACGATCTATCACCGCTGTCGCCGAGCTCGGCTCGGGATCCCCCAGCGTCAGGAGCTGCAGCGGCGTCCCCTGGCCCAGGACATCGCTGCGGAAGCCGTCGAGGACTGCCTTGAGCGATTCAAGGTTCAGGTGTTGCCCGCGGGTGAGTGGGATCCGGACCGGGGCACGGCCCTTGAGGACTTCTTCGCTGCGTGCTGCTTCCCGCACGTCGCGAACCGGTGGCGCTGGCATCTCCGCCAGCTCCCTCCCCACACGATCGAGCTGGACGCCCTCGATGAACCCGGCCAAGCCGGCGTTCTCGCGCTGGTAGGCGACTCGCCACCGGACCCCGTCGTGGTGGTTGAGGTCCGCGATGTTCTGACTCGCACAGCGGCGCCGATGAGTTTCGATGACCGCATGTCATTCGTGCTCAAAGAGCAGGGATGGAGCCCAGCAGAGATCGCCCAGATGCTCGGCATCGATCGGAACGCGCTCGACGCCCGGATGAGCAGGGCACGGAAGGCCGCACGAGCAAGGAGAACGCGATGAGCAGGCAGGAGAACAGCCCTGATCCGGACGCTTCGCTCATCGACGGGGCGGACGCGCCGATCCGATCGTTGAGCGAGGACCGGTTGGGTCGCCAGTCGTTCGCCCGGGCGCTGGCCGCCGAGGTCATGGCTGCGCCCGCGGCGCGCGGCTACGTGATGGGGCTGACCGGTCCCTGGGGGAGCGGGAAGACGTCCGTCCTCAACATGACCGTCGACGCCATCGGCGACGAGGCCATCGTCGTCCAGTTCAACCCATGGATGTTCTCTGGCACCGAGGCTCTTGTCAGCTCGTTCTTCAGGGAGATCGGCAAGCAACTCGACAAGAAGGAGGCGAAGCTCAAGGGCATCGCGAGCAAGCTCGCGACCTACGGGCAGCTGCTGTCACCGCTCGCCGCTCTCGTCGGCGCGGGCACCGCCGTCCAGGGTGCGGCCAGCATCCTCCAGGCGCTCTCGGCGGCACCATCGGTGTTTGAGCAGCATCAGGAGTTGCGCACCATGCTCGAGGGGCTGGACAAGCGCCTCGTTGTCGTCGTCGACGACGTCGACCGCCTCCGCCCCGACGAGGTCCTCGACATCGTTCGCCTCGTTCGCCTTGTCGGTGACTTCCCCAACACCCTCTACCTCCTCGCCTTCGACCGCCGTCGTGTCGAGGAATGCCTCGGAGAGGGAAATCCCGCGCGGGGACGCGCGTACCTCGAGAAGATCGTGCAGGTCACCCACGAGGTGCCAACCGCGCGGCAGCCGGACGTCACCGCGATGTTCATCGCCGGCCTTGCGCCAATGCTCGACGCCCTGCCGACCGGGCCGTTCGACGCCGGCGACTGGCAAAACATCCTCGCGCTTGTCATCCGCCCGCTGCTCGTGACACCGCGCCATGTGCAACGGCTGCTGGGCTCCCTGTCGATGACGATGCGGCTCGTTGGGGACGAGGTGGCCGTCGCCGACCTAGTCGGGATCGAGGCAGTCCGGGTTCTCCATCCGGCCCTCTTCGAGGCTATCGTCTCGGTGGCCGACCACCTGTCGGTGAACACTGGAATTGCCGATCAAGGTGGGTACCAGCGCGGCCGCAACGCGGCGGACAGCCCGATCGCCGCCATGCACGCGGTCGCCCCAGGGCTTGCCGAGGAGGTCTGCCGCTGGCTCTTCCCGGCGGCACGTCACTACTTCGATAACATGCACTTCGGGTCGGAATGGGAGATCACCTGGAGGCGGCAGCGCAAGGTCGCGAGTTCGTCCGTCTTCCGCTTTTACCTCGAGCGCCAGCTTCCCGACGGCGTGGTGCCCGCACGCGCCGTTGACAACGCGGTGGCCCACCTCACCAACCGCGACAAGCTCCGGCAATTCCTTGATCAGTGGTCTTCCGACGAGTTCATGGATCTCATTGAGAGGATGAACCCGGCGATCGAGGAGCTCCCTGTCAACGCCGACAACATCGAGCAGGACCCGGCCCGCATTGCAACCCCCGTTCTCTTGGACCTCCTCCCGCGGCTCCCCGAGGACCGTGGTGCGTTCCGCCCGCACGGGTCGATGACCCTCATGCGGGCCGCACTGCGGCTCCTGCAACGGATTCCTGACGAGAACGTCCGGGGTGAGATGGTCCGCGCTGTCTTCGAGGACATCCGCACGCTCAGCAGTCGGCTGACCCTGCTATGGGTCGTCGGACACCGGGAGAACGTCGGCACCGGCCTCATTGCCGCCACCGTCGCCGTCGAGCTCGAGAACAGGCTCCGCGACGATCTCACGGCCCAGTCACACGGCGGCTTCGCCGTCCAGGACCGCATCGCCCGACTCGCAAATCTTATGGCGGAGACCGAGGAGGGGAAGAGCGCACTTCAGGCCTTGGCCGAGGACGATCGGGTCATGCTGTCCCTCCTCGTCGATTGCGCGGGCGAGACGCGCGGCCAGGCGCTCGGCGCCGCGGCCGTCGAGGTGACGAAAGTACTGTCATGGGAAGGACTCACGGCATGGTTCGGCGAGGACATGCCCGTGCGGCGAATTGCTGAGGTGCTCACCGCCGTTGAGGACGACAGCATAGAGATTTCCGAGGAGGAACGCGCAGCGCTATACCTCGCTGCCGATTATGCGGCCGGCAACCGACCGCAGACGCCATGGGAGCGGCTGGCGCGGAAGCACCCCGGAGCGGATACCGTCACGCCCGTCGCGACGGACGACGAGGACCAAGCCGACGGCGAGGGCATCGACATGGTCAACGAGGTGGCGATACCCGAACCTTCGCACAATGGCTTAGGCTCCGCATCCGACGAAGCGTGAGCCCGCTTCTGTCATGATCGCCGGTATTCTGGTGACGAGCCTCGACCCCGAAAAGCCTTCGCTGCCGAGTTCCGGCGCGCATCCGCACATTAGTATCGCATCACGGCACAGCCCTGGCGACCGGTGCAGAACGACCTATTCTGCATCGCCTTCGCAATCATGCGGCACAAGTCGAAGGCCGCGCAGGTAACCAGTCACGGGTGCTCGGTTAGTTGATCATGCTGGTTGCGGTGGCATCCAGCAGGTTCCGTTGAGGGCGTCGCGGATGGCGGCGAGGGGGTGGTGGCCGTGGCTGCGGGCGGTGGTGAGGTAGGAGCGGATGCGGCAGTGGCGCTGCAGGGTTGCCAGGGTGCGCCAGCAGCCGCTGATTTTCGCGGCGAGCTTGTAGCCGCGGACGGCGTTCTCCGATCCGTTGTTCGTGGCCGGGACGTCGAAGCGGGTGGCGAATAGCCAGACCTGGCCGGCCTTGCGTTTCAGCCGCCGGGCCAGGATCAGTCCGGGGTGGTTGCCCTTGTGCCAGGGCCGGGACAGGTTCACCGAGATCCCGTAGGCGATGGCCTGGTCGTAGCTGTGGCGCAGGCGGGCCAGGAGTGGGGGGCTGAGGCTGGCGCGGTTGCCGGCGCGGGCGGCCCTGACCGCGGTGGCGGCCTCGCGGAGGGCGTCGCCGGCCTGCCTCGTCCAGACCTGGGATTCCGGGTCGATGGCGTAGGCGTCGTCAAGGTACCTGTACAGGTGAGCGAGGCACTGCTGCACTCCGGTGAGCCCGGCGTCGTAGCTGAGGTAGCCGCCGTAGTCGTCGCGGACCAGGACCCCGCGGTAGCCGTCCAGTATCCCGAACCCGGCGATCGCCAGCTTCGTGCGGTTGCCCGCCGCGCCGTACCAGATCAGGTCCGCCCCGCCGCCGGTATAGGCCCGCATGGTCCGCACCGTGTACACGTGCGGGTTCCCGCAGTCCTGCGCGCTGGCCGCCGCGGTGGCCAGCGGGGCGGGGGTCTCGTCAGTGCCGAGCACGTCCGATGCCCTCAGCGCGTCCTTGAGCGCGTCCTCGAACCCGGCGGCGGTTAACGCCGCGTCCAGACGGACCAGGCACCGCGACACGAACCCCGTGGAGACCGGCGCCTTGAGCAAGGCGCCCATCAGGTCCGCGGCCCGCTCGATCCCGATCACGTCCGTGCTGGCCAGCAGCGTCGCCGCAGCCACCACGTTCGGCCCGTAGCACACCGGGCCGCCGGTCACTCCCGGCGGCGGCGGGGCGGTCGTGACCTGCCCGCACCCGCAAGTGCGGCACATCATCTGGTACTCCGTCACCGTCAGCGCCGCCGGCGGGATATCGAAGACCTGCACGCTGGACGCGACCCGGCCGGGCGCGCCGGCCAGGTCCGCGCCGGCCAGGTCCGCGCCGCACCCGCCGCACGTGCCCGGCTCGACTGCCAGGGTCTCATCCGGCCGGGCAGTCCACGCCAGGCTCGCACCCCGATGGCCTTTCTGCCCGCCCTGCGGCCGGCCCGGCCGCGCCCGCCGCGCCTCCCGCTGGCCGGCCTTCTTCTTCGCCTCAGCCGCGGGGCTGTCCTGGCTCGGGGGCTGCGATGAGTTCGAGGAGTCCCGGCCCGCCTGCCGGCGCAGCGCCGCGACCTCGGCCCGCAGCGCCTCGATCAGCGCGGCCTGCTCCGCCACCACCGTCAGCAGCTCCGCGACCCGCGCCGTCAGCTCCGCGTTCCGGCAAGCCAGCTCCTCATAGGACGGCTGCTCCGGATGCGGCATCCCCGAACCCAACCATGATCACAAAGCGGACGCCAGCACCGACACACCGCAGATCAACAGGGGGCGTGACTGGTTACCCGCGCAGAACGGCGGATCAGGATCGCGCCGAATCTATGGCTTGGTGCCGAGGTCGAGCCGCTCGGCGATGTGCGCCAGCACGTGGCCTGGGTTTCGCATCAGCTCTCTGTGGGTCACGGTGACCAGCCGGTCGGCTGGGGCGTGGTCGCGGACGGCGTCCACGAACAGCGACCAGGTGGCCTCGGCGGGCAGCGGTCGGCCCTGGTGGACGAACTCGAAGCGGTTGCGGCGCATCGAGTCGGCTGTTTCCTGCTGGTCGCGGATGATGTGGATGTACCGGACGGAGCTTCCCCACAGGGCTTCGATCTGCGGGATGCGGAAGGAGCTGAATGGCGTCTTGGCCAGCAGGACCCTCGCGCCGAAGTAGCTCAGGTGCGCGCTGGCGGCTGCGAGCAGGATGCCCGGTCGATCTGGCGCGGCTGGTGTGATCTCGTAGCGGTGCCCGGCGAGATGCCGGTAGATAGGCATTGCCCGCGCCCAGACGTCTTCGGCCTCCCCTGGCATCACCAGGCCGGGGATGATGCGGGTGCGCTTGTTGTCGACAGCGAGGACGGCGTCGCCGAGCGCGGTGAACAACCGCCGTCCGGGGTGGGTGAGGTTGTAGACGGGCCAGGTCCAGCAGGTCGTGGTGGTGAGGTAGCTGAACTGCCCACTGTGGGCGAGCAGGTTGCAGAGGTGGCTGGTGCCCGACCGTGGCGAGCCCACGATCACGACGACAGCGCCGGGCTTGCCGGCCGGGGGGAGTTCCTGCCAGGCGTAGGGGGCGCGGCTGGCAAGTCCGTCCTCGACGCCGATCTGCTCAGCGTCGGCGATGCGAGGATCGTAGGGTGCTGGCTGGCC
>Ga0307372_10003764_pt1 | contig 23977 bp, 19 predicted proteins | sample OX1MG_FD_202533 | JGI IMG/M metagenome (GOLD analysis project Ga0307372, IMG submission 202533) | Soil microbial communities from Risofladan, Vaasa, Finland - OX-1 | ecosystem: Environmental > Terrestrial > Soil > Coastal area > Acid sulfate soil | place: Finland: Risofladan, Vaasa | collected...
GCCGCCTGGGCCACACCCAACGGCAGGAACTGCTCGACGAGGTGGAGGCGGCCGCGCAGCGGCGGGGTGACGGCTTCGAGCAGGTCGACCAGGCCCGCGACGAAGATGGCCGCGGCGGCCAGCCGCCGCACCCGACGTACCCGGGTCCGGTCGGCGGCCACGTCGGGCGGAGGGGGCCAGATCGCCCCCCGGGGCCACGACGCGACCAGGGCCGGGTGCAGGTCGGCGGCCGGCTTGTGCCCCTTCAGGACGTGGTCGCTGGTGGCCAGGCGCTCGAGGAACGTCGACGTCGGGAGCTCCGCGTCGGCAAGGAGGAGCCGGACGTGCAGGTCGGCGCCCGTCTCGAGCTCTATCCAGCTCGACTGGCGGTGATGGAGGAAGACGGGAGGGAGCCCGCCCCGCCCCGGGTGCTCGCGCACGAGCTCGGCCGTCCCGCCGGGCGATCCGAAGAACCCGGGATCGAGCTGCGTGAGCTCGGCCTGCAGCCTCCCGCCGGCGATGAGGCCCGACGCGCCACCCTCGATAGCGGCGCGCGCCTCGTCGAGCGCCGACCGCCGGCCGATCAGCAGCCCGTGGGACGGGTCCGGTTCGGTGAGCAACGTCACCTTCCGTCTCTTCAGGTACGGCCAGGGAGGAGGGAGGTCGCCGCCCCCCAGCGCCGTCCACGCGAGGCGCGACGCGACGGCCACCACCAGGGCCAGCACCAGCAGCACCACTACGGTGGCGCCGACGGTGAAGAGCGTCCGGTCCGCCCAGTTCGCCGCGTGGGCCTGGGCGAGAGCGTGGTGGGGTCCCGGGCTCCGGCCGAGCACCCGGGTCAGGGCCGAGAAGACCACCGGGAGCCGCAGGAGCATCGCCACCACGGCAGGTAGCAGGGCCACCCAGAGGAAGAGCCGCCCCAGGCGCCGGTAGAGGAGCCGGGAGGTGACGAAGCGACCGGACACCGTCGGGTCCTCGAGCCTTCCCACCCCGGTCAGCCACGGTCGGGGCTCGACGGGACCCCCGCCGGCCGAGCCGGTCGGCGGGGCGGAAGGACGCCCGGGGCGCACCAGCACCCTGCGGGTCCCGGCCGCGGTCTGCAGGAGGAGGTCGACGGCCGGCAGGACCCTGGCTCCCAACTCGGCCAGGAGGTTCCCGACCTCGGGGTCCTCCCCGACCTCGGGGTCGCGCCAGCCGGGGATGACGACCAGCCGGCAGTCGGGGCGCGAGGTGAACCCGCGGATGGCATCGGCGAGCTCCCGGTGAGCCGCCAGGGCGGCCCGGACGCCCTCGGGGCGGCGCGAGGGCTCCGGCCCGGCCACGGCGAAGAGGTTCCCGCACACGACCACGACCCCGGGTCCCTGCCAGTCGTCGAGGGTCCGGGCGAGATCGGAGGCCAGGGCGCGGGAGGAGGGAGTGGGTTCGGCCAGGAGCAGGAGGTCGCCCAGGACGACCACCCGCCGGCCCAGGGGGACCCGTACCTCGGTCACCTCGGTCTCGTGCGGGGCGGGCAGGATCGCGGGTCGGAGGTCGATCGGGCCGAAGGGCCCGGAGGGTGCTCGCCGTGTCCGCACCGCGGTCTCCCCGTCGGCGGGGGTGCTGGGCGTCATGACCTCTCAATGGTGCCACGCCGGCGCGTCGTTTCCACCACATCCCCCCGGCTGCCACCGGGACCCCGTGCCCCGGGGCCGCCCGGGGGGCCGGGGGGCCGGCCCGGGCTCCCCGGTATGCTCCGACGCACGGTCACCGAGGCCGGCTGCGCGAGCCACGGGAGAGGTGGGGATGGGTCCGGAGTTCGGCGTCCACCACAACTGGCGGTGGCGGGCCGGCCCGGTGGCGCCGGGGAAGGCCGTGGTCTTCGACATCGACGGCGTGCTGTCCAACGCCGCCGGGCGCCAGCATTTCCTCGATCGGGGCCGTCGGGACTGGGCGGCGTTCTTCGAAGCGTGCGGCGACGACCAGGTCATCGAGGAGATAGCCCGCCTGATGGACCTTCTCGACCCGGAGCTCGGCGTCGTGCTCCTCACCGGGAGGCCGCACCGGGTCCAGCCCCAGACCCTCGCCTGGCTCGACCGCTACGGGCTCCGGTGGGACCTGTTGGTCATGCGGGACCGGGGGAACTACGAGCAGGTCACGGACTTCAAGAGGGGCGTGGTGGAGGAGCTGAGGGACTTCGGCTTCGACCTCCGCCTGGCCTTGGAGGACGATCCGTCGAACCACGCCATGTTCGTGGCCGAGGGGATCCCCTGCGTCTATATCCACTCGGGCTACTACGAGTGAGCGCACCGGCCCGGCCCCGCACCGGCGCCTCGACCGGTGCCCGCCTCCGGCGACCCGCCGCGGCCCATCCGCCCGAGAGGGCCAGCGCGGCCATGACGAGCACGGGGACGTCCCCGAAGCGGACGTAAAGGGTCCGGCCCACCCGGAGCCCGACCACGCCACGGAGCACCGCGGGCTGCCCGAGCGTGCTTCGTCGGACGAGCCGCCCCCTCGGGTCGACGAGGGTCGAGTAACCGGTGGGTGCGGCCTGCACCAGGTCTCGCCCGGACTCCACGGCCTGCACCTCGTCGGCCGCCACCTCCTGGGCGGGGACCTGCCCGGTCGCGTACGACGACGTGTTGGTGGGCACCACCAGCACCTGGGCCCCGGCGCGCACCGAGGACCGGCTGCGGTTGGCGTAAAAGACCTCGTAGGAGACCAGCAGACCGAGGGGACCGGCGGGCGTCCGGACGAGCCCGGTGCCATGGCCCGGGATCGCGTCGAGGGGCACGCCCGACAGGTCGGCCAGATGCCGGAAGAAGCCACGCTCCGGGACGTACTCGCCGAAGGGCACCCGGTGGACCTTCTCAAAGGTGGCCGCGACGGTCCCGCCGGGACCCCACACGACCACCTCGTTGCGGAACGCCCGGTCCGACACCCTGAAGGTGACGCCGGCCACGACGGTGGCGTGCAGCCGGCGGGCCAGATCCCCCATGGTGCCCAGGGCCCCCGGGGGAGCGAACCACCCCGAGCCGGCGCGCGCCGGTGCCGGTCCCGGGGGCCCCGCCAGCGCGATCACGTCCTCGGGCCAGATCACCAGGGACGGACCGGCCGTGCCCCGGAGCCCGCGGGCTGCCGCCAGCTGCCTGGCGAAGACCGTGGCGGGGCTGACCTCCCTGTCGCTCAGGCCCCGCGGTCCGCCCCCCTGCACCGCCGCCACGCGCAGGTACCGGATGGCTCGCCCCCCGTCGGGCGCGTGGTCGGCCCCGACGGTGACCGCCACCAGCGCGGCCACCATGCCCAGCGCCGGGAGGAGGGCTGCGACGGGCCACCGGCGCGGACCGGTCCTGGTCCCGCCGACGGATCCGATGCGACGGGCCGCCACCACGGCCAGCGACCCGCCGGCCGCTCCGGCGGCCCACACCATGGCGGTGAGCAGGAGCGGCCCTCCGAGGCGGGCCGTGCCCAGGAGCGGTCCCCCCGCCTGACCGAGGAAGACCCCGCCGATCGGGAGGCCCCCGAACGGCCACCCCATGCGCAGGGCCTCCAACAGGGTGAACGCGCCTACGAACGCGGGGAACCGGCCCCGGGTCCGCGGGACCGATCCGGCGGCGAGCGCCATCGACAGCGCCTCCACCGCCATCAGCGTCGCCGCCCCGTACCAGGTGAACGACTGTGCCCACCACAGGCCGGGGACGAAGCACCCCAGCCCGGCGACCCAACCGGCCAGCACCCGCGAGCCCAGGGGGAGACCGTCGAGGCGCCAGTAGAGGAGGCCGGCCCCGAAGAAGGCCAGCGGCCACCAGCCCCATGGGGGGAGGGAGAGGGCGATCGCCGCCCCGGCCGCCAGGGAGGGGAGAGTGATCCCGCCCCGGCGGAGCCTCATCCGGCGGGACCGGCCTCGCCCGCCGGCACGGCCAGCTCTTCCAGCACCGACCGGGCGGCGTTCCTGCCGCTCCCGATGCAGGCCGGGATCCCGACACCCCGGTAGGCCGCCCCGGCCACGACGAACGCCGGGAGTCGCTTCAGCGCCGACTCGATCCCGGTGACCCGCAGGAGGTGGTGGACCCGGTACTGGGGGAAGGCGCCCGGCCACCTGGTGACCCGCCAGCTGTCGGGCCGGGCGGTCAGGCCGACGATCACCTCGAGCTCGCGGACCACCCGGTCGACCAGGGCCGGATCGTCGAGCGACTCGGCCCGCGTGTCGCCGAGCCTCCCGACCGAGGCCCGGATGAGCACCGATCCCGGGCGGGCCAGGTGGGGCCACTTCCGGGAGAGGTAGGTGCAGGCGGTGATCAGGGTCGTCCCGTCGCCCGAGCCGCCGCCGGTTCCGCCGGCCCCACCCTCGCCGCCGGCCGCGGCCACGACGGGGGTGGGGCCCTGCGGGACGAGCAGGCCCGTCCCGTGCAGCGAGGCCGGGACCGCCGCCTCGGGGTAGGAGAGGGTGACGAGCGCCACCGACGCGTGGTCGATGCCCCGCAGGAGCGTGGCCGCGTCGGCGTCGTGGGGGGCGAGGAGCTCGGCCGCCGCAGGCGCGGGAACCGCCAGGACGAGCCCGTCGGCCGGGACGGGTCCGTCGGCGGTGTGCAGCACCCAGTTGCTGCCGGGTGCCGCGCCGCGGTCGATGAGCTCCACCGGTGCCTTGGTTCGGATCACGACCCCGCGGCCGGTGAGAACCTCTGCGAGACGGTCCACCAACGTGCCCATGCCCCCGCGGAGGGCCCAGAAGGCCGGTCCTGCAGCGCCGTCCGACGCCGGCCCCCCGGCGGCCGGTCCCGCACCGCCGTCCGGCCCCTCATCAGGAGGGGCCGGACTTTGGGCGGCCGGTCCCGCAGCGCGCCCGAGCGCCCGCATGAAGCTGCCGCGTTGCTGCGCCACCGCGAGGAGCAGGGGGAACACCGCGGCGGCGCTCATGTCGGCGACGCTGCCCGCGTGGATGCCGCCGACCAGCGGGTCGACGAGCCTGTCGACGACCCGGGAGCCGAGCTTGCGGGCGACGAGGGGCCCGATGGCCCGGTCGCCCAGGGGCCCTCGGAGATCGGGGCGCGGCGAGATCAGGTCCACCAGCAGACGGAGCGAGCCGGCGAACCCGAGGATGCCCGAGCGTGCCGCCGGCCAGAACCGGGTGGGCACGCCGAGGGAGAGGCCGTCGGGGAGGGGTCGCAGACGGCCCCGAGCCCACACAGAGGCACCGCTGGTCCCGATGGGGACCAGGTCGTCGCCCAGACCGACCTCGCGGCACAGGGTCGTCGCCTCGGGGCGGCGGCCGAGGAACCCGTCGGGGCCCAGGTCGACCACCTGCCCGTCGAGCTCGCCCGAGCGCAATTTGCCGCCCAGGTGGTCTGTGGCCTCGAGCAGCACGACCCGGGGCGAGGCGCCGGTGGTCCCCTGGGATCCTCCGGTCAGTTCCCAAGCGGCGGCCAGCCCCGCGATCCCGCCCCCGATCACCGCGATGGTGGGTCGCTGCAGGCGCCCGCCCGCCTCCACCTCAACGGCCTCCGACCGCCGGGCCGGTCCGGTCCCCGCCGGCCCGGTCCGGCCGGGAGCGACCCCGATCGGCGTCTCGGACGATGTCGGCCAGCGCGCGCAGGAACCGCCGATCGTCGTTGACCGACGGCGTGCGGGCGAAGACCAGCCCGGCCTCTTCGGCCAACGCTCTGGCCTCGATATCGAGGTCGTAAAGGACCTCGAGATGATCGGCCACGAACCCCACGGGGCACACCACCACAGAGCTGACGCCCTCCGACGGGAGGCCGCGCAGGGTCTCCGACAGGTCGGGGCCGACCCAGGGCTCCGGGGTCCGACCGGCGCTCTGCCAGGCCACCCGCCAGTCGCCGACCCGGGCCGACTCGGCGACGAGGGAGGCGGACCGCTCGACGTGCTCGGGGTAGCGGTCGCCCCCGGCCACCACCCGTCGGGGGACCGAGTGAGCGGTGAAGACGACCACGCACCGCCCCGGCGCCCGGTCGGCGATCGCCGCCAGCGACGTCCGGACCCCTTCGGCGAGGACCTGTACGAACGCCGGCGACTCGTACCAGTGGTCGACGGCCACGAACGGGGGCGACGCCCCGGTGCCGGCGAGGCTCTCCGCTGCCCGCCGGAGGTACTCGCCCGAGCCGGCGGTGGACGGGTGCGGGGTCAGGACCAGGCCGATGACCGGCGACGCCCCTGCCTCGGCCAGCTCGACGGCGGCCGTCTCGATGGATGGCTCCGTGTGCTTGGCGCCGAAGGCCACCACGTACCGTCCCGGCGACCCGAGATCGAGCTCGCGGCGGAGCCCGTCGACCTGGGCCCTCGTGTGGCGGGCCAGCGGTGAGGTCCCGCCGATGGCCTCGTAGCGACGGCGGAGGTCGCCGAGCTGCTCGGCCGAGGGCGGGTTTCCCCGGCGGATGCGCGTGTAGAAGGCCGGTATGCCCGCGGGCGACTCCGGGGTCCCGTGCGCCATGACGAGCACCCCGACCCTTTCCACCAGCGCTGGGCTCACCGTCCTCATGTGAGCACACCCGCCCGCCCTTCGGCGTGCACCAGGTCCACCAGCGCTCCGAGGATCCCCGGGTCGGTCTCGGGCAGCACGCCGTGACCGAGGTTGAACACGTGCCCCGGTGCGCTTCCGGCAGACCGCAGCACCTCGCGGGCACCGGCGGCCACGACGTCCCACGCTGCCAGGCAGCGGGCCGGGTCGAGGTTCCCCTGCACCGCGCACCCCGGCCCGACCCGGCGCCGGGCCTCGTCGAGCGGCACCCGCCAGTCGACGCCGATCACGCCGGCGCCGCTGGTCGCCATCGGGGTGAGCAGCTCCCCGGTGCCCACGCCGAAGAGGATGGTCGGCACGCCGAGATCACCGATGTCGCGGAAGACCTGCCTGGTCACCGGCAGCACGAACCGCTCGTACTCGGCGGGCGACAGGCAGCCGGCCCAGCTGTCGAACAGCTGCAGGGCCCCGGCCCCGGCCTCGACCTGGGTCCTGAGGAAGGCGACCGTCAGGTCCGCCAGACGTTCCACGAGGGCCGCCCAGGTCGCCGGCTCCGAGTGCATGAAGGCCTTCACCTTGCCGAAGGTCCTCGACGGGCCGCCCTCGATCAGGTAGCTGGCCACGGTGAACGGTGCGCCGGCGAACCCGATCAGTGGGACGCCGGGGCCCAGCTCGCGCACGACGGCCCGCGCCGCCTCGGACACGTACGGGACGTCGACGGCCGGCTCGAGCGGCCGCAGCCGCCGGAGGTCGGCGGAGGATCGGAACGGGTCGGCCACCACCGGCCCCCTGCCGGCCACGACGTCCACGCCGAACCCGATGGCGTGGACGGGAACGACGATGTCGGAGAACAGGATGGCGGCGTCGACCCCGTACCGCCGGACCGGCTGGAGCGTCAGCTCGGCGGCGAGCTCCGGGTTCGCGATGGCGCTCAGGATGCTGCCCTCGCCGCGTGCCCGCCGGTACTCGGGCAGCGATCTCCCGGCCTGGCGCATGAACCAGACCGGGGTGCGCTCGACCGTCTCCCGCCGGCACGCCCGCAGGAAGTCCGGCTCGGGAGGCCGGGGTGAATCGATCGGTGCCGCCGCCGCCCGACTCACCGGCGCCGCTCGCGGCACGGGTCCCGGGCTCCCGTCGCCGTTCGCCGCTCCGTCCGTCGACACCGGTCCTGGTCCCGGATCAGGCGATGGGCTCGACGACGACCGCGGTCCCGTAGGCGCAGATCTCGGTCCAGTTCCCACCCATGTCGGAGGTGTCGAAGCGCATGGCCAGGACCGCGTTGCCCCCCTTCGCCTCGGCCTCGTCGACCATCCGCCGGATCACGTCCTCGCGGCTCGACTGCAGGTTCTTCGTCATCCCGCGTAGCTCCCCCCCGAGCAAGGACTTCAGGCCGGCCCCGGCCTGCGAGAACGCGTTGCGGGAGCGGACCGTCAGACCGAAGCACTCGCCGATCACCCGGGTCACGCGATACCCCGGGGCGTCGTTCATCGTCGAGATCAACATCAGTCCTCCTCGGGAGATGGTGGTGCCGCCGAGGTCGAGACCGTGCCGGCGAACAGATCCTTGCAGGCCCGGGGCCGGGGGACCACCCGACCGCCTCCTCGCCCGCCCGCCCGACCGCCCGACCGACCGCCTCCTCGCCCGCCCGCCCGAGCCGGCCCGGAACGCGGGTGCGCCCGAGGCCGTAGAATCATAGGTTTCCTCGATCGGGGAGAGAAGGGGAGTTGCAGGGTCGACGTGGCCACTGATCCGGAGCTCGAGGAGGAGCAGCGCTTCCTCGACCGCGCCCACCGGGGGCTCGACGTGATGCGGGGTGACGCCAACCGGATGCTCGAGTCCGTCCTCGACCTGGGCCGCGGCGGCACGTTTCAGTCGCGGACCGAGCGGGACATCGTCGTCCGTACGAGCCTTGCCCGCCTGGCCCAGCTCGACATCGGCGACCAGGCAATCTGCTTCGGGCGCATCGACCAGCAGCCCGAGGACGGGCAGCTCGAGGGCGAGTCGTTCCACATCGGGCGCCTGGCCGTCTCCGGGCCGGACCACGAGCCCCTGGTGGTGGACTGGCGGGCGCCGGTGGCCGAGCCGTTCTACCGGGCCACGGGGCTCGACCCCCAGGGACTGGCCCGCCGGCGGCACCTCGCGGTGCGGGGCCGCACGGTGGTGGGGATAGAGGACGAGTACTTCGCCCGAGCCGGGGGAGGGCCCGGGGGCCCGACCCCGACCGGTGCGCCGGCGCCCGCCGGGCCGGGCGGGCTGGCGACCGAGGGCTTGGTCCTCGGCGGGCCCGGGGCGCTCCTGGCTGCTCTGGGCCAGGTCCGCACCGGTCACATGGGTGACATCGTGGCCACCATCCAGCGGGAGCAGGACGAGATCGTCCGCTCACCCCTGGCCGGGGTGCTGATGGTGCAGGGCGGGCCGGGTACCGGCAAGACGGCCGTGGCCCTGCACCGGGCGGCGTACCTCCTGTACACGCACCGTTTCCCCCTCGAGCGCCAGGGCGTCCTGGTCGTCGGGCCGAACCCGCTCTTCTTGCGCTACATCGAACAGGTGTTGCCCTCTCTCGGCGAGACCGGGGTCACGTTGTCGACGGTCGGCGGGCTCGTGCCCGAGATCCGGGTACGGGGGAAGGACACGGCCGCGGTGGCCCGGCTGAAGGGAGAGGCCCGGATGACCCGGGTGATCGCCCAGGCGGTGGCCACCCGCGAGCGGGCACTCCGGCGGGACCTGGTGCTGCCGTTCGGGCCGGTCGTGCTGCGGCTCGGCACGCGGTCGTCGGCAGAGATCGTCGGGACGGCCCGCCGGCGGCCGGGGACCCACAACGCCCGCCGCCGGTTCGTGGAGCAACAGGTGGTGGCCAGACTGAGCGACCAGTACACCTCGCGCCTCGGCGGGCCCGGCCCGTCAGAGGCGGCCGGCGGATCCGGCCCGTCCGAGGCAGCCGGCGGGCCCGACCCGTCAGAGGCGGCCGGCGGATCCGGCCCGTCCGACGAAGCGTCCGACCTGGCCGAGCTACGGCGCCGGATCCGCCGCGCCCCCGAGGTGGTGGAAGCCCTCGATCGGATGTGGCCCCGCCTCGCCCCGCACGAGCTCGTCCACGACCTCCTCGGTGCCCGTCCTTTGTTGGCCGCCGCCGGCAAGGGGATCCTCGCGCCGGACGAGCTGGACTCCCTCTACCGGCCACGCAGCGCTTCGCTCGGCGAGGCCCCCTTCACGGTCGCCGACGCGGCGCTGGTCGACGAGGCCCGGCAGCTGCTCGGCCCCCGCGTCGCCCGCCGGGCCCGGCCTCGCGACCAGGCCAACGAGCGCGCCCGGGCGCGGGCCGAAGCCGGATTCTGGCCGAGCGGGCTCGACACCTCCCCGCTGCCGGCGGCGAGCACCCCGGTGCCGGAAGGGGAGGAGATCCGCTCCTACGGGCACATCGTGGTCGACGAGGTGCAGGACCTCTCGCCGATGCAGCTCCGGATGCTGGCAAGGCGGTCCCTGTCGGGCTCGATGACGGTGGTCGGGGACATCGCCCAGGCCACCGGCCCGTGGGCGCCGGAAGACTGGCACGAAGTGGCCCGGCACCTGAGCCCGAACCGGCCGGCCCGCCGGGTGGAGCTGACCGTGAGCTACCGCACGCCGGCCGAGGTCGTCGAGCTGGCCGCCCGGGTTCTGGCCGAGGCGGCGCCCGGGCTGACGCCGCCTCGGCCGGTCCGCCGGTCCGGGTGGCCCCCGGTCGTGGTCGCGACCTCTTCGTCCCTGCTGACGGAGGTGGTGGCGGAGCTCGCCGAGGACGAGATGACGGCCGTGGCACCGGGCCGGACCGCGGTCCTGGCTTCGACGTCCCTCCTCCCGGGGCTGGTCCGGGCCCTGCACGATCGCGGCCTGGCCGCGGTCGACCCGCGCGACGTGCGCGGGGCCGGTCTTGCGGCCCCCCTGGTCGTCCTGCCCGCCGACGAGGTGAACGGGCTCGAGTTCGACTCGGTGGTGGTGGTCGAGCCGGCCCTGGTCGCGGCCGAGGACCTCACGGACCGCGGCGAGGTGCCCCCGACGGCGACGACCCGGGGTCTCAGGGTCCTGTACGTGGCGATGACCCGACCCACCCGCCGTCTCGTCCTCGTCCACTCGCTCCCCCTGCCCGCCGCGCTGGCGACGGACCCGCCCGGAGAACTGCTCTGATCCGGGCCGGCCCGTCGGGGCCGGCGTCCCAAAGGGCCCGGGGGCCGGTCCCGCCACCTGCATGTTGGCGCCCGGTGGTCGCCGTCGAGTAGGAAATACCCCGTGAGCCAGGCGATCTCGGTGGGCCGCCCGTCCGACCAGGGCAAGATCGTCCACGACCGTCCCCCCATGCTTGCCATCGGGGTCATGATCTGGCTCGGCTCCGAGCTGATGTTCTTCAGCGGGCTGTTCGCCGCGTTCTTCACCATCCGCTCGGAGCACGCCGTCTGGCCGCCCGCCGGTACGCACCTCGACACCATCCGGGCAGGGATCTTCACCGCCGTCCTCGTCTCGTCGAGCTTCACCATGCAGTGGGCGGTGCGGCAGGCGGAGTGGCGGAAGCGGGCGTCGGCCCGGATCTGGATCGTCTGGACGATCCTGCTCGGTGCCGCGTTCCTCGCCAACCAGGTTGTGGAGTGGGCCACCATCACCACCCGGGCCTCCACGAACGCCTACGGTTCCCTCTTCTTCATCATGTCGGGCCTGCACGGATTGCACGTGTTCCTCGGACTGGTCGCAATGGTCTTCCTTCTCGGCCGCATGAAGGGACGGCAGGGCGGCGACCCCGGAGAGCTCTCGGTCGTACAGGGCGTCAGCTACTACTGGCACTTCGTCGATGTCGTGTGGATCGGCCTCTACAGCTGTCTCTTCCTGCTCAAGTAGGTGCTCGTGTCACGGTTGTTCGGAAACCGCTACCTGCTCCCCGCCATGATGGTGGCGGCCATGGGCCTGGGTGGGGTGCTCTCGCTCGCCTCGGGAGCGAGCGCGACCACGACCCCGTCGTCGAGCTCGGGCGTCGGCGGCATCTCCTCGGGCGGAGGCGTGGGGGCGGGCAACTTCAGCTCGGGGGTCTCGTTGCCACCGGGGGTGGGCAGTCCCTCCTACCTCGGTGGGCCCAAGAACTCCGGCGGTGCCAACGCGTCGGTGCGGATCTACCGCACGGTGGGCGGCAAGCGGCATCTCGTCGCCTACGGGAGCTCAGCGATCACCTACAAGACCCCCCCGGCCTCGTACGTCCCCCTCGGCCAGGCGCTCTTCGCCCAGAACTGCTCGAGCTGCCACGGGGCCGACGCCCAGGGCTCGGCCATCGCCCCCAACCTGGTCGGGGTGGGGCCGGCCACCGTCGACTTCTGGGTGTCGACGGGAAGGATGCCGGCGGCGACCACCAATGTCGTGCAGGCCAATCGCAAGCCGCCCCGTCTCAGCCCGAAGCAGGCGCTCGAGGTGGCGGCGTTCGTCAACTCGCTCGATCCGGCGGTTCCCTACGTGCCGTACCCGAACCTCAAAGGGGCCAACCTCGCCGACGGGGCGGACCTGTTCTCGCTGAACTGTGCCGCGTGCCACACCATCACCGGCATGGGTGACGCCCTGGCGCTGTCGACGTTCTCACCGTCCCTGCACGCGGCCACCGCGCAACAGGTCGCCGAGGCGATCAGGACCGGCCCGGCCAACATGCCGCGCTTCACCGGCAACCTCCTCGACTCCCAGCTCCGCGACGTGGTGGCGTACGTGACCGAGAGCATCCAGCATCCGGCCGATCCCGGAGGCTCCGGCCTGGGAGGGATCGGCCCGGTGGCCGAGGGGTTCATCGGCCTGCTGTTCGGGGTCGGGGGCCTCGCCCTCATCTGCTTCTGGATCGGGGACCGCGCATGAGCAACACGACGAACGAACCGGACGGCCACGAAGGCCACGGGGGCCGGACCCCGGTGCCGATGCCCGTGGCGCGGTTCGACGATCCGCACATGCAGGAGGCTGCAACGCACCCGCAGCGGACCGAGCGGATCATCGCTCTGTCCTTCGTGCTCGGCACACTGGCCGTGGCCGGCTTCGGTGCCGCCTACTGGGTCGACGGGCCGCCCTGGGTCCTCGCCGTGACCTTCGGGGCCGGGCTGCTCCTTCTGGGCTTCGGGCTCACCGCCTGGGGCAAGTACCTGATGCCCCAGGGACCCTTCGTGGAGGAGCGCCACAGGTTGGCCTCCACCGCGGACGAGCAGGATGCCATGTCAGCCGCCCTGGTCCAGCGCACCGGGGTCGTCGTGAAGCGTCGCAGGATGCTGGGCGGGCTGTTCGCCGGAGGGGCGGGGATCTTCGGGATCGTCGCCATCTTCCCCTTGCTGCGCTCGCTCGGTCCGGTGCCGGGCAACACGTTCGACGTCACGAACTGGCGGCGGAACTCGTTGCTGGTCGACTCCAACGGGCGGCCGGTCCGCGTCGACACCCTGCAGGTCGGAGGCATCATGACGGTCTTTCCGGCAGGCGCACAGAACACGGAGGAGGGCCAGGCCGTGGACCAGACGGTGCTGATCCGGGTGTCGACGGACGACATCACCACCCAGCCGGGCCGGGAGAGCTGGGGTCCTCGGGGCTACGTGGCCTACTCCAAGCTGTGCACTCACCTCGGGTGCCCGGTCGGCCTTTACGAGCAGCAGCTCCAGCTCCTCGTCTGCCCGTGCCACCAGTCGATGTTCAACGTGCTCGACGGTGCCGTGCCCAACTTCGGTCCGGCACCGCGGCCCCTGCCGCAGCTCCCGCTGAAGGTGGACTCGAGCGGTCACCTGCGGGCGCAAGCCGGCTACGACCAGGCCGTCGGGCCGGGATTCTGGGAACGGACGACCAGGTGAGCACGACGGAAGCGACGGAACCGCGCGCCAAGCGCATCGCCCTGCCACGCACCAAGCGGGAGGCCCAGGCGGCGCTCGGCCCCTACGGTCGGACCGGCAAGATCGTCGGCGAGCTGGACGAGCGGTTCGGGATCGCCAAGGGCGGCCGGACGCTGCTCGACAAGATCTTCCCCGACCACTGGTCGTTCATGCTCGGCGAGATCGCCCTCTACTCGTTCGTCGTGCTGATCGCCACGGGCATATTCCTGTCGCTGTATTTCGTGCCGTCCGCCGACCAGGTGATCTACCACGGGCCTTACAAGCCCCTCGACGGCCAGCGGGTGTCGGCCGCATTCGCGTCCACCGTCGACCTGTCGTTCTCGGTCCGTTCCGGGCTGCTGATGCGCCAGATGCACCACTGGGCAGCGAACGTCTTCGTCGGCTCGATCGTCATACACATGGCTCGGATCTTCTTCACCGGCGCCTTCCGCAAGCCCCGCGAGACCAACTGGATCATCGGCACCACGCTCCTGATCATGGCCATCCTCAACGGGTTCATCGGGTACTCGCTCCCTGACGACCTGGTGTCGGGGACCGGCCTGCGGATCGCCTATTCGATCCTCCTCTCGATCCCGTTCGTCGGGAGCTATCTGGCGACCTTCCTCTTCGGCGGGAACTTCCCGGGAACCCTCATCATTCCCCGGTTCTACATCATCCATATGCTGATCCTGCCGGCCATCATCGCCGTCCTGATCGGGGTCCACCTCGGGCTGCTGGTCCGTCAGAAGCACACGCAATTTCCCGGCAGGGGCCGGACCGAGCACAACGTGGTGGGCTCGCCCATGTTCCCCACGTTCATGGCCAAGACGACGGGCTTCCTCTTCATGGTGTCAGGGGCGCTCGCTCTCCTCGGCGGGCTGGCCCAGATCAACCCCATCTGGCAGTTCGGCTCCTACAAGGCCGACCGGATCTCCTACGCCGTGCAGCCGGACTGGTACATGGGATGGCTCGACGGTGCCCTCCGGATCATGCCCAGCTGGGAGTGGACGGGCTGGGGGCACACGCTGCCCTGGGAGGTCTTCTTCCCCGCCATCCTGTTCCCGGGCCTGGTCTTCAACGTGGCCTTCGGGTGGCCGCTGATCGAACGCATGTTCACCAAGGACAACGAGCTGCACAACCTGCTCGACCGCCCGAGGGACCGGCCGAAGCGGACCGCGTTCGGCGCCGCCTTCTTCGCCATGCTGTTCGTCATGTTTTTGGCCAGCTCGACGGACGTGCTCGCCAATTACTTTCACGTCTCGTTGAACGTGGTGCTGTGGTTCTTCCGTTTCGCGGTGTTCGTGGTCCCCCTGTTGACCTATGCGGCCACCTGGAAGATCTGCCGTGAGATGCAGGGCGTGCGCGGGATCGGCAAGCGGAAGCGGGCGCTGGTCGTGACCCGGACGGCGAGCGGCGAGTACCGGACCGAGCCGTCGGCGCCCCGGCCGGGTGACGAGCGCGACGAGCTCCAGCCCGAGCCGGTGCCGGTGCTGATCGAGCTCGAGCCGGGCGTCACGGTGCCCGAGCGGACGTCGCCGGTGGACGGTGCCGTCGGTGCCGGCGTCCGCCAAGTGAAGCGCTAGTCCCCCGAGCCCCGCCAGGCGGCGCGCCACCCTCTCGTCGGGCGCTCACCGCCTCATCGGTCTCGTAGGCCTCACCCGAAGGCGGAGCCGGGCCCTGGCCGGCCGATGGACTTTCCGGGACCGCCCACCCGAGGCGTGATCGGGGTCCCTGCCCCGTCGATTCCTCCTTGACCACTCACGACGGCCCCCCGGGGGGTCCGTGACGGAGGCCTCAGGGAAGACGCAGGCCTCAGGGAAGACGCAGGCCTCAGGAAGACGCAGGCCTCAGGGAAGACGCAGGCCTCAGGGAAGACGCAGGCCTCAGGGAAGACGCAGGCCTCAGGAAGACGCAGGCCTCAGGAAGACGCAGGCCTCAGACGGTCCCGCCGCGGCGGCTCTCGGCGGTCACGCCGGCGAGAGCGGTGAGGAGCAGCCCGACACCGGGCAGCGCCAGCCAGAATCCGAAGACCAGGCCCATCGTGATGAGGAACGCCGACATGCCGATCACGAACGGCCAGATGCTCGAGCCGGGGAAGGAGTCGATCGTCCCGGCCCCGTCCTCCATGGTGGCGTCGTCGCGGTCCTCGGGCCTGACCGGCATGCGACGGTGCCAGTAGAAGTAGTAGCTCCCGGGGAGCAGGCCGAGGAGGCAGGTGCCCACCAGCATCATCGTGCCGCCGTCCTCGTAGGCGGTGAACCAGTAGATGGTTCCGATCAAGCCGAAGAAGACACCGACCCCCAACAGGAGCAACGCCTCGATCCTCAATGTGTCCCCACTTTCCGTTCGCCACCCTTCCGGGATCCGTTCGGCGATTGGCGGGGATGGCCGTGCTCGAGCGCCGGTGCGTCAGGGTGGTTGGCGTCCCAGGTGGGCCGCTCCGAGCGGATGGGCGGCAGGTGCGTGTAGTTGTGGTGCGGGGGCGGCGAAGTGGTGAACCACTCGAGCGTGTGGGCGTCCCAGGGGTTGTCCCCGGCCAGCACCGGACGGCGCCACGAGATCCACAGGTTCCACAGCATGATGGCGAACGAGGCGGCGATGATGAAGGCGCCGACGGTCGAGATCTGGTTGTAGATCTGCCACCCGAGGTTGTCCGGGTACACGGCCACCCGCCGGGGCATCCCCTTCAGCCCGAGGACGTACTGGGGCATGAACGTGATCCAGAAGCCGATGAAGAGCAGCCAGAAATGCCACTTGCCGAGGCGCTCGTCGAGCATCCGTCCGAACATCTTCGGATACCAGTAGTAGATCCCTGCGAACCCGGCGAACACCGCGGTGCCGATCAGCACGTTGTGGAAGTGGGCGACGACGAAGTAGGTGTCGTGCACGAAGAAGTCGATGGGGGGGGAGCCCAACATGACCCCGGTGATCCCGCCGATGAGGAACACGAAGAGGAAGCCGATGCAGAAGAGCATGGCCGTCGTCATCTGGAGCTGGCCCCGCCACATCGTGCCGATCCAGTTGAAGAACTTTATGCCGGTCGGCACGGCGATCAGCAGGGTGAGGAGGGAGAAGAAGGGGAGCAGCACGGCGCCCGTCGTGAACATGTGGTGGGCCCACACGCCCGTCGAGAGGGCGGCGATGGCCATGGTGGCGAAGACCATGCCCTTGTAGCCGAAGACCGGCTTGCGCGAGAAGACCGGCAGGACCTCGGTCACGATCCCGAAATAGGGCAGGGCCAGGATGTACACCTCCGGATGCCCGAAGAACCAGAAGAGGTTTTGCCAGAGGATCGGTGACCCCCCGCCGACCACGGAATAGATGTGGGTCCCGAAGTGGCGGTCGCAGAAGAGCATGATGAGCGCGCTCGTCAGGACGGGGAAGGCGATCAGGATGAGGAGGGCGGTCACCAGCATGTTCCAGGTGAAGATGGGCATCCGGAACATGGTCATGCCCGGAGCCCGGAGGTAGAAGATGGTCGCCACCAGGTTCACTCCGGTGAAGATGGCGGAGAAGCCGGTCAGGGCGATCGCCATGATCCACATGTCGCCCCCGGCCCCGGGGGAGTTGGTGGCATTGGAGAGCGGCGCATAGGACACCCAGCCGAAGGAGGGGGCGCCCCCGGCCACCAGGAAACTCGACATCATGGCGATCGACCCGGTCAGGTAGAGCCAGTAGGACAGGGCGTTCAGGCGCGGGAACGCCATGTCGGGAGCGCCGATCTGCAGGGGCACGATGTAGTTGGCCAGCCCTCCGAAGGCGAAGGGCCCCGCGAACAGGTACAGCATGAGGCTGCCGTGCATCGTGAAGAGCTGGTTGTACTGCTGAAAATCGACGAGCGACGAGTTGGGGCTGGCCAGCTGGAGCCGAATGATCAGGGCCATGATCCCCGCCACGTAGAACAGGACCAGGGAAGTGATCATGTAGCTCATCCCGATGACCTTGTGGTCGGTGGAGGTGAGCCATTTGAGGAGGCCCGACGGACCGTGTTCCTCGTGCCCGTGGGCGGCGACCGGGGCGTGCTCGTCGGGGAGGTCGATCCCGCCGCTGGTGGCGGGAGGAGTGATGACGTCCGTCACGCTCCGGGTCCTTTCGCCGCGATCTGGGCTTTCAGCTGGTTGAGGCTGGCGTGCCCCGCCGGGACCTGGTGGACCCACGCTTGGAATTGAGCCGGTGGCACGGACTTGACGCTGAACACCATGAGGGAGTGGTACAGCCCGCAGAGCTGGGTGCACTGGCCGCGGAAGGTGCCGTTGTGGAGGGGGGTGAAGTTGAAGTGGTTGTCGTAGCCCGGCTGCGCGTACTGGCTGAAGTTGAACTCGGGGACGTAAAAGCCGTGGATCACGTCGGCGGACTTCAGGGTGATGTTCACCGTCTCACCGGTCGGGACGACCATCTGAGGGTCCTCGGAGAGCACGCCTTGCACGGCCTTTCCGGTGGCCGGGTAGTAGAACTGCCAACCCCACTGGAACGCAGTGACCTGAATGGCCACGTTTCCCTTGGGCGTCGCCGTCACCTCGTTCTCCGTCACCACGGTGAAGGCGAACAGCACGAGGACGATGATGACCGGGATGACCGTGTAGGTGATCTCGAAGAGCGTGTGGTACTGGGTCTGGCCGGGGATCTCGTCCGAGCGGCGGCGGTAGCGCAGGACAGCCCACACGATCAGGGCGATCACGATCCCCCCGAGGATCAGGCTGCCGATGAAGAAGCCCTGCCAGAGCTTGAACGAGTCGTTCGCCTGCTTGGTGACGCCTTTGTAGGCCCCGAAGGAGGGCACCTGGCATCCCGCCAGGACCAGGGGGACGGCCAGCGAGGCGGCGATGGCCCAGCGGTGCGACCGGGGCCGACGGGGGTTCAGATTCGGACCGTCGGGCGGTGTCCCAGCCGTGGGCGTATCCACGGGGGCGACACTAGTGCTGGGACCACCCGCAGGCACAAGTTGACGCTCCGAGGGAGGCAGGGCGGGTGAAAGGGCTACTGCGGGGTGCCCGAGCCCGATCCGGGCCCCCCGGGCACGTCGTTGCCCGTCTGGACGGCCGGGGCCTCGCCCCGGGCCGCCGCTCCGTCGCCCAAAGCCGCTCCGTCGCCCGGAGCCGCTCCGTCGGCGGGGTTTCCGTCCTTGACGCCCTTTTCGAACTCCTTCTTCGCCGACCCGAGGTTGCGGGCCAGCTTGGGGATGGCCGCACCGCCGAACAGCACGACGACGACGACGAGGACGACGATGAGAAGGTCGGGGCCGAAGATCTCTGCCAGCATCCATCCCTCCTTGGCGTAGCGCCTGGCCGGTTGCGGCCTGTCCCGGCAAGGTTAGACCTTCCTGGTGCCGCGGACGCCCCGTCCTCGGCACCAGATGCCCGATGCCTGCTCGCGCCGGTCTTCGGTGCCCGGGACCCGGCCGGGGTCAGCCGGCAAGCAGGACCCCGAGGCACAGCGCGGCGACCGAGGACAGCCCGGCCAGCGAGCCCCAGACGGCCAGGCCCCGGCGCGTCGTGGCCCGGCCGTGAACGAAGGCGGCCGCGCCAGCCAGTACCACCACCGCCATCTTCACCCCGAAGACGACCTGCCAGGCCGTCGTCTGGCGCGAAGGGTGGACGGCGGCGACGTTCCAGAAGCCGGTGAGGACCAGGACGACGAAGGCCGGCCAGCTGAGCCGGGCGAGCGCGACGGCGAGCGAGCGCGGGGCCTGTTCGCCCAGCCTCCGGGCCGCCGGGAGCAATCCGACCATGACGAGCTGACCACCGACCCACACGGTGGCGGCGAGGACGTGGAGCGACAGCCGGACAGCGGTGAGGGCAGGGGCAAGCATGTCGGGCATCACGCTACCGCCCGCCCGGAGCGGCTCCGTGAGGTCAGACGGCCGCCCGGAGCTCACCCCGCGGGCCCGCGGCCAGGCGCCACCGCTGCTCCACCCGATCGACGAACACGCGCCCCGAGGGGACCAGGGTCAGCAGGTCCGCCTGACCCTGGGGACGGGCCAGCATCCACGAGTGGCCCCCGGGGACCCACTGGACGTGCGTCCCGGAGGCGGCCGCGAGCTCCGCCGCCGCCGCATCGCCCACCACCCGGTCGAAGCACCCCCACTCGGGCAGGATCGGCACCCCGGCCGCGGCGAGGCCGGCGAGCTCCGCCCGGAGGTCGACATCCATGAGCACGCTGCCCACCGGCAGCGTTCCCGCCATCGTCTGCAAGCTCCGGCCGAGGTCGGGCAGGATCGACCGCAGGGTGGAGGCGAGCCGACCGATGAAGAGGTCCGGCAGGTCGAGGACCATCGCCGTCGACAGGTCGGCGAAAATCGCGAGGCCGGGGGAGATCGGGGTCAACAATGCGGGCAGGATGCCCCGCCGGGTTTTCCATGCAGGGGTGGCGACACCGTCGCGCAGGACGAGGCCGAGGGTGGAACCGCTGTTCGCGTGCGCGTACTGGGCGGCCACGGCCGCTCCCATCGAGTGACCGAGGACCACCGCGGGGCCTGCCCCGACGTGGTCCATCACGTGGCGGACCTGCTCGGCCAGCCCGGGCAGGGAGATCTGGTCCGATCTCAGGGGGTCACTCCCCCCGAAGCCCGGAAGGCTCGGGTTGACCAACCGCCAGCCCAGGGCGTGGGCGAGTCGCGCGCTCTCCCGCCAGTACATGCCGCCTCCGGCGAAGTACCCGTGAATGTTGACCGCCCACACGGGGGGGCTGTCCGGTCCGTCGGGGCCATGGGCATCCTCGTTGTCGGACACCGCGTACCGCACCCGACGGCCGTCGACCACCATGGTCCCCGGCACCATCTCGACGTCGGGCGTCCCGAGGACCCGTCGCCGGTAGCCGTCCCACAGGACCGCCATGGGGCTCCATCCGAGCGCCGGCGGGACGGGGTCCGGACGGTCCGCTCCGGCCTGCGTCGGCGGGGTGAGAGCCCCGCCGGTCTGGAGCGGATCGGCAACGAGGGAGCGGTCACCGGTCGCCCCGCTCGCGGCTTCCCGGTCTGCCTCCGGCACCTGGTCGGAGCTCGATGACATGGCAGGTCGACGCTAGCGCAGGGGATCTGGCGGACCGTGCCACCGGGTTACGCGCCGCGGGCCGCGGGCAACGCCGACTCATGAGCCAGGAGGCGCGTCTTGACGCCGAGCCCGCCCGAGTAGCCGCCGAGCCCCCCGTCCGCTGCGATCACGCGATGGCACGGGAGGATGATGGGCAGGGGATTGGCGCCGTTGGCCTGGCCGACGGCGCGGAAGGCTCTCGGACGCCCGACGCGCCGGGCCAGCTCGGCGTAGCTGAGGGTCGTCCCGAAGGGGATCCGAGCCAGGGCGAACCAGACGGAACGTTGAAACTCGGTACCGGCCGGTTCGAGCGGCAGGTCGAAGGCCGTGCGAGCTCCGGCGAAGTACTCGAGCAGTTGGCGGGCCCCCTCGGCGACGTGGGCGGTCGCCTCCGGGTCGGCGCCGGGGCCCACGCCCGCTTCCGGCTCGACGGGGTCGTCTCCGGAGCCGCCCAGGTACAGGTGGGTCAGCCCGGCCGGGCTGGCCTCCAACCCCAGGAGGCCCAGGTCGGTCATGACGTCGAGCCGGGCGATCGTGGTCCGACCCCCGGCCCGGCCGGAGCCGGGGCCGGGTCGGCTTGTCGGTCGGGTGCTCATGCCGCTCGGTCCTCTCCCCCGCCGTCCGCCCAGAGATGGGCGATGGCGTACGCGCGCCAGGGCCGCCAACGCTCGGCGATTCGATCGACGTCGGCGGGGCCGTCAGGCTGTCCCAGCTTGCGGATGGCTCGTCGGACGCCGAGGTCGCCGGGCATGAACGCGTCCGGGTTCCCGAGCGCCCGCATGGCCACGTAGGCGGTGGTCCACGGGCCCACACCCCGAATGGCCGTGAGCCGGGCCGCCAGCTCGTCCGGGTCGGAGCCGGGGCCGATCGTCATCCTCCCCGCCGCCACCTCGGATGCCACCGCCACCAGCGCCCGGCCGCGCGAGGACGGCATCGGCAGCTTCGCCGGGTCGAGGGCGGCCAGATCGTCGGCGGAAGGGAAGACGTGGGTGACGGACGTGCCCGGCGGATCGGTGGTCGGCGGCGCCACGCCGAAGATCGGCCGCCCCGTCAGGGCCGCGAGCCGTCCGGCGATCGTCCGGGCCGCCGAGACCGTGACCTGCTGCCCGATGATGGCCCGGATGGCCAGTTCGGTGCCGTCCACCGTCCCGGGCACCCGTCGCCCGGGGCACCGCCGAACGAGGCCCCCCAACAGGGGGTCGGATCCCAGGGCCTCGTCCACCGCCACCGGATCGGCATCGAGGTCGAGCAGCCGCCGGCATCGATTGACCGCCGTGACCAGGTCGCGGAGATCCTCGAGCCAAAAGGTGGCGGAGACGGCCTCCTCGCCGGGGACGAGCCGGACGAGCCCGTCCCCGTGACGGAGGCGGAGGCTCCGCCGGTAGTGGCCGTCGGAGCACGTCTCCACGCCCGGCACGCAGCGTGCCCCGAGGAACGCCAACAGCGAGCGGGAGTCGAACGGCTTGCGGAAGGCCAGCCGGAGCGGGACCGCGGGGAACCCGCCGTGGGGCGGCGCCGGGACCGGGGGCCGGTTCGGCGCGGTGGTCGACCGTCGCCTGCGCAGCTGGGTCGGGGTCATGGCGAACACGTCGCGGACCGTGTCGTTGAACTGGCGGATGCTGTCGAAGCCGGCGGCGAACGCGATCTCCGCGGCCGGCAGCTCCGTCGACTCGATCAGGGCCCGGGCGGTCTGGGCCCGTTGGGCCCGGGCGAGAGCCAGGGCTCCCGCTCCGACCTCGCTTGCCAGCAGGCGATGGAGCTGGCGCTGGCTGTAGCCGAGCTCGGCGGCCAGACCTGAGACACCTGCCCGGTCGACGAAGCCGTCGAGGATGAGCCGCATCGCCCTTGCGACGACGTCGGCCCTGACGTCCCATTCGGGCGATCCGGGTGTCGCGTCGGGCCGGCACCGCATGCAGGCCCTGAAGCCGGCTCGTTGAGCCGCGGCCGCGGTCGGGAAGAAGCGCACGTTGGCCCTGCGGGGTGTGAGGGCGGGGCAGCTGGGCCGGCAGTAGATCCCGGTGGAGGTGACGGCCGTGACGAACCACCCGTCGAACCGGGCGTCCCTGGCCAGGACCGAGCGGTAGCGGCGGTCGAAGTCGAGATCCGTGCTGAGGTCGGCGTCCGTCATCATCGGTGATCGTGGCACCGATCCGCCCGCCTTGTCTGGCGGATTCCGGACACCCGGACGGGCTACCCGCGCCGAGGTCGGCGCCGGGCGTCGAGGACGGCCCGGCACAGCCCAGGACCGTCGAGCCCGAGCTCGGCCAGGAGCTCGGGCGCCTTGCCGTGGGGGAGGTAGGCGACCGGGACGCCGCAGGGGACCAGGGTCGGGTCGGCACCGGGCCCGGCCAGCCGGCCGACGGCGGCCGCGACGCTCGACCCCACGCCGCCCTCCACCACGCCGTCCTCGGCGGTGAGCACGATCGGGTGGGTCATGGCGTCGTCGATCATGACCGGATCGAGCGGGGACGCCACCCGGACGTCCCAGACCGTGGCGGTGACCCCGTGCCCCGCAAGGAGCTCGGCCGCCTCCTCGCACGCCTGTACGAGCTTCCCGACCCCGAGGAGGCACACGTCGGCACCGCTCCGTATCCGTCGCGCCCGCAGGCCGGACCCGGCCGTGCCGAGCCTCGCAGGGGTCTTCGGCCAGCGGATGGCGACCGGCCCGTCCGTGATCTCGAGCGCCTGGTGCAGCATCTCGGGTACCTCGTCGTAGGAGGAGGGGACGAGCACCGTCATCCCCGGGACCTTGGTCAGCAGGGCCAGGTCGAGCAGACCGTGGTGGCTGGGTCCGTCGTCGCCGGTGATCCCGGCCCGGTCGATGCAGAAGACCACCGGGAGGCGGTGCAGGCCGACGTCGTAGTAGAGCTGGTCCCAGGCCCGGTTCAAGAAGGTCGAGTAGATGGCCACGACGGGCCGGAGGCCGCCCATGGCCATGCCCGCCGCAGCGGTGACGGCATGCTGCTCGGCGATCCCCACGTCGAGGAACCGGTCGGGGAACCTGTCCCGGAAGGCCAGCAGACCGGTCGGTCCCGGCATGGCCGCCGTGACGGCCACCACCTCGGGCCGTCGGGTCGCCTCGGTCACGAGCGCGGCGCCGAAGGCCTGGGTGTAGCTGAGCTGGGTCGCGCCGCCGGCATGTTGGACGCCGGTCGCCGGGTCGAAGGGCCCGATGTCGTGCAGGCACTTCTCGTCGTCCTGCTCCGCGGGACGGTAGCCACGCCCCTTCACCGTGTGGACGTGAAGGACGACCGGCCCACTCGATCGTGCGGCTGTGCGCAGAGCGGCCTCGAGTGCCGGGAGGTCGTGCCCGTCGACCGGCCCTTCGTAGCGGATGCCGAGCGCCTCGAAGAACGCCGAGGTCGCCCGCTCCGGAGACGACCCGGTCCTCCCCGCGGTGGTGAGCCTCGATACCGTCGGCGCGTAGGAGCGCCCATTGTCGTTCAGGACGATGACGACAGCGGTTCCCGCCGCCCCGATGTTGTTGAGCGCCTCGTAGGCCAGACCTCCGGTGAGCGCGCCGTCGCCGATCACGGCGACCACCCGCCGGTCCTCCCCCCGGAGCCGGTGGGCCCGCGCCAGCCCGAAGGCATAGGAGAGCGCGGTGGAGGCGTGGCTGTTCTCGACCAGATCATGCGGTGACTCCGCCCGGTTGGGGTACCCCGAGAGCCCCCCCGCCC
>Ga0307372_10003766_pt1 | contig 23966 bp, 27 predicted proteins | sample OX1MG_FD_202533 | JGI IMG/M metagenome (GOLD analysis project Ga0307372, IMG submission 202533) | Soil microbial communities from Risofladan, Vaasa, Finland - OX-1 | ecosystem: Environmental > Terrestrial > Soil > Coastal area > Acid sulfate soil | place: Finland: Risofladan, Vaasa | collected...
TAAAAATGGTAGTGAGAATGGTAGCTTTGTCTAACATGGGTAGTGCGCTCCTTGTTTGCTTGTTTTTGTACAAACAGAAGCGTACTACACTTCTCACTCCTTGTCATCAACTAGCACAAAGCGTATAAGTATTCCTTTACTCGAAGGAGGACTTTTATACCGTGGAGCGTTTACTGAACTAAATAGCGATTGGGTAAATGATGTGCTTATCTTCGCTGATAATCAGATACTTAATTCTGTACAGTTTAAGCAAATTGCTCCTACTGAATACCAAGCAACAAGTAGTGCAGAAGTTCCTTCATTAGAGTCTACCCTGAACATTCACACATCTCCAGAAAATTCTCAACAATTCTTCGGATCGGTAACGTCATCAGGGGGTCAACGTATTAAATTCCTTTATAAGGATATTCATGAACCTATCACTATTGGCGTACTTACCATCGTCGTGGTAGGAGTTGGTGCCGCACTATGTGCCTTGAATGACATTATTGGCCGCTATGCAAATATGGAATGCAAGAAAGTAAAGGTTTCCTTTGGTTTACACTGGAAGGGTGGAGTATCAATGGGTTGTGATGTGGAGTGTGTTGATCCCAAATAAAAACAGTACTGGACTGCATGAACCCACTCTGGTTTGGCAGGTAGAAAGCGAAAGGAACCAACATGGAGAAGGAAATTGATTACGCTGATTACCCACAGGATGCGCAACGAGATTACAGCAAGTAGTCTCTATTGTATTAGCTGCCTCCATACGCGATGTTAGCCCTAACGTTTGCTTGCTAATGATTCCGTAGAAACCTTGCCCTTCGCAGAAAGCGCACATTCAATGAAGGACGGTCTTGAGCCACTTCACTTAGCATGTGCATCTCATTGTGCATGGCGTGGGTCATCAGTGACGCCACCAATTACGCTGATGCCACTGATGACCCACGCCATGCGCAACGAAACGGTCTCATCAAGCAGAGAAGTGGCAAGGTTGGTGATGCCAGCCTTTATTTCCTTCTGTTGTGGTCTGCTCTCGCTCATTTCTCCTTCCGGTTCTCGGCACGTCTGCCAGCCTGGAAGAAACCTGGATCGGATGAGGCCACACGTTCCCCGCGCATGAACCCGATCAGGAAGGAGGGCGTGGGATGACGTGAGTGCTCGATGGCTTTGATCACTGCCTCGCGGTCGTAATCCACGCGCCGCAACTGGATGCGGTAGCCCTGCTCGTCGGCATCCAGAAGGACATAGGTCGCTTGCAGGCCTGGCGTGACCGGATTGCTGATGCTGCCCAGATTGATGGCATGTAACTTGCCAACCTGGCGATCGAGCGGAACATGGGTATGCCCAACGATAACCACGTCTGCCTCGCAGCCAGCCAGCTGCCGTCCCAGTTTGTCATCACGGTGCCTGGGCTGGAGACCGGGTCCATCATCTCTGCCAGGGGAAGCGTGGACACCGAGCAAGCGTGTTCCATCAGGTAAGATCAAACGAACTTCGAGCGGCAAGCTCGTGAACCAGTCCAGCCAGCCCGCAGCACTGAGATAGCCCCTGGTCCAGGAGAAGCTTCTTACTTCCTCGATTAAGATGCCAATGGCCGCACGCTCGCCGATGCCTGGAATGCTACAGAGCAAGACAACGGCTGTTGACCAACTCAAAGCAGCCTGTGGAGAGGATGGCGGCTCCTGCGGTGAAGCTGGGTCAGACACCATTTCTGGGGCTGCTTCTGGTTCCTTCTGAAAAGAGGTTTCCTCTTCTGGAAGGGAAGGTGGAGTGAAACGCCGCGTAATTTCTGCGGTGATCCGCTCGATGGCCTGCTCAAGATGGTGAATCTGCGTCAAATGCTCAGAGAGCAGAAAACGATGATGATCCGTGACCGTACCTCTCAATGCCGCTTCTCATTGCTCTTGTGTCGCACGAACCCGGCCCACCGCCAAGTCAGCTAATCGGCCAGGATCAGTTTCTCCATCCGCGATGGCCTGCAGAATCAGACGTGAGGCTTTCCCCATGATATCACTGACCACATCGCCTACCTTTAGATTCGTATCTTCCAGGGTTTTCTGCACACGATTCACCTCTCGCGCCTTCTCTTCCGTCAGCCGGACGCGATACCGTGTCAAGTCTCGCAACTCTCGTTGTGGGCCAGAAGGAATGAAGCTGGCCTTGAGCAGGCCATGTTGCAAGAGATCAGCGATCCACTCGGCGTCTTTCCCATCCGTCTTTCGCCCAGGAACTGCTTTGATATGCTGCGCATTGACGACCAGCACTTCAAAGCTGTCTTCCAGGATGTTGAACACGGGTCGCCAGTACACGCCTCCCCCAATGTTACTAAAAGTATGCAAGACTGGGAGTACACTAGAGAGATTCTGCAAAGCGACCTTCGCGCTCGTGCTGGTGACCAGCGTCACGGTCCACCTCGCAGCTCAAGCTTGTCCCACGAAGGCTCCATTCCTCAGGATCCGGGAGCTGCTCATGTCCCAACGACTTCATCGGTCCAGTCGCTGCCTGGAGGTGCTGACCATGTTTGAGCCGCACCGCCTGCACCAGCAGGTCCTCCAAGCAGCCTATGTATCAGTGATTCCAGTGTCTTGTAGACGTCTCACCACAGCCCACCAGCGGGTTTGCGTTCCTGAGAACAGAGACCGAAGCCTGCTGCGTGTGGAGCAAGGAGCACACGATAAGTGAACGACAAGTGGCGTTGTATGCGCGGGTTTCTTCTGAGCAACAAGCCGAAGCGAAAACCATTTAAAGTCAACTGGATGAGATCCGAGCGCAAATCGCGACGGATGGCATCGAACTGAGGACCATTCTGGAGTTTATCGATGATGGATACAGTGGCTCGACACTGGTGCGGCCAGCCTTGGAGCGGTTACGCGATGTGGCAGCAGCCGGAGGAGTGGATCGGCTCTATGTCCATTGCCCTGATCGGTTCGCACGCAATTACGCCTATCAAGTCTTACTTGTTGAAGAACTGATTGAACACGGCGTCGAGGTGGTTTTCCTCAATCGGCCTTTGGGGCAAACTCCCGAAGATCAATTACTGTTGCAAGTCCAGGGGGTGATTGCCGAATACGAGCAGGCGAAATTCCTCGAACGCAGTCGGCGAGACAAACGACAGGCGGCTCAGGAGGGTCGAGTGGCTATTTTGTGTCACGCTCCTTATGGGTATCGGTATACCAGGAAGCAGGAGGAGAAGCACGCTACGAGATCGTCTTTGACGAAGCCCACGTCGTGCAACAAGTGTATACCTGGGTGGGAGAGGAGCGATGCTCGATCAACGAAGTTTGCCGTCGCTTGCATCAGGCGGGTATCCGCACCCGCACCGGCAAGGAGCATTGGGACCACAAGACCATCTGGGATATGCTCAAGAATCCAGCGTACAAAGGGGAAGCGGCCTTTGGCAAAACGCGCTGGGTACCCAATGGCCCACGCCTGCGCGTGCCGCGAGGAAAACCAGCCCAACCACGGCGGCCATTCTGGGGCAAGGACGCGCCAAAGGAAGAATGGATCACCATTCCTGTTCCGGCCCTGGTTGATCTGGCACTGTTTGATGCGGTGCAAGACCAGTTAGAGGAAAACCGACAACGGGTACGCATCCCGCAGAAAGGCAGTCACTATTTGCTGCAGGGCTTGCTCGTCTGTGCGAAATGCGGGTATGCTTATCATGGCTGTACCAATGACGAGCGCAACGCCTACTACCGCTGTAGTGGCTCGATGAGTTTGCCTCGTTTCGGCGGCAAGCGGCGATGTTGGAACAAAGAGCTGCGCATAGATCAGACAGATGCGGCCGTTTGGCAAGAAGAGTGCCATTTGTTGGAAGAGCCAGAGCGCCTCGAGCAAGAATATCGCCTCCGCTTGCAAGCCTCCGAGATGCCGCAAGAACCGCAGGGATTGGATGCGCAAATGAGCAAACTGCGCCGAGGGATCGCCCGGTTGATTGATAGCTATGCTGAAGGATTCATCGACCGGCAAGAATTCGAACCAAGAGTAACACGTATGCGTGAACGTCTCCAACACCTTGAGGAGCAACTCCACCGTCTCAAAGAGGAAGAGGCACTCCGAGCCATTCTAGGACGCCTGGAAACTTTTGCAACGAAAGTCCAGGAGGGGCTCCACGATGCCGATTTTCAGACCCGCCGGGATATTATCCGTGCGCTGGTCAAGCGGGTGGAGATCGATGAGCAGCAAATCCGCGTGGTCTTCCGCGTCAATCCGCTCGCTTCTGCTCCCCCTTTTGATGGAGCCTCCCCTAATTGGCAACATTGGGGGAGGCGTGGACATCCCCGTGCTTTCCATAGCGATATGGCTGCATCCTGAAGCTTTCAACCACTCCTTCAATGCTTGGATATCACTGGTTATCGTGCTGAACTAGCGGAGTTCTTTGTGGCGCTCTCCATTCTGGATGAGGCTCGGACACGCAACGACAAAACGCTTATGGACATCCAGGCCACTACATCGTGGGTACACGACTTCCATAGCTGCTCCTCCTGTAAACTCGTCAGACGCTTTCCGAAAGATCACCAACAGGGCATCTTTCCACATGAGAGATTCCTCTACGTGCTTCCAAAATTGGAGCGACAATGAACGGTTCTTCCAGACACCCGAAGAAAGCTTTAAATTCAAACTCTACAGCATTAATTTGAGAGTCGTTTTCACTATTGGGATCTTTCCTCTGTAGTATAATCCAACGCGTTCTTTTTCATCCTGAACGGTGCGCCAAAGGCGCATGACGCTTTAGATGCAATTGCCTTGGAAATAACCCCTTCTCATCTTGCTCGGATGTATGCGGCACATCTACCGACAAAATTCGGTCATTGTCTTTGAAGAAATCGGTCAGTAACCAGGGAAAAGTGAACGACTTTAAGGTACACTTGTTCTAGAGGCATTTCAGATTATGAATGCATTGGATCCAACTGATCGGTAGCAACACTACCAGAGGGTTCGCTATGTCGCAAGCTCAGAAATCGCCACCTCTGGTTGCTCCGCAACCACCAGAATTCAGTGCAGAAGATTGGTTCATTATTAATGATGTGCTGAACAGAGTGGCGCGAGTATTAAGAGAGCTTGAAAAGGAGCAGCAGCAAACACTACGAAAGGAGGCAACAAACCACCCGCAGCAGATCCGCTAACCGATTGCCACTGCGGGACCACGAGTCGTATCCTACCGGGGATACGACTCGTTTTTTCTGTCAGTTGAATCAAGGACATATGCCAGGGCGAGCAACGCTTCTTGTAGCTCGATACGGTGAGCAAAACATGATACTGGCGCTCGACGCTGGTGGGCGTACTCTGGCGATACTGGCAAGCGGCCTGGATATCATCTATCCTGCTGATAATACTGGTCTTGCCCGTCGCATTGTCGAGTCCGGTCAGGGTGCGCTCATCACCGAATTCCCGCTCGGAGTCAAGCCCGACATGCGCAATTTTCCCGCTCGCAATCGTATTATCTCCGGCATGTCGCTGGGCGTGCTTATCACTGAGGCCCCACAGAACAAAGGAGCGACACAATATCAGGAGGGGTGCAATATACCTCAAACTTTGGATCACGTTCTTTTTTCCAGACAATAGCCTCAATTCCTAGAAATACTAGCATATCCCGCTTTGTCTGGTAGGAAGGAGTATAGGTAGGGTCGTTAAGCTTTTCTCGCATATCTGTACAGATTTGATGCAGCTCATCTAACTTTTCCTGCACTTTTTGCCATTTTACGTGCGTGTCTTCATCTCGCGCAAGCTCGGTGAGATAGCCCTGCTCTTGCTCTGCAAGCTGGTTCAGGTTTTCTGTGAGGCGTTCTTCGGTTCGCGAATTGAGCTTTCCCTTTCTCATTAGAGTAGCGAGGTTCTCTTCCATGTTGTCCTGTTCCTGCCTGATCTGGGCAAGCTTTTTCTTAATGTTTTTGCGCCGCTCAGCCGTTGGGTCTTCCACTTTGTACGCCGCTACCTTTGCGTCAACCTGCGCGGGATCACGGATAATTTCTACCGCATGTTCCCACGCTGCGTTGTCAAGCACAGGGGTGAGAATAGAACAGCCTTTGCAGATGTCAAGCAGCCCCTGTAAACCGCACACGTAAAGCGTGTAATCACGGACACTGCCATCTTTTCTGGCAGAGTGGTGCGGTTGTGTTCGTAGACTACCGCCGCAATACCCGCATTTGGCAAGCCCACCTCTGAGAAGAAATTCCTCCGGGGTACTGTTATTGCGGCTAGCGAACCGTTTGTTCCTCTGTGCCATTTTACAGGCTTTTTCAGCTAACTCTTTTGTGACAATAGCGGGTACAGGGACAACCACCTGCTCTTTTTCCGATGTTATTTCCCTCGCGTCTTTCTTTCCGCCCACTTTGCCCAGGCAACGCTTCTTATAAAATCGCGCATCTCCATAATAGACACTGTTGCGCACTAACCGACTAACGGCAGATGCTTGCCACGCAGGCGCGTGCCGCATGTTTTTTGACGTGACAGATTTCGCCGCGTAAGGAGGGGGAATGCCTTTTTCGTTTAAGTACTTGGCAATTTGCCGTAAGGTTACGCCACTTGCGGCTGTCTCAAACATGTAGGTAATAACACGAACTTCTGTCCATTCTGTCCCGTCTTCATCAACTTTGATAACATCAACATTGAGAGAAATGCCTATGCGCTTGCCGCGTTCATCAAGTATGTACTTGTACCCATAGTAGCGATGTCCGTTTCCTCCAATGACCGGTGCAATGCCTTTGTCTTTGTTCCCCTCAATTTTCACCCGTTTCCCATTCATGGTACGGCGTCTGATATTGTTTAATTCCTCCTCTGCTTGGTAGCCCTTGATAAGGCGTATCATTTCCCCCACCAGACTATCATCATCAGCATGGTCGTTTGGGTCTGTAGTGAGGATACGAACACCAAGTTCTTTCAACTGCATCCGGTACAGTTCGCGGGCTAACCCTTTTCGCCCAAGCCTGTCTAGCACATCGGTAACTAAGATATCAAACTCATGTTTTTGTGCCATTTCAAGAATGCGGTTAAGCGCAGGACGCTCCCGAAACTCCAAACCCGTATACGTGTCTCGGATAATGTGTCTTTGTTCATCTAAGGTTAACCCCAGAGGTGTTAAGAGCTTATTGCGAATTTCCTTTTCCTGGGCAGGCCAGCCAAAGCCCTTTTCCTGTTCAGGGCTTGAGACCCGCAAAAGCATTAAAGCGCGTTGCCCACGGTAGGGCGAGGGTTGTGGTGACGAATTGTTGGAACCTATTTGTACCATTGTAGCTATTCCTTTCCATGTAAAAAAGTATGTGAAAAACTACGAAGGAACGCATTACGGTGACATCTGTCGTGTGATGGTTTGATAGTCAAGAACAGCCTGGGTCGCGTCCCACGCAGCCCATACTGAGTAGGTTCTCTGGATTTTTTTTAGTTTAGTGACAACGCTGTCAGGTAGACTAGCCCATTGTTCGCGGAGTTTTTGCTTTGTTATTTGTTCCCGCTCGTGTTGTTTCTTCTCTGTTCGCAACCGCTCTGCCGCTTTTCTGTGAGCGTCTGAACAGTATAGTTTCTTTCGCTTATTTGGTTTTTGTTCAAATGTATTGGTACAACCAGGAAGGTTGCAAAAGTCAGTTGTCACGTTTTTTACCCTTTAGTTCGTTTTGTGATTGTCTTCTTCTATTAAGTATACCTCAAAAATCAATTTGTGTCAATATTTTTTGACACGAATATATGGCGTAAATTGGCTCAAATCCAGTGTTTATAGCAACTGTACTATGAAAAATATCGGTAATTTTTCTTGTTTTTTTGCTATACGTGCCATTCTTACCCTCTGGTAGGGTGCAAAAACATTGGTGTGTACTAGTCAAGCATGATAAGTATTCGTATATGACCTGGGTCTTGTGGCAGGGTGGTGGTATCTGAACCGCTTGAAATCGTTGCCCGTTGCACTCCGTGTATTGCTAAGATGAGGTGTTTTGCCTCCTTTTCTTGTTTTCCGGCAATAAGGCGCTTGATGTATTGCTCTTGTTTGCTTCCTATCTGAAACATCCATGTTCCACTAACACGCACCATAAGAAAAGCTGTACCGGTTTCTCCGTTTGTGAGCCTTCCGTGAAGAACGCTTACACGCATAGCACCAACAAGACTATACCCTGTCCCAACGTTTGTAGCAGCTTGCGCGGTATAGAAGCGTATAGCTTGCGTTTGTACTGCTTCTTGGTTATAAGCCAGTGCTGTGCAATGGTTTGAAACAATGACCGTAACAGTTGCCGCTTCATCACCGGTGTGGTGATCGCTTTGTACCGTTGAAGTGCAGGGCAGGGTAAGTAACCCTTCTGAGGCGGTACGTTGCGCTTGTAACGCGCTGTGTTCACTTGTTGTAACCATTGCTGTCACGGCTACTATCGCACGTTGAATATCGGTTTTGGTGACAAAAGTAAAATCGCGTGCGTTCTCTCCTCCGTGAAATGGGGTAAGATTGCTAACAAAAATAGAAGAGGCGCAACAGGCTTGGTTAATAGTTCTCGCCGGTATATTTCCCTCTGTCCCTACAACAAGCGCGTGAGCGAAAACATTTGCTTGCCCATAAGTTGGGGGAGAGCCTGCGGGAATAGTAACAGGTTGGTCGGTGACAATAGTTATGGTATTGGAGACGTTGAATGTCGTTCCTGCGGCTATGGTCTGGCTTGCAAATGACCCGTTAAAAAATGTGAGGACACCGGTTGCCTGTTGCGCGTTCTCGTGGCCCTTACCTGTTGCAGAAACGGTTTGCGCTTGGCTTACCGTTATGGCGGGTAACATCCGACCTTGTACAGGTATGTGCGCTAACGTTGCAAACGAAAGGGTGCGGGGAACAATAATTATGGTAGCCGTTGGCGAAAAGAGCGGCAGGATAAGAAGCATAATACCGGCTGTCAGTGTTGCTATGGTGACAAAGAGAGACAAAGGCCAGAGTAGAAATAGCCGACGTTTTGGCACATGTACGCTACCCGTGTCTTTTTCGTTTGGGTTCGGGACAAGCGTACTTTCGACAATAACCGGTGCCTCCGAAGTTATGGCAATTTGAGGTATTTCCATCCCGTCAGGGGGAAGAGGTGCTTGCTTTGCCGTTTCCTCTTCTTCCCTAATTTGTCTCACATGTTCAAGAATTTGCTGTTTCTCCACGCGGTTTCTCTCCTAGTTGGAGGGTAGTGCGTAAACTACCCTCCTGTGGTTTGGTTACAGCTTGTTGACAAAACTTGTTCCGTTGTTAAACAGCACCCAGAGACTGTCATTGACAACAATATCCATATCAAGCTTGCCGTCTCCGTTCTCATCTCGGAATGAAATGGTAACAGGTGCCAAACTTGCATCACTACCTGTAAGCCTTCCAATGACGTACAAGCGGGTTGGATATTTTGCCGGATCGCCCCCTGGAATTTCTATCACTTCAATAGTGCCGTTATTGTTCAGGGCAATAAAATGGCTGATAGGGTTTTTCGGGTCGCCATGACCGACATTCGCGTCGGTCTGGTACGTTCGTGGAAATCCATACACCCTATCATCATTCCATCGGCCTAGTGCCTGGGGAATGACACTTGAGGCAATAGCACCAACAACAACCGCAACCAAGACAAGGCCAATATAAAACAGAGGGTGTTTACCCCGTCTTTGCTGTTTCACCGCAACCTTGTGAACAGGTTCTGTAAATACCGGCTGCCTGCGAATGATGGCGCTGCTTTTTGGTCGGATAGGGTAAATGCCTTCATCATCGTCCTCGATGTCAGTACTAGTGGGCGCGTTATAAGAAGTGTACCTATTTGTTTGCTGGCCTGTCAGATACGGCGTATCTTCAGGGTGTATTCCTGAACTATGCCCTGCCCGATGCGTTGACGCCGGTGGGTATTGTTTCTGTCTGTTTCCTTGACTGGCGGCATTAGTACGGGCAGGAACAGGAGAGTGGTGAGCGATTTGCTCTCTCATACCATGTGTCCCTTCACAAAGTCGGTTGCCTCCATTGGGGTAAGCAAGCCATCTGTAACATACTCTGCCACTTCAGCAATTAAAGTTGGGTCTTCGTGACAAGGACAGGTAGGGTCAATGGGGCAAAACGGATTTCCCTGTCTATGAAGCATGTCGGCTTCATTTTCAGGGATAACAGGAATGAAGTTATCACCATAGCCTTGCATACGTGCCTCCTTGAATTGACAGGCAAGGCCATTCGTGGCATACTACCACTAGACCTTAGCCTGTCCTGGCAGCCTAAAACGCGCACAGCGTCCTACGCTGCTACATGATCTCGTATCAGTAAAAGGGTAGGTACTTTCTGTTTGCACTGCGAGTGCTTTCTCAGGGCGATTGCAGTACACAACAGCTATTCAAAGGTCAACGGGAGACGCTTAGCTCGGAGAAGTCTAGGCGTTTTCTGCTTTTGGGTTTCCTCCTTTCGGTGTGGGACAATAAAAAGAAAGAATTAGGGATAGATAGCCATTTCGAGGTCTTCTATGGTAAGGGTAGTGTTCAGAGCCTCTGAGAGCGCGTCAGCAATAGCTGCCGCTTTCACATCCTGAATGGTTTGCCCATCTTCAGCCCGCCTTACCGTTCGTTCATCTATGCCTGCCCTTCGTGCCAGTTCATTCTGCGATAGCCTCGCCTTCAAGCGATACTCACGTACTTTTGACATTCCTACATTCTCCGATTGCTCCCGTTTGCGCTTGAATGTACCAGCTAGTGGTACATTCCCGCAAAAAGCGGTGTTATGAACTAGTATGTACCGAAAAGATGCACTTGTCAATCCTTTTTCAATGCAATTTCAGAAATTGTTCTTGCAAGCTATAGGCATCTTGACTCGTGCGTTATTCTGTAGTTATTTCATGCAGCTTTTGATATGGTCGCAGCGGCAATAGGTGATTAACTGCCTTGAAAGAATTGATAAGTAAAGTCTACAAGAACTACAAATAACTGGTTTTGATCTTTCAACTTGAAAGGGAATGCCGTATGAAAGACGCTATTATTGAGAAGTTGGACAGATTTTTAGGTGGCCTTGACCTTTTCACAGAAGAATACGAGGCTGTTTATTTAATGGTTGAGCTTCGTAAGCTGTTGGATAGAGAGGTAGAGAGGATGCCAAAGAAAAAAAAGTTTCCATTAGTTCGCTTTTATTGCAATTGGACTGTTCATACTTCAAAAGCTCAAAATAATGGATTGGTTACGCAGGTTAAGAGTATTATCGATGAGATACTCAAAACTCAGAGTGCGGACTTTCTCATGCCAGCATTTAGAATAGAATTGTCAAACCTGTTAGCAGCATTCGGTTTACCAGAAAAGCTTTGTTCAGATGCAACTTGGAACCAGTTTGTAAATGTCTTCGTTCAAGTCCTCGCAGACCAGCCAATAGATAAACTAGAAGGAAGTGTGTCCTCCTTCTGTTATAAGCCTGTATACAAAGATCGCATAGTGGTTGAGATTACCTTTAACGATCATAGAGGGATACAGCGCTTTGAGTCTGCGGCCCTTTTTTAAATTGAGTGCTTACCTCCTTTGCGACGAAAACAATGCCTGGGTAATTAGATGTTCCAGCATGTTAAAAAGTCTTTTGTAGAGCTTAACTTAGCAGAAAAACGTCACATGCTATTCTGAATATGAGGTTGATTTGCATAACTTTCGATAGCGAAACAGCGTTTTCATAGCTTTCAAAACTCAGTCAGCAATTTAGTTTTTCAATAGGCTGCTTCGTTTCTGATATGCCGTCTGCTATTTCGTGGAGATAAGCATTATAGGGATGAGGTTACTTCCCGCCTGAAGGAGTCGGGCCTTTCGGTGCATTAGAAGGTGGTTGGTTCTGTTCTCTCTGATTCCCTCTGCTTGACGTTTTCGGTGTAGGTGGGACTGGTATATTTTCGAGATTTTGTACACCTTGTCCAGCGGGATAATTAGGCCAAATAGTAGTGGGAACATCTTTATGAGGAACTGAGGATTGAACTGGCGCTTGGTTGGGAGTAGAGATTGATGAATTGGGAGAAGGTTCTGGTTTGTCTATTATTTTTTGTAATGCTTCTGCTTCTTGAATATATCCTGCCTGTCTCGCTGCCTCTGCTCCTTCTTTCAGCATGTCCATACTAAGTGGTCGAGGGGCGTACCTCATGTAGGAAGGCGTTTGTTTTCCTTGTTTTGTCTTCGGTTTGTTCCCAGATGGGTCTTCTTGTGGTATTTCTCCGTTCATATATCGCAGAAGCTAGTATAGCACATCTCTGCAATATATGGGAGGTGTAAGGAGACGGCATGATGCTTCCTTCATCTGCGAAGTAAATTGCTTCAATGGGATATAATAGGGTGCAAGAGATAGCCTAGTAGTGTTCTTCTTGGTTCTGTAGGGGTTCCAATTCCATTTTTTTAGTTCTTCTTGGGGAGGCTAGAGGATATGGTTTCTTCCTATTACGAATGTGATATCTGTGGTACAGATAATAGAGCTAATGCTAAATATTGCAAATGCTGCGGCAATGAACTGCCATTATTGCTACCACTTAATCACCTACTCAAGCAACATTATCGTATTATTGGTATGCTGGGTAAGGGAAACTTTGGTAAAGTTTACAAGGCAGAAGACACACTACTTAGCAATCGGCCTGTAGCTGTGAAGGAAATGAACCAGGATGGATTAAGTAAACACAAACTTGCCGAAGCGATCAACGACTTCAAACGTGAGGCACACCTACTTGCTCGTCTCCCTCATCCCAATCTTCCAAGCATATATGAGCATTTTGAAGAAGCTAAACGCTGGTATCTTGTAATGGATTATATCAATGGCGAAACGCTTGAAATGTATCTGGACAAAACAAATCAAAAAAGACTTCCAGAAAAGGAGGTTATTAATATTGGTATTCAACTCTGTACCGTGCTTGCATACCTACATACTCAACCGCAGCCAATCATCTTTCGTGATCTTAAACCTGCCAATATCATGAGAACATCTGATGGACACCTTTACTTAATCGACTTTGGTATTGCCCGCCACTTCAAACCAGGACAAGCCAAAGATACTGTCGCTCTCGGTTCCCCAGGCTATGCCGCTCCAGAACAGTACGGTAAGGTACAGACTACTTCTCGGTCGGATATCTATAGCTTGGGTGCCGTTCTCCACCACCTGCTATCTGGAAAAGACCCCTCAACAACTCCATTTCAATTTCCATCTCTAAAATCACTTGTTCCGTCAATTTCTCCTGAGCTTGACATCTATATTAAGCAGATGCTTGATATGGATATAAATAACAGGCCAGCGAGTATGGCTGATATCAAGAAGAAATTGGAGAGCATTGCTTCTCAATTGGCGACAGTTCTACCCATAACAGTACCAACGACTGTAGCTCCCATTACAGCACAAATCGCGCTACAGGCTTCACCAGTTCCGGCACCTCAATCAACGATTCAGAAACATCATATTCAACCCGCTTCACCTAATGCCATCTCGTTTCCCATAGGTACAACTCTTTCCATTCATCATATTCCTGTTCAATTAGCAGAAAATATCAGCTTATCTCCTGATTGGAAATATGTCGCTGCTGCTGTATTTGACCATAATCCCTTCTGTGGCGTTCGTGAACATGATCGTGTCGAGATATGGGAAGTTGCTACAGAAAAGCTCATACACACACTTGATTATCATTTTTATCAAGCCCATCGTATTGAGTGGTCGCCAGATTGTCGGCACATTGCCGTAATTATAGGTCAGAATAGTCACAGAGATGCAGGCATAGATATTATAGATGTTACTTCTGGAAGTAAAGTACTAGAATATATAGGCCACGGCTCGCCCATGTATCAATGGAGAGGAAGAGTGGAAGAGTTAGACTGGTCACCGGATGGGAAATACATTGCCTCTAGCGGGTGTGGAAAAGTGTTACTATGGGAAACTGCTACGGGAAAAACAATATACCAAGCTCGTTCGGCTGATAAACAAACTTCGCAAGCTCTATGGTCATCGGGTTTAGCTTGGTCGCCAGATGGAAACTACATCTGTTCTTGGGGATCGAATAGGGGGCCGGGCTTTAGTGAGGCGCATTATGATGGAACAGTGTGGATTTGGGAAACTGCCACACGCAAAAACCTCTTCGTTTACTCCAATCCCTCAAATAAGTTTTATAGCGTTGTTTGGTCGCCAGATGGAAAGTATATTGCTTTTAGCAGTGAAGAGAAGAAAATTCAAATTTTAAATGCACATTCAGGGATTCAACTTTTGTCCTATCAAGGATATTCTCCTTTAGCTTGGTCACCTAACGGCAACTATATTGCATCTGAAAGTAATGATTCGGCAATACATATTTGGGATGCTTCAACAGGAAAAGATAAGTATATCTATCGTGGTCATAACAAAAGCATAAGAAAAATAACTTGGTCGCCAGATGGAAGCCGCATTGCATCCGTAGATTTTGACAAGACACTATACACAATACGCATATGGCAGGCCAAATGAATGGAGGGCAGTATGGCAAATGTATCACTTCCTGCGGTTATTCTAGGCCGTGATATTGATACAGGACAAGAGGTATTCCTAGAACAATCTCAACGCCTGGGCGGTACCTATGTCATTGGGAAAACCGGCTCCGGTAAAACAACGCTCCTTGTCAATATGATTTTGCAAGATATTCAACAGGACATGGGTCTATGTTTTATTGATGTTCATGGTGATGCGATAACCGATATTCTCAAACGTTTACCAGACAAGCGTGAACAAGACGTTATTTTACTTGACCTGCTGGATAAAGACTATGCCTTCGGCTTAAACCTCTTTGAGTGCCAAAACCCGCAAGACAAAGAAGAAGTCAGCCTCGTTACCTCAATGGTAATGGGAGTATTCGCGAAACTGTTTACCGAAACCGGCGATCTGTTCAAAGAAGCTCCAACAATGGCCGAGACCTTACAAAACACCGTGCCGGTGCTTCTTGCACATCAAAACCCTTGTATGACAATGGCAGAAATACCATTGCTTTTAACCAATGAAGACGCAAGAGCAAAGCTTGTAAAGCCTGTTTCCAACACACAGGTAAAGCTCTTTTGGGAAACATATAACCGGTGGAAACGGGACGCGCAAGAAGAGATAGTTGGCTCGACCCGTCGCCGCGTTGGGAATTTTCTCACCGACTCCCTTATTTTAGAAATTGTTGGGCAGTCTGAAACGTCGCTTTCGTTCCGGCGCATTATGGATGAGGGGAAAATTCTTTTAGTCAAGCTCTCCCGCCAACACGAACTGATTACAAGCCTTATTGGGTCTGTCATTGTAGGTCAAATCGCGCAGGCGGCATTTTCCCGCAAAAACATACCAGAGGAAAAACGGGTGCAATTTAATCTCTATGCTGATGAATACCAACGGTTTTCAACACCAACATTCGCCGAGTTATTAGCTGAGGTGCGAAAGTATAGAATTGCTAGCTGTGTCGCGCATCAGTGGCGCGGACAATTAGACAAGCAAAATAGAGAAGCAACCATAAACGCTGCAAACCTTATTGTTTATCAAGTATCCGGCGAGGACGCGCAGGAATTAGTCTCACAATTTAATATCACCCCTGCTCAGATTGGGGAAAAGAGAAAAGAAATACTTACCCCTGTCAGTAAGCCTATTGACCAAATATTAGCAGGACACACCCATCCAAACGAGGGGGTAAACCGTTTTGCTTCCTATTATTTTAGGAGACAGTCGTCGGTTGATAAAAATCAAGAATTGGTTAGGTATAGTATTGGTATATGGCTAACAGAGACAGGAGATAATAAAGCATGTAGTGAGATAAATGATCTTCTGTATATGGTGATGCGTGAGAAACGAACGGATAATATTGTCACAAGCGAAGAGTTTAAGCGGTTTCTTATGCATGTGTTTAGGAATATTTTCTATTCTAAACCTGAGTATAAATTTATTGACTCTGGTAAGCCTTTGCTTTTCCAATCTGGAGGTATTCCTGTCCCTTATTATAAGTTAGTCTATTCAGTCCAAGAAGAGTCAATAAAATCTAGCTCATATACACCTAAATTTTATGATAGACGTGGTCTAAGCATGGGCAATGGGGCAACCATCTATACTAGGGAGTTTATCTCTCCTGTAGCAAAATATTTAGACGATGTGATAATGGCACTCATACAAACTATCTACGCCTCATCCAGCCAGGAAAAAAGATGGGCGACAGCCCTACAGCTCAAAACGCTGATGCTGGAGCGGTATTATAAGCATATTGAAGCGTTTGAGCGGTTAAAGCTAATAAAACGAGTGATTACACCATATGTAGAGGTGGACAGCAAATATGCTGACTTTACTGTAGTCGATGAATTTTCTGGTTTATATAAGGAAGATAGGCTAAAAGTTTTTGAGCAATATTTCAAAGCCTTATCCATTTTTCTCCCAGACCTCAAAGAGGTGATAGAAGCGTTAGTTCTAGAGCCGATAACTGATAGAAGTGGTTTATATGAGGTGGAGCCTATTATGCAAACCTATGCTGACGCGGCAAACCAAAGGGCAAATAACCTTGCAAACCCGAAACAAAAATATACCGCCTCAATCAAATTAGCTGATGGAAATGAGCATAACATTCAAGCCATACCATTTAGACAAGCAGATAGTAACGACGTATATCTTTCCCGTTTGGAGCGCATTGTTGCCCAAACGAGAAGTACCTACTGCAAGAAACGGGAAATTGTTGCAGGGGAAATTGAGACACGGCAAATGCTACTCATGCAATCTGAGAAAAAGCAACCACGGACACGGCAAGAGGATGAATAAGAGTTAGCCCTAGTGTCGGCATATTGTTTAGAACACTACTCTTTTTTGTGGGGTGCTTCTTGCAAAAACACGTAACAAGAATATCATATACGCTGACCGCAGTGGACTATGAAATCTTACAACTAGTGAGACAGTATCATTTTCTCACTGTTGATCAGGTTATCAGGCTTCGCTACAGTAAGGGAACAAAAACAACCGTACAAACAAAACTCAAGAATTTATTTGAGCAAAAATATTTGGATAGGCGTTCTTTGCCTCACATTGGTACCGGTAATACGCAGTACATTTACGCCTTGTCAACAAAGGGTATGAACATCCTCAAGGAGCAAGGCTTTTCAGGCTTTAGCCGTTTTCGTCCAGATGAATTTCGCAAATTTGCCTTTCCTCACCTAGAACATGCCTTAGCAGTCAATGACTTCTTAATTGCCGCGAACCTCGTACAAACCTGTGTACCTGCTATTTCGCTTGCCGAGATGCGTCATGATTTAGACCTAAAAAAAACACCCATAAAAGTAACGGTTGATAAGCGACTTCCGGGGGGGTATAGGGATGATGAAAAAGTAACAATTATTCCTGACGGCTGGCTTGATTTTCGGATGGCACTTCCTGAAAGGCCCAAACCAAGACGCCGGTGTATTGTCCTAGAACTTGACCGAGGAACTACCTCAGCTTCGCCCTTGAAACAAAAACTTCGGGCATATGTCAGCTATGCCATATCTGAGGACTACGAGGCGTTATTTGGCACACAGCTTTGTATGGTGGCTTACGCGACAACTTCCGGCGAGCAAAGACTGAGGCAATTGTTAGAATGGTGCGAACAGGAATTAACGCAGCAACGATTAGAGCATGAGGCCAATTTATACCGGTTTGCTGCTCTGCCTTCAGGCGATCTTGACCCTATCCGACTATTTTGTGAACCGGTATGGTATAAGCCGTTTGAGAATGAACCGGTACCGTTACTTTGGTCACTATAGTGACATTATCGCCGCAAAGGTTGTATAGTCAGGAGAAGTTAGAAAGGTTGTGAACTTACTTTTATGTCTCAAGAATCTTCCTCAAATCAGTTGCTTGACCCTACAATGCTTGGGTCATGGATTTTTCAGCGTAGCCATATATGGCAAATGAACTTTCTCACACCTAAAGAATTTGCCAATTTTGCTGCTAAACGTGGTTTACCTTTCTATCGTGAAGAGCATATTAACCATCTCTGGAAGTTGGGATTGCTGCGAGCAGACCTTATCGTTAGTAGCCAAGAAATTGACGAGGTTGGACTCATTTTTGTTGGACAAGAAGAAGGTACTTTCGTATATGCAGATGCTCGTCTCCCTCAGCCCTATCGAGATACCTCTAGCGTGTCCCTTGAAGAAGTTCAAGCTGTTTCCTCCGCTCTGAAAATCTATTTCCATCCTTTTCGGTTCGCCGTATTACGAAGTTTTGAATTGCTAGTCCCTAGTATTGTCCCTATTCAACTGCTTTATCCCCAGGTATATCGAACGCAAGCGATGATGGAGCTATGGCTACGTATAATCGAGCCTGCTCAAGGTAATTTTCAGCGTACTCAAATTTGGAACGATTATGCATCTCTACTAGTTGCGACAGAACCATGTTTCTATGAACGTATCTTTCACCATATCCACAGTAGCTTTTTTCAAAGTCGCCCTATTCCAAGACAATGGTCTCAAGAGGGAGAAACAGATACATTAGATAATGCCATGTTTAAGGCGTTGCGTGCGGATATCAAGCTGCATTGGATCGAAGTAGCTAACCACTATCGTACTCTAGAGGTAAATCGGCTAAAACAATTTCACCAAGACCTAATCCATCAAGCAAAAATGCTTGATAACAATACTGATGTTCATACTATCCTTCGTCTTGGGAATAGTAAGTTGCGTTTAGAATTAGAAGGTCAACTTGGCGGAGCTATGCTTCTTCTAACAATGGCAGAGGTACTACGACGGGCAACGGAGGAAGTCTTTTCCATTCAGCTTCAAGAAGAAGATCAGTGGCGAGATGAAGCGAAGGAGAAACTATTTGGTTCTAAAAGACTATTAGATGGGGATCGCAATGCCGATAATGAACTATTGAGGCAACGGGGGTTGAGTTACGCTCCTCGCTTGCGATGGTATGTCGAGGGTGATACAGAATTTTGGGGACTAAGCGACTTTTTCAAAGTTATCGGAGCAACAGACATTGAAATCCTAAATCTGAGAGGTAATATCGTTCAAAAAAACAAAATTGCTTTTCGGGAAAGCTTGCGCTCAGATATCAGAATGGGTATCTTTAGTTTTGTTTCACTTGATAAAGATGTAGAAACGAACTTTAATGCATTGAAGGCGGCGGTACAGCAAAATCAAATTTGTGGGAGTTTTTTTATCTCTACACCCGACTTTGAATTTGAAAACTTTGATCTGAGCGAACTGCAAGAGATTGTTTGGGACATTGCTCTTGAGCGTGGAGCAGATGTAACGAAGAAATCTATACTTCTTAATCTTACCTCTACAGCAACTAAAGGAAAACAACTTATGCAAGGTGTTACCCAGGCTGGTTCTGAAATTCCTGAACTATGGAATTTCTCAAAAGGCGAGGATTGGGGAAAGCGATTACTACAATATGCACGTTCACATCCAAACAAGTTAAATGGAGAAGAGCGTCTCTGTGTAGGAGCGATAAATCAAGCTTTTAGGTCGAGAACAGCAAGCTATAATTATACCCGCCTGCATTACCGGGTTGATCCAAAAACAGGAAAAAGCGTCAAACGTGATACACCTATGACTAATCAGGAACGTTTAAGGGAAATCTAGTTGAAACAAGAGATTGCAATAGATGCATATTACTTACCAATAGCTAAAAGACGGAAATGAATACTATTCAGGGTCAATTGCCGAATGTCGATGATAGTTAGGGCTTTTCTGGCTGGTTTATACAATTGCTGTAGCATGGTGATGGTCACAAAAAGTGAGTTTTAACGAGTTCATAAATATATTTTAAAACCAGCAGATAAAAGCAGGTCATTCTTTGCATTTCGATACCATCAAGGCTAAAGAGACGGTTTATTATTGTTCTATCTATACTCTGTCTCATCTTGTAAATGCTTTTCGTCAGGGTTGAGCGCATGGACTTTCGTGATGATCTTGCTTGCTGCGGCTGTGACCACATCAAGCTCACCCCGCAAAGTGTCTGGTGTGTTTCCCCACATGGTTAAATATTCAGCACTGTAAGGGATAGTAATACCAAAGTGGCTCATAACAACAAAGGCTGTTGCTTCGGCGTGACACTCTTTGACTTGGCGGCTTAATTGTCGTCGCTTCTCCTCTGTATGAATTAACTCATGTGCTAGTTCGTGAGCAATAACAGCCGCCTTATTTCCTGATGGCTGATCGGGTCTGACCAGGATAAACCCTAACCCGCTACCGCCCCTTGCACCATCTGTGTCCAGGGTTTCAACCACTTTAATGTTGTCGTTTTGAGCAACCCGGACAAACTGTTGGTAGAGGCTGTCATGATCGCCTTCAATGGGAGTGAAAAGCTCCGGCACACGCTTTTGATCTTCCGGCAGTAGGTGGGTCACATCAAACACGGTTCCAATACGGAAATTATGGGCGACAAACGCAATTTCATTCTGCTTATACTCATCCTCTTGTTTCTCTCCTTCCCGGTACTCCGGTCGCCGCCGCTCTGACTTTTGATATCCTTTGGGAAACTTGGGAACAAGAATACTAATGCCTTTTTCCCTTTTTTCCTTGTCCAATTTCCTAACCTGAAAGCCCTCTTCTTTCCATTTCACATAGCTTGCAACGCGGGTTGCCTCTGGACATTGTTCATAAATTAGTTGCTGGTTGCGCCGTGAGTAGTGGTGAAAACGACTTGAAAACGCGAGGTAGCCTGTCAACCGCTCAGTTTTTCCTGTTTGAATGGCGTCAATAAGGGTGTTCAAACTTTGCCCGACCATAGCCGCTAATTCAGTTGTTGTCACCTGGGGTTGGTAGTCTTTACGTGGCTGAAATCCTGACCCTCTTCCCGCTCTGTTTTCCGCTCCTTGCCCTGGCATATCTTTATATGTAGAGGAAAGAGGTAAGAAGATGGTAAGAAGCGCGAGTGGGCAGCGTAAGGTCTTCGCAGGTAGATGTTTCTAACTCGTGGCTATATTTCTTGCCAGCGCGAGCTTGTGAGAACGCAAGCTGAATACGGATGAAAATAGAGGTGCTAGAGCGTTATTTGCCTTTGTTTCTTCGGCGCGAGTCCTTTTGTATTTTGCGCTTCAGTTTTTCTTTTTTCTGTGTGTCCCTGCGGAGAATGGTAGGTGTGCGGTGTATTTCTGTGTAAGGCCGCTTTGCCGTTTCTGCTAACCGGCGGCGCACAAGCTCCGCGACCGCTTCATCAGGAATGTCAACTGGTTCGCCCATGTGTATTGCAGTGGTGACTTGTTTCGCAATTGGCTCAGGTGGTCTATTGCCTAACACTACGACATACCAACGTTTCGAGCTTGGAGGTGCTTTTGCCATGCTTTCGGGCCAATTCTGGATGAGGCGAAAGGCAGAAAAATCAACCTCCTTGTCATGTACAATTGCCTGAATAGTATCATATGGCTTTTGTGATGTTTCCTTGCTTTCAAATCGAGATGAAAGAAGAAATGGGATTCCCAATTTCTCTCCCGATCTTGGTTGCTCTGGTGGTCGTGGCATAGGAGGTCAAGTATAGCATAACAAAAAGGCGGCTATGACGGCTGCGAAACGAGTGTTTTTCTTGGCGCGGCACCCTTTCCCCACTCTAGTAGTTGCCGCGCCGTCCCTGTTTCTTGACAGAAAAATGCTGCTTGTAAACATCACGTAACTTTCCTACTCCTGGCTAGCACTTCTCTAGCCAGTTGGCAGAAAAACTACTATTCTGGTTCTGCCTGCTCTATATATTCCCTCTTGAGTCTCGGCTCATGTTTTCCATCATGCCAGTTGATTTGACCTACTGGTATTTTTTCCTCTCCCTCAAGGAATGGCCTTTCCCATGTATAGGTTTCCGTAAATGTCGGACTTCCGCTCCATACGACAACCATTACTTTCCCTGCGTAGCCGGGGCCGTCTGTGATGTATTTATCAAACACGGCTATGGCGGCATTATCAACCATTCCCGCTTCATCTGCTCGTTCCTCTTCTGATGGCGGGTTAATATATTTTTCCTTTATGATACACTCTAACAGTTCCGCTTTCTCTTCTTCTGTCGGTTTTCTTGGGTTCATATTTATCACCTCCAATCTTAGGGAATATTTGACTTATTACCGCTAGCTTGCTATTCTAGCATAGTCTTGTAGCGTCCCTACTCCTGCTTGCAAGTGTCACCTCGCAAGCAGTTGGTAGAAAAACTGCTTTTTATCTATTACCTTGTCGTACAGAACAACCATACAAGTTTGTTTTTGTAGCTCCTTTCTTGAGCTACTTGCTCTATTCGTCTTGGTATCCTCCAACCATTATTCGGATTTCGATATCATCACCCAGGATGTCGTTAAACCAGTAAAAATTGCTATTTCCATCATGGTCATTTATGAGTTCTGGATGTGATTTTAATTCTTCCGCTAATTGCTTTAGCAATGCTGTTATTTTGTCATTCATACTTCTCACCTCCATTCTTGTTAGCTTTTGAGGGCTGGCTGGCTTGCCTTCATAACTGCTTTGCTTTACAAAAGGAGAGTGAATAAAACAAGATGCAGGTTTTCCTTAAAAATCTAGCAAAGACGCTGCGTCTTGTTTTAGAGGGAACCGTGGTTCCCTTTCCTATAGTAAAAAAACATTGTGTGAGGTAGAAGTGTTTCTAGCCACTGAGAAGCGAGTGAAGCTAGCGAAGCGGCTTTGCCGACTTCGTAGCAAAACGAGCGTGTTTACAGGAAGCGGTTTTCTTGGTAGTATCTAGTAGCGTTCCTGCTACTGCCTAGCTCGTAACTAGGCAGAGAGTAGAAAAACTACTAATAGTCCTCTGGATACATCATTGTGAACGCTTGCCCGTCCTCAATGAGCCAGATTTTTTGACCGTTCATTGTGGTGGTAAACATCTGCTCTGCTTCTGGTAGCGTGAGCATGATATTTTTTCTCCACAATACGTACTCATTCCATATTTCTAGCAACGCTGCTAAAGATACTTCATTGAATAAGTGGGCTGTTGCAACAATCGGCTTTCCGACGCTCAACTGCTGCCAACGGTTTTTGAATACTTCAACTAATACACCATCATCAATTGCTTGCTGAAGCGTATAGATTGAGATAACCGGAGCATTTTTGAAAAAATCATCCACATTTCATCACCTCGCTTTCTTCGACAGAGGCTTGACAATACTTTGCATGGTTGCTAGTATCATCGGTAGCTTGTCTACTCCTGCCTGCAAGTGTCACCTTGCAAGCAGTCGGTAGAAACACTACCAGAAGTAAATACACAGAACCCTATCTAACACATCTTCAGAGAGTTTTATTTCTTCGTACTCAAACCAGTCTGCAAAGAAATAGTATCCTTCAATGGGTTCATTCTCTTTATCAAAAAAAACTGTATATCCATCTGAAGGGCCTCCCCATGAGAGAAGTACCGTAACCTCTTTTCGCTCGTCGTAGCTCAATGGTTCTCGGTACGTATCAATCTCGCTTCGATATGCATGCAAAAGGGCCTGCACATTTTTCAGGTTTTCTTGTGCCTCTTTAAAGTGCTTGTATGCTCTTTCTTTGAATGGGAGTGTTCTATCATCCGCCACATTTCATCACCTCACTTTCTTCGGCTTGACTTACTTTCCCAACGTTTGTTAGTATCATGGGTAGTATGCCTACTTTCCCCTGCAAGTTTGTGCTTGCAAGGGATTGGTAGATAAACTACCTTAAAACTCTATATCCTCATTGGATGAAGATGTGAGTTTATCAAGCTCCTGCCTGATAGCGTCTATGCGTACCAAGTCTCGCTTGAGTGCTTCTAACTCTTGCTGAAACTCACGGTAGCTTTGCCATAACTCATGCTCGTCGTGTTTCATGTTCTCACCGTCCTTTCTGCCAGGTAGCTTTTGTTTCTTCTGGCAAGTCAGTACTCCATCACAAGAATTTGCGGGTCAAGGCCGAACGAAGTGAGTGCATTTAGCCTTGACGCATAGCAAATTTTGCGATGGTCACAATAAGAAGAAAGAAGAAACAAAGGGGTAGCCTTTGGAGTGAACCCATTTTACCGGACACGGAGGGAAGTCAACTTCCGGGTGATGGTGTAAAGGTTGCTTCAAACTCAGCAGGAGGCACATAGCCGAGGCTGGAATGAAGTCTCTTCTGATTATACACTT
>Ga0307372_10003767_pt1 | contig 23962 bp, 20 predicted proteins | sample OX1MG_FD_202533 | JGI IMG/M metagenome (GOLD analysis project Ga0307372, IMG submission 202533) | Soil microbial communities from Risofladan, Vaasa, Finland - OX-1 | ecosystem: Environmental > Terrestrial > Soil > Coastal area > Acid sulfate soil | place: Finland: Risofladan, Vaasa | collected...
CAGATTCCAGCGGAGATCATGAAGCCGGTCAAGACTTGGCATGAACCCACGACATAGTGACGGAATGAAATGATAACCTCTTGCAAACAGAACAGTTCGCTCCGACGAGCGCGGAAGCTAGGCTAGTAAAAAGCAGCAGCAGTAAATCGATTTACCTAGTGTTACGGCGCGGGTAGCGCCTGCGGGCTGCAGCTGAATCCGAAACCTGATCGTGCTCGTTGAACTATGAGGAGTTGGATGTGGATGCTGCAGCGGGTTTCTCAGGGTACAGGCGGTCAAACTCCGGGTCGCCATGAAGGAGGGTGAGGTCCGGGTCGCGGCGAGCCCACACCGCGTCCCTGAATCCCGCTTGCCAGGCTTTGCGCAGTGCGTCCAATGCCTCCGGCTTTCTTTTTAGACCGCAGTAGACACAAGCTGCGTTGTAGAGAATCGAGGCCTCGTTGGCACGCAAAGTAACTGCCAGGTTGAGTTCACGCAACGCGTCGTCTACGCGTTCCAAGCCGGCATAGTAGCTGCCTAGCAGGACGCGCGCGCGCGCATCCTCGGGCACTTGTTTCAAGTGGTTCTCGAGCGCAACGATGACCCTGTGGGCCATGTTGCGTTTTGCTTCTTCTTTGCCCATGGCACCCAGAGAGTTCAGGATGGGGACATAAACGTTGTAGTCTTCGCCGCTGGCCTCGATGGCGGCTTCCGCCACGTCCAGAATTTCCTGGTAACGACCCGCGGCGAACAGGGCGCGGCAGAGCATGTAGTAAGCGCCCTCGCAGTCGCGTTTGCGTTCGATGGCTTTTCTGACCATGCGCACGGCTTCGTCATGCAGTTCGGCTGCGTAGAGGACCCACGCCTGGCTGACCTGTACTTCTGGCAAGTCCCATCGCAGAGCCACGGCCTTGCCGGAAGCCTCGCGCGCGCGTTCGACCCACACCGGATCGCGGCTGTAGTTGCTGTAGAACATCGCGCAAGCGTTGGCGCACGCGGCATGAGCCAGGGCGAAGGCGGGGTCCATCGCTACCGCGTTCTCGAACATCTGCAAGGCGAATTCCAAGTCCTGGCGAGTCTGCCGCCGCGCGTACCGTTTGCCGCGCAAGTAGAGGTCGTAGGCCTGCAGGCTTTCGGTGGGCTTGACGGCCAGAGCTTCGAGCTCTTGCGGGGAAAGCGTCACGCGCAAAGCCTCGGCGATCTTGCGCGCCATTTCGTCCTGTACTTCGAAAACGTCCTTCATCTCGCGGTCGAAGCGCTCCGACCAGAGCGGAAAATCGGTGCGCGTGTCGACGAGCTGGACGTTGATGCGCAGGTGCGCGCCGGAGCGGCGCAAGGTGCCCGTAAGAGCGTACGCGGCACCGAGCTGCTGGCCAATCTGCGCGGGAGTGACGGGCTTATCCCGGAAGGCCAGAACGGTGGGGCGCGAAAAGGTGTTCAGTCCGCGAATCTTGGAGAGCTCGGTGATGACGTCCTCAGTAATGCCGTCGCGCAGGTATTCGTCTTCCTTTGCGCCGCTGAGGTTCTCGAAATACAGAACGGCGACGGATTTTCCCATCTGCTTCTGGACGCCGGGATCCGAGTCGGTCTTCTCCTTCCCGCGCCGCTTTCCCAATTCGAGGTCGCGCTTGAGGCGGCTGAGGTCGGTTTTCAGTTCGGTGGCCGTCTGGCAACGCAGATTGCGGTCCTTCTCGAGAGTCTTATCGAGGATGCGGACAAAATCCGGAGGCAAAGAGGGATTCAGTTCCGCGGCGGGTTTGGGTTCGCGATTCAGGATGGCGTCGAAGATGACCGCGGCGGTGTCTCCCTGAAACGGGAGCGTTCCGGTGGCCATCTGATAGAGCACCGTGCCGGTGGAAAAGATGTCCGTCCGAGCGTCCACGAGTTGGCCGCGAGCCTGCTCCGGCGACATGTATGAAACGGTGCCGATGGCCGCGCCCGGCGAAGTAAGTTCATAGCTGGCAACCAAGGTCTCCGCCTGCGAGACCGGAGATCCCTGTGCGGTCTCGCTCCCGCCTATCTTGGCCAGGCCGAAGTCCAATATCTTCATCTGGCCGCGCTCGGTGAGGAAGAGATTCGCGGGCTTGATGTCCCGGTGAACGATACCTTTGGCGTGGGCCGATTCGAGGGCATCGGCGATCTCAATGGCCAACGGCAGCAGCTTCTCCATTTCCATGGGATGCCGGGTCATCTTCTGCGCCAGCGTCTCGCCTTCCAGCAACTCCATGACAATGAAGTGACGGCGTTCGTGCTGCTCGATCGCGTGGATGGTACAGATGTTGGGGTGATTGAGGGACGAGGCGGCGCGCGCCTCGCGCTGAAAGCGCTCGAGCAACTGGCTATCCTGGGCCATTTCCGGGGGAAGGAATTTCAGGGCCACTCGGCGGCCAAGCTGGGAATCCTGGGCTTCATACACCACACCCATGCCGCCAGCACCAAGCTGTTTGAGGATGCGGTAATGCGAGAAGGTCTGTCCAGTCAGAGATGCGGAGTCCGCCATCAGGCGCACATCTTAGATTGTCGCAGGAGGCGAGTCAATGGCTAGTCCGGGCAGGCCGCGAGCCACAAAGCTTACCGCGTTTTTCGACAGGTTGCTAGACGCTCGCGAGCGTCTCCAATGCCGCTCGATTTGAAATCATTAACGTCGAGCCTTGCAGCGAGACCAGGTGCTGATTTTTGAAGTCACTTAACGTGCGGGTGACCGTCTCTCGAGAACTCCCAATGAATTCGGCAATTTCCTCGTGGGTCAGGGAAAATTTGATTCCGGAACCCTGGGCCGTTGGTTCGCCCGTGATGGACCAATCCAGCAATAGCTTGGCCAGCTTTCCCGGGGCCGAAAGAGCAAGCCCAACCATTCGCAACTGATCGTAGGCGGCGTCATAGAGCGTGGTTAGCTGCCGTACGACTCCCAGATATACGTCCGGGTGCCGCGAAACAACGCGCAGGAAGTTGTCGCGACGGACGAACGCGACCTGGCAAGCGTGGAGAGTTTCGGCGGTCACCTCATAGGGCTTGCCCGAAAGAGTAGCCATTAAACCGAGGACTTCGCCGGGTCTGGCGATCCTCACAATGAGAACCTTACCTTCGCTGGAACTGATTGTAAGCTTCGCTTGGCCCTGGCACAGGACAAAAATCCCGCGAGAGTCCTGCTTTTCCATGAAAAGAACGGCACCGGCCGGATAAGCCGAAAGAGACTTTACCGCGTCAAGATCTTTTATGGCGGACGGCGATAGCTGACAGAAAAACCCCGCCGACCGAAATCTGCACGTTCGGCAGCTTTCATTCAATTCGAAACCGTAAGGCCCTCGCATTTTGTGATTCCTCCTCTGACTTTGGCCAACTCCCACTCCCCGATTCATCGGCGAAGTATTCGGCTACGGGTAAATCGGTTGTCAGCTAAACTATTTTTTTTGTTATCGATACCCTGTATGGGACGCCATCAATTTGCACCCTAAGGCATTTTCTTGTTTCTCATCGCCGTTCGTAGAAGAGTTAGCAAGCTGCCTTCCACTCGTCGAGTGTGAAAAGGTCCATGCAAGGCACTGACTCTCCAGCGCTTAGATTTTGGAAGCCTGATCTGCCGCAGCAGTGAAGCTCGGAAGTGATGAAAATCACACGATGGCTCGCGGCAAATCACGCAGTAAGAACACTCGGGCAAACTATCTGCAGCTCCCCCGGGTAATACTCATATATATCAATCGGATAGGATGGGAGTCAGCGATGCAGTTGAATCTCAAACGAGGAGGGAGGTCGTTCTCCCAAAACATCCCCAAGCTCTGGCAGAACTGATTCTAGTGATCCGCTGGCGGAGAGAAATCGGCGTATTGCTTATAGCGAACCAGTTTCATTTCGGCAACGGGGCTCGCCGACGCCGGACCCTCGACAATCAAATCCACCAGAAAGCCCTCGGGTGCCGTTAAGATCAGAAATTTCGGTTGCAGGACGGCCTTCAGCTCGAACTCGTTGGCATTCCATTTCCGCCCCGCCGTAGTGATATCGACTTTCCGAAGATACCGGAGACGCCCCTCGATCACCACTGGGGCCACGGGATTTTCCTGGCTCGGCTGTTCAATGGTAATCACCTGTACAGGCGTCACCTCTCCGGGGATCTTTTCTCCGGCGTTCGCAAGGCTGGTGAGAGAGAAGGGCGAGATAGGCCACAAAAATCCGAACGGGCGGTCCAGAGCCATGTCCACCTTGACCAGTTGGCTTGGATCTTTTGCATTGGAAGTGCAATGAAGCTCCGCAGTTTCAACGTTGCAAACAAGGGGTCCGGAATCGGGGCGCCATCGCAGTTTCGCGAATTCCTCGAGCGACTCCAGACGCCAATCTCGCGTGAGCCGCACCGAGAAGCGATTGCTGTGAAACTCATACTTCGGAGATTCGAATTCTCTTCTGCCTTCGACTTCGTATCCACCGTCGGCGGTTCGCCACAGCGTCCAATACTCGTGGAAGTCATAGACTGCGGGATCAAAAGGCCCCACGCCGCCCTCATTAAACCGGGTGGTGACGGCGTACTCGCCTGTGGCCAGTTTTATCGTCTCGGCGCTACTTGAAGAGCGTTCCGGGCGGGCCGAGGCGCGCGGTGTTGCTGCGCGGCTATTTTTCGCGGATGCGACGCTGGCGGCAAAAACGAAGGAAGATACGGCAAGGAAGAAAAAAATCAACCTCGGCGCGGCATAGGAATTACGGATGTTGGCCGAACCGATCCGGCAGACGCGAATTGGAATACCGAGAAGGCGCTTCAGTGCTCGAAGCACGCGGAACAAGATATCATTGCCGAGCCGTAAAACAATCATATAACAGCGCCTCCCGCACGTCACGGCTCGCCCCGTACCAAGAACCCCATGCCGCTGCTAAGAGGGAGTGGCCGTAGGGTCCGCAGTCGCTTTCCGAACCGTGGGAGTCATAGTCACTTTCGAAGAGAGGGAGCGCGAAACCAAGCAGGCGGCCTCCGCCTTTGCGAGAAGAGCGACGGCGCGCTCGCCGTTCGCTGCCGCCGCGACGGTCAGCGTAGGTTGAACCTCGATGGTAGTGAACCGCCATCCGCCGTCGACCTTCTGAATTTCACCATGAACCACGATGTCCAGCGAGTCAAATCCGAATTTCGAGAACGCCGCGATAGCCGCAAAGGTGGAAACAAAACAGCCGGCGACCGCGGCCAGGAGCAAGTATTCTGGCGTCCAGAGACCAGGCTCTCCTCCGAATTCCGGAGGAGAGCTGAACGTGACCGTCGGCGCGAACACATCGCTTCGCAGGATGCCGCCGCTTCCTTTTACCCAGCTTCCGCTGACCGCGTATTTGTGGCTTCCCGGCATGTCTGCCTCCTTTGACTTCCAAGGTACGGGAACGTGCCTTGACGATCCAGTGATGCACGTCACTCCCGAGTGTGTCCGAGGTCATAGCCGTTTCCGGCAAGCCGGTGCATGGTATGCGATAGGGACGGTTCAGGATGAATGCGGACACCGGCACCCAGATCACGCTGAAAAACGCGCTCTTCCTTACCGATTTCTCGGAACCATCCGAAGCGGCGCTGCCCTTCGCTCTGGCGATCGCTCGCGAGTACGGCGCGACGGTTCATGCGCTGCACGTTCTCACGCCAGCACCTTTTTGTACCACCCCACAATCCGCCGAGGGGCCGACCGAAGAGCAGGAAGCAATCGCCCACGCCGAAATGCAGAAAATCGAAGCGCGTCTCGCGAGCCTGCCACACACGGTAATGATCGAACGCGGAATCGCGGTGTGGCCGACGATCGAGCGGATATTGGACGAACACAGCATTGATCTGATCATCTTAGGCACTCACGGACGCACAGGCGCGCCGAAATTGCTGGGCTCCGTTGCCGAAGAGATTTTCCGGCTTGCCAAAGTGCCGGTTCTCACGATTGGCCTCGGGGCGCGGATGGGCGCCCGCAGTAGCGCTCGTTTCCACGCTGTCCTCTTGGCCACTGATTTCACACCGGACGCCGCGGCTGCTGCGCCGTATGCCGTGTCACTGGCGCAGGAAAACCAGGCCCGCTTGATCTTTCTGCATGTTATCCAAATGCGGAGAGAACGCAAACAACAGAGGCTCGCTGAGTCGTCGGCCGCCGAGGTCCTTCACAGACTCGGCGAACTCATTGCAGAGGACACAGAGCTTTGGTGCCGTCCCGAAACGATCGTTGATTATGGCAACCCTGCCGAGAAGATTCTGGAAGTCGCGAAGCGGTACGGTGCGGATTTGATGATCCTGGGCATTAGCAGCGCGGCGAGCCACGCCGGCGACGCGACGCGCGTGGAGCGGGCTACGGCATATAAAGTGGTGGCGCATGCCACATGCCCGGTTTTGACGGTTCGTGGGTGAACGGCGAACCGCGTTGGAATTTTGCGCGCGCAATCCCAGATGACTCTCCAGAGAACTTGCAAGAATCCACAGTATTAAAGATAGTGTAAGCGTGAAGCCGGAGGACCTGACTAAACGCCTGCAGGACCCGTCCCACGACGTCCTGCGCTCCGAGCCAAGACCGCTCGATGCCATCTTCAAGCCGAAGAATGTGGCCGTAATCGGCGCGACCGAACGCAACGAGAGCGTCGGGCGCACTGTCGTTTCGAATCTTCGCGTTCCTTCACTGGAAGGCAAACTCTATCCCGTTAATCCAGAGCATTCGCAAATTCTCGGCCTGCGAGCCTACGCGTCAATCAGCAAGGTTCCTGAAATAGTCGATCTCGCCGTGATCGTGACTCCTGCAGCGACGGTGCCTGCGATCGTTGGAGAATGTGTGGATGCGGGTGTGAAGGCCGCGCTGGTGATCTCAGCGGGATTCCGGGAGCGTGGTCCCGAAGGAGAAGTTCTCGAGCAGCAGATGGCGGAGCATCTTCGGCGCGGCCATATGCGGCTCATCGGCCCAAACTGCCTGGGCGTGATGAATCCCCTGACGGGCCTGAATGCCACATTTGCTCAGACGATCGCGCGGCCCGGAAACGTGGCGTTCTTGAGCCAGAGCGGCGCGCTGTTGACGGCGATCCTCGACTGGAGCTTCTGCGAACAGGTTGGATTCAGCGCTTTCGTTTCGACAGGCTCGATGCTGGATGTGGGCTGGGGCGACCTGATTGATTATTTCGGCGACGATCCACACACGCAGAGCATTTTGATTTACATGGAATCCATCGGCGACGCGCGCGCTTTTCTATCCGCGGCGCGCGAGGTGACACTGACCAAGCCGATTATTGTATTAAAGGCGGGGCGTTCAGCAGCTGCATCCAAAGCGGCCGCTTCGCACACGGGCGCTCTGACAGGAAGCGACGATGTGCTCGATGCCGCGTTTCGCCGGGTAGGCGTGCTGCGCGTGAACAGAATCTCGGATCTCTTTGACATGGCCGAGGTGCTAAGCAAGCAGCCACGGCCGCAGGGACCGAAGCTTACCATCCTGACGAATGCAGGCGGCCCCGCAGTGCTTGCCACCGATGCGTTGATTGCCGATGGCGGAGAGGTCAACACGCTGACGCCGCAATCGCTCGATGCCCTCAATCACCTGCTGCCCCCGCATTGGAGTCACGGGAACCCAATCGACATTCTCGGGGATGCCGATCCCGAACGATACGGGCAAGCGGCCGAGATTGCCTTTGCCGATCCGGGCACCGACGGCCTTCTCGTCATACTTGCGCCGCAAGGGATGACGAAGCCCGCAGCGGTCGCCGAGCGATTGAAGCCCCATGCGCACAGCCACGGGAAGCCGCTATTAGCAAGCTGGATGGGCGGTGAGGAAGTTGCCTCGGGAGAAGCCTTGCTCAACCGCACCGGAATCCCGACGTTCGCGTATCCAGACACCGCGGCGCGGGCTTTCGATTTCATGTGGCGCTATGCATATAATCTGCGCGGCATATATGAGACGCCGACGCTGGCCGATGACCCGGAATCCGGCGGCGAAGCACGTGGCACTGTGCAGAAGCTGATCGCATCAGCCCGCCAGCGCGGACAATCTCTGCTTCCGGAATTCGACTCAAAGCGGATCCTGGCGCTTTATGGGATTCCGACCGTCGTAATGCAAATCGCGCAAAACGAAGAGGAAGCAGTAGCCGCCGCAATCAAAATCGGCTTCCCCGTGGTTCTAAAGCTGCATTCCGAAACAATCACGCACAAGACTGATGTCGGCGGCGTAAAGCTAAACCTTGGCGATGCGCAAGCAGTCCGCGAAGCGTATCACGCGATTGAGACCTCGGTCGCGGAGCGCGCCAGCCCAGCGGACTTTCTCGGCGTAAGCGTCCAGCCGATGGTGAAGAGTGCGGGTTACGAATTGATTGTGGGGAGTACTGTCGACGCTCAGTTTGGTCCTGTGATTGTCTTCGGTTCCGGTGGAGAATTAGTGGAAGTGTATCGCGATCGCGCCCTGGCGCTTCCGCCGCTCAACACCACCCTGGCACAGCGGATGATGGAACAAACGCGGATTTTCAAGGCGCTGTCTGGCGTGCGAGGAAGAAAGCCGGTCAATCTCACAACGCTCGAAGCTCTGCTCGTGCGCTTCAGCCGGCTCATTGTCGAAAATCCCACAATTAAGGAAGCAGACATCAATCCTCTCGTGGCGGCGCCGGAACAGGTGATCGCGCTCGATGCGCGCTTCGTCCTGCATCCGAACGGCATCGCCGATGCCAGCCTGCCAAAACCAGCGATCCGGCCCTACCCGGTGCAGTATGTATCACCGTGGACGATGAAAGACGGAACGCGCGTGACGCTGCGGCCGGTGCGGCCGGAAGACGAACCGCTGATGGTGAAATTCCACGCGGCGCTTTCCGAGCGCAGTGTTTTCTTGCGCTACTTCCACGCGGCCAGACTGAGCCAACGCGTGGCTCATGACCGCCTCGTGCGTATCTGTTTCCTCGACTACGACCGCGAAATCGCGCTGCTGGTTGATCGCGCCGTGCCGGAAAGCGGCGAGCACGAGATCCTCGCGATTGGCCGCATGAGCAAGCTGCATGGCGCAAATGCCGCCGAGGTCGCGATTCTGGTGCGCGATCAGTACCAACGTCGCGGACTTGGGCTGGAGTTGTTGCGCCGGCTGATTCAAGTCGCGCGGGACGAGCGCCTGGATTCGGTCCACGCTTACATGCTTCAGGAAAACATCGAGATGCGCGCGCTGATTGAAAAGCTCGGCTTCCGCATTTTGGCCACCGCTGATCCAGGCATCCTGTTTGCAGTCTTCGATCTCTGACACGGACTCGCTCATACCCAGCTTGGGGAGATAGCAAAGTGGCGCCGTGCTGACTGGGGCACAGTACGCAAGCCGTGCGCCAGTGCGCGCAGCATTGGCCAAAGAGCTGAGGCTCCCGAACCGATTGAGTCTGTAACATACAGAAAATCAATCCACTTGCTTGAAATCCAGAAAGAGCGCCATGGCCTTCAAACTGCAATACTCTTCCGTGGGGCAGGGAGAAAGGGGGGGCCATGAGACCGCTCGAAGACGTTCGTGCAGTTTGCGTGGGTCCAAAAAAGGAATTTGGCGATATTCGCGGCACATTGGAAGATTGGGGCTGCGACATAAAAACATCGGAAACCATCAGTGATCTCCATGACGCCCTCAAAATGGGTATGCCGGACCTGATCTTCGTCTGGCTGTTCCCGGAAACCCGAGATTTGCTGGACGCTTTCCCTGTGGCCAAGGAATTCGGGCCTGAAATTCCTGTTGTGGCCATAACTGACGCGATGAACATGGACTTATACCTTGAGGCGCTAAAACGCGGCGCGTTCGATGCCGTCGGCGTTCCACTGAATCAAAGGGAGCTTCTGCGCATCACGCGGTCCGCTGTGAACGAGCACATCCAGCACGCCGTCGCGAAGGCGGCCTAGCGAGTTTACGGCGAGCAGTTCCTAAACAATGATGCGACGTGCGTGGCCACGAGAACCGTACTCGGGGCCGGAGGAATGGCATGTTCAGGCGCGGCCTAATCAGTAATTTTCGATGGGAGTGAGGAAATGAGAACACTGATCGCCATAGATGGTTCGCGCGCTTCCCAGTCCATAGTGGACGAAGCGATAGCGCGGCCGTGGCCCGAACATACCGCGTTTCATGTGCTTTTCGTTTTGGATTCGCTCCTGTTCACTAAATCCCCCGCATTGGTTCGAGCGGCCACGAAAGGCGCTGAGGCCACCGTCGAGAAAGCCGCACAGGAGCTTCGCGCAACGAAAATGGCAATCTCCCATTCCGTCATCGAAGACAATCCCGCAGACGCCATCGTGCGCACGGCTGAGAAATGGAAAGCTGATCTTGTCATGGTGGGTTCCCACGGCGCGGGCCGACTCGGCCGGTTTTTGCTCGGAAGCACGGCGCATGCGGTTGTGCGGAAAGCGCCGTGCTCGGTGGAAATCGTCCGGCGCGCCGCGCCAGATCAGAAGGGCGATGACACTTCCCTCCCGCGCATACTGTTGGCTACGGACGGATCGGAGTATTCGGCCGCTGCCGCGCGATCTGTCGCTGAACGGCCCTGGCCGCAGGGCACTGAAGTGCGGGTCATCTCCGTGCCCGAGTTTGTTGTGCCGACGCTGGAAACAACCTACGTGAGCCCCGAATTTTGGGAGACGCTGCGTAAGAATTCAATCAGTGAAGCAAAAAAGGCCGTTGCCGCGGCGTTGAAAATTCTGAAGGACGCTGGATGGAGAGCGGATGGAGATGTACCAATGGCTTTGGACACTCCGAAAGCGGTGATTCTGGACGAAGCGAAGAACTGGGATGCGCGCTGGATTGTGGTTGGGTCGCATGGCCGGCGCGGATTTGACCGGTTCGTGATGGGAAGCGTGTCGGAGGCGGTTGCCATGCACGCTCACTGCTCTGTGGAAGTTATTCGGCCAAGACAAGCTCGGAAAGAAAAAGGAGAAACGAAATGAAAGTGAAAGATGTGATGGTGGGAACACCGGTCTCATGTAGCAGCCAGACAAACTTGGGAGCAGCGGTCGAGATGTTGTGGAATCGCAACTGCGGCATTCTTCCTATCACGGATGGCGACGGGAAGGTGCATGGCGTCGTAACGGATCGCGATATCTGTATCGCGCTCGGTACACGGAATCGTTTGCCGGGAGAGCTCACGGTCGGCGAGGTTATGACTGGCAAACTTTTCTCCTGCTCTCCGGAGGATGATATTCGTACAGCTCTCACGACCATGCGCAGCGCAAAGGTTCGGCGTCTGCCGGTTGTCGCCAGCGATGGCAATCTACAAGGCGTGCTGTCGATGGACGACGTGGTCTACCACGTGGGCGACGGTAAGAAAACGGCGGAACTCTCCTACGAAGACGTCGTGCGCACATTCAAGGGCATCTATGCGCCACCGCTTCCGGACCTGTTTCCAGCAAAGACCGCAGTAGCCGCGTGAATCATATTCGCCCGAGGTCGGCGGTGATCGCACACCTACACGCCCTGTATGAGCTCCAGTGAGCGGGTGCGCGCTCTCAATTAGGATTTAGTCGAGGGGACTAACACCCCACCAGCTGGTGTGTAGTTCTCTGATTCGGCGGTCTATTCCGCGCGCGGTTTCTCTTCAGCCGCGGATCGGTGAAGGGGGGAAGCGATGGCGTCTGTTGTCTCGATCAAAAACAATCAGACAATTTCCGAACTGACCCATAACGAAGTCGAAAGCCTCCTCGCGTACGAGAAGGCGCCATCAGTTTCTATTTTCATGCCGACGCATCCTCCTTCATTACGAGGAACGCATGAAAACGTTGTTCGTCTGAAAGGCCTGTTGCGAAGGGCCGAAGCCGAGTTGGTTGTCCGCTCGCAGCATGATCCCAGCGACCATGCAGTTCTACAGCCAATCGAGCAGCTCGCCAGCGCAGAGACGCTTTTATGCACCGGCAAGAGCCTAGCCTTTTTTGCTGGCATAGACTTTTTTCGCGCGTATTGGTTGCCCTTCGAGCTTCCCGAGCGAGTGAGCGTGGGCGAACGGTTTTTGGTGAGGCCTTTGCTTCCCATGATTGCCGGCGGCGACCGGTTTTACGTTCTCGCCCTCAGCCAGAAGCACATCCGGTTGCTCCACTGCACGCTTTATGGCTCCAAAGAGGTTCAGCTTCACCGAGTTCCCGCGAATCTCTTTGAGGCGTTTGAGAATGAAAACTTCGACCGGCAAAAGCAGTTCCACACGGCTTCGCGGTTCGACGCAGGCAACAGACCAATCTCGCACGGCAGCGGTCCCGAAATCAAAGACAGGATCGTTCGCTTCTTTCGCAAGGTGGAGAAAGGAGTGACGGATGCCATTCACGATCAAAAGGCTCCTCTGATCCTTGCAGGAGTAAGTTATCTCCTCCCACTCTATCGCGAGGTAAACACAAGCCCGACAGTATTGGATGACGCCATCACGGGGAATCCCGATAACTTGAGCGCTCAGCAACTGCACGCCGTTGGATGGGAAATCGTTCAACAGCGACGGGAGCGCGAAAAGAAACGTGCTCGAGATCAATACAAGGAGCTGGCCGGTGCGCCCCAAGCTTCGAGCAATTTGAGGGCGATTGTCGCAGCCGCGCATAATGGCCAGGTCCTCTCTCTGTTCCTGGCTGAGGGCACTGAACAGTGGGGTTTCTGGAATGCAGGGGAAGGGATCGCGCACGTCCACTACAACGCCGAGCCTGGCGATGAAGACTTACTGAATTTCGCGGCGATTCATACCCTGCGTCATGGCGGCAATGTTTATTCTGTCGCGCCGGCAGAATTGCCAGATGGCGCAAACTTGGCTGCCTTATTTCGGTTCTGAACAGCCTGGGCCATTGTTCGAGCCAAGTTCTGGCAGGTTCACAATACCAAGTTCATTGAACCCGAGATGATGCTTCATTTCTTGGAGAAAGGCTTCGAGGAACCGAGATCGTAGCGCAATCCTGTTCGATTCGTGACATGATAGCATGCAGTAGGTGGCGCGTGTCATGACCCCCTTGAGTTCCAAACTACGTTTGAAAGCTGTCCTGCCGATCGTGGTCGTGCTCGTCATGGGTCTCGCCCTTTTCGAGATCGCGATGCTCATTCTGGAAACGCCTTATCGGCATTGGATCTTAATGATTGCGGCGGGCGGTGCGGTGGCGGTCTGCGGCGTTTTGGTCTCGGTGTTGGCCATTCTGTTCCAAAAGCCATTGGTCGAAATGAACGAGAAGGTTACGCGCCTGCGCGATGGAGATTTGAACGTTGCGTTGAGCTTCGCGCGCCGAGGCGATGAAATCGGCGCTTTGGGCCGCCATTTTAACGAGATGGTCGAGCAGATCCGGCAGAACCGCGAAGAAATCGAACGCCTTCACCGCGAACAGATGACGCGCGCTGAACATTTTGCCACTGTGGGTGAGTTAGCCACGGGGCTTGCGCATGAGATTCGCAATCCCCTTGCCGGAATCGCCGGCGCGATCGAAATTCTTGTCCGTGACCTGCCACCGCAAAGTCTCGGCCGGGACGTCCTTGAAGAGGTGCGCAGAGAAGTCAAACGTATCAACGTGATTCTTTCCGACTTGCTCGTCTATGCGCGACCGCAACCCTCGCGGCTCGTTGTCGCGGACTTGAACACCGCTGCGGAGCAGGCCGTGCGGATGGCGCGGGAACAGATACGTAGCCGTCCCATCGAGATTGAGCTTGCGCTGCAGCCAGGACTTCCGCCCGTTGTACACGATCCGGCACAGATCGAACAGGTCTTGATGAATCTGCTATTGAATGGCATTCAGGCAATCGGCGAAGGTGGGAAAATAGAATTGAAGATTGTTACAGAAGGCAGCTTTGCGTTGTTAACCGTCTCCGATACCGGCCGCGGCATTTCTCCACAGGATTTGCCGAGGATTTTCCGGCCCTTCTATACGACCAAGGAAAGGGGAACGGGCGTAGGATTATCTCTGGCCAAGGGAATTGTGGAAGGACACGGAGGCCATATCGACGTTACGAGCAAATTGGGGCAAGGAACAAGATTCACGGTCTGGCTCCCTATTTCTCCGGCGAATGACGGGAGCGCATCCGTGAAAAAGGGCAAGGTCGCGTGAACGCGATGGCGCAAATAAAGGTTCTGATTGTCGATGACGAAAAGCTGATCCGCTGGTCGTTGGCGGAGAAATGCAAAGAAGCCGGCCATGTGCCCGTGGAGGCCGAAAATGGGAGCGAAGCTCTGCGTATCGCTCGCTCTGAATCACCAGACGCGATCCTTCTCGACGTGCGCTTGCCGGATATGAGCGGGATCGACGTGCTGGACGAGCTGAAACAGCATGGCCCGGCCAGCAGCGTGATCATGATGACGGCGGACCCGCAGCTCGGCGATGTCAAAGCGGCCCTCAAAATGGGCGCTTACGATTTCATCAGCAAGCCGATCAATTTTGACGAGCTCTGCGTCACGATTGACAACGCCCTCGAAGCCACGCGCTTGCGCACCGAAGTGGAATCTCTGCGGAGTGAGGTTCGCCGCCAGGCCGGATACCATGACGTTATCGGCACGTCGCGCAAAATGACCGAGCTTATGTCGTTTGTGCGCAAGATTGCGGCAAGCGAAGCCACAACGATTCTGATTCAGGGAGAAAGCGGAACAGGCAAGGATCTGATCGCAAAAGCGATTCACTATCAAAGCGCCCGCCAGAACAAACCGTTCGTGGCCATCAATTGCTCGGCGATTCCCGAAAACTTGATGGAGGCCGAACTCTTCGGGCATGAGAAGGGCGCCTTTACGGACGCGAAGGCGATGAAGAGAGGGCTGTTCGAAGTCGCGGACGGAGGAACGCTATTTCTTGACGAGATTGGCGAACTTTCACACTTGCTGCAGGCGAAACTTCTTCGCGTGCTCGAAGATCAGGTCATCCGCCGGGTGGGCGGGATCAAAGACATGCAGGTGGATGTACGCGTAATCGCGGCTTCGAATCGCGATCTCGAGCGGGCCGTGCGCGAAGGGCATTTTCGCCAGGACCTTTATTATCGCCTGGCGATCATCTCGATTTTTATTCCGCCGCTCCGCGAGCACAGGGACGACGTCCTGCCGCTTGTAGATTTCTTTATTGGAGATTACAACCGAAAATTCCGAAAGTCCGTTCGCGGAATCAGCGATGAGGCGCGGCGCATGCTGCTTGGACACGACTGGCCGGGCAACGTCCGGGAGCTGAAGAATGCCATCGAGCGCGCGATGATTCTGGAAGACCAGCCGATGCTTCGGACGGACTACCTGCCGATCTCGGTAGCTACTCCGCTATCTGTATCTGGCCGGACTGGTTTTGAACAGATCTCTTCTCCCTCGGCAACCACAGACCTGCCAAATGGACGCGAGCTGCCCGCTCTTTCGATTCCTGATGGGGGCACCTCCCTCGAAGAAATCGAACACGCCTTGGTGGAGCTCGCCCTCCGTCAGTCCAGCGGCAATCAAACCCAAGCTGCAAGACTCCTGGACATCAGCCGTGACGCACTGCGCTACAAAATGAAGAAATTCGGGCTGCTCCACGGTGAAGAAGCCACCGCTTCGGCGGATTCCTAGCTGCCTTTCGTTTTCAGACCTGAAGCTCCCGGACAAGACGTATGAGCGGGGCAACGCGGGGCCGGTATGTGAAAACACGCAAGCTCAAAGCGCGAAATCCCTCGCCGCACGAATGTGCGGACCCGTTCCAGGTATAGAAGGTCGGTAAGTTATTTGGATTTCACGACTTCCCATAGCTCCATCTCTTCGCGAATGGCACGCGCCTTGCTCTCATTAGTTCGTGACACCGAAGAAGTGATCGAGGTTGGGTAAAGTAAGCAGGAGCGGTGGCTCCAGCGTGTTGGTGGAGAAGCCCGCCATCAAATTGGGAAAACCGTCCTGCCGAATGCGGCAAGCAGAAAATGCGAAACCCGCCCAGCTTCGATTCAGCAGAGGCAGCGATCTAATTCGGGACACGAAAAAGAGCGTCGTAGTACAAGGCGCTTGGGCCTGTCCACAGGCTCTCACCCGATCGGTCGCTGCCTCTTGCGTTTGCGCAAATCTCAACGCCTAAGCGATCACCCACCAGAATCCAGCCCGTGTGGCTCGGGTGGAATGGCTCTCCGCCGGACGTACAGAGATAAGCTCGGTCGCGCGTGGCTGTCCCCTTACTTTCAGAGATCATTTAGATATTCACCTTCACGTTTGCGCGCTCGGCATCTTCCGCCGCGAACATCGTCGCCGGTGAAAAACCAAACATGCCCGCGAAAAGATTCCGCGGAAACGTCGCCTGAGCGGTATTGAACTTCATCACTTCGTCGTTGTAGAACTGCCGGGCAAAGGCGATGCGATTTTCCGTGGAAGTGAGCTGTTCCTGCAGCAACTGCACGCTTTCGACGGCCCGCAATTGTGGATACTGTTCGGCCACCGCGAACAAATTCGATAGCGCTCCGCTCAATGCGGATTCGGCCTGCGAACGATCCGCGACCGTTCCGCCGGTCGACGCGACGGCCTTCGTGCGCGCTTCGGTGACTGCTTCGAGTGTCGTCCGTTCGTGCGCCATGTACCCTTCGACCGCTCCGACGAGGTTGGGAATCAAATCGTGACGGCGCTTGAGCTGCACATCAATATCCGCCCAGGCGTTCTGAACGCGAACGCGCAACGCCACCAGAGAGTTGAATACCGCAATAAACCAGACCAGCAGCACCGCTGCGATCAGGCCGACGATAATCAGCGAAGAGGTGGACATCGTCTTGTACCATTCTTTACGAAATGCCTGGCGCTAATGATGCAGGAACGCGACAAACAATTCGTGAATGACGGCCATCCACACCATGAGAAATGCCAGGCTCGCCATCGTCATTATGGCGATCAGAAGCAGAAGCAAGGCCACCGCGAGCAGTGCAAACGGCCCGAGAAACACAGACAGCACAGCAATCACAATCCAAGACTTGCCTCCGCCCGACTCAAGCTCGACGTGCGCACCCATGCGATCGAGCTGCTTCAGCCGTCGCTTCAGCGAGGGAAAGAAGCCAGCGAAGTTGCTGCCCAGCTCATTAGTTACTCCAAGGGTGATGGGGCGCAGCCATTTTTCGAAAAGGCCGCTGCCGAAGCGGCCTCGCGTGGGCAAATGCTGCTCTGCGCGCGCTTCCGCCTCGATCAGTACCTCAACGCCATCTACGGTGAGCATCCGCAGGGTGCAATCATTCACTGCCAGGAGGCCTACGATGTTTTTATGGCCGCCGGCAACACCCTTCTTACGGCGGACGCTTTGCGCGCCATGGGCGACCGCCGCGGCACCAAAAGAGACGCGGATGGCGCTCGCGAGCTTTACCTGCGCGCCCTCGCACCCCTCACTCCATTAGGCGAACACGGAAAAACCGGCATGGTCCTCAACAATATGGCTATCGGCTATGAAAACCAGGGCCAAATCTCTCAGGCCCAGAGACTTTTTCAGCAGGCCGCGGAAACTTGGACGGAATGCGGCGACCTGTTGCACGCGGGTGTTGCGATCGGCAATCTTGCGGACATCTCCATGGAGCGCGGGCAACTCCGCGAAGCCGAAGAGCAGTACGCCAATGCGCGGAAGCAAATTGAAATCACCGATTCGCCCGGCGTTTCCTATGAGCCCTACAGCATCGCAGTGGTTCGCTTGTATCAAGGCGACATCACTGGCGCGCAGCGCTATACGGAGCAAGCGGTGGCCATGCCCCGCCACATGAAGGACACTAGCGATATTGGCCGGGCCAGCGAAACCATGGGAGCGATCCGGATTGCAGCGGATGATTTGGCCGGAGCGCGCGAAAGCTTTCAGCAAGCCATGGACATCCTCCACCAGAGGGGTAGCAAGAGCGGCGTCGCGGAAGCTGAAGCCGCGCTAGCGGGTGTTTCCATCGAAGAAGGAAATTTTTCCGAAACCGAGCAGGCGCTAAGGAAATCGTTAGTCGAGTCCCGCGCCGAAAGTGCCGTGCTCGACGAAGTTCCTGCGGAAACCGATTTGGCGCGCGCCTTGCTCCACCAAGGCAAACTCGCGGACGCGCGCCAAATGATTTCCGACGCACTCGCGCTCAGCGCCAGCAGCCGCGATCCTGCTCTGAAGTTGCCTGTCGCCATTCAGGGCGCGCGCATCGAAGCCGCCGAGCTCGTCTCGCACTCGGCGAACTTGAACTTCGCTTCAACCCGCCCGCCGCACGTGTGCATCTCGCCGAGCTTGCACAGCAATCGCGTAAGCATGGCCTGAACCTCGTTTCCCGCAAAGCCAGCGAGATGCAGCGCTCCCCTGCTTTGACCGTGAAATCGGCATCGAAACTCTGAAAACCTCCTCAAGTCTGGTACCTGGCCACTATTTTCTGGAGGGCGCGGGGCATCGCAGCTTGGAAGAAGCGCGGGGCACCATCGCCCGCTGGATCGAGAAATACAACCACGAATGGCCTCATTGTGGAGTGGAGAATCGCATTCCGCACGAGGCGTTCTTGCCTTTCACGACTGTGCTAAGAAACGAGGCCCTGGCTGTCTAAATTAGAAGGGGGCACTGCGCGTCGATCTGCAGGCAGATCGTCAATGCGTCCGAAACCCGCATTTGTATTGCGGATTTAGGTGAGCCGCGGAGGACTCGAACCTCCAACCCGCTGCCACTACACCAAATGCTAAGCTGTTGATTCGTCTAGCTTGTTCTCGCGCCGTAGTAGTTGGTTTTCGACCCTGTTCGTCGCTTAATGTTCCCTTACAGTTCCCCACACGATTCTCGTTCGTTTGATACCCATACTCCCGCTGGGGTCGCGTGTCCGTCCAACTCCCGGTGCCGTAGGCACCGCCGCTCCTCCAGAGCTCCCCCCGTTAACCGCCAGCGCCAGACCTACGACCTCGTGCACGTCAAGACTCTTTTGAGGAAGCTCGGAGCTTCTGCTCATCACTCTTGGCAAGAAGTATAAGAAACGCTGAGCGACGATGTGCCTTCGCCTGAATATACTGCTCGTTTTCTCTTTCCTTAACGGCTCACTGCGGTTGATGCGGCGCGGTGTGCTCTGCGTAGGAATAGCCGTTTTTTCGAGCGTAACGCTGCCTGTGTGGGTCGAACCTCAAAGCGCACACCTTCGGTGTGCTGCAAGTAGGCAACGATTTCAAACAAGTTGCGAGCCTGAGGGTTACCACTGGGGCCAAGCATCCGCATCAGGCTTTTCGCGGAACGGTGGGTAACGTCGCCGAGTTTGGTAAAGCCAACTGTGGCATTGATGAAATCGCGCAGTATAATCTTGCCAGTTTCCACGTCACCGGAAAGAAAGTTTTCGATTCCCTCTCGGAGAAGAGCCTTGCGGAAGCCAGGATCGCGTTTTACGCGCGCCCGGATTGTGTCCTTGAAATCTCGTGTCAAAGCCATTGTAGTCACCTTCCTGTCTCTTTTCGCCGTTTGTAGTCTTGCCAGCAGGCCAGTACGACCTTGATGTCGGCCTGCTGACGTTTCTTTGTTCCGCCACCAACTAAGATCACAAGCCGGTCGCCATCTTTGCCGAAGTAAATCCGGTAGCCTGGACCAAAATCAATCCGGTACTCATAAACGCCGGCCCCAACACTCTTGGCGTTAGAGAAATTGCCTTGTTGGATACGCGCCAGAGCAGCCGCTACCTTGGCCGCCGCTTCCTTGTTCAGACGATCAGACCAAGCGGCATACGGGCTGCGTCCGGCCCGGTCAAGATATTCGCGTACCTCGATCATGATGAATGGTAACATATACGGTACCATTGTCAATGGCTACTTCATCTCGACATCAATGCGCTCGATCCCGATGCGTGGGCGACGCCCCTTGAGCCATCGTCCTCATCGATCCAGGCGCGCCTCTGTGTATGCCACTGTCTGCTCACTCAGTCCCCGAGCCCGGTACTCCTCCATGTATGCTTCTTGCAACCGATCCCATCGCCTCATCGCCGTTCTCCTTTCGTACCTGTCGGCGAGCTAACGCTCGCCGGCTAGAATATTACGAAAACAAACAATATGGCCTCCAATACGACTTATTTGGAGGTCGCGATGAGCCATGAACTGAACAAAACGCTTGTTTCGCAAGGACATCAAATTCCAGGAATATCTGGTGACCTACAAACCGCCAAAATCAGGGGACCACAGTGAGGAGGAAGAGCCGCAGCAACAGCCGCACACCGAAATGGGAAACGCTCTGAAGAAGTAGCTCCTGTCGAGTCTTGCCTCAGTTTTCCGAAAGCACGCCAGTCCCTGAATTCATCCCTCCGTACCGAAAAGAACAAGGGAGATGCCATGATCACTGCGCCTCAGCAGTCTGAATTACTCACAGTCCATCAAGTCGCGGAGTTGCTACAGGTCCCTGTGTCCTGGGTCTACGGACGCATGCGCAAGCGCTCGCTCGAACGATTGCCCGCCTACCGTCTGGGAAAGTACTGGCGCTTCGACCGAGACGAAGTATTGGCATGGGTCGCTCGCCACCAAACCAACCGCGAGGCTGCTTGACATGCACGCTACACTAACGACTGACGCGAGAACGAGCGGACGAATCACGGAAAGGAGAACCGTGATTCGACGCAGATTCCAAAACGGCTGTTTAACCATCAAGGGGAAAGGCCAGAAGATGTGGGTCGCTCGTTGGCGTGAAACGGTGCTTCGGGCCGACAATACTTTGGGCAAGATCCTTCGCTCAAAGATACTCGGGCCGGTGAGCCAGATCTCCAAAAGCGAGGCCCGCAACCTACTGGCGAATTGCCTTCGTTCCACCTTTCGGCGTGGAATTTCAGGCTGCGATCACCCACCAGAATCCAGCCCGTGTCGCTCAGATGGAATGACTCTCTGCCGGGCGTACCCAGCTAGGCTGTGCGTGGCTGTCCCTTTACTTTCAGAGATCATTTAGACATTCACCTTCACGTTCGCGCGCTCGCTATCGTCGGCCGCGAACATGGTCGCCGGGGAAAAGCCAAACATTCCAGCGAAGAGGTTGCGCGGAAATGTGGACTGCATCGTGTTGAACTTCATCACTTCGTCATTGTAGAACTGCCGCGCAAAGGCGATGCGGTTTTCCGTTGAAGTGAGCTGCTCCTGCAGCAATTGCACGCTCTCGACTGCCCGCAATTGCGGGTACTGCTCGGCCACCGCGAACAAATTCGATAGCGCTCCAGTCAGCGCGGATTCCGCCTGCGCGCGATCCGCAACGCTTCCGCCGCTGGATGCGACGGCCTTCGTGCGCGCTTCGGTGACAGCCTCGAGCGTCGATCTTTCGTGCGCCATGTAGCCTTGCACCGCTCCGACGAGGTTGGGAATCAAATCGTGACGGCGCTTGAGTTGGACGTCAATATCCGCCCAGGCATTCTGAACGCGCACGCGCAACGCGACCAGCGAATTGAACACCGCGATGAACCAGATCAGCAGCGCCGCCGCGATCAGGCAAATCACAATCAGCGTTGTAGACACGGCCTTACACCCTGCTTTCCAAAGTGCCTCGCGCTAATGATGCAGGAATACCACAAAAAGTTCGTGAATGAATGCCATCCACACCATCAGAAATGCCAGGCTCGACAGCATCATTATTCCGATGAGCAACAGCAGCAACGCCAGGGCGACCAATGCAAACGGCCCGAGGCACACCGCCAGCACCGCAATCACAATCCAGGATTTGCCCCCATCCGATTCAAGCTCAACATGTGCGCCCATGCGATCCAGGCGTTTCAGGCGGCGCTTTAGCGAAGGAAAGAAGCCGGCGAAATTGCTCGAATTGTGCGAGGATTTCTGCGAATCGCTCGCAGCCGGCTGATTCGCTTTCATCTTATTGCTGAATTCCATGAGATGCTGCAACGCCGCCTTGTCGCCGTGCTGCGCAGCGGCGATATCCGCCAGATTGGGCATCTCATCCACGGATTTGCCGAGCGCGGTTGCAGCCGCCTGCCGGAACGCCATCATGCGCGCCATGGCATTCGCGTCTCCTGCCACGGCAGCGCTTCCCGTCGCAGTGATCTCTTTCATAAGAGACGGCAGATCCGCCGAAGCCGACGTTGACGAATTGCCTTTTTCGCTCGCTTCCGATGCGGCCCACATCTGAACCCACATCTGCTGTTGCGCGGCGTTGGCTTTCGGGTCATTCACGCGATCGCTTTCCGCCGGGCTGACCAAAAATAAATGGGAGGCCCATGCTCCTCCCGGAATCGGGCCGTGGTCGCTGTTGAGCTTCCGCAACGCTTCCGCCAAGCCGTCCGGATTTCGCGTCAATTGCACCGCAGACGCATCCGCCAGATATTTGCGCTTGCGCCACAGAAGCGCCATGCTCGGTTCGAGCATACTGAACGAAAAAAACCACAACGACAGCTTGATGGCCATATTTGTGAAGAAAATCGGGAAAAACAGAAAGTTGCGAATGGATCGCAGCACCGATTTTTTGCGCGATGTTGTGTCGAAAAAATTGTCGATATCGTCGGTCTCGAGTCCGGTGCCGCGCGTGAGAAGTGCGGCTACGGCAGCCGCTTCCGCAGCGCTGCCTTCGCTGTCTTTTTTTCCGGCGAGTCCGTAACGCACAATGCGCCACAGCGTACGGCGCGAACGCGAACCGAAGGGCGAGTTGACAATGGCGACCAGCAGCCCGCAAGTTTCAAAAACGCTCGTCACACGGAAAGCGATACGCAGGTCGCCATTACCAATCGACGCCACCAGATGCGCCAGCGCACCTTCCAGTTCATCGCGATTGAGCTGTTCGAGGAGTCCGCGCGAAACCACAATGCGCGCGTCATTCAGCGAGGTGCCAATGGCCGCGGCATTTGCGGCGGGAGCGTCAATCAACATGATGCGCGGGGCGGGCAAGCCCGCGGCGATGGCCATTTCCTGCACCACGTCGGACAATTGCAATTCTTTAAGGTCGGAGGGATTGGGCTCACGCGCTTTCAATGCGAGTAAAGCGCCGCCCACGCCCGCGCGGCGGAAGAGGGCATTCACTCCGAGCCAGAGGGCGACGGACAAAATCGCGCCGGGCAAAAGCAACACAGCAGCTCCAAGAGCCAGAGCCTGCGGATTCGCCGCCTTGCCCTGCGTCAACCACCCTATCGCCACCATTCCGTAGCGAGCGATTTCATTGGCGTGCTGCCAGAAACTGGGCGGTAGCGGCATCCAAATACTTACTATATCTGCGACGATTAACGCCGCCGCGTAAAGCAGCGGCGTAATCGTCAATGCGAGCGGAATGCCCATCACAGCCGTGGCGAGAACCGCGACGGCGGAGAGGCGCCAAGTCGCGCGCCGATTGCGACGCTGCGCTTCGAAAAAACTCTCGCGATCGCGCGGGCCAACAACCACCGTGCTGGAGCTGTGAGTTCCCATCGTTATTTGGTAATCGCCGGACGCTCAGTCAATTCCGTGTTATGCATAACTTCGATAAGCCACGAGCCGTCCGCCTGCTTGGCCATCACCCAGTTCAGCAGGCCTTTCCGACTCGGCTGCGGACTGCCATCTTGAAATGTGGCTCCAGTCATTTGCCAATCCACGTCAACGGCAGCCAACTCCGGCGTGACAAATCGAATGCTGCGGATTTGCGCTGTTTGATGGCTGTTCTTGAAGACAGTGGCGAAGATTCGCGCATGAAACGTATCCACGTTGGCCCGGCCTCGCGCATGCATCCCCGCAACGTTTGTGAAATCGGCGTCTTCAGTGAAAGACATGGCAAAGGCGTGTGTGTCATGCTTGTTCCACGCATCGAGGAAGCGCTCCACCGTTTGCTGGATGGCGGCTCGGTCTTTGGCGTGGTCATCCGTGGTTTGACGCTGATTCATTGCGGGCCTCCCGGCAAAAAAGAATACTGCAAGCATCGCGACCAAAATTTGTGTCCCTCGCATCAAGGTTTTCCCTTCGGCTCAGCGCCGCGCACTGGCGCAGGCGGCTTTGAACTCCGAGTAAGTGCCCCAGTCGAAGGCAACCGAGGCGTAATCGATTCGCAGGCCGGAGCGGAACGGCGCTCCTATCTCGCCGTGATCCCCACGCTCATGCATCACGAGTTTGGGGCCTTGCCACCTGCCTCTAAGGGGTCGTGCAAAAATAAATGCGCAGAGTAAGGCACATTGCTAACTCTATAAAGCTTCCTTGATGGAGCACGCAGGGACCTCTGTTGAACGCAATTCTGGGCTGGAAATCGGGAGAGAATTGC